>PVMK01150719.1_pt1 | contig 35002 bp, 30 predicted proteins | sample 1853481 | NCBI WGS metagenome assembly PVMK01 (sample SAMN08533507, study PRJNA380276) | Marine sediment metagenome, whole genome shotgun sequencing project. | reverse complement strand
AATAATGTGGCTGGAGCTGGACAAGCAGAAATGGCTATCTGGAACGGAACTATCAACAACATTGCTTACGTCGGTAGTACACCTGATTTATCTGATCCTTCGAATCAGTCTCAACAAATTGAAGTTACCTTCATATCCGGCTCAAACCCCTCAGGCACTATAGTGTTAGCTTGGGGCGGCCACATTGCCAGCCGGACGGAATGGGGCTCTGATTCCGACGGTAGTCCACGATCTGCCGGAGGTATCAAAGCGCCATTCCGTCCGGCTGGCAATGTGGCCGCCCCAAGCTAACACTACAGTGCCTGAGGGTTTGAGCCGGATAGTGAAGGTCACTTCAATTTGTTGGACTGATTCGAAGGATCAGATAGATCAGGTGTACTACCGACGTAAGCAATGTTGTTGATAGTTCCGTTCCAGATAGCCATTTCTGCTTGTCCAGCTCCAGCCACATTATTAAAACTAGCGTCGGGCTGACCGGTTACTGGTGAGTTTAATACCGAGGGAATCGGAATGGGAAAAAGATTATCTGGAGCTTCCGGGGGAGATTGAAACAGATCCGTACCCAGAGTAGGATTAACTTCCTCTTGTTCATGGCCAAAAGTAGCTTGATGTGGCTGTAGGCGATCATAACTGGTCAGGTAATCCAAAGCCAGTTTTTCACTGTGTTGAACGTCGTACTCCAAGGTCAGTGTTATGGAAGTAAGCGGCGCGACATTGGTTATTACCGCCCGATAAGGAGCAGACAATGCCTCGGCATGATGGCTGTTAGATGAACCAGTGTTCCCTGTGATCCAGTCTCCCGGATCTTCTGGAGAAGTGGATGAGCCATTTCTAAATTGCTCAAGGTCAGCGGCGGGTTTATTTTTTTGTGCGTATATCGCAGGGCCTGATAAAAATATTACAAGCACCAGCAGACAAATTCCACCCCAGAATGGGGGAATTAGGAAACGGTTTTTCATAGTTATTAGGTCAATGTTGTTACAATTTAGTAGCTGGTTGTACTAAAGTAACCTACTAAAATACATATTATATCTTATTAATTCAAAAGAAATAAAGGTACAATTGAAGTTAAATCGTTTGATATTTCACATCTACTCTCAAATGAGGATGAGTTAAAATTGGATAATTTTAAGTTGGGGTATTAACGCTATTTGGTTTTGATTTTACTACTTTTTCTTAAGATCACCGCGTCGTAACGATTTGATAAAACTTGCCCAATTGACCGGGTTAAGTAGCGGGTTGTTGAAACGTTGTTGGGAATAGGTATTATGCAGCTCATAAAACTGCTGGTTCATATAGTACTTGTAGTTTTGGCTGGCATCCATGGACATGCTTTGGGCCATTCGGGCCAATACCTCTTGCCCCAGATTGTCCACCTGGCTTTCATCATCTACAGGGAGGTTTAAGGCCAGAATGGCTTCCTTGAAAAGTTCTTCGGTAGGATAGGGAAAGATCTCAACGGATGAGAGTATAGTAGTATCGGTGACCATTTCGACCAGCACGGTAAAGCTGTCACCCTGATTGCCGGGAATAATAAAATTTTGTTTTTGATAGCCAACAACACTGATAATTACGCTGTCACCCTGCAAGACAGGTAGTGAAAAATAACCATACTGATTGGTCACCGTACCACGTCCGGCGGCAGGAACATAGACGTGTACTCCGAAAAGACCAGTTGAGGTACTGTCCTCATCCACAACCACTCCGGAGAACTGAATGACCTCTTTTTGATCTTGGCCAAATACCGTGGACACCTGAATTGTCAGGGTGTAAAACAGGCAAATAACTGCTAGTTTAAGGGTTGATGGTCGCAACTGAAATGTATAATTTGTAACCTATAAAGATAATCAATTACTAATATCTATAATTATTAACAGTCAAAATAGTTCCACGAGTTAAAAATTGTTAATGTGTTGGGACGGGTAATTGTTCATTTTTCATTGTTAATTCTTAATTGTGAATGGTAACTTAACTGTTGAAGCGAAATCCAACATACCATGCGTTTAAAGAACTTCACATTAGTGTTCGGGAGCCAAATTTTTAAGGCTTTAGCCGAGGAGTCCAGAGTTCGGATCCTGTTTCTGTTGAACCATTATCCCGAGCTTTGCATTTCAGACCTGGAGCATATTTTAGATTTCAGCCAAACCAAAACTTCCAGACACCTGACCTATCTCAAGAATACAGGACTGGTGGGCTCACGCAAGCAAGATCAGTGGGTGTTTTATCAGATTAAAGATGAAGTAAAAGATTTTATAAGTCAGATCTTTCAATATCTGCACAAAGATCCAAACCTTCTGAATGATCTGGATACATTTCAGGTACTAGAGTCCAATCGGGAGCTTGCGATCCATAAGATCCATGGTAGACATTTAATAGTTTGACCAGGCCATATAAACATCTTTTCTTTGATTTGGACCACACCCTGTGGGACCATCAAAGCAATGCTAACGAAACTTTGGCGGACATCTATAACGATTTTGAGCTGGAACGGCTGTCTGACTTCAACCTCAATCAATTTCAGGATACTTTTCATAAAATCAATCATAATCTATGGCATGAATACCACCTGGGGCGTATTGACCAGGCCCAAATCCGGAATACCAGGTTCAAAAAGGTATTAAGCGCACTGGATTTAGAGGTCTTTGATTCGGACATGGAACTGGCAGAAAAGTATCTTTCACAATGTCCTTGCAAATCAAATTTAATGCCGCACGCTTTGGAAGTACTGGATTATTTAAAGGAACGGTACCCAATGACCATAATCACTAATGGGTTTGATGAAATACAGCACATAAAAATGGTCAGTTCAGGATTAATCGGATATTTCGATCTGGTCATAACCTCGGAGCGATCCGGATGGCTGAAACCTCATCACAAGATATTTGATTTTGCAGTGCAGCATGCCCGTGTTTCAGCGGCAGAATGTCTGATGATAGGGGATAACCCTGCAACCGATATTAAAGGTGCACGAGCAGCGGGGATCGATCAAATCTATTATGATCCGGGGAATAACGATGACATGCTTGACTCTACTTACCGTATTCAGAGTCTCCTTCAGCTAAAGGAACTATTATAGTTTCCAAAATTCTGATTTTTTGCGCTAATGGTTACCTTTGCATCCTAACCCAAACAATCAGAAATAATGCCCAAAGGAACTTATCAGGTACCCATTCCTAAAAATGAACCTGTACTGAATTATGCCCCGGGATCCCCGGAAAGGAACAACCTACAAAAAGCCCTAACTCAAGCCCGTGGGAAAGAACTTGATATTCCAATGTACATTGGCAGTAAAGAGGTTCGCACTGAAAAAAAAGTACCGGTTAATCCACCGCATGACCATCAGCATGTACTAGGTTACTTTCACCAGGGCGACGCAGGTCATGTAGAATTGGCTATAAATGCCGCCTTAGGTGCTAAATCAGCATGGGCTGAATTATCCTGGGAGCACCGGGCTAGCGTATTCCTTAAAGCAGCAGATCTGATAGCCGGACCATATAGGGCAAAGTTAAATGCTGCTACCATGTTAGGACAGTCCAAAAACGCTTATCAGGCGGAGATTGATAGTGCCTGTGAAATAATCGACTTCCTGCGATTCAATGTGCACTACATGTCACAGATTTATGGACAGCAACCTGCATCTTCGGACGGCGTTTGGAATCGACTTGAGCAACGACCGTTAGAGGGGTTTGTTTTTGCCCTGACACCATTTAATTTCACTGCAATAGCCGGCAATTTGCCCACTTCCGCGGCAATGATGGGCAATACTGTGGTTTGGAAGCCTGCGTTCAGTCAGATATATGCCGCAAACGTCCTCATGCAAATTTTCATAGAGGCGGGAGTGCCTGACGGGGTAATTAATCTAATTTTTGTTGATGGCCCTACTACAGGTGACATTGTTTTCAATCACCCTGATTTTGCAGGAATTCACTTCACCGGTAGCACCGGTGTTTTCCAACACATTTGGAAAACCATCGGCGAAAACATAACAAAATACAAGAGTTACCCACGCATAGTAGGAGAAACAGGGGGCAAGGACTTTATCGTGGCACATAAGTCTTCTGATGCGCAAGCATTAGCAACGGCCATGGTAAGAGGGGCCTTCGAGTATCAGGGACAGAAGTGTTCAGCCGCAAGCCGCGTCTATGTACCTGATAATTTGTGGGAGGAGGTGAGAACCAAAGTATTGTCCGACTTGTCTGAGATTAAAATGGGCCCAGTAGAGGATTTTGGCAACTTTATCAATGCAGTAATTGATGAGAAAGCATTTGATAAAATCACTAACTATATTGATGAGGCCCGGCAAAATGATCTGGTGGAAATTATTGCAGGAGGTAACTATGACAAAAGTACAGGGTACTTCATCGAGCCTACAATAATTTTAACTCAAGACCCTCTATATGTAACCATGTGTGAGGAGATCTTCGGACCTGTGTTGACTGTTTATGTATATCAGGCCGATAGGTTTGAAGAAACCCTGGAATTGGTGGACCAAACCTCTCCATATGCCCTGACAGGAGCAGTTTTCTCCCAGGACCGATACGCTGTGGAGATGGCTACTAAAAAACTGGTAAATGCCGCCGGTAATTTTTATATCAACGACAAGCCCAGCGGAGCGGTGGTGGGCCAGCAACCATTTGGGGGAGCCAGGGCGTCCGGAACCAACGACAAGGCGGGGGCAATGGTCAATCTGCTGCGCTGGATTTCTCCCCGGACCATAAAGGAAACCTTTGTGCCATCAATAGATTATAGGTATCCTTTTCAGCAAGGAGATTGATGGCAGCGTGGTATCAAATTAAGAATCCGGACAAGGTCCCATCTCCAGCCTTACTGGTATTTCCGAAACGAATTAAAAATAACATTGCGGAAATGGTGCGGGTTGCCGGTGGTCCAGGCCGTTTGCGTCCACACGTGAAAACACATAAATGCCGGGAAATTGTTTCATTACAACAAGATGCCGGTATTGTAAAATTCAAATGTGCCACCATTGCGGAAGCAGAAATGTTGGCGGAGTGCACGGTACAGGACATACTCCTGGCTTATCAACCCGCTGGTCCGAATCTTAACCGATACCTGGAGTTAATAAAAAAATATCAAAGCGTAAATTTCAGTGTATTAGTGGATAACCTGGTCACAGTTGATAGACTGAACGGGTTGGCCGCCGAATCCGGAGAGATTTTACAATTATTTATTGATTTGGATGTAGGTATGCACAGAACAGGTATAGAACCAGGACCTGGGGCGTTAGACCTGATGCATAACATTAAAAGGTACAATTATCTGAAATTCCGTGGATGGCATGTGTATGATGGGCACATTAGATTCAAGGATTTCCAGGAAAGAAAGCAGAAGGTACATGATTCTTTTGAGCCGGTGACAAGGTTAATTTCAGGACAAGATTCAATCGAGATCGTTGCCGGCGGGTCTCCCACGTTCTCGGTTCATGCTTTGAATCCGCAAGTTGACCTAAGTCCAGGTACTTGTCTGTTATGGGATCAGGGGTACAGCCACATACTGCCTGACCAGAAATTTCTTCATGCTGCGGTACTCATGACCAGGGTGGTAAGTAAACCTACAAATGAGTTGTTATGTCTTGATCTGGGACATAAAGCTGTGGCTTCAGAAATGGGCCATCCGAGGGTTCATTTTACTGATTTGGAGCAAGTGGAATTTCTTACTCATAGCGAGGAACACTTGGTCATTCAAACACCAAATGCTGCAAATTTTGAGGTGGGAGATGTTCTATATGGCATACCCACGCATATTTGTCCAACTACTGCTTTACATCAGGAGTTGGTGGTGGTAGATGATGGTGAAGCGGTAGATCTCTGGAAAGTCTTCGCCAGGGACAGAAGGATCAATATCTAATAGCTGCGGACTGTTAGGTCCCAATCCATCATATTGAAGCGTTTTCTTTTCAAGGCCCGGATACCCAGATAAGTGGTGCCCAATCCTACAGCAGCGGTGGCGGCTCCCAAAGGCACACCCACAATCACAGTGCCCAATTCATCATCTTCCTTTACTGATTCAGTAATCATAACCACTCCGGCAGCTGTGAGCAAACCACCCAGGCTGGTGAGTAAGATTCCTCCGGTTTTTGCGCTGGAATTTTTACGAGTGTGCCAGCTGGAGAGCATTACTACCTCATCTAAGCTTATTGATTCACCGTTCACAATGATTGCCTCTTCCGTAAGGCTCTGGATATAGCCTTTTTTTGTAGCACCATCTGATAATTTGCACTTTATGGCTTTCTCAGGGTCCACTTCATAAACTGAACCAGTATTCTTGTGTTTTAGGGTCAGGGTCAGGTCCTGAGCGGGAAGCTGAATGCAGAAAAGCATATAAAACAATACAAACAGAAATGCTCTCATTTATTTTTGGATTGGAGAGTTAAGTTAAAAAATAAATACTCCCAGATTAAAACAACCTTGCTATTTTAATCTTACGGATTCCAGTCTCAGTTGACTAAAAACCAAAAATTCAAAACTAAAAACTGCTTAATGAGATAATTGTGTTATAATTTCAAGCAGCGGAATAAATTAAGAATGACTGAATTCCTAATCTTTTTTGAAGCCATGCCCGCCTGGCAAAAACTGGGCTGGATTGTTGGTTGCCTGTGGTTTAGCTGGTCGCTGGAAGGATTTATTCCGCTCGTACGCTTTCAGTATCGGAAATGGAACCACGCCAGAGTCAATTTCGTGTTCCTGGCCACTACGGTTACCATAAATCTATTATTTGGATTATTGACATTGGGAGTTTTTAATTGGGTGGGTAATAATAGTTTTGGCCTACTTTATCTATTTGATTTACCAATAGGAATAGAACTTCTGATTGCAGTTATGGCGCTGGATCTCATAGGTCAATATTGGGTACACTACTTATTGCACAAATACAAATGGATGTGGAAATTCCACATGATCCATCATAGTGACTCCAAGGTAGATGTCACCACTGGGACCCGTCACCACCCAGGGGACTATTTTTTAAGAGAATTATTTGCTTTATTGGCGATCGTTTTGGCTGGGGCGCCCCTTGCTTATTATATGATTTATCGTATTGTCACTATCTTTTTTACTTATTTTACCCACGCGAACATTTCCATACCCTATTGGTTGGACAAGACCATTAGCCTGGTTTTTATAAGTCCCAATATGCACAAATTTCATCATCATTTTGAGCGGCCATGGACCAATACCAATTATGGTAATATATTTTCTTTCTGGGACCGCATGTTTGGTACCATGGTTTATGATGATCCTGCAAAGATTGAATATGGATTGGACGTGCTGGATGAGAAATTGGACGAGAATATTGCCTATCAGTTTAAGATTCCGTTTGATAAGAATATTAAAACGGACTATTAGAAAGGAGTGAGGGATTGAAGGATTGGCTAAATTAACCTTGACGGTATGTATTTATATTTTTGCTTAAAACTTTTGCAGAAATAGGAGCAGCTACTAAATCCGGACAAATAAGCCACTTCAGTTACATTGTAGATGCCCTTTCTCAATAACTCTGAGGATTGTTCAAGCCGGTATGATTTCAACAAGTGAACCGGAGATTTGCCAAGCAAATATTTACATTTCCTAAATAACTGGGACCTTGACATAGCCATATCCTTACTCAACTGGGAAACATTATATTCGCTATTTCTATAGCTGTGATTAAGATGAAAATGTATCCTTTCTTCAAATTCCTCTAACTGTCGGGCCTTATGGACCTTCCTTAGGTTGAATAAATAGGCCCACTTAAAAAAGGGTGCCAGGTAGCCGGTATTTGATCGTAAATAGAAACTTGTCAGCATATCCATATCGAAAAGATTTATTTATTTCGATCTCAATTTATTGCTGAGGCTTTAATAATACTATACTATTTTTTTGCAAAAAGGCTGTTAGTTTGCTGCATGTTAAGTAGCAATTATGAAATTTGCTAATGATGGAATGCTGGAATTGGATAATTGGCAAAAAAGCCTACAAACAGCCACAAGTATCTCAGAAAATACTAAACGTACTTAACTACCGTACCAGTCTTTTATAATCTGCAATAATTTCTTTTATCCTGGAAAAAAATTTTAGCCGTTGTTTTTCAGAAGTATTACTTAATAGGGTAGACTTCCTTTTGAAGTTATTGTGATAATTTTCCATCTCATTACAAAATGACTTGTTTGCAGTAGTCATTAAGATCTTTATACTAGCGGTCAGAACGCACATTTTCTCGTCACCCAGTTTAAAAAGAAGACTGTTATCTCCCAGTGAAACTTCATTATAATACAGGTTAAATACTTCTCCCTGATTCCGAATCATTTGTTGGGTTAACAAATTTTCTACCCAGTTGTGCTTCTTTCTGTATGGTGTATAGCAGATCTTCATATTTTTCAACTAGGAGAAGAGCTTGAGAGGACTTATCAAAAATCCCAGTTTCTTGATAGTATAGTATTTGTTTTAATGGAATAATTATGGTTTCGATAGACCACATCTCTTCGGAGGGGATCTGCGCATAGGACTTCCATATCTCTTGAGAGGTAGGAAGTAGTTCTTCTACTTCTGTCGGGCAGCGTGTCAAGATCAAATCGGGCATCTACCAACTGTGGTTCATTCAAATATGTTTTGCGCCAAAAGAATATTTTAAAGGCGGCTAATTCCGGAAACATGAAGTTGTGAAAAATAGGAAGATCGCGGGCGGAATATGAGATGACCTTATCATCCATTTGACTGATCATACGTAACCTTTCAAGAATAGAGATCAGATAATCTTTAAAAGAAAACCCTTGGGCTCCAATGACTTGAGTATGGAAACTGAGGACATTCGTATCAGCATTGAGAATACTATCCAGGGACAAGTTATAGTATTTGGCAAGAATTTGAATTTCTTTAATGTCCAGGCTCTTTTCTCCGCGTATTCTACGATAGGCGCTGTCTTTACTAATCTCAAGCAATTCTGCCAGCTCATCTACCAACGAGATATTGGGTTTTAACTTTTGCTTTATAGAATCTAGAATATGTAGCTGGACGCTTTCTTTTATGGACATACGAAAAGGTTTAGCCGCTATGCCATGGTCTCAGAATCTCAAGGAGTTGCAGCATCGCAGTACCGTTGCGCAACATTTGAGATGGACAATTTCTGTTATACAAGCTACTACAAAAATTTAACAGTTCAAACAGAGGTAAACCCAAGATTTCCAATTAGTTGATTCTTGCATATCGACCATGCCTTGCAACATCTGTATCACTATTTGAATGATTATTATCATTTCTTGAATGTTTTGTTAAAGCTTTCTTTTCTCCTGTTCACCAATTTTGTTAGAGCAAATCAAAAACCAATAGATATGAAAATATTCAAATCAACTTTAGTAGTCCTTTTATTAATAGGCAACTGTTACGGTTCCTTAGGACAGCATTTCAACCTTGAACCAGTTGGTTCTTGGAATGCAACTCAATCTAGGGAAAGTCAATCCCGGTTTCTTTTATACCCTACCTCTGGACAATATTAGATTCGATGATTCAAATGGTGCTTTGGGTTTCAAGTTAGAAGTGTCGATTTAAGCGCACGGGTTTTTATTCATACCTGAATTATAAAATAAATAAAAATTAATCAAAATGAGAGCTCGAATTAGGATAAGGAGTAAATGGTTGACATTGCTGTTGATAATTAATGTCCTCGGATCATTAATGGGACATGCTCAAAATAAAAAGGACTTAGTTTATATGGCCTACGTCGAACTGATGGATACCCAAAACAACCCAAAGGGCCTACTGTATGAGGTCCTAGATTCAGCCGTGGTTCTTTTTGTTGGGAAAGATCCATTGTCAAAGGCAGGTCCCGGAGCAGAATACAAATATATAACAATTCCCTCCAAACAGATCTACAGGATTAAACTTCGGACCAAAGGAAAAGTAGCAAGGAGTGCAAAAAAGGGAGCCTTGTATGGAATCGTGGTAGGGCTAGCCCTCGGAGGTTTAGAGGCTGTAGCTTATGAAGCTGATCCCTGGATCGATGCTGACGTTGGGGAATTGCTACTGATCGGATCTTTATCGGGTGCTATGTCAGGGGCCATGTATGGCGCCATCATAGGATCCTTCAAAACCAAGATCCCCATTAATGGTAACCAGCAGCGTTTTAGCTATCAAAAAGATTTCCTGAGAGGTCATGCATTTAAAATGCCAGATAATGTGCAAAGCCCTCAATTGTAGTCATAATTAATTCTAAACCTACTCATAGTGCTGTTGCAAAAACTCCAGTGCATTATCAAACACCAATCCCTTAGCTTTTTCCTGAACTTCCTGAGAAGATAACGGAATTCCCATAGCCTCTGCCACAAACGGCATCCATTCCACCACCCGTCCAAAGAGGAATTTATAATCCGCGGCAGACTTAAAATCATTTACAGGGTCAATTAAACCATCAAAATCCGACCCCACACATACATGGTTCCAGGCTTCGTCACCGATAACCTCTAAACCCACTTTGATCACATGGAGCCAGTTATTACAGAAATATCTCATCTGCCAGTCCTTTAATTTTTGGGAGCTGTTATGATGCTGATCGCTCAGTGTGTGATATTTTGGTCGTTTAACCAGTTGAAATTCAGACTGTACAAATTCCTCCTCACTGAAATGCTCTTTACTTACATTACCCCACCCCAGGATCCTCTGGTCCAACGACAAACCAATCAGTCCCCCGGATAACATAATCTCCTTAATATCCTCATCATATAGATTAATTGACCAGGGGTTGAAATAGCTGTCTATCGCGCCGGGGCTGCGCCAGTAAAACACTTCTACACATTTCTTTTTGATATTGGATTGTGTTTTACGCACTGGTTTTTTCAGATAAGAAACGCCGGTCACACCCATATGAGTAGCCACAATTGGCACATCTGGGAATTCAGTTTTTCGAAGCTGATAGAAAGAAATTCGCGACTTCAAACTCATGTGCTTTATGTCAATAAGTATACGTCGCCCTTGTTGAGTGGACAGCGCTTCTCTGATAAAGGCCCGGCCTAAAGGATTCAAACTTTTACCTATCGGGTCGAATACCTTGTTCTTGATCATTTTCATGCCATAGGCATGGGTACAAAACTCAGACCGCTGCAAATGGGTCAGTGTGACATATAATAGCCTGGGATTCCCTGGTTGTTTGTGAAACCTAAGGTTGTCGAGAACATCCTGATGTTGCCCGGGCTCCTGAACATCCTGGTAAAAGTTATGTCCGCCTTCAACAGCAAGGATTACCTGTAGTTTGGAGCTATTCGGGTCAAAGTCACTAATACTGTCCAGAATTTTAAAAGATTTTTGAGCTGAAATATCCTTGCTCAATTGAAAATGCTGATACTCATCCATCATTAATTTCCGATACCCCCACTGTTTCCGGTTGATCTCCCTAAGGAACATCTTTTCGATATGAGGCGAGAACCCGGCCGCTGCCTTTATTTTCCAGGAACCGGCAAATGCGTTTTCCAAAGCATAGAGGGCACAAACAATCAGTTTTGCCTTTCCAGCTTTTATCTGGGACAGGCTGGCTTGAGAATCCAGGATGTTCATGTCCAAGTCGAAGTTCAGGTTGGTCCAACAATCTTTGCGCAGCGACTGCTGGCGATTACCCAAAAAGGTCTTAAATGAAGGGTGGCAATGAAAATCAAAAAACATGAAGCAGCTGGGAGAATATATGATTAAATAATAAAAAATTGTTTGGGAACCAAATATCTGAGTTGTATTATACAATTACTGTTACTACGGTGAATCTGAGAGACAAACCAATATTCTTTATGCTTAATTTGTCCATCCAACGAGCCTGGTTCGTACTATTTGCAGCCTTGGCGCTGAACGCGTGTTCTATCTTTACTACAGAGGAAACTGTCAATACCATTCACGTATCAGAAGGCTTTGAAGTAGAACTGGTGGCCGGTCCGGATCTGGTGGATTATCCAATGTTTGCCACCCTTGATGAAACAGGACGATTATTCGTATTTGAATCCACCGGAAATGTTTACGAGACCAGTGAACAGGCCATAGAAGATCCACAGTTCAGAATAAAGCTGCTCGAAGATATAGATGGAGATGGCCGGTATGATAAAAGTACCATCTTTGCGGACCATTTAAGCTTTCCTCAGGGTGGGGTATTTTGTGATGGCAGCTTGATTGTGACCTCAGCCCCGGATTTGCTAAAACTCACTGATACCGATGGTGACGGTATTGCAGATGAAAGAGAAGTGTTGCTTTCGGGGTGGATACTGAATGTAAACGCAAATAGTTTAATTGGTCCGTTTCAGGGACCTGATGGTTGGTTATACCTAACCAGTGCAATCATGGGGTTTGATGTGGTTTCACAGGAAGGTGAACAAATGAAGGGAGAAACAGCTCGAATTTGGAAAGTCAGACCCGATGGTTCAGGTTTGGAATGGGTTGCGGCAGGAGGTATGAACAATCCCGTGGAATTGACATTTACCCCGGCAGGAGAGGTTATTGGAACTCAAACCTTTTTTATAGATCCGCAACGAGGACTACGAGATGCAATTACCTATTGGACTGAGGGCGGGGTGTATGGAAAAAAGAGCTCGAATATTACCCGGGATGGTCTGCCGCTCACCGGTGACCTAATGCCGGTAGTAACCCAGTATTCCCGTACAGCCCCATCAGGAATTGGCATTTATCGGAGTTCATTATTTGGTGAAGATTTTAAAGGCAATTATTTCAGTGCCCAGTTCAATACCCACCAGGTGATTCGACACCAGCTTTCCAGAGCAGGGGCCTCATTTAAGACGGAAGATGAGGTATTTCTATGGTCTGAAAGTGAGGATTTTCATCCAACGGATGTTTTGGAAGACGCTGATGGCGGTTTGCTGGTAGTTGAAACCGGCGGCTGGTTTATCAAAGGCTGCCCTCTTTCGCAAGTCTCGAAACCTCATTTAAAAGGGGGTATTTATCGAATAAAAAGGGTTAATGCGACAACTGTGGAGGACCCTTATGGGAATGATATTGATTGGTCCGGTATTGGCATAACAGGGCTCGCAAATTTTCTGGAAGACCCCCGGCCGTTTGTATCGGACAGGGCACAATCTGAATTGATCGCCCAGGGTAACCAGGCCATCGAAGTTCTTGGAAATGTTATTAGTAATTCCTCCTCAGCAGACGCCCGCACTAAAGCTGTGTTTGGGTTATATCGGATCAACACCAATGAGTCCTGGGAAGCAATCAAGGAAGGATTCGATAACAATCACTTGGAGGTTCGAGTGGCAACCGCAAAAGTTGCCGGATTGACGGGGGAAGCTATGTTTGCGGACCTGTTGACTGGTATGCTGGGCGATGATCATAGTCCGGTAAGACGACAGGCAGCCACTGCTTTGGGTCAGATTGGTGAGAAAAGTGCAGTGCCCTGGCTGCTAAAAGCTGCGGAAAACACCAGCGACAGATTTGTAGATCACGCAATAATTTATGCTTTAATATCCATTGATGAGCCAGAAGGAGTTCTGGCTGCCTTAAGCAGTGGTTCTGACCCAGTGCTTAAGACCGCTTTGATTGCCCTGGACCAAATGCCATCCGGTAAATTAAATGTCGCGCAGGTAACTGCTTATTTTGATAAAGATTCTTTGAGAGAAACCGCACTTTGGGTGGCTTCACACCATCCGGAATGGTCCTTAGAGATGATCGGTTATCTAAGGAAGAAGCTGAATAAAATGGCTTCATCCGAGGAGGCAATCATATACGGAGACATTATTGCGAGTTATTGTGGCACTGAAGAAATGCAGCAATTTCTCAATGAGTTGTTAAGTAGCGGTGGTCAGGACATAAAGCTGTTTGCCATGGAAAACATGAAGAATTGCCAGGTAGATCCTTTCCCACCTACATGGGTGGACCAGATTGGACGGTTAACCAATAATTCTTCGGATCCGGCATTAAAGCTGCAAGCGATCGAATTGATCAAGCTGCGGAGTATCTCCGGTTTGAAATCACAGTTGAATAAAATAATTGGTGATCAAAGTAACCAGGTTTCGCTAAGAATTGCGGCCATTGACGCACTGTTGTCTGAGCAGAGCTCCTTAACTGCGCAGCAATTCTCACTGCTTTCTAAACAACTATTGTTCAAAGAGTCGCCAACAATAGCACAACAGGCGGCGACAGTGCTTTCTGCTGCTGAGCTTAGCCAAGAACAACTATTGCATTTGGCAAATGAGGTGCTGCCTAACATTAACCCGTTCGTGTTACCCAGACTATTACCTGCCTTTGAGGGGGTGAGCGATATCAGGGTGGGGAGCAAATTGGCTATCCATTTACTAGGATTGCCCAGTCTCGATAATCTGACGGAAGATTATGTTAATGAACTGTTTGGAAATTATCCTCCTGAAATTAGCAGCTACCTTAATGAGTTATTACTAACACTATCAACCGCACATCAGGAAAGGCTCAGCCGAATACTTGCAATAGAAAGATCCCTGGACCAGGGGAATGAAGAGCGTGGCAGGGCGTTATATTTTGGAAAGGCAATTTGCTACACTTGTCATACCATGCAGGAAAAGGGTGGAGTCTTGGGTCCTGATTTAACCGCCATACAGAATGACCGATCGGTACATGATATCATTGAGGCAATTGTTTATCCCAGCGTGAGTTTTGTCCGTGAATACGAAACTTATAAAATTAATACCACCAGCGGAGAGTATCGGGGCACAATTCAACAGAAAACCCCGGAAATGATCTTGCTGGGAACAGGACCCGGGACTTCTGTTCGGATACTAACCAGCGACATTACTACCATTGAGCCTTCAGATATCTCAATGATGCCCCAAGGTTTGGACCAGCTGGTGACCGATCAGGAATTCGCGGATTTAATGGCCTATCTTCTAGGGAAGGAATTGCAGTACTAGCTTTCTAAAATACTAAAGATGATAAGAAGAAATTTTATTAAACAGGGATTTACCGGAGCTGCCTTGTTGGCAACACAACCAGCTTTCCCGTTTACTACATTGTCCACCAATTTCAATGAACCATTCAATATGAAGTTCTCCCCTGATTTCGGATTGTTTGCGGATGTGGCGGGTAGCGATCCATTGGACCAAATCAGATGGGCTTATGATCAAGGTTTCAGGGCCTGGGAAAGCACCTCGTTGAAGCGACGAAGTGCCCAGGAACAAGAAGACATCAGCCAACTGATCCATCAATTGGGGATGGAGTTTGGTCAGTTCGTAGGCACGCTCACGTTTTCAGAGGTCACCTTTGCAGGTCAGGACAAAGAAAGGAGAGAATCTGTGATAAAGGATACCTTAGATTCCCTGGAAATTGCCAAAAGAATGGGTACCAAAACCGTTCATAACGTTCTTGGGCTGGCTGATCCCAGATTATCCTGGGATTTTCAATTGGCTAATGCCATTGAGCTGACTAAACGCATGATGGATGTTTATGAGCCTGAGGGCATTACCATGGTTATTGAACCTATGAATCACAAAATCGATCATCCGGGTATGTTTCTACATTCAGTATCTCAGGCTTATGCATTAGTGAAGGGTGTTGACAGCAGTAGTGTTAAGATATTGTTTGATATCTATCACGTACAAATCCAGGAGGGGAATATTATCCCAACTATGCAGCAGGCATGGGATGAGATTGGCTATTTCCAATTGGGCGATACACCAGGTCGCAACGAACCAGGAACCGGTGAGATCAATTACAAAAACGTGCTACAATTCATCCACGACAAGGGCTATGGTGGCTTCCTGGGATTGGAGCATAGTAATAGTATACCGGGTAAAGAGGGAGTGTTGGCAACCATACAGGCGTATAGAGCAGTGGATCCGGGATAGGTGACACTGAACGCCGAACTCCGAACACCGAACACCGAACTCCGAACTCTAAACACCGAACACACCGCCTGCCGTGGGGTCCGGATATTTTTTGGCTTGTTCCCCTTTTATTTTAGCTTGTACAGAATTTCCCTAAAAATGACTTCCTCTATGAAAATATTCCAATTGTTAAACTTTCTTTTCCTGATCTATATTTTACCGGCCCAAGCCCAGTGGACCAATAGATATCCCAAAGTCCAGGACCAGGGACATCATGTATATTTGGAGGGCTTTGAACTACCGATACTTACATCAGGCCCCATGGATCCGGCACCGGCTCCTCTAAATAACCAGCTTGCGTTTGCAGCCAAGGGATGGCTTTGGCTGCTTGATCTGCAAACCATGGCTGCCAAGAGAATTACCAGTTCACCAGGGATGGATTCCCGACCGGAATGGTCCCCTGATGGCAAAAAATTAGTATTTGTAAGAGATGATGGAAGTGATACGCACATAGTTGTTTTGGACCTCATCACTAATAACGAAACAGTTTTGATTGACGAACCGGCAATTGATCTGGATCCGTTTTTCTCTCCTGATAGGGAGTTGGTTTACTACGCCTCGGCCGTAAATGGATCCATCGATTTGTGGTCGATTAATTTGTCAACTGGCGAAAGGCAGCCCATTACTGATGACCGCGGTGTCCAACGGAGGCCGGTAGTCCACCCGGGAGGAAGCCAGCTGGTATATCTCAATAAAATCGGCTCATACAATTCAGTGGTACTGCGTGATCTTGAAAGTGGAACCGAGCGGACTTTGGTTGAAGACCGCCTCACCTCCCAGGCAGATATGACACTGAACAATGACGGGACGCTAATGGCCTACACCTGGCCTTATGATGGAGGCTATGAAATACGTTTGTTGACCCTGGATGTACCAAACTCTTCTTTAAGATTGACCGTCAGCGAAGGCATGCCACTGGCGCCGGCTTTTAGCGGTGATGGACAATGGATATACTATGCGGAGGCAGGTGAAAATGAGCGCACGGAACTAAAGAGGATAAGTGTTAATGGTGGCAACCCTGAAATCATGGAGATAAGTTCATGGGACTGGGATGGACCGAAGGGAAAAATCAAAATAATCACCAAGGTTGACGGGCTAACACAACCCGTACGTCTTAATGTAACGGATGCCACTGGTCATCCGGTAATACCAGATGAGGGCGCTGTAAGATCTGACGGTCAGAATGGTATGGTGTTTTTCTATTCCAATGGAGAAATAATCCTGGAGGCACCAGAAGGAGCTGTTGAAATCACCGCAGTACAGGGTTTCTTGACGGAAGCAACAGTCCAAAAAGCGCAGGTTCGATCAGGTACTACTGAAGCAATAACCATTGAATTGGAACGAATCTGGCACCCCAATGCTTCTGGGTGGTATTCAGGTGATAATCACTTCCATCTGAACTATGGTGGCACCTATCAATTGGATCCAGAGGACATCATGCTCGACATGAAGGGAGAGGGACTGGATGTTGCCTTTCCGTTATTGGCCAATTTGCACAACCGTTTTTTGCAGCAAGAACTTTGGGGTTGGAAGAATGAAGGACTTCCCATGATCCGTATTGGACAAGAGGTCCGTTCGCATTTTTTAGGGCATTTGTCTCTGATTGGTACTACGGAACTTTATTGGCCCTGGATATGGGGGCCCTTCTATGAAGTTTATGGAAAAGACGACCGTACCAATGCGGCTCCCCTTAGATTCGCCAGAAGTCAGGGTGGTCTTGGTGGTTATGTACATCCGGTACGGCCACAAAACCCATTTTCGGAAGAAGGCGCACAATCTGTCCCGGTGAGCCTGGTGGCAGATTGCGTACTGGGTGAAGTAGATCTGATTGAAGTAGGCTGCTTATGGACAGATGAATTAGGGACCGGGTCGATGTGGCACCAAATCCTGAATATAGGAGTGCCTTTGGCCGCCTCCGGTGGTAGCGATGTAATGAATGATTACTACCGAACTATGGCGGTAGGAGCTGCCAGGGTGTTCGTTAAGCCACAAGGCGAGCTCACTGAGGACAGCTACCTCGATGCTCTGAAAAACGGCCGGAGTTTCGTAAGTAATGGGCCCATGTTGGAATTCTTAGCGGACGGGAAAGAACCAGGAGAAATAATTGATGTTGCTTCAAGGTCTTTCAAGTGGTCATTGAAGGTACACTCTGCCTTACCTTACGAAAATGTAGAGATTCTAGTTAATGGAGATATTGTGTGGAGTAAATCAGTAAATGTTAAGGCGGGCTCTCACAACTACAAAGGCTCATTGAAGGTGCCCGTGGGTGGATGGGTGACTGCTCGTGTCCACGGGGGAGATGTAAAATGGCCGTTCATGGATAGCTATCCTTTTGCTGAGACCAGTCCGGTGTGGTTCGGGTCCGTAGGTAGTACTGACCCAGCAGTTGCAAAGGCTGCTGCTACAAAACTGCTGATAGTGTTAAAGGTTTCTCGAGAATCCTTGATCCAGAGATATGGAGAAACCCCCATTCCCAATCTGATTGGTCAATTCAAAAGGGCAGAAGACCGCCTTAAGGAAATTGTCAACAGCCCTTGAATTGCATGGATACACTTACCTACAGTGGTTTCAGATCTGCCAAGGTAGTAGGGATCAACTCCGAAACTGTAGGATGAATGTGAACCGCCCGTTGAATTACCGTATAGGGCATTTTTGCATACATCATATCCAGCAATGAATGGATGACTTCATCACCCTCAATCCCTAATATAGTGGCTCCCAGTATTAACTGTGAATCTGCATCCACCAGGATTTTCATAAATCCATGAGTTTCTCCTTTTTCTTTTGCCCGTGCAATGCGGTTCATGGCGCGGGTGGCCATCAGGATATTTTTACCTGATTGCCTGGCTCGAGTTTCATCAATACCAATCCGTGCCAGGGCCGGATCAGTAAAAAGTGCGTACGCCGGAATCCGATCGGTAAGCCTTCGGTGATCTTGGTCCAGTAGGTTAGCGGCCACAATCTCATAGTCATTGTAGGCGGTATGAGTAAATGCACCTTTGCCGTTCACGTCTCCCAAGGCCCACACCCCATCCACATTAGTTCGTAATTGGTCATCCACTGCTATATATCCCCGGGCGTCTGTTAGGATCGACGCCAGATCGAGCCCAAGGTCGGATGTGTTGGGTTTTCTTCCGGTGGCAATCAATAAGTGAGAACCCTTAACCGTCTTATCACCAGTTTCACAGTCCACATCAACTGTTATCACTTGGCCATCCTGAGTACCTTTAAGACACTTTGCTTTTAGCCTGAAATTGATGCCTTCCAGCGCCAAAATTTGCTGCATCTCTTCAGAAACATCTGGATCTTCCCTGGTGATCAAGCCATCTGCCATTTCGATTATAGTTACCTGGCTACCGAATCGGCGATAAATCTGACCAAATTCAAGCCCAATATAACTGCCGCCTACAATTACTAAATGCTCCGGGACGAAGTCGATTTCCATTATACTTTCGTTGGTGAGGTAGTTGACGTCCTTGAAACCGGGAGGAATAAATGCTGAACCCCCGACATTTATAAATATCTTTTCAGCTTCCAATTGCTGGTCATTTACCTGGATGGAATGAGGCCCAATGAATCGGGCATGGCCTTCAAAAACCGTCAGATTCTCAGTATTTTTCATCCATCGCTCTACTCCCTCATTGGATTGCCGGACCAACCGATCTTTGCGCTCTTTAACTTTCTTCATATCCACAGAAATGGATCCTCCTATCGTTATCCCGAAATCATCTGCTCTTCTGGCTATATGGGCAGCTCGAGCACTGGCTACCATGGTTTTAGTGGGCGTACAACCAGTGTTCACACAAGTGCCGCCGAAGCGACCTTTTTCGATAATGGCAGTTTTCATTCCGGATCCTGCCAGCCGGGCTGCCAGTGAAGGGCCGGCCTGACCGGTTCCGATTATGATGGCATCATAGGTTTGTTTGGTCATGATAGTTGGGTTAATTTTGTTTTAACAAAGTTTGCTAACGGGAGGGTTGTTCACTCCTGACAAGCCCACTAATCATTTCAGGGTGCTCAGCGATCAGTTGTTCAAATTCTTCCATGGTGTACCTTTGATTTATATGTTGTGGACAGTTCCAGTCAAAAGCTTTGACATGAAATACCACCAAACGTTCCACCGCCGCATCATAACCGGCCACAGTCAGTTTGTCTCTTAGTGCCGGATTCTTTTCCGGATCTAAAATCTCCGTTTCGGCCCAGATTTTCAGTCTTCTTTTGCTAGGATAATCCAGCAGTATCAGGGCAGCTTTTTTAGTGGCATTAATATTTCCGGTACTTATGTATTGCATGTTACCCTTGAAGTCAGCATATCCTATGGTCTCCTGATCTATTATTTTAAGGAAGCCCTTTGGACCCCCTCTAAATTGTACATAGGGCCACCCATTCTCGCCAACTGTTGCCATGTAGAAGCTGTCTCTGTCCTCAATCATAGAGATTTCCCGCTGTGATAGCTGATATTGGTCCGGCCCTTCTCCTGTTCTCTGGTAAATTTCTCTGGAACCGTATTTTTCCTGGGCCATTTTTACGCTTTCAGTAAATGTCAAATGCTTAAAATTTTGTGCCATGATGACTGGTTCAATATTGGTCCAAACTTTATTATTAATTAATTTGATTGGCTGCCATAAACTCCCGAATAAATCTGGAAATCGCTCCACCCTCTTCCTCTAACGCAAAATGTCCAGTATTCAACAAATGAAACTCAATATTTTTCAGATCTTTTTTGTAAGGATATGCCCCATCAGCAGGAAAGATATAGTCGTTCTTACCCCATACAATTAGGGTTGGGGGTTGGTACTCACGCAAATACGCCTGCCATTTAGGATAAAGTGGAACGTTGGTTCGGTAATCGTAAAACAAAGCCAGCTGAATTTCATTATTTTCAGGCCTGGTCAAATGCCTCAAATCGATCTGCCAGTTATCCGGACTAATCTTTAATGTATCCTGTACACCATGAGTGTATTGCCATTTCAATCCTTGAGGTGAATGAAAACCTTCCAGGGGCTTGCCATTCTCGATGGAATAATCATTCCAGTACTTTTTAATGGGATCCCAGAATTCGCGCAGACCTTCTTCGTAGGCATTGCCATTTTGTATAATTAGAGCCTGAATTTGTTCGGGATGCTCACTGGCAATCCTGAAACCAATTGGGGCCCCGTAATCCATAAGATATAGACTGTAACGATCTATTTGAAGCGCTTCCAAAAATCCTTCCATCACTCTTGACAGGTTTTCAAAACTGTAGTCAAAATCAGACATGGGTGGCTGTTCACTTCGTCCGAATCCGGGATAATCAGGGGCCAAAAGATGGTACTCATCCGATAGATCTTTTATTAGATTCCTGAACATATGGGAAGAGGTGGGATATCCATGCAACAACAAAATGGTAGGTGCATCTTTAGGACCTGCTTCCCTATAGAAGATCTCCACTCCCTGGATTTTCATGGTCTTGTATTGGACCGCATTTTCGTTTTTAGTATCCCCAGTGTTAACAGGAGTAATATTGGCATCTTCTGCTGATATAGGGTTGGCTATCAGCAGGACGGTTATTGCGGCTATACCTGCTGCTATACCCGCTGACAGCCAAAACCCGGTTAATTGATTTGTATACGATATTGCTAATGATTTAAACATGATGATAAAATTTATAGTTTTCTAAATAGTTAAATTGATTAATCCCGATATTTTCGCTGACTTTCTAATATGGGTATGTCGTTAGCGCTCATATCTCTTCTCTTCATAAGTCCGCTTTCGTCAAATTCCCAGTGCTCGTTACCGTGGGTACGAAACCAAAGCCCGGTATCAGCATCTTGCCATTCGTATTCGAAGCGAACGGAGATCCTGTTGCCAGTGTAGGCCCATAATTCCTTCATCAACTTGTAATGGTTTTCTTTGATCCATTTTTTTCTGAGGAATGCTGTAATAGCTGCTCTTCCCGTAAAAAACTCATCACGGTTACGCCAATCAGAGTTTTCGGTATAGGCCAGGGCTACTTTTTCCGGGTCCCTGGTGTTCCAGGCATTTTCAGCCATCTGCACCTTGGCTTTAGCTGTTTTGTAATTAAAAGGGGGTACTAAAGGTTTCATGATTTGCTATTCAATGAGTTGAACCCCTGCCCGGACTAGAGCAGGGATTTAATTATTATTTATTGTTTTTTGCTTCTGCAAAAACGCCCACCAGGTCTTTGGTTTGAAAGACATGGCTGGAAATCATCCGGAAGTTGGTCTGCGCGGCTTGATTGCCGTCCAGTTCGGGAAGTATGGCGCTGGCGGTGGCGTCGCCTACTACTGCTACCTCAAATCCGTCCTCTATCAATTCTCTCATGTGGGCCTCCACGCACAGGTTTCCTGACATGCCCGCAAGAATTACTTTATCTATCTTTTGTTTGCGTAACTGCAAGGAAAGATCGTTTTGCTCCGGACCAAATACTTTATGGGGCCCAACAACGGTGACGAAGTCCTTTTCTATGTATTTCTTATATTGAGGTAACCAATCTGCTCCTGATCCTTCAAACTGATCAAGTGAAAGTTGGTCGCCCCGGTCAAACATGGTGATGTTGTGCATTAATTTTTCCAGGGCTCCCTCAAACTGCCAGCCGTGATCGTGTTGGTAGTAGTAGTGAGGTGAAATAAATACCGGGATGTTGTTCTGCTCTGCCAATTGAAACAGGGTTTCCAAATTTTCAACAGTATTGTTTTCCTCCACACTTTGTCCAACAACGCCCCAGGCTACACCTTGAGGACTGAGAAAATCGTTTTGAGGATCCGTGATCACAATTGCCGTACGGTCATCAATAGTAAAACCAGGATCAGGTAATTGGGCTAATGCGGTAATTCCTATGGTAGTAATCCACAGGGTCAAAGCGATGGTAGTGATTTGCTGCTTTTTCATTTTTGCTCGTGTTTTTATGGTTTATTTTTACACAGCATTGACAACCATCGTGCCGAAACAAAAAATGAAATTTAACTATTTGATAATCAGTATAGTAAATGGTTTTTATGAAAAGGGTAGGGCAACATATAATGCCAATATAATGGCGCATTGCTAATATTTTGGCATTTATTTACGGCCGGGTGACCTTCAATTTCTTCATCCGAGCTTCCAAGGTGGTACGTTTCAATCCTAAAAGTTTCGCCGCTCCTTTTTCGCCGCTTACCCGCCAGTTGGTAGCCTCCAACGCCCTTATTATGTGATTTTTTTCGCTCTCTTCCAGAGGGATAATTTTGCTTTGGATGGATTTGTCATATTTAAAAGTAGGCAAGGAGTTTCCCAATTCAAGTTTTTTACCCCGGGAGGTAATGATCGCCCGTTCAATGATGTTCTCTAATTCTCTTACATTGCCTGGCCAGGAGTATTGCAGCAAAGATTCCATGGTTCGGTTGGTAATCTCAGTAATATTTTTACCGAATCGGGCGCTGTACTTGTGTAAAAAATGTCTGGCCAATAAAGGAACATCTTCTTTTCGCTCCCTGAGGGATGGAAGTTCAAGTGGAAAAACATTGAGCCGGTAATAAAGGTCTTCCCTGAAAGTGCCTGCTTCAATGGCGCTTTCTAGTTTTCTATTGGTGGCGGCGATTACTCTGACATTCACTTTGATGGTGTGCACACTGCCCAACCTTTCAAATTCGCCTTCCTGTAAGACCCTCAACAATTTGGATTGTAGCTCTATAGGGATATCACCCACTTCATCTAGGAAAATTGTCCCACCATTGGCCAATTCGAACCTTCCAATTTTTTTGTTTAACGCCCCGGTGAAAGCGCCTTTCTCATGTCCGAACAACTCACTTTCGATTAATCCCGCCGGCAGTGCTGCACAATTGACTTTTACCAAAGCCCGCTCCCTTCTGTTGCTTAAATTGTGAACGGCCCTGGCTACCAGTTCTTTTCCAGTGCCGGACTCACCAAGAATCAACACTGTGGCATCAGTTATGGCCACCTGCTCTACGCTGCCTAAAACATTTTTGAATTTTTTACTCTGGCTAATGATCTCCTCAAAGTTGTGACTCAACTTTATTTCCTGTTGCAGATAGGCATTTTCCTGTTGTAGTTGATTTTGTAAACTTTGTACTTCTTTCAAGGCAGCCTGTAGCTCTTGGTTAGCTTCTTTCAGCGCCTTTTCGGATTGTTTGCGTCGCGTTATGTCCTTAAATACCACCACAGCTCCCAATAACTTGCCTTTATCATCCTTGATGGGTGTACTGACATACTCAACAGGGAAACACGATCCGTTTTTTCTCCAAAATACATCGTTGTCTACATGATGCACTTTACCATCTTTGAATGCGGCGTAGATGGGGCACCCTTTTGACTCGTAAGCTGTGCCATCCGGTTTAGTATGATGGATGATTGCGTGCTGAGACTTTCCAATCAATTCAGGCAACTCCCAACCAACCATATCCGCAGCTGCTTGATTTACAAAAGTGGTATGACCCTGACAATCCAGTCCATAGATCCCTTCACCGGCTGCTTGCAAAATCATTTCATGATGCTTTTGCAACTGACTCAATTCCCGTTTTAGTTCCTCAAACTTAGAAGGATCAATTGCTCCGGTATTTAAATTGGATTTAGACATGCTCAGATATATAACTAAAAACTAAAAACTCAAAATTCAAAACTATTTACCTATATTAAACAAACCTATTAAAATCCGCTTTGAAAATATCGAAATTCCCCAACGCCCTGGTCATTATGCTGGGGTTCATCATTTTTGCCAGCTTGCTCACCTATATTATTCCACATGGTGAATACGAGCGTGTCAGTGACCCCACCAACGACTACCAAACAGTTGTTCCCGGATCGTACAAAGTAGTACCCGGCAAGCCGGTATCATTCGTTCGCACTTTAATGACAATTCCCGAAGGGATCATAGGTCGTGCTGATCTGGTGGTATTGATATTACTGGTGGGAGGTTGTTTTTATGTAATTGACAAAACAGGAGCATTTAAAGAGGCAGTGGTCTACCTGACTAACAAATTGAAAGGCAAAGAAGAAATGGCCCTGGTAGTGGTGGCTATGTTTTTTGCGGCAGGCGGGGCACTCAGCGGGCTACAGGAGGAGATTATAGCCATGATACCGGTGTTAATATTTTTCACAAACAGGTTGGGGTATAATGCTTTCGTTGCTGTTGCCATAAGTTTTGGGGCGGCGGTGGTTGGTAGTGCTTTTAGCCCGATAAATCCTTTCGCCGTGGTAATAGCTCAACAATTGGCCGGACTTCCGTTTTTATCAGGCAGCGATTTCAGGCTGGTGGTACTACTGATAGCATTCAGTATTTGGATGGGGATGATTATTAGGTACGCCAACAAAAACCGCATCCAAAAGAGTCAGGAGACTCAAGATGATCAGATAACCATGAGTAAGCGGAGTACAATTATTATGATATTGGTAGCCATGGCATTCGGTTTGTTGATTATTGGCATGCTGCGGCTGAATTGGGGGTTTAATGAAATTACCGCGGAGTTTTTTATACTGGGAATTGTTGCCGGTCTCATCGGAAAGCTGGGATTGAATGGTACCAGCGAGTCCTTTATTGAAGGCGTTAGAGAAATGAGTTTTGCAGCCCTAATAATGGGACTGGCCAATAGTATTTCACTAGTACTAAAGGAAGGAATGATCATAGATTCCATTATATATGGGCTCTTTTTACCCATGCAATACCTGCCGGCTAGCCTTTCCGCGGTTTCTATGATGATCTCCCAGGCGGTCTTACATTTTCCCGTGCCTAGCTATTCAGGTCAGGCGGTGTTGACCATGCCAATATTAGCGCCACTTTCTGACCTGCTGGGACTTTCACGGCAGGTTTGTGTTTTGGCTTACCAATATGGCGCGCCCACCATGGACTTGTTGGTGCCAACCAATGGGGCATTAATGGCAGTGATTGCCTTGGCTGGGATCCCATTCAATAAATGGCTGAAATTTGCAATTAAACCAACCTTGGTGATATTGGCATTGGGAGCTCTAGCTCTGATAGTAGCTATTATTATTGGTTTGTAACCCTGAAAATTATTGTGTATAGTGTCTAAAAGCTAATTGTTGTGAAAAAAATCCTTATTCTATTAATCCTGCCAATTATCTATTCGTCTTCCATGAATGCACAAAACTATGAGGAGTCCAAAATCTCTCAATATTCAGTTCCTAAGCTATTATTGAGTGAAGTTGGGCAAAAAATTACCAGCGCTGATACCTGGGAAGAGGGGCGAAGAAATGAAGTACTGGGGCTTTTTAGCGATCAGATGTACGGTAAGGTGCCTGAATTTGAATACACCAAAGATTATCAGCACCGGATTCTAAAAAATGCTGAATTGGGGGGAAGGGCCACTCAGGAAGAGTTAACTATTACTATTGCTAATGATAAGGGCGAAATAAAAATTACCATGCTGTTGACCTTGCCCAAGACCCAGGGCCCGGTTCCTATTTTCCTTGGACTGAATTTTTATGGTAATCAGGCAACCAGCCCCAATAAAGAGGTAACTCTTACAGATAACTATGTGCTTAACAATGAGGATCTTGGAATAACCGATCACCAGGCAGGTGAACCCTCCCGAAGTGGCCGGCTATCCAGTTGGCCGCTTGAAATGATTTTGGAAAAAGGATATGGGTTGGCGACCATCCACTGTGGTGACATTGATCCCGATTTTGATGACGGCTTTAATAACGGAGTGCATGCCTTGCTCGACACGCGCCCTGGTGCTGATGAATGGGGCACTATTGCTGCCTGGGCCTGGGGCTTGTCGCGGGCCATGGACTACCTTGAAACAGATGAAAGAATCGACAATCACAGAGTCGCAGTGATCGGGCATTCCAGACTTGGTAAGACTTCTCTTTGGGCAGCGGCCATTGATGAAAGGTTTGCCCTGGTAATCTCCAATAATTCCGGGTGTGGAGGAGCGGCCTTGTCAAGAAGAGGAATTGGAGAGACCGTTGAAGTGATCAATACTAGTTTTCCACACTGGTTTTGCAAAAACTTTCATAAGTACAATGGGAAAGAGGGCGACCTGCCCATCGACCAACATATGCTTATAGCACTAATGGCACCACGGCCTGTTTATGTAGCCAGTGCCCAGGAAGACCAGTGGGCCGACCCCAAGGGGGAATACACTTCACTTGTTCTGGCTGGCCCTGTATATGAGCTTTACGGGTTCGAATCCCTGAAGAGCCCGGAATTACCTCCAATAGATACTCCGGTCAAGGCTGGCAAACAGGGGTATCATATTCGCACCGGTAAGCATGCGCTAACCGAGTATGACTGGAAGCAGTATTTGGAATTTGCGGATATACATTTTTCCGAAGAGTAACTAGCTTCGTGGAGGCTGTTTGGGCCTGCGCACCATAGTAGTCTTTTTATTCCCAAAGTAGATTTAAAAATCCTTTCTGATAATCCACTCAAATCTTACTATATTGTTCTCCTAAATTTCTCGTAACCATGAAAAATTGTAACCGGTTGTTACTAACCTTATGGTGCCTGGGGTTAATGGCCATGATCAATGGATCTGCGCTGGCACAAAATAATTCTAAGTACAAAACATTTGACTTCCTTGATTTTGATGTGAAGTTACTAACCGAATACAAGGTCAATCCTGATAACGTAGATTATCTAAAATCTGTTATTGCAAAAGAGTTGGAGTCCCGGGGATTGCAGCAAGGTGAGAATCCTGACCTGGCGATAAATATTGGTGTGGTAATAGAAGAAGAAGTGCAAACCAGGGAGACTGACTATCGTGACATACGCTATATGGGTCAGAGGAATTACCATTGGGAAGTTGAGGAAGTAGTAGTTGGCATTTATAAGGTGGGCACTGTATCCATAGAAATGATAGACACCAAAACTGATAATGCAGTGTGGGAGGAATCGTCAAGTAATGTGCTTCGGAAGCAAAAGAATGTTCGTAAGCGTATTGATAAAGGCGTAGCACGGATCTTTAAGAAATTTGAGGTAAACAAACTTTAAAATCCCAACAGTTCTGCTTTATAAAATATGGCAATTGTATCAAAACCCCTTTACATATCGGAGCCTGATACCGATGATGGCGGGCGGGTTGTTGCTATGGATATCTTCTTGTCAAACTGATTCTCAAAAGATTAGTTATAATAAGGACATTCGACCAATCCTCAACGAAAACTGCCTGACCTGTCACGGTGGAATTAAACAGCTAGGGGAGTTTAGCTTGCTATTTGAGGAAGATGTCTATCAACCTACAGAATCAGGTAAACCTCCAATTATACCGGGAAACCGGAAAAAGAGCGAACTTTTTCAAAGGATCACTGATCACGATCCAGAATACCGCATGCCCCAGGACGCGGGCCCACTATCGGCAGAGCAAGTTGAAAATATTGGCAGATGGATAGATGAAGGCGCGGTGTGGGAAACACATTGGTCTTTTCAGGCTCCTGAAGTTCAGGAGATCCCGGAGGTCACCTCAAACTGGACCATAAATAATATCGATGCTTTCATTTTAGAACGGCTCGAACAGGAAGGCCTAAGCCCTCAACCCGAGGCAGAGCAAGAGACATTAATTCGGCGATTGAGCCTGGATTTGATCGGTCTGTCGCCAACCCCTGAAGAAGTAGATAGATTTTTAGACGACCAATCCTCAAATGCCTATGAGAACTTAGTAGATCGACTGATGCAGTCCCCTCATTATGGAGAAAAGTGGGCGGCGCTTTGGCTGGACCTGGCACGATATGCAGACTCCAAAGGTTATGAAAAAGACCCGCCACGCAGCATCTGGAGATACCGGGATTGGGTGATAAATGCTTTCAACCAGGACATGCCGTTCGATCAGTTTACCATCGAACAATTGGCAGGAGATTTACTAGATGATCCCACGCCCCAACAATTGATCGCTACGGCTTTCAACCGAAATAGCATGACCAATACCGAAGGCGGCACCGAGGATGAGGAGTTTCGAGCAGTAGCGGTAATTGACCGTGTCAACACCACCTTTGAGGTGTGGCAGTCCCTGACCATTGGATGTGTACAATGTCACGACCACCCGTACGACCCAATTCGACATGAGGAGTACTATCAGGCGTTTGCTTTTTTTAACACTACCCAGGATAGTGACCTGATGTTGGATGTCCCGCTTTATCTGCATTATTCAGACGAGGATATAAAAAAAATCGGGGAAACTATAGAACGAATCTCTGCACTTAAGCAGCAACCAAACCCCGACTCTAAGCAGTTGGTTTCAGAGCAAATTAAGATTGCCTTGTTTCCAACTTTGTTGCCAGAATATGTAGATGAATTTCATAATGTCATACTTTATCCTGATGGGTTATTGAGTAACTGGAGTAATAATGTTAATACTCAAAAAGAAAAGAAATTCTACTTCAGGTTTAATGATATTGATTTAACAGATGTAGCAAGCATTAGTTTTAATTTTTCTGGCAGCCCGGATGTAAAACTGGTGGTATTCCTTGATTCTCTGGGGGGTGATAAGTTAGTGGAGATGCAATTACCTTACTCCGGCGGAGTACGTGGCGCAGAGTATACTGCGAAGAATATTTTTATTGAAAAGTCCTGGGCTATTGAAACTCAGGTCAAGGGTATGCATCACCTGATATTTCAGATGATCAATACTACAGGGGAAGTACCGGACGGAGTAGCCATGATCAGGGAGATTAATCTGGAGTATAGAAATAGCGAAGGTAAATATTCCAGGGAGGTAGAGCGGTTACAGGATGAATTAAGGGAGCTTCGATTAAAAGCCGACCAGACCCCAATAATGAAGGACCGGTCAGATTTCATACGTACCACACACGTTTTTGAACGCGGGAATTGGATGGTACCGGGTGAGCAGGTTCAAATTGGAGTACCGTCCTCCTTACCTGAATTTTCAGAGGACCTACCCCAGAATCGTCTGGGACTGGCAAAATGGATGGTTAGTGATCAAAATCCATTAACCGGCAGAGTCTTGGTAAACCGGTTATGGGAGCAATTGTTCGGCATTGGAATTGTTGAAACAGTTGAAGACTTTGGTACCAAAGGCTCCCCACCTTCCCATCCTGAGCTGCTGGACTACCTGGCAAGACAGACATTGGAGGCCCATAATTGGAGCGTCAAAAGCATACTTAAGGAGATTGTGATGTCTGCAGCCTACCGTCAATCATCAAAAGTAACCGCTGAAAAACTTGAAGCAGATCCGTACAACAGGTTATTGTCACGCGGTCCACGATTCAGACTATCTGCAGAACAAATCAGGGACCAATCATTGGCTGTAAGCGGCCTTTTGGACCGCAAAGTTGGAGGAAAAAGCGTAATGCCTCCTCAGCCTGATGGCATATGGAACGTGGTTTACAGCGATCACAAATGGGAAACAAAACCGGAAGACAAATACCGGCGGGCAATCTACACTTTCTGGCGCAGGACTACGCCTTATCCATCGATGGTAAGCTTTGATAGCCCCAGCAGAGAGTTTTGCGTATCGAGGAGAATACGCACCAACACTCCTTTACAGGCGCTTATTACCTTGAACGACCCGGTATATCTTGAAACATCCATAGCTTTAGCCAAACGCATGATAAAGGCAGCGCCTAATGATACAAAGCAAGCTATTCAGGTAGGCTACAAGATTGCATTGAGTAATGAACCGGATAATGAAACGGTAGAGATCTTGATGGAGCTTTATCATAATGCAAACACCGAACTGAAAGGCGAATTAGTGTCTTCAGGGGAATACCAAAGCAATCAAATGGACGCTATGTCGGTGGTCGCCAATGCCATTATGAATCTGGACCAATTTGTAACCAAAGAATAATCGATTTATGAGCATCCAGGAAGAAGTGAGACTTGCCCAGGCGGAATATTCAACCCGCCGGCATTTTCTTAAGGCCTGTTCAATGGGCCTGGGAGCAGCGGCGTTGAACTCACTGACCGGACTCAATGCTTTTGCAGCTACACCAGCAGGTAGCGCGAACCAAACAGGCCTTCCCCATTTTGCTCCTAAGGCCAAACGGGTGATCTATCTTCATATGGCCGGTTCACCTTCTCAATTGGAATTATTTGATTATAAGCCGGAGTTAGAGCGATTGCACATGCAGCTTTGTCCCACCGTCCTTGTTGGAAGGAAAACGTTTTGCTTTTATCAATGGGATTCCCAAAATGCTGGGACCTCAGGCCAGATTTTCCCAACATGGCCAGTCCGGTGCCTGGATATCCGAAAATCTGCCGAAGTTTTCAACCATGGCAGATGAGGTTTGCTTTTTAAAAGCGGTACATACCGACCAATTCAACCATGCCCCGGCCCAATTGATGCTATATTCAGGCAGTCCCCAGATTGGGACGGCCAAGTATGGGGCTCTTGGGTTACCTATGGATTAGGCTCTGAAAACGAGGACCTGCCAGGGTTTGTAGTATTCGTTTCCGGAGGCGGCACCCCAAGTGCGGGGAAAAGTGTTTGGGGCAGCGGCTTTTTGCCCACCGTCTATCAGGGGGTGCAGTGCCGTTCCCATGGTGAACCGGTGTTGTATGTGAACAACCCAAAGGGAGTAAGCCGTAACCTTAGAAAACAATCCATTGAGGCCATTAATAAAATCAATCAAAAGCAGTATCAGGAGTTTCAGGACCCCGAAATACTGACCAGGATTTCCCAGTATGAAATGGCCTTTAAGATGCAGATGTCGGTGCCAGAGGCCATGGATATCAGCAAGGAACCGGCATACATCCATGAAATGTACGGCACTGAGCCGGGTAAAACATCTTTTGCTAATAATTGTGTGCTAGCACGTCGACTGGCAGAAAGAGGTGTGCGATTTATCCAACTGTTCCATTGGGGTTGGGACTCACATGGTTCAGGCGCTGCGGAAGCTTTAAATATTGGGTTCAAAAAAAGATGTAAGGAAGTAGACGCACCGATAGCGGCACTTTTGACAGACCTGAAACAAAGAGGATTGCTGGATGATACCTTAATCATCTGGGGTGGAGAATTTGGCCGTACTCCTATGATGGAGAATCGAAGCGGTGTGGACAATCCTTATTTCGGACGCGATCACCATACCGAGGCATTCACCATGTGGATGGCCGGAGGAGGAATCAAACCTGGGCTCAGTTACGGTGAAACTGACGAAATTGGCTACTATGGAATTAAAGACAGGGTCCATATACACGACCTGCAAGCGACCATTCTGCATACCCTGGGTTTGGACCATTTAAAATTAACTTACCCATTTCAAGGACGGGATTTCAGGCTTACTGATGTACATGGAAAATTGGTGCGGGGGATATTAGCTTGAAAGACAGTTCTATTGGTTTTTCCGCTAGCCTAGTGCTTTGTTCAGAGCTGTGGAGAGCTTTAATATTTTCGGTTTTGGATCACCGGGCCCTAAAGTTTCAATAGGGAGGTATCCTCGATAGTTTGAAGCTTTTATTACTTCAACCAGCTTTTTCAAATCAGTATCCTCTTCCGAGTCATTTACAAATATCTTTTCTTTAATTTGCCAGTTGACGGCGAAATGGATTGATTCAGAAATCAGCTGATAAGGATTTCCAGAACGGTACCCGCCGGTATCCATTATCAATCCAAACCAATCAGAGCCCACTCCATCTATTAATTCTTTGGTATGCTGTGGCGTAAGGATGAAGTCATTATGATTTTGTACGGCAACCATCACTCCATGGGACTTGCCATATTCCACGCATTCCTTTAAATCCTCTATCATCCAATCTAAAACTTTCTGACGAAGTGATTGGTCTTCCAACTTAGGACCTGCGAACACCCTGATTACCGGAGCTCCGATCTTTTCAGCTGCTTCAATCCACCGCTTCACCAGCGCAACATGTTGCTTTCTTACAGTGGCATCTGGATTGGTAAAATCATTACGCACGCCAGTACCGCAAATTTCAAGTCCTAATTTGAAGGCTTTGTGTTTGACATGGTACAGATATTCATCACTAGGAACTTGTGGATATCCAGGGAAATAATAGGCGGTAATATCGCATGCATAAAAACCGTTTTGTGCACAAAACTCCAGCATATCATCAATATCCATATTCCCCTTACTAAGAGGGTCGTTCAATGAGTAGGCGTTTAGAGCAATTTTTAATTGATTGGTACTGTTGGATTGAATTCGAATACTAGCGGTCAACGGACCGGCCGCAAGTAATGCCCCTCCGGCGGCGGCTCCCTTGAGGAATTTTCTTCGATACAATTTGCTCCTCATTTGATCAATTTACCAACAATTTTGTAGTATTCCGAGCCTTTGCCATGCATTGCTTTGATGGGTAATTTCAAGTTCACTATTTGCAAGCATATTTATTGGTGTAAGTTCAAATAAAGGTTATTTTTAAATTGGCTACTTTCAACTCCTATTATCATGACACCACTGAAAAGTCCCTGCAGATTCGTGATAGTATTGTGCTATCTGGTTTTGGGATCTGAAGTTTTTGCGATTAATGCTGTAGATACCACTCGTGAACAAAAAATCATGGACGGTGAATTCTGGCGCGAGCAGGTGCTAAACGAGCTCATGCCCTTATGGTATGAACATGTCCGGGATGAGGAGCATGGAGCCTTTTATTTAAATTTATCTCGGGATTGGCAGCCAATTCCTCCCTGGGAGAAAATGCCTGCAATGATCAGCCGACACATTTTCAGTTTTTCTACCGCTTATCTTCTGTCCGGGGAAGAAAAGTATCTCAAGGTTGCCCGTGAGGCTGTGAAATATTTACTTAAATACGGATGGGATGAGGAATATGGAGGTTGGTATGAAAGCATCTCTCAGACTGGTGAGCCAAAAAATACCGAAAAGCATGCATCCTCACAGATATATAATAATGTTGGTCTTATACAGTTTTATTTAGTCACCGGAGATGAACTTGCTTTGTCCCACGTCCTGAAATCCGTCGAAATCCATAAAACATATGCCTACGACCATGAGTTTGAAGGCTATTATAAAACGTTAAACCGGGATTTGAGCGTGGGTGATTCTTCCAAGGCCAAACATGCACACTATGGCCAGGGTTCGCTGATGCCATATCTTATTATGGCTACCCGGGATTTGGAGATAATAAACTTTTCAAAGCAATTGGCAGATTTAAGCATCGAGCGGATGACCGATCCCGAGAATGGTTGGATGTTGGGATATCCTAACGGATTGGACAGAAGGTGGAATCATGTTCCTTATATAGTGGAAGAAAAAGAGCACGTTTATTTAGGAGCATCTTCCACGGCAGCGTTATTCTTTTTGCACTTATATCAGTTGACCGGAGAAAAGCGCTACCTAAAGCATGGCATGGAACTGGGCGACAAACTCAGTCGTTATGGGTGGGATCAGGAAAAGGGATGCTGGTATAGCTCAATAGCCAAAGCGACACCTTATAATTCTGTAAGCTCCCAGCCAATTTATTGGTGGATTCAGATCTATGGGGCTTTTTTGCAACTGCAACTTTACCATGTCACTCAGGATCAGCAATGTTTGAAAAATTTCAAAAAGACCGAGCTCTTTTATGACCGCTTTTTTAAGGACCGTAAGTTTGGAGGTGTTTTTTTGGGAGTTGGTCCAAATGGCTCGTTCCAGGGGAATGGCGAAAAAGCAGGGTCATGGCATACATCATTTCACGAAATTGAACACGGTTTCCTCAATTATCTTAACCTCAATCTTTATGTAAACAAGAAACCGGTGGTGCTCCATTTCAAGTTAGATGGCCCCGCAAAACACTTTGTTTCACCAGTAAGTGATCAAAAAGTACAAATTGCCAGTGTGCTGATAAATGGCAAACCCTGGCACAATTTTGATGCCCACGAACGAAGCATTCTATTGCCTGAGGGTAAAGGAATGAATGTAGCAGTGACTCTTTCACCAACAGCTGATTTTAAGATTAAATAATGAGTAGACAGGGAACTCTATGAAATATTTTTCAGGATGAATGCTAATATAAAGCCTCGAAACTGATCAAGTAACCAAACTCATCACTCATAATTTATAACTCATAACTTCCTATCATCTGCTATAACTCACAAACGCAATCGACTTGCTATCGGGAGACCAGCTAGGAACATTTATGGTCCCTTGTCCACCGAAGAGATAAGCAATGGTTCTGGGTACTCCACCTGCCGCCGGCATCAGTCGCAACGTTACCCTCTTATAGGTGGGATGAGATTTGGGATCTATATGTTTAGGAAATGAGATGAAGGCAATCCACCTCCCATCTGGTTTCCCCATATTTCACCAGATGGGAGG
>PVMK01114397.1_pt1 | contig 35011 bp, 38 predicted proteins | sample 1853481 | NCBI WGS metagenome assembly PVMK01 (sample SAMN08533507, study PRJNA380276) | Marine sediment metagenome, whole genome shotgun sequencing project. | reverse complement strand
GCCCGGTGTGGTTAGAGGCCTATGAAGATAAGTTTCGAGAAGACCTTCTGGAAAAACTCTCAGCGCATCGTGGTGTAACGAAAGCTTAGATATTCGTCCACGAGCGCAATTAGTGTTTTGTATCGATGTACGTTCGGAGTCGTTCCGCCGCCATATCGAAGGGCAAGGTCCGTATGACACGTTTGGTTTTGCGGGGTTCTTTGGCATTCCGATCAGTCACCAGGCATTTGATAGCGAGGAACGGTCTGATTTATGCCCGGTACTGCTTTCTCCCAAACATGCAGTGACGGAGGTTCCTCGAATGGGGGAGGAGCGCTCGCTGGAGAAATACTCATCAGGATCACGATGGAATCAACTCGGGCATCATCTATTCCATGATTTGAAGCGGAACCCTGTTGGGTCACTCATGGTGATTGATGTACTTGGATTATTCTTTGGTCTAGGACTCTTCGGAAAAACGTTAATTCTTAAGCCCTACCATACGATAACTTCGTGGATTGCCAGGTGGTTTGCCAATCCGGTTCAAACACAGATAGCCCTGTCCGCTCCATCAGATTCCATGAATGTCCGAGGAGATGATGTTCCGGCTGAAGGGATTCCCCAAGAGATGGGTCAAGGGTTCTCAGTTTCCGAGAAGGCCACATTTATTGAAAATGGACTACGTGCGATGGGACTCACCGGAAATTTTGGTCGACTCGTCGTTCTCTGCGGCCATGGGAGTGAAACCGACAACAATCCCTATTTTGGGGCTTTGGATTGTGGCGCTTGTGGGGGCAATCCAGGAGATGCGAGTGCCCGGGTGTTTGCAGCTATGGGCAATCATGCCAAGGTTCGTGGCATCTTACACGAAAAAGGATTGAACATTCCCGATGACACCTGGTTTCTGCCCGCAAAACATAACACGACCACTGATCGAGTCACATTTTATGACGTAGAAGACCTTCCCGAAAGCCATGGGGAAGATTTTCAGCAGTTGATCGCTGATCTTGAAAAGGCGGGAGCTCGGCAGGCGTTGGAGCGATGTCGCCGTATTCCACGTTCGCCAACCGCGATCTCTCCGGAGAAAGCCTTTGCCCACGTGGAGGAACGTAGTATGGATTGGGCCAGCTCTCGTCCGGAATGGGGACTGGCTGGCAATGCGGCCTTTTTAATCGGGCGACGAAGCCTCACCAAAGGTCTTGATTTAGGGGGGCGTGTATTTTTGCATTCTTATGATCCTATTGCCGACCCTGAAGGTGGCATCCTCGAAAAAATTATGACGGCTCCATTAATTGTAGGAGAATGGATTAACACAGGGTATTATTTTTCGGGAGCGGACCCCTGGCATTATGGAAGTGGTAGCAAAGTCATTCACAATGTGGTGTCAGGTGTGGGGGTCATGCTAGGAAGTCAGAGTGATTTGCAAATGGGATTTCCACTGCAGACCGTCAATAACGGAGATATTCATTTTCACGAACCCATGCGGCTTCTGGCTATCATTGAGGCGAAGATGACGGTGATCTCATCAATTATTCATAAGCATGAGATTCTTCAACACCTCTTTCATAACCAATGGGTCAATCTCGTCGCTCTAGATCCAAACACATTTGAGTGTCATCGATATAATCCTGATGCCACGTGGGAGCCTGTTCGTATGAATCAAGTAGCGAGTGTGGCATCCTAATTTTTGGCGGTTGAGCAGTGAAGAAAACCCTGTTATAACATTTGTTGAATCACAAGATGATTGGTGTCTTCAACCGCATCCTATTTTGGACTCCGGTTGAGGGTTTCAAACCACTTTGGGGAGAAAATCTTCCTGGCATGTAGGGTGGCTGGTTCTTTCGCAAGACCGGTAACAGTGCAAGCCGACCAGAAGCTGTTCGAATGAGGCATTCGAAGCATCCGGTCGGCTTTTTTTTAAAAAGACTAAAGATGATGGTGGTGCCAGTGAGAAAAGCCATACTTTTCGTTCAGGTGTCAGCATGAGACCCATTTCTTCTCAATTTTTAGCTCTCAAAACGGCAGCATTATTTGTGATGTGGGTGATGTTGTCTGGGAAATTTGATCTCGTGCATCTCGGATTAGGGCTCTCTCTTTCTTTTTTTGTGGCTTGGATAAATTCAGGTCATTCGCCATTTGTTCCACGATTTCAGCTATGGGGGAGAATTCTGTTGTATCTTCCTTGGCTCTTCTCGCGGATTATTCAAAGTAGCTTGCATTTAACCAAGCTCATTCTTGATCCTCGCCTTCCGATCCATCCGCGGTTGATTCGTTATCAATCCAAATTGCAAGAGCCTCCAGCGGTCGTCCTCCTAGGAAATTCCATCACGTTAACGCCCGGAACGATTACCGCGGAAGTGAATGGCCAAGAGCTCCTTGTCCATGCCATGGATGATGTCTCTAGTGAGGATGTTACGAGCGGAAAGCTCGAATCGAAGATCGCCCAGGTTTTTGGAGGTATCAAGCCAACAGCATGACCACCTTTTTTCTATTTGTTTTGATGGTGTTAGCTGGTTTGATCGCCGCCTATTTGTATCGTGTCCTCCAGGGTCCGACGATTTTTGATCGTGTGTTGGGCCTGAATGGCATTTCGACGAAGGCGATTATTTTGCTCGTGGTGATTGGTGTCGTGTATGAACGAGTGGAGATGTTTGTGGATATCTCCACCGGCTATGCGTTGTTAAATCTTGTTGGCGCACTGGCTGTTGCGAAATACCTGGAACAAAAAGGACTGCCATAAGAGATGGAAGTTCTCGCCGTGATATTTATTCTTGCCGGGTTGTTTTTTCTAATTGTGGCAGCCATTGGCGTCATCCGGCTTCCAGACGTGTTCACACGTTCCCATGCCGTCTCGTTGACCGATTCGTTAGGAGCATTTTTTATGTTAACGGGCCTGGCAATCTATGAAGGGCTGAGCATGAATGTCTTAAAAATCCTTGCGGTGTTGGCATTACTGTATCTCCAAAATCCTGTCATTGCCCATGCCACTTTACGCGCTGCCATTCGAGCTGGCTTGAAGCCCTGGGAGCGGAAGATCTCATGACCTTTGCCTATGAAATCCCGCTGTTAATTCTTCTCCTGATAACTGCAGCCGGGGCCATTTTCGTGAAAGATTTACTGAGTGCGATTTTGCTGTTGGGATGTTATAGCTTTTTTCTTTCGCTTGTCTGGGCCTGGCTGGGGGCAGTAGATGTGGCGTTTGTCGAGGCAGTAGTTGGGGCAGGGTTAGCAACGGTCCTGTTTTTACTCACGCTCTTTGGCACCCAGCCGAAAGACGGCCGGCTTCGGCGCCCCCCTCCTCCGGTCGCTGCATTGATTGCGCTTCCACTTCTCGGTGTCTTGTTATTATATGCAGCGAAGGATCTTCCGGCGTTCGGGGATCCGGCTTCCCCAGCAAGTGTCCGCGTTTCTCCGGCCTATCTCAAGCAGAGCTATCAAGATACACAGACGCCTAATGTCGTCACGTCCGTTCTCATGGATTATCGTTCGCTGGATACGATGGTCGAGACCGTCGTGATTTTTACGGCAGGGATCGCCTGCGCATTATTGTTGAGGAGAAAGACCTCATGATTCGGCCACATGACAGTATCATTGTTCAATCGTTGGGTCGCTTTCTCATCCCTGTGATCCAAATTTTTGGATTGTACGTGTTGTTTTTTGGCCAATATGGTCCTGGCGGAGGATTTGTGGGTGGTGTGATTCTTGGTACCAGTATGATCTTGTCTATTCTAATTTTTGGCCATGAAGCCTCACGGAGCCAGTTAGCCAAGAAGGTGTTACATGGCGATGGGGTCGGCATGCTGATCTTTGCCGGTGTGGGAGGCCTGTGTTTGATCGGAGGCGGGGAGTTTCTCAATTATGCCAATTTGGAAATTCCCGGTCTTGAGGTTTCCGCTCGACGTTCGTTAGGCATCGTTCTGACCCAGATCGGTGTGGCGATTGACGTTGCCGTGACAGTCATTTCCATTGTCTTTAGTTTATCAGCGCAAGAGATTATTGAGGATTCATTGAATGGTTGATGCCTTTGCCGCGGTCTTCCAACGCCCAAATTTTCTGACCTTTGTCATTATTTTTCTTTGGGGGTTTTATATCATGGTCACGAGGTACAACCTCGTGAAAAAGCTGGTGGGCATGTATCTGGTTCAGACGAGTGTAATCTTTTTCCTGGTGTCGATCAGTGCCAAGAAAGGTGCGACGGTTCCCATCTTGCTTTCGGCCACAGCCCCTGTTCAGGCCATAGACTACACCAATCCCTTACCGCATGTGTTGACCTTAACAGCCATTGTGGTTGGCGTGGCCACTCTGGGTGTCGCGCTCGCCTTATGTTCGGCTATTTATCGGACCTATGGCAGCCTTGATGAAGAAGAGATTTTGAAGAAGTTGGAATGAGCCGACACTTACCAGCCCTTCTCTTCCTTGTTCCCCTGTTTGCTGCCATTTCGATGCCCATAGTCTGTTTGAGGCATAGAGCATGGAGTCGTTCGATTGCCTTAATCGTCCTTTCTATCATGGTTGTATTCTCCGTGATGAATCTCAGCAATATCTTTCAACATGGCGAGGTGCGCTATGCTTTTAGCGGCTGGGCTCCGCCGCTAGGGATTGAATGGGTTGCGGATGGGTTGGCCAGTGTGATGTTAGTTGCATTGAGCCTTTTAGGTTTGGCGACATTGATATTCGCGGGGCCAACATCTCCAAAAGATCTTGGAGGACGTATTGTTCATTTTTACACGCTCATTCTGCTGCTGATTTCGGCGCTCACGGGAATTGTGTTTGCTGGCGACCTTTTTAATCTGTTTGTTTTTCTGGAAGTTGCAGCGTTGGCCAGTTATGCCCTCGTCGGTATGGCTGGTGGACGAGCCTTGGTGGCGGCATTTCGTTATCTTATCTTGGGAACCTTAGGCGCATCTCTGTATTTATTAGGGGTGAGTTACTTCTACGCCGCCACCGGGACGCTGAATATGGCAGACATGGCCCAGCAACTTCCCCACTTGTTGACCTCCAAAGCGGTTGTGGGAGGCCTTCTTTTCATGTTTATCGGATTGGGAATTAAGATGGCCTTGGTGCCATTTCATGCCTGGCTCCCGGATGCCTATACCCATGCTCCGGATTCCGTTTCTCCAATTCTGGCGGCACTGGTAACGAAGGTGGCCCTCTTGGGATGGGTTCGAATTATCTATTGGGTGCTTGGGGCAAAAGTTGTGGTGGATGACACACCTGTGCTGTTACTCGTGGGAGTGCTGGGGGCGCTAGCAGCTGTCATTGGTGCCGTGCTCGCGTTGACACAACATGATTTAAAACGGATGTTCGCCTATGGAGGTATTTCGCATATCGGCATCATTCTCATCGGAGTGAGTCAAGGAAACCAAACGGGTTTTGTGGGCGGAGTGTTTTACTTATTGAATGATGCGGTGATGCAGGCGGCCTTGTTTTTCATCGCGGGAGCGGCAATCAGTCTATACGGCGTTCATTCCTTAGAAGATATGGGGCGAATCGGAAAACAGTCTCCCTGGTTGGTTTCGGCCCTTGTCATAGTGGCTATGGGGATGATTGGGCTTCCACCAACGGGTGGATTTTTTGGTAAATGGTACATCATTTTAGGAGCACTCGAAGCCAACAATTATGTGGCTGTGGGAGCCGTGTTGCTTTCGACGATGCTGACGCTGGCCTATTTTGTCAGAATATTTGAACGGGTCTTTCGCCATACTCCAACGGCGTCTGAGGCTCGGTTGGTTGAAATACCCATCCAGATAAAATTGAGTTTAGGTTTCACGTCGGTGGCAATCATGGCCTTAGGACTATGGAGCGATCCCATTGTGGGATCATTGATTCGTGAAGCGTTACCGCCAGGTCTTTGAATGAAATGATGTCCATTTTTGTTCTGATTCCTCTTTGCCCTCTCATCGCAGCGGTCGTATTGGCGCTTGGTGGACGGCGATGGAAGGATGAGGGTCACCGAATTGGAATTCCTGCCATAGGCCTTTCTTTCGGCCTGTCCCTCTTCGCGTTTTTCGAAGTAGTGACAAACGGACCGATTTCGGTGCCACTGTACCGATTGTTTCAGGCCGGCTCCCTGGTCGTTGACCTCAATTTGTACATTGATCAGCTCACGGTTCTTCTCCTGCTCTTAGTGACCGGGGTGAGTAGTGTTGTGCACGTCTTTTCCTCGCGATACATGATTAGTGACCCTCGATACAATCGATTCTTTGCGGTGATCGCGCTGTTTACCTTTTCGATGTTGATGTTAGTGATGAGCGGGAACCTGCTGATGCTCTATGTCTTTTGGGAAGTGATGGGGCTATGCTCATACTTGTTGATTTCTCATTGGGCTCAACGCAAACCGGCGATCCAAGCTGCCACGAAAGCATTTATCATCAACGCGATTGCTGATGTGGGATTGGGATTTGGAATTATCTTGACCTTTGCGACGTTTGGCACGCTAGATATTCAGACCATCCTGTCTCAGGCCGAAGGCCTGCAGGATCACACCATCAATATGCTCGGATGGATGGGAATGGATTTCCATATCCATCCGATCACGATTATCCCGTTCTTTTTGTTTGTGGGGGCAATGGGGAAATCTGCGCAACTGCCCTTTCATGTATGGCTCCCGTTTGCGATGGAAGCCCCGACTCCTGTCTCTGCTTTGATTCATGCCGCGACGATGGTGAATGCAGGCCCGTTTTTATTGGTTCGCCTGAGTCCATTAATCATATTATCGCCGGAGGCGATGACCTTTATCGCGATCGTTGGAGGGACAACTGCCTTGTTTGCCGCAATGGTAGCGATGGTCCAGTCGGATATCAAAAAGAATCTGGCGTATTCCACGATTAGCCAGATTGGGTTCATGATTATGTCTTGCGGAATTGGGGCCTTTGTTGCCGCCATATTTCACTTACTTGCCCATGGATTTCTGAAAGCATTTTTATTTTTGTCCACTGGGAATGCGTTACAAGCGGTGCACACCAATCATCACCCAGCAAGTCCTCATCCTAACCATTCGAACCCAAAAAACTCACTGTATGTGGGGGCCTTGGTGCTAGCCTGCTTGCCCCCCTTTGTCATTTTTTCCGGGCCGTACGAAGGGGTATGGGTCGCCAACGGATTTGGGTCAGCTAGGATAGTATTCTGGGTTATTGGCCTGGCTACGGTCTTTTTTACAGCAATCTATCTTTTTCGGGGAATCATGCTTCTCTTTCAACATGGGCCAACGATTCCCAATGTTGGAAAAGGCGGTTCTTTCACGATCCACCCCCGGTTATTTTCTCCAACTCATTACATCCCTTTGGTTCTAGTTGGCGGGGTGATGGCCTATCTGCTCATAATCATTTGGACATGGTTTGTTGAATTTCTCACACCTGCCTTGCGTATATCCTCGTCATTGGGAGCAGAAGTGACAGCTACTAGCGCAAGTTCATGGTGGATCCTGGTACCTGTCGGCGTGGCGGTTTGCGGATGGGCATATGCGGTGTCTCGACAGACCACCACTCCTCAGGTGCTCGCGGAAGAGGCTGACTGGAAAAAGGCCTTGTATGTTGTCTTTCTCCACAAGGGATATTTTGACGAATGTTACGAAGTCTATTTCGTGCAGCCCACGCTTCGCTTCGCCAATTGGCTGTGGCGGATTGTGGATATTCGCGGGTTTGACCGAGCTGTTCACTCGGTCGCCTCCTCTTCGATTGTGTTGGCTAACTGGTTATGGCGAGTGATCGATATTAAAGGCATTGATCGAGTCGTCGTCGGTCTTGGAGGATCTAGTGTGGGATTTGGACGCTGGTTGTGGCGAGTGGTCGATGTTAAAGGCATCGATCGAGTCGTCGTCGGTCTTGGAGGATCTAGTGTGGGGCTTGGACGTTGGTTGTGGCGAGTGGTCGATGTTCGTTGGTTGGGATACAACATTGGGCAAATTTTAAAAGGCGCAGATGCCGCGGGCCAGATCCTGCAAGAGACTGAACCTCGTACGATTCAGCATCATCTGCTCGTCATGGTATTTTGGCTGGTGTTGGCTATTGGTTTATTGTATTTCTTGGTGTAATTGAATGCAGGTTATGCTCGCTCGGTATGCATGATGCGTTGAAGGCCGTGAAGAAAATCGATCAACACTCGTGAGGTACGTATGGTCATGTTTACCGAACATATGATCAGTTGGATGGTGGTGATTCCCTTCTTGGGGATTGTTCTGCTTGCGTTCGCTCGCAATCAAGAATGGATGCGTCGTATTGCTTTCGCCTGCACAATGGTGGAGTTCGGGGTCTCACTCATTCTTTGGCAGCGGTTTGAGGTTGGTAAGCAGGGGATGCAATTCGTTGAACGGATGGAATGGATGCCGACGTTTAATATTCAGTATGCGGTGGGGGTTGACGGGATCAGTATCCTCATGGTTTTGCTGACGGCCCTCCTGTGCCCGCTGTGTATCTTGTGTTCCTGGAATGCCATCACGACCAGAGTGAGAGCCTTTATGTCCTTGGTTTTGTTAGTTGAAGGGGCCATGATCGTGGTGTTTACCGCACTGGACCTCTTTCTCTTTTTCATGTTGTGGGAAGTCACCATGATTCCCATGTATTTCATGATTATTCTCTGGGGAGGTCCGAATCGCATTGCCGCCGGGATCAAGTTTGTCCTGTATAGCCTGACAGGAAGTCTGTTGTTGTTGGTGGGAATATTGGGTCTGTATCTGGAAGGAGGACATACATACGATCTAATCGTGTTGAGCGAGCAAACATATTCTTCCACCACGCAATTTTGGCTTTTCCTGGCTCTCTTTTTAGCGTTTGCCATTAAGATGCCGATGGTTCCCTTCCATACGTGGTTGCCCGATGCGCATTCCGAGGCTCCAACGGCGGGCAGTGTCATCCTTGCCGGGGTATTGTTGAAAATGGGTGGATATGGGTTTTTGCGATTTTGCTTGCCGATGTTTCCCGAGGCTTCAGCGCAGTTTGCGCCCTTCATCTTATGGTTGTCTGTTTTTGCCATTATCTATGGGGGATATCTAGCGTTGGCGCAAACAGATCTCAAGAAACTGGTGGCTTATTCATCTGTTTCCCATATGGGCTTTGTCACACTTGGAATTTTTGCGTTTAACAGTCAGGGAATCCAGGGTGCGATTCTCCAGATGTTTAATCATGGGATCACCACGAGCGCGCTGTTTTTAGCTGTCGGGCAATTGTATGACCGCACGCACAGCCGGGCCATTGGAGACTATGGTGGGTTACATAAACCCATGCCAAGATTTGTCGCCTTATTCTTCCTGTTCTCGGTCGCGGCGTTTGGTTTGCCGGGTACCTGTAACTTTATCGGTGAATTTTTAGTCCTAGTAGGGACGTCTGAAACAAGTTTCGTCATGGTGTTATTGGCCATGGGGGGGATCGTTTTGGCCGCGGCCTATATGCTTTGGATGTTGCAAAGAGTGGCTTTGGGAGAACCGGCCACGAAAACCGCTGCAGTTCTTCCTGACCTATCGAATCGCGAGTTAGCGACTGTCATTCCGTTGGCCATTCTCGTACTTTGGATTGGGCTCTATCCTGGGCCTTTAATGGAAATGATGGATGCTAGTGTCACGCACCTCGTTCAACAGATGGGGCCGTACCAGTCTCACCTTCCTGGTCTTATCGCGATTCGTTAAGTCGCCCAGTCATTTCCCCCGTCTATCTCGATTTAAAAAAAGACGTTCTAGTGGGAGGTCTCTCCCAATTGTCATTGCCACCAACGTGAGAAAACCATTAAATCTCTGACGGACAAGGGGCAGATTGTTCCTTCTCGTTCCAAGCGACAGAAAAGAAGATGGTTCAGTAGGGGGTGAGTAAAAGGGGGTTAAGTGTGAATAATCTTCAAGCAGGCATGGGGGACAATAAAACATTTTAGGATAAGATCTATGATGTTTAGAGAGAATATGAGCTCTTCCCCTCTGTTACCTCAAGGAAAAGCCCAGACAAACCGAGAAGGTAGGGAAATAACGAGGAGTCAAGCCTTTTCGCATTGGGAGCCTTTAGATTTCGAAGGAAGAATGCCAGTCACTCCAGCGAGCGGTTGGGTTGAATGAAGAACGAATAGAGAAATGTCTCGAGGCAAAGGGATGGTCACCGGTCAGGCAAGAAATAGAATCTGCCGCCCCAAATTCCGTGTGAAGAGGGAAATCGAATTTTCAGCTTTGCAGGGTAGTGAGGGTGTTGCGAGATTACGGGAAGGAGTAAGCCAATGGATACGATGAAAATCATGTTTGTCATGCTCATGTGTACCACGTTAATTGGATGTGTCACTCAACAGGATCATGAACGGGCCGTTGAAGAGTTGGAGATGACCAGCCAAAATTCCTCGCAGGAAGTGGAACGTCTTCAACAATTGGTTGAACAAGAACAGGTGGAAGTCTCTCAGCTCGAAGAAGAAAGACAGGCATTCGAAGAAACATTGAGTGCGAAAGACGCAACCGTGGTTCAACTTCAAAAAGAAAAACAGGCATTCGAGGAAGCATCGAGTGCGAAAGACACAAACGTGGTTCAACTCCAAGAAGCCAACAAAGACCTGGAAGCCGAAATTGAAGTTCAAGAACAAATCAAAGAGAAAAATCTGGAAGCTTTTAAAAAAGAACTGCAAGCTTTGTATTCCCAAGTGGCTGGACTGGGGGAACTGTCAGATGCTACACCGGCAAATTTTTCTGTGGACATGGACGATGGCGTGGTGGATTTTGATGATTTAGCGCAAGCTTTCCGGAACGTCCGTTCGACGCTCGCGTCTCAAATGAGTGATTTTTCGCAATTGCGAGCACAAAACGGTCAATTAGAAGAAGAACTCCAACAGTTGGAAGCGCGTCTTCGACATGTGGAGCGGCTCAAGAAAGAACTCGAACAAGTGCGCGCAGCTCGTGAAGCGCAAGAGGCCAAGCTCGCCAAGGTGAGGCGGGAAGTTCAGGCAGTTGGCAGGGAAATTGATCGAATTACTAAAGCACTTGAAGAAAAATTCGGGAAGAGCTTAGTGGTCACCCAGCACCAAGATCGATTGGTCTTAACGATGCTAGGTCAGGTTTTGTTTGAGTCCGGGAAGGCACAACTCACGCCATTAGGATTAGATATCATGAAGCAAGTCGGCGAAGTGCTGGACACTTTACCCAACAAAAATATTCAAGTCGAAGGTCACACGGACAACAATCCTATTTATGGCCGGTTACAACGGCAATATCCCACGAACTGGGAATTATCGACGGCTCGGGCGACCACCGTGCTCCGGTTTGTGATTGAACAAACCGGCATGAATCCCAAGGATTTCTCGGCAACGGGATATGCGGATACCCGACCGGTTGTGGCAAACAATTCGGAAGAAGGGCGGGCTCAAAACCGCCGGGTAGAAATTGTGTTGTATCCCGAACGGGCGCTACAGGACAACAATACAGTCGCGGCCCTCGCTCGATAGCGGGTAAGGGTTTCCCTACAGACTTTCTTGCCAGATACCTCCGCCAGATCTTAATGATGGGCTGAACCGCCGGTTTCCTGGCCTGTGACCGAATGATGATGAATCAGGTTGATGTCGTAGAGGAAGCTAGTGGCCGGTTCTAGAGCCACATAGGCTGCCAGCAGGCCCACTAAGGTCATGGTGATGGTATAGGGCAAAGCCATCCACACCATGCGCCCATACGACAGGCGGATGATGGGAGCCAGTGAAGAGGTCAGCAAAAACAAAAATGCTGCCTGTCCATTAGGCGTGGCCACGGAGGGAATATTGGTGCCCGTGTTAATCGCCACGGCCAGGAGATCAAATTGATCACGGGTGATCGTCCCCGCCTGAAGTGCCCGAAATACCTCGTTGATATAGACGGTTGCCACAAAGACATTGTCGCTAATGGCTGACAAAATGCCATTGGCCAAATAGAACATGCCGATCTGGTGCGTGCCATCCAAACTCAAGCCATAGCTGATAATCCCGGCAAACAAATTCTGCTCTTGAATCATGGCCACAATCGCGAAAAAGACAACCAATAGCGCGGTAAACGGCAACGCTTCTTTAAAAGCCTCTCCAATTTGATGTTCTTCGATTATTCCATTCAACGCAGTAATGAAGACGATGACTGTTAACCCAATAATACCGACTTCAGCGAGATGCAGAGCTAACGCGATAATGAGCCAAATGCCCGCCACGGCTTGAACAATGAGCTTTGCCTTGTCATCGTTGTCACGGCGACTTTGTTGTTCGGCTTCATACTCCACCAAAATATGACGGACGGGGTCTGGCAGTTGAAACCCATAGTCGAACCACCGTAGTTTTTCTACGATGAGACACGTGGCCAAGCCCATTGTAAAAACGGGCATTGTCACCGGAGCCATCCGGAAAAAGAATTCCATGAATTCCCAACCAGCCCTATCCGCAATCAAGAGATTTTGGGGTTCACCTACCAATGTGCAGACGCCGCCCAGGGCTGTGCCTATGGCGCCATGCATCATGAGGTTTCGCAAAAATCCTCGAAAATTCTCCAGATTTTCCCGATTCAATTCCTGAACTTCCTGGTCGCTGGTATGGTCATGAGAGGAATGATAGGATTTGCCCGATGCCACTCGATGATAAATGCTATAGAACCCTGTGGCCACGGCAATGATGACGGCGATGACGGTGAGTGCGTCTAGAAAGGCTGACAAGAAGGCGCCCATGATCGAAAACACGAGACTCAGCCAGACTTTCGATCGCACACCCAAAAGAATTTTGGTGAACAAAAAGAGCAAGAGATCTTTCATGAAATAGATGCCTGCTACCATGAACATCAGGAGCAAAATCACCTGGAAATTATTCAGTGTTTCATGGTAGACCATGGCGGGTGTCGTCATGCCAAGTAAGACGGCTTCAATGGCTAACAGGCCACCCGGTTGAAGAGGATAGCTTTTCAGTGCCATTGCCAGTGTAAAAATGAATTCCAAGATCAGCACCCACCCGGTCACAAACGGACCAACCGTGATGATCAACACCGGATTAAGAAGTAGAAAACCCAATATCGTGAGTTTGTACCAGGTGGGTGCGTGATTAAGAAAATTCTGTGCTAACTCCTGAGGAATACTTCGACTCATATGTGTGTCTGCCCTTTCCGTGAAGACTGGTGCTTATCGTCAATCAGACGGTAAGACAATGCGTAGGATGATCTTAGGAGTATTGGACATGGTGAAGTGGACGGGATTCCTCTATCGAGGAATAGGTATTATAAGAAGCTGTTCCCCTATAATGAAAGCATAAAAAGGTGAAAAAGCAAGAAACATTTCGTGGGCAATTTGGAGCACAATGAACTCACCATCTCCAATGATCAACGTGTATCACATTGCCGGACTTGATGATCGGGAGCGTGGCTTCAATCGCCAAGCACAGGTGATTGCTCAGGGAGCAGCTTATCAGGCGCGCCTGCGTTATGAAGCCTTGCAGATTGAGGTTGAGTCTGTAGACACGGAAGAAAAGGCTCTGCAGCGCCTCATTCATGTGTTACAAGAGCGTGGCTATTCCCAATTGCGCACACAACAAATTTTCCAAGGTGAACGGTATTTAGGCAATCAGGAACTGTGGGTGGAGTATCCGGATCTCGAACTTCCAGATGTGCAACCAGTCTCCTGGTTCATGCGAATACGAGGGTTCTTGGGGATAGAGAGACAGTGAAATGGAAAAAGTGAATAGTAAGAAGTGAGAAGGAAAACCTGAAACGCGGGAAGACAAAATTGAGAAATTAAGAGTTAGAAGTAAAAAGAGGATTTTCCTCCTTGCTCCTTATTTTTTCATTCTAACGTTTTCCAGTTATTGAGCGACGCACACTTCCTCGGGCGTGTTGGAGGGGAAGTAGCTGATCATGCGTCTGGGGTTTAGGCATTCTCGGATTTGTGGTGCAAGGGCACCAGGACGGACGGCTTCCACAATCGTTAACGAATCGTCTTCCTCCGCCATGTTTAAGACAATTGGCTCTTCTGTGGAGGCATGTTTATCATAAACCAGAATGATCGGCCGGAGACGATTTCCCAAATTAACGCTGGTCACAAGCCCTGTCTTTTGGTTACTCAACTGAACCAACGAACCAGGTGGGTAGACGCCTAATTGTTTGACTAAAGAGACGATGGCATCCTGCCAGAGGGTCTGTCGACATTTCACATATAAATATGAGAGCGCTTCCGAAGGGGTCAATGATCGTGCAGGGTCTGGGTGATGGCAGAGTTCATCATATAAATCCACAACCATGACAATTTTAGCGAACGTACTAATTTGAGCGTCTTTTTTCCCTGAAGGCTGTCCTGATCCGTTCAAGCGTTCATGGTGTTGATGAATGACCTCGATGGCTTCATAGGGGAAATTAGGGATTTTCTCCATGATTTCTATGCCATATTGTGGATGGGTGTGTAGAAACGTTTTCAATTCACCCGGTCCCATGATCCCTTTCCGCAACAGCGTTTCGGCAGGGTATTTGAGCTCGCCCACATCATGAAAAAACGCCCCTAATGCCAACTTTTCGTTGTCCTCGCGACTAATGCCAAGGTCGAGGCCTACCATCATTGATAAGGAGGAGACGTTGGTGGCATGCAGGAAAAACTCCTCGCTCGTTTCATTGCAGCCAATCAGATTGAGCAGGGCTCTGGAATTATCCGATCCGTCTAACAGATCAAGAAGGTTGCCCACGATTTTTTGGGCGGTGCGAAGCCCACGGGGGCGACCGGCCACCACGTCCTGAACCGACTGTTTGGATTCCTGTAGAACTTCTTGGAATTGATTCTCAACCTGTTGGAGATGCAATTGATAGTCTTGAAAGGCTTCATGCTGGGTCACTTTCCGTTGCATCTGGTCTTCGACCGTCTCCTCCACATCCGGAGGGATGGATGAGTCGGCATCATCTTGTGCAACGGGTTCCTCGACTTCGATATTTTCAGGCTGTTCTTGAGTGGGTGATTCGGGGAGGTCAAGCGTGGCGGGAGACTCAGGATCGGACCGTTCGATATCAACGAACAGTTTAACCTTCTTGAGATCCTTCAGTGTTTCAAGGTCCTTAGCGGAAATAATCTTAAAGGAGTTCGTCGGAAAGGGGTGACTGAACCAGGATCCTTCAATCTTAATAAATAATCCACGCCGAAGTGCCCTGGGTTCTAAGGGAACAAATGCCATAGAGATTTACCAGACCATAAAAGAAATAGGAACCAATAGGGATCGAATGTAAGTAGACGTGTCCTATTGGACAGACCTCTCTCGATCTTTTCGGATAGCAACACCTGAAAATTGAGAGAAAAGAAATTTAATCCACTCAAATGTGGGGAAGGAGGTCTAGTGTTGACTACGTGGAAATGTACTTGATGCTATCCTCTCGGAGACTCCCCTGTTTTTGAGCTTTGAGAGGCCAATGCCATCTATTTCTATTCGTTAGAGGGCCTATGGGTTAATAGTCCTGGATTCTTGAGCGTTTCAGTGGTTTCTCGTAGCTCCTCTTCCAGATATTTGCTCAGGTCGGCCAAGTCTTTTGATCGGAAGGCGCTTTTGGTTTCCTGGAGAACTTGAATTGTATGAAAGACCAATTTACGCAGACGAAAATTGTCGGTCATAAATGGGCACTCCTGATGCGGGCTCCATGTGTTTTGAGATGTTCAATGAAAAGTTGAAGTGGGATCAGAGAAACGAAGTAGGGACGGGAAAATGAATTAGGCTTCGACCAGATTGAACTGAGGGGTCGTGATGTCGGCGTGTGTCCGTTGAACATCCATGATGACCGGGAGGAGTTCGTCAAACATCTCGATTAATCGGGGATCGAACTGAATTCCTGACAGCGAGCGGAGTTCTTCCATGACCTTTTCCAGAGGCCAGGGTTCTTTGTAGCACCGTTTTGAAGAGAGCGCGTCAAAGACATCGACTATGGCGCAAATTCGTCCAGCCAGGGGAATATCCTCACCTGATAATCGGTTGGGATATCCCGACCCGTCCCATCGTTCGTGATGGGTAAGGGCGATGATTTCCCCCATTTGTATGACGGGGGATTGGCTATTCGAAAGCAATTGGGCACCGATGACGGTATGTTGTTTCATAATTTCCCATTCATCCGCATCTAGCTTGCCGGGTTTGAGCAGAACTCGGTCGGGTATGCCGAGTTTTCCCACGTCATGCATGGGAGTCGCATGGAACAAGATGTCACATTCTTCTTCGTTCATTCCGCAGGCACGTCCGAGGATCAGTGCATAATTGCTCATCCTGACGATATGACTGCCGGTCTCATTGTCTCGATGTTCCGCTGCTTGGGCCAATCTATGGACAATCTCTAATTGTGTTTCCTTGAGCTGTTGCGTCCGCACCTGGACGGTTTCTTCCAGCGTTTCTTTTTGTAACATGATGATTCGATTCAGAAGACTGGCTTCCAGGAGATTACGAATGCGTATGAGCACTTCAATTTTGTCAAAGGGTTTATGTAAAAAGTCTTTTGCTCCGGATTCCAGCGCTCGCAGCCGGGTTTCGCGATCCTCTTCGGATGTCAAGACCAAAATGGGGAGATAGGTATTCTTCTGAATAATTTTTAATTGTCCCATGACCTGAAACCCATTGAGCTGTGGCATGCGAATATCCAAACAGATGAGATCTGGATTCAGCTCTTTGACAAAAGAAACGACTTTCGTGGGATCTTGGGTGAAATGTATTTTCGTATACCCTGCGTTTTGTAAGATGCTCTCTAAGAGCAAAATGTTGGTCATTTGATCGTCCACGATGAGGATCGTGGCATTTTGACACTGTTGTTGTGAGATCATGTGAGTTTTTTGTGTTGAAAGAAGTTGTTGTTCCGTTTGTCTGATCTGTTGTTGTATATTTATCTATTGATAACTGACTCTGTTATTCGATTCTACAGGATGAATGCTGATCGCTGTTGGAGACGAATTTTTTTGTATCCTGATTCATTTTCGGATGAGCTGCCAGAAACTTGACGACAGATAGCGGACATTCTTCCTGAAAAATATCGGCACTAGGCTGTTGTGTGAAAACTATGAAGGATGGCGAGAGTTGGTGAAAAGGGAAGAGTAAAAAGTGAGGAGTAAGGAGTAGAAATCCGATTGTAATCTAACAGACAGAGCGCGATGATTGTCCCCATGGTTCCACTGCCTCCCCTCCTTTGTCTGTCATGCCCGCAATGAACAGCGGGCATCCAGGAGTAGAGGTTGAAAGTCTGGATTCCCGCGTTGTCGTATTGGCCGCTTGTCTTAATCGGCGGTACGAGAATGACCTTAGAATAGAATAAACGGCGACACGTTCTTCGCTGAAAGCATGACAGGTTCTCACGGTATCTGAAAGATCAAATCGAGATTTCTAGAGGTGGGTGATTGGACGGTGGAAAGAAAGTTCGTGATGTAAACCACGGCAGTCTGTAGCATTTCCTTAGTAGGTTGTGGGCCATCCAACGTCTTTCCTCCCCGATTGGCTTGCTCGATCTTGATAACCATGTGGTGAAGCCGTGTGTGGCTTCTCCCAACCCATGACTGTCTTTTTGATCGGGTGCTGGTTCGATTGCACGAACACAGGTCGTGACATCCGAGACAAACTGTTCAGCCATTTTGGCAGCAAATTCAGGCCCTCCAAGTTCTTGCCATTCTTGAAAAAGAGCATGCTTCATGGGCGAAGGATTCTCGTCTTCCGAATTGGAGGTCCCATTTGCTGGGATGGGGGAATTGTCATTGTTCATGTGGTTGGCACGTACATCTGACTCGGTGAAGTCACTCTCAAGGGCCATGGGAGGTTCAAGTGTATGGTTATCGTCAGAATGAACTTGAAGTAAGCGTTCAAGCGCGAGGGGCAATTCTTCTGGGCGGATAGGTTTAGAGAGATACTCGTCCATCCCGGCCGTTAAACATTTTTTCTGTCGCCAGGCATGGCATTGGCGGTGAACGCAACGATGGGAATTCGGGAACAGCGAGGAGTGAATAGTGAAGAGTCAGGAGTGTAAGAAAAGTTTAGCTCTTGCTCCTCACTCCTTGCTATTTTCACTTTCCGTTTCCCGAATAATTCTCGTGGTTTCAAACCCGTCCATTTCTGGAATTTGGCAGTCCATGAAAACCAGAGCATAGGATCCTGTAGCTATAGCTCTGGCGGCTTCTCGGAATGTATGAGGAGTGCCCAAAGGACGGATCTGTTCAGGTTCTTCGTTTCTTTAAAAGAAATCTGAACAGGAATCTGGAATGAGTGGGACTATCGAGACGGGCAACAGTCTGTATTCAGAAGGGACGAACAACTAGTTGGACCAGGGTCCCCGTGAGGGTGGGACCGAGGGTTTCTTTGTCGGCGTCGGTTGGGTTAACCGTGCGAACAGTTTTTTTCGGGTAGAGAAGAATGCGGGCTGGCCTTCTGACAGTTTCAGAAATTTCCCATAATATTTATTGGCCATTCGGTCATTTCCCAACTGTTCATATGCATAGCCCATATTCAAATGAATGTGTGGAATATCGGCTTCTAGGGATTCCGCTTGCCGCAATTCATGGATGGCGAGTTGATAGTTTCCACGCTGTTGAGCCACAAGTGCGCGTTGGATCCAAAGTTGTGGAACTTTGTCATTTCTGGCCAGACCGCTTAGAAAAAATTGATCAGCCTGTTCCATGTCGCCCTTGCCCAGCAGCGCGGTGCCCATCCAGAACCAGGGTTGCCACTTCACGGGCGGGTCGTGAAACAGTGGGGACAGTAATGCCACTGCATTTTCGTAGTTTCCCGATCGAATCAATTGTTGGGCATGGCGTAATTGACTGGCTGGCGAGGGTTGAAATGGGATTGCCGCTTGGATCGCGTGATTCGTAGACCCCGGTCCAGCGTTCAACGCTGCGAAGTTTGCTGACCTATGGACAGGATTGATTGAAGGCTTGCTGGTCTTGACCAATTCCTCCGTCTGAATAATTTCTTCTTCTAATGACATCGCGACCAAACTGGAAGCTTCTAGTTCATCTGTTTGGTCGGCAACGGCAATGTCTGTGGCCGGATGTTCTGTTGTTGACGTTGGGAGTTCAGTAGAGGCAATGACGGACGATGGTTCCTCTGAATCGGATTGGGTGGGGACCGTCGGTTCCTCCTCGTTCCTGATGGGTTGATCTATCGTGTGAGAAAGACCTTGTTGGTCTTGAGAGACCGTGGTCACCATCACTTTCGTTGATGAAGGTGCTGTCGAATCAACTTCAAAAATTGAAGGTGTTATACCCTCTCGAAGAGGTAGTGGCGGAATGGGGGCACGGTCCGTAACGACTTTTGTTGCTACCTGATCCTGTTCCGTATTGGCCGGAGTCGTAGGGCTGTGGGGAAATTGCAGCCTCCGGGGTGGCGGCAACAAGAGTTTCTGACGATTCATCAACGGAAGCAGGATCCTCCGGGAGATGGGCAGCTTTGGGTATAGAACGATGGTCATTCACGCGAGCCTGAGTATTGGTTGCCAGCCTAAAGTCCAGGTACCCGCCGATCCAAAACGCCGCAAAAGCAAGACTGCCTAGTGTGATGGCCATCCCTACCATAACCATAAAAAATCCGGACGGGTAATCCTTGCGATGCCGTCCAGACCCTTCTCCTTTATTAAAGGAGGGCCTCGATGAGGAGGCATCCATCGATTCGGGGGCTGTACCTTCTGATTGGGCCTGTAAGCGTTTCAATGTGTCTGCGATGATACTCATGGCGTTAGAACCGTAAAAAGTTAAAAGTGAGAAGTGAGAAGTAGGAAGAAAAAGGTAGAAAGAAAAATCGTGAAGTGTAAGGCGTCAGGGTGCAAAAGTACTGGAAGTTTTCTCGCCTCACACCTTACCTCTCATGTCTTCATTCCTTCTCGCATTTCCCATTTCACTTAAGAAAATCCTGGGCCGCTTTCCAGACCAAGAGATGGCCAATAACCGGGTTCTTTTTTGCAAATGCGCCAAGCATGGCACGATCACAGATTTGATTGATGCGTCTGGGTACTCCACTCGACAGTAGAAAAATGAGCCAAGGGACTCCGGGATGGAATCGAAGGCGATGAGTTCGTTCGGCTTTATGGAGTCGATGAAGAATATAGTCTCGTGTTTCTCGATATCCAAACGGTTGTAGGCGATAGCGCACGCTAATACGTTGGCGTAATGGGCGAAAGGCGCGAGCGGCCAGTTTTTGCTCCAATTCAGGTTGTCCAACAAGCAAGAGACACATCAGCTTATCTTTTTCTGTATCAAGATTGGATAAGAGTCGGAGGCCTTCTAAGACTTTGCCGCTCAACCGATGGGCTTCATCCACGATAACGACGACCCGTTCGCCGCTCTCAGCCAGGCGCAGGAGGAGCTTTGGCAATTCCCGCTGGAGGGCCCCCAGTGAGGAATCCTCGGGTGTCGTTCCGGTTAAGTCTTCATAAATGGACGTGAGTAAGTCGCCATACGATTGATCGGGATTGATGAGATAGGCGAAGCGGACGCCTTCTGGGGGATGTCGAAGCAGGTGACGGCACAACAGTGTTTTGCCTAATCCCACTTCCCCGGTCAACATCGTAAAGCTGCCGCTGGCAATGCCAAATCGGAGATGGTTCAGGGCTTCCACATAATGGCAGCCTGGGAAAAAGAAATCGGTATCTGGAGTGAGCCTAAACGGCGGTTCCGCAAATCCCAATTCTTCGTAACAGAGGTTGAGGTCAAGTGTGGTCATGATGAAGAGGGCACAATCTTTGGAGAAATAAAAATGACTAATTCGTTTTTGGATTTGACCGTGTAGGTGCCGGTAAATAATCTACCAAGTAGTGGAATGTCGCCTAATATGGGAACCTTACGTTGGATGTCTGAAGATTCTTCTCGGATCAGACCTCCGATAATGATCATTTCCCCATCTTTGACCCTTACAAGTACGGATGATTGTTTAACATCCAAAACCGGGGCCGTGGCCGTGTGCTGAGGGGATTCGCGTATTTCACGTAATCTGGAAATGATTAGAGCCACATCCAACATGATCCAGCTATCATCGGAAATTTGTGGTGTGACGGACAGCACTAATCCAGCGGTGACCGATCGTGCTTGCTCGGTCACAATATTGCCAGTCCCTGCCGAGCCTTGAGATATCGTGGATGTGAAGAAGGCTTCATCGGTCGCTACTTTGATCAAGACTGGCTGGTTGTTCAGTGTCATCACTCGCGGTTTGGACACCACGCGAAGATCCCCTTGCTCTTGAAGGGCCTGGAGAACGCCATCAAAACTTCCATCTGCAAACGAAATCGTCGTGGTGGCGGCTTTGGCCATAAACCTTCCGAAGGGTGTGGTGATGTTATTGGCCAGACGGATATTTCCTGATTTGCCATAAAAATTGATTTTACTCCAGTCGATTCCGAGACTGTAATTGTCGTTTAACTTCACTTCATAGATTCGAGCTTCAATTTGGACTTGCCGGTATAATGCTTGATGGACAGTTTTCAGAAAGTGTTCAATCTCATTGACTCGTTGGTACCAATCGGTCACTTGAATCGTTCCTGAAAGTCGATTAATGACCAATCGCCCATTCTTCGACATGAGCGTGCGAATTTGGTTCTCCAATTCCTCCCAAAAATTGATTTCGTTTTGTTGATTGACCCTGATCTGCCCGTTGTCTTGAAAGCCATTACCCGAAGTTCCACTTGATCCTGAATTGAGTTGAGCACGATTCTGCCAGGTTCCTTCTCGGATAAGTCGAATGTAATCGACACTTAATGATTGGGTTTTAAATTGTTTAACCTGGATCAGATCCTCGCGGTGTTCCCAATAATAGCCATGGGCTTCCAGCAGTGCTGACATCGCTCGTTCCAGAGGCAAGTTGTGAAAATTGACGGTGACGGATCCGGTGATCTCTGGTCCGGAGACAATATTGAGTTGGTTGCTTTGAGCGAAGAGGGCTAAGGCATCGATGAGGGGCAACTCATGTGCCCGAAATGAATAGAGCCGCCCTAACTTGCGAGGTGTAGGAGGAGAAGTATCTTCCACAGCACCGCTCAATACCATCCGATCTTCCAGGGAAAAGGCAGTGTAGGGATTCTTGATACTGGTTTGGATGGCTTTAGGAGCGGTTGATGGCGTAGGCAATGGCATGGCCTGTGAGGCCGTTGGCGGCATTTCCGTTTCTCGGTCAGTCGTCGTACAACCCCAGAGTGGCAATAGGCCGATAAAGGTTACACTCATGATCACAGCCATAGAGGAATAGAGGATGGAACGAATGGACGGTTCCGTCATGGGGATTGGCTTTTGTGGTTGAGTCTGTTCCATAGTTTTGATCGGGCGATTAGAAGGTCGTGTTTGTTGCAAAGGTGAAGAATAGCTGCTTCCCATCACAGTTAAGCCAAATGTTTTTGTGCTGAATGCGCACGACCTGTTATCCCTTGATTATTTACACATTTCGTAAACTGACATCTTTGGGCCAGTAGCAAATTTTGCAGGGTATACGTCTCCTTCATCTGTCGGAGAAACCTAAGGCAATCTTTATTGGACAGGAAAAAGGACGAAGTGAAAAGAGCTAGGTAACGGGCAAGGAGTACAACTTAGGGAAGAAGAATTGTTCTTTGTGTATCCTTCCCCTTGCTGGTACGAACAAAGCGAACCTGTTTGTTCGAGACAAGGCAGTCTTTTAAGCCCAAGGGTTGGGGGACTGGGCTTGGCGGTCGTTTATCATATAGGGCTGATTGGTGGTTCAAGATGATCCGCCATAGTTTGAGACTTTAACAATTCGGATCCAGATGATTGGACCATCGATCATGGAAAAGGAAATTCTAAATAGATATCTTCCTTTTCCCCCAAAAGGCTAGAGTTTGGAACGAGACTTCATATCCAGGAGGGCAATGGTTGCGAAAGGATCTCCTAACTGAGAGGCTTCCCGGAATAGTCGACGAGCCGTTTGGAGGTCTGCCTGGCCAAAATGGCCCTCGGCATACAGGTAGCCCAAATGTACAAGCGCGGAGGGTAGGCGTGGATCGAGGTTGACGGCTTTGAGCATTGCTTTTTTGGCCAGTTCAACTTTCCCTAAACTTTTCAAGGAAATGCCTAAACCCAAATAGGCCCCGGCTGATTTCGGGTTTTGTCTGAGGGCTTGCCGATAGGCAGTCATGGCGGCTTGTGGTTGCTCATTCAACAAGAATCGCCATCCCAATTTCGTATGAGGTTTGACGGTGTGTTTCTTCTGATTGCCGACAGTTAGAATGGAGTGCGGTGCGGTGTGAGAAGACATTTCTCGCTTGGTTTTTGTTGACGGCAATGAAGCAGAAGTTATTCGTGGGGAACGTGGCTGCTTCTGAATTTGCCGAGGTTTCTGAATTTGTGGGGGACCCGAAGATGATGGATCCAGATGGTTTCCTGAAGCCGTTGCTGCTGACAGCATCCCAAGAAGGATCGTGACAACGAAGATTCTGTTGGGCAATTTCCTTTTCATTGTTTAAAGGTATCGGAAAGCTTACGTAGGGCTTGATACGCATGAGGAAGGATTTCTCAGCAACTGGAAGGATTCAGGAAAAACTGACTAGAACAGCCAAGGGAAGAGGTAGATTCGCCACCGAGGCAATCTACAGTTTTTAAGAAATTTCGTGAGGAGAAAACGTGTGCGGTGTTCGTCAAAAGGGGGAAAGCAAGGCCCACCAGGAAACTGGCGGGCCTTGTGTCGTTAGCCCGAGAATAATAGATCGAGGGCTTATGCTTGATCGGGGAAGGCTGCTTTTAACAGAGGCTGTAATTCCCCTTTTTCTTCCATTGGGCCCAAGACATCTGTGTCGCCATAAAACTGGCCATTAATAAAGACTTTCGGTAAAGTCGGCCAGTTGGTCATTTTGGTAAGGGCCTCGCGCTTTTCGGGGTTGGCCAGCGCATTGATCAATTCATAGGGGTAGCCGAACTTGTTAAAAAATTCCATGGTTTCTACCGTAAATCCACATTGCGGCGCGGTCTTGGTGCCTTTGCCGTAGATCAAAATTTTGTGTTGGGCAATTTCTTGGTTGATTTCATCTTCAATAGGTGTACTCATAACAGATTATCCTCCTTGGGCTTCATTTCGGGTTTTAGCTTGAATTTCTAATGCATGAATGCGTCCGTCTTTCATCGGCTCATCAAGGGCTTGGTAGATCATTCGATGCCTATCTAACAGGTTTTTACCTTCAAAGGCATTAGAAATCACTTTGACTGTAAAATGGTCCATGGTGCCGGTTCGATCAAGAACGGAGACTTCGGCATCGCCTAGAGCTTGTTGAAGTTGTGTGCTGAGATCTTCAAAGGTCATCATCGGGGTGGTTTAATCCTAGTGAAAAAATGATAAGACGTTCAGGCATCACTATACCGGAGAGAGAATTTTCTGCGCAATAATAATGTAGATATCTGTTCTTTTGATGGTATTACGCGTTTTTCTGAGTAGGAGCATACAACACGGACTGGAGAAACGTGCCCAGACCTTCCAAGACTTGAATGGGAATCTCATGGCCACCACGGAATTCGACCCAACTGACGGGCAGCCCTGCTGTTTTGATATGGTCTCGTAGTTGCTGGGCCATGGAAAACGCTAAAATGGGATCGTCTGTCCCGTGGCTTTGAAAGACCGGGAGCCCTTGGCGGTTGGGCAGGCGAGTGAGCCATTCGTGCTTGGCGATGAGAGTGCTCGAGAGCAGGGCCAAGCCTGCAAAGGGAATGTCGGAATGGAGGATCAGGTCGGTCGAGAGCATGGCTCCTTGGGAAAATCCACCCAGAACGAGTGACTGAGAGGGTACCGACAAGCTTTCTATGGCGAGAGAGAGGACGTCTTGCATTTGTGTGCGGGCGATGGGAAGCCCACGAGGAATTTCTTGTGACAATTCATCCCACTGTCCTTGAGCTCGGGCTTGCGTGACTCGTTCCATGTCCAACATCCACCAGGCCCTGGCATCTCCAAAGCCCATGTCCAGGTTCATGGGGCGCAGCAGGAAAGAGAAAGCGAACGTCATCCGGGACCTTGAGGTAGCGCCATAAGGCGACTAAGTCATCGCCAGGGGCTCCGAATCCATGCAAGAGCACCACCAGGGGCCCTTCGCCGCTTCCTTGGCGATCCAGTCCACCAGTAATACACACATCTAAGCCGGCCCAATGTTCGTGTCGCATAGAGCTAGAAAGTCAGCGAGAGAAATAGAATGGGAGACCAAAAGTAATAGGGAATGTGAAAAGGCAAATATTCAGAGAGTCGAGGATAAATTTGCTACAGATGTTAATGCCCCATTTTTGGGGCGCCGGCGTTGGCGCCTTGCGTGATGAGCGGAATTCGCAAAACCTGGTGACAGTGATTGCAGGTGACTTTCAAGGTATTCTCATCAGCATATTCGACTTCTTCTTCTTTTTTCCAAAACAACTTGCTACATTTGGGGCATTTGCGAACGAGCATGGACATAGATATCGCTCCCTGTGAGTCACTCGTGATTTAGGTTATAGTGGACTTAGTGTAATATATCTTGCCACAATCTGCCAACGAGATGATCCAATATTCCGATTCTAACGATTTCGATCCTCAACAACTTCTAGCCTTATTTGAACAAGCTGATTGGGCTGGGGGCCGTACCCCGGAAGACATCCAGCGGATGTTGGCGGAAACCGATGTGACCATCTCGGCCTGGGATGGGACAAAATTGGTAGGGTTTGGTCGCGTCCTGACAGATTATGTTTTTCGAGCGTCGATTTGGGATGTCATTGTCGATGTGCTTTACCAAGACCAGGATATTGGGAAAGGCCTAGTGCAACGGATTCTCACACATGTATCTTTGGCTCAGGTGGAACTATTTTGGCTCTGTACCAGGCGCTATCAAGGATTTTATTCCTCTCTAGGGTTTTCGGATAAGGAACAGACTGGTATGGTGTGGGACCGCCGAAAACAGCCCCCTCTATCATCGGCTTAGCCTGGGCCTTCCTTTCTTTTGAAAATGGCGCAGCTAATAACACCATGTTCATACTGACAGGATGTCATCGATGATTGTGGTTGGACTCATGTCCGGGACGTCGGCCGATGGCGTGGATGCGGCGGTCGTGGATGTTCGTGGAATCGGACATCGTCTGACCATCAAGCTACTCGGGCATTATGGCCGCGCTTATCCTCCTCGGTTGCGCCAACGTATTTTGCATGTAGCTGAACATGGGACAGTGGCGGAAGTGTGTCATCTTAATGCATTGCTTGGGGAGGTCTTTGCTAAGACGGCACAGGTTGCGATAACGGGTAGCGGAGTGGAACCCAAGCAGGTGAAATTGATTGGCTCTCATGGCCAAACGGTTCATCATCTTCCCGAGCCAATAGCTGAGCCGGGCGTGGGCATCATTCGGTCAACCTTGCAAATTGGCGATCCGGCGGTGATTGCCGAACGTACGGGTATTACGACGGTCTCGGACTTTCGTGCTCGAGACCTCGCTGCGGGTGGCGAAGGGGCTCCTTTGGTTCCTTATACACATTTTCTGGTGTTCCGCCAAAAGACCGCTACACGGTGGGTCCTCAATCTCGGAGGCATTGCCAATGTGACGGTGCTTCCTCCCGGGGAACGGCTAGCCTCTGTACAGGCGTTTGATACCGGGCCATGCAACATGCTCTTGGACGCGTTGGTCACCCTGGAAACGAATGGTCGAACAACCATTGATCGCGGAGGACGATTGGCTCAACGCGGTCATGTGCATTCGGGTATGGTGCGATGGCTCTTAGCGCACCCTTATCTGCATCGACCCCCTCCCAAGTCTACCGGGCGTGAACTATTTGGGGAATCGTATGTGCAAAAGGTTCTGGCCCAAGCTCGGCGACGGCATCTCTCCCTCAATGACCTCTTGGCAACCGGTTGCCAGTTTATTGCACAAACCATTCGAGATGCTCAGCAATGGACGAAAAACATACCAGCCGACGTCGTGCTCGGCGGTGGGGGAGTCCGCAATGCCCGCCTCTGGGCGGAACTCTTGAAAATCTTTGATCCAATTCCTGTTCGAACTATGGATGATTGCGGGTCATCCAGTCAGGCTTTTGAAGCCCAGGCCTTTGCGGTGTTGGCCTATCAAGCCATTCATGGTGTCTGTGCCAATGTGCCTCGTGTCACCGGTGCGAGGTATCCAGTGATTTTAGGGTCCGTGACGCCAGGCCCTCATGGCTTTTCAAAAAGATGGGGTGTATGACCGTGTCTCTGTTCTCTAGTACAAAATAATGGATGGTCTGATGCCAAACAATGGATTATCTCTTCTTCTCTTAGCCGCGTTGCTCCTAGGGGTTGTCTTTCTGTTGCAATGGATTTGGCGTCGTCCGTTATCCAAAGAAGCCGTACTCGATGTGACTTCGGACTCCAGTGAATGTGAGGTGACGCCTAGACCGTTGATGACTCCTGAAGAAGCCACGCTGTTCAACTTGATTAGATTAGTGGCACAAGATCATCTGTTGGTCTCTGTGAAGTTGCCGATCTTACAGGTCGTATCTGTCGTGGATAAGGATGAAGAAGCGCGTAGGGCGCTCATGCGATCCATTCAGCCGGTTCGACTAGATGTTGTGTTGGCGCATCCTGGCACCCTGCAGGCGACGACGGTCGTGAAATTTCAAAAAAACGAACAAGAGCAGCCAGAGAAACGTGATCATGTTGTTGACACCGTTTTGAAAGCCGCTGGGATCAATGTGGTCGTGCTTCATCTTAACCAGACATATTCCGTGGAACATATGACGACACTTTTAGGACTTGCCGAAGAAGAGTAAGAAAGTTGGTGCTTCCGGCAAAGAGAGTCAGGGAGTGATGATGGGAAGAATTGCTTGGAAGGTCGTGACCCCTGCATCAATGATGTGGTCCGTGCCAGCTTCTAGTTCTTGAATAGGGATAAAACGCGCAATTTTAAAGAAGGTTCGGCGATCTAGGGCCGCGGCGATTTCGGAGCGGTGATTGTGTGTGATATCCAGCGTGAATCCTGAGCCGGCTTTCCATTCCCATAATGATGAACTGATACACAAGCTGAGTTGACGATCAGCCACCTCCGAGAAGCGGTTGAACAAGTTCACGCGATATCGTTTGACCAGTGAACCTTCCACGATCAGAGCGAATACAAGATGATGCCCCCACCAACACAGCGAGCGAAACGCCAGTTTGTCTTGTCTTGTGTAATATCGGGGAAAATCTAAATACTGGTAGGGACAATCTTCAAGGTGTTCGCCTTTGACGAATTGAACCGATTCAGGGTCAAAGCTATCTGGAGTGAGGAGGGGGTGAGCGGTCAGCTCCGGTTTTAAGGCTATGTGGAGTTGTTCCAGGGTTCGTTTAAGCTTTGCCGAGATTATAGCCTTTTTCAGGAAAAAATCCTTGTTGGCAAACACGTTCCATTCATCTGTGGTCAAGGAATCAATGCGGTTCATAGGCCAAATAGGTAAAACATCTGTTGGTGAGTATTGGCCAATACGTTATCCCAATGGACTGCCTGCCAGGATTTCTCTTTGAAAATCACGACAATTATGAAAATTGCCACCTATAATGTGAACTCTCTTAGAAAACGGATTTCCCTTCTGCATCCATGGCTGCGTCGTCATAAGCCGGATGTGATGTGTCTGCAAGAGACCAAAGTCCAAGACCAGGATTTCCCTCTTGAGGCCTTTGCGGATCTACCCTATGTCATCAATTATTGTGGACAAAAGTCTTATAACGGGGTTGCCATCTTTAGCCGGGCCGAACCGGAGCAGGTGTCCTTTGGATTTCAAGATGGAGAATCTCAGCAAGATCCCACTCGCCTGACACGGGTGGTCATCCAGGGCATCCCAATTATCAATACGTACATTCCGCAAGGATATGCCCTTGATTCTCCGAAATATGCGTATAAACTTGATTGGTTTCAGCGCTTAAAACGGTATTTTTCACGAAATCTTTCAGCCGGAAAACCTGCGATCTGGTGTGGGGATATGAATGTGGCACCTGAACCAATTGATGTCCATCATCCCGAAAAACATTTGAAGCATGTATGTTTTCACGAAGATGCGCGACAGGCATACCAGGATGCGGTGTCTTGGGGATTTGTGGATGTCTTCCGCCATCATTATCCACGCCGGCAACAATTTACATTTTGGGATTACCGGCGCCCAGATGCGTTGGAAGCAAATCGTGGATGGCGAATTGATCACATGATGGTCACGCCATCTCTCCTGCCGTATTCTCAAACCATCAAAGTCGATGTGAATCCCCGCAAGGCCGAACAACCCTCTGACCATACCATACTCTGGGCGGATTTTTCTGTGTAAGCAGATCAATGAATTTGATCGATATTCCAACTACACAGAGGAGTTCTCAACAGGAGGAAGAATTGGGGTGGGCAGAGATTCTGCGCACGTTATCATTTCGCTTTGCGGGAGCGTGGTTTCTTTTCCTGGGGAATATTTTCCAGTGGAATGAATACGGCACATGCCACCACCGTGGTCCACAAATTTGGTTTACCAATGGCTGATTGTGTGATGTTTTGGGTCCGTACGATATCCTTGCCCATCTTGAACACTTGCTCCCGTTCTTTCCATGCCACATTGGGATCGAATTTGATACCGAGAGTCGTGGCCAGCATTTGCGCAGCTAGGTCTTCCGTATATTCGCCCGCTTCTTCGTCTGTTTCCCCGTAAGCATGATGTTCTGACAAATACCCATAGTTATATTTTCGGCCAGAGGGAACTGCCACGCCAACAGAAGAGGAAATCAGTCGATTGCGTTCATTGGTGTCAGTGCGTGCCATCACGCAAAAGGTGATTTCTCCCGGATTGAGCAGTTTCTCTCCCCGTTTGCGTGGAAGGATTTTGCAGTCAGGAGGGAGAATGGACGACACACTCACCAAGTTACAGTAGGCAATACCCGCACTCCGCAACGCTTCTTCAAAAGAGGTGAGTTTTTCTTTGTGAATACCCACACCCTTAGTGAGAAACATATGTGTTGGGACCATCGTGACTCCTTTGTTTCCGTGGTTAGTCGTGGGGGTGACATGTAGGAGATGGCCTAGATGATAACCCCAAGCGAGTCATTCTTGGCTTCTCCACATTCGAAAGCCCATTTTTAACAAGAGTTGGACGAAAGGCGCAAGGTCAGGAAAGGGAAACGCAGAAGAAGGAACAGGTCAGGATGGCGATTTGACGATCAATAATTTTGGTTCGGTCAATTCCTGTATGACGTACCGGACGCCTTCCCGCCCTAATCCAGAATCTTTTATGCCGCCATACGGCATGTGGTCAGCACGAAATGTGGGAATCTCATTGACCAAGACCGCCCCTACTTCTAGGCTGGCGTACGCTTGATACATCGCATCGATGTCTTTGGTGAAAATGCCGGCTTGTAGTCCAAAGGGCGAATCATTCATCTGCGCCAGGGCATCCTGAAGTTTGGTGTAGGGGCTGATAGTCACCACTGGCCCAAAGATTTCTTCGCAACAGACTTTCATGGTGCTGCTGACATTGGTGAGGACGGTGGGTTCCATCATGGCGCCCTCTCGATTTCCTCCCGTTTGGATGGTGGCACCATGGGACACCGCTTCCTTAATCCATGCTTCGACACGGATCGCAGCCTGTTCGTTGATTAATGGCCCAACCACAGTGGTGGCCAAGGCTGGATCCCCCCTCGCCAACGCTCGAACCTTGTCGACAAACAATGGAAGAAACCGGTCATAGTGCGATTGGTGGACAAAAATCCGTTGAACGGAAATACAGGTCTGCCCGGCATAGCCGTATCCTCCGGCCACACAGCGAGCCACTGCCGTTTCAAGATTCGCGTCGGTTCAATAATGACGCCGGCATTGCCTCCTAATTCCAATAACACGCGTTTGTGTCCGGCTTTACCCTTTAACATCCACCCCACGTTCACTGAGCCCGTAAAACTTAAGGCCTGAAAGGTCGGGTGTTCAACCATGCGCTCTGCCAATGCGTTGGTGCATGGGAGAATTGTGAGCGCGGTTGGTGGTAAATCCGTCGTCAAAAAGACTTCACCTAAGAGTAGGGCAGTTAGCGGAGTTTGAGGCGCAGGTTTCAGTACTAGGGGATTGCCTGCTGCCAAGCAGGGAGCCACTTTGTGGGCCACTAAGTTCAAGGGGAAATTAAATGGCGTAATGCCCAGAACAGGGCCGAGAGGAAAACGCTTGACTGTGGCGGTGTATGCTTCCCCTCCAGGCGTGAGATCCATGGGGATGGTCTCTCCAGGAATGCGTGTGCTTTCTTCGGCGGCGAGGCGAAACGTTTGAATGCCCCGGTCTACTTCGCGCCGAGCGTCTGTCAGAGGTTTGCCGGCTTCCTGGCTAAGGGTCTTAGAGAATTCATCATGCCGAGCGGCGATGCCGTCAGCTATTCGTGCCAAGGCCCGGGCTCTGGCATGCGCCGGGACAGCCGCGAGTTCTGTTGCAGCCTGTTTCACCGTTTCGATGGCCTGATCAATGTGATGGGATTCGGCTTGGCAAACCGTGGCGAGGAGATCGCCGGAATAGGGGCTGCGCACCGATTCGAAGGAAGAGGTCTGGACCCAGTGGCCGTTGACTAAAAACGGTTTGGCCGTGCTGGCAATCATGGGTCTGAAGATCCTTGGGTATAAGTGTGGGCGGGCTTACTCTACCGGCTGGTCGGAACTCGAGACTTTGGCAGGAACGGAAGAAGACGGCCATTGTTCGGCTTTTCGGATGAGATCGTCTGTGCCCCAATCTTTGATGGCTTCCAATTTAAATGGCTCAAATGCGCCAATGGCTCCGCACCCTGGACAGCCTTCGACTGGAACCTTAGCCTGAAAGACTTCTTCCAAGCAGGTTAAGCACACGAACAGGTCGGGCTCACCTTCCTGACATTCAACCGGCCAAAACGACAATGATTCAGTCATGAAAATTCTCTGTAAGGTTGAGACTTAGAATAAAAAAATCGTCGTAACAAAAGCAATGTACCTTGATTCACGCAATAAGATCAATCAGGCAATTCACTTGAGTCAGCATGTACTCTGATTGCGGACTAACTTCAGGTTAGGAGGAAGCGGGGGCTTTCGAGTCGGACGTGGATTGAAGATTCAACAGCTTGTCAATTTCTTCTTTAAACGTTTCGAAGGGAAAGGCTCCGGGAATCAAAATAAGATTGGGTTCGTCCGGTATTTGCGTGGGGAAGAGGACAAAGGCGGGTGTGCCGCGAATGCCCAGGGAACCTGCGTCCTTAAGGTCTTTTTCAATGTCGGGAAAATATTTATGGTCATCGAGGCATTGAGAGAATTGGCCTTGCGTTAATTTCAGCTCTGTGGCGAATTGCTTCAGATTTTCTGAACTAAACTGCCCATTGCTGTTAAAAAGGCGGTCATGCATGGGCCAATAGGCATTTTGCTCACCCGCGCACCGAGCCGCATCCGCGGCCCGAAGAGGGCTGCCTAACCCTCGCGGAAAGTCCCGATACACAAAACGGACTTTCCCGGTTTCAATATATTCAGATAATAATTTGGGAAACGTGTCATGAAAAAACTTTTTACAAAAATGGCAAGTGAAATCGGAATATTCCACCAACGTAATAGGGGCCTTGGGATCCCCACGTACTACATCGTCTGCTTGGATCAAAAATTCTTGTGCTTCCCCCTGTGAGGGAATGACAATCAGCATGGTTCCGATCCATAAGCCAAGCAGGAAGAGAGTTCTGAAAGCTGTTTCGGTCTTCATTAGGAGAGGCACTCCGATTCTAGATTAGATAGGCAGCTAGGGTCGCTGCATTGTCGCATGCCCACCGGGACTTGTCGAGAGTGAGAATGAGGAGAATTTCTTGCAGTCACATTCCCAGAGGAAAACTATCAATAAAATGGGCAAGCTTGATTTGAAAGTCAGCCTCCTGAATCGATATGACAGGCAATTTAAGTCAAGTCTGACCCCCCACTTTATTTTTTGTTTCCACTGTCTATCCCTTGCTCTTATCAACCAGATTTTTCTAGCAGGCCCATTATCAGTAAAGGCCAGACGACGGTGGCGTCGCTCAGAACTTCCGCGAATTGTCCGCCGTCTTTTTGCGGCACGAATTTCCCCCAGGAGACTCCTTCTTCATAGGTGCAGCCACTCAAGCCTCCCCAATAATCCGGCTCGGGACAAATTCTGACGCCATAATGAAAGCGGGGTGGTGTTAACTGCGTGCCCATACGGAGGTTTAAAATCTCGATATAGGGTGGCGTCTGTTGCGCCCAGTTGCGAGGTACGCCGCCCCCAATTGTGAAAATGCCAAGCCGTTTGGCCGAGAGGAGTTTTTCTGTGTAACTGTTCAAATCCAAAAAAGGATTGAATGTCGGGCAGGACTGCCGTAACTGATTCCATATTTCCTGATCGGTTTTTCCTTCGGTGGTGGTGCTGCTGCTTGATCCGACTTCCCACGATTCATTCCCCAAATCGAGACATCCAACCCTAATTCTGAATCGGTGAAGGCAGGGATATACACCGGCACCGACTGTTCATAGGCACTTTTCAGAATACCTGCGCCGGGATAATGGTCGTGTAAGGTTTTGCCCAATTCTCGCGTAAGTATTTCGGACGACAGTGGCGTCTCGGGGGTGAGACGTTTGAGAGTTTCGCCTACAACCTGTTCAACATGATTCAGATTCAATTCCATCTCAAGAGTGTCGTAGACACGGTTGTAGCCCTTTTCGAATAGTTCCGAATCGGTCATGGTGGGGTTGTATTTATAATGGGTTTTGCCGACGGCTTCGGTTAGGCCATGGGCAATCAAGGCACCAGTTGAGACGACTGCTTGCACCATGCCTCGGTCAAGCATACTGCAAATGATTTTGCCCATTTTGGCGATTGTCATGGCGCCGGAAAGCGTCATGATGACCGCGCAGTCGGGGTCTTGCATCATTTTAGAGAGAATTTCAAATGCCTCCCCTAGGCGACGGCCACCGAAAGCGGTCTTTTTCATCGCTCCTAACAGATCAGAGAAGGAGTGAATGGTTTCAGGGTCTAGTGCCTCAAGGGCTTCCAGTCCATCACTTTCCCCGTCATGGAATGTTCGTTCGGTCATTGGTTTATTCTCAATCCTCGATGAGGTTCTTCATGAATAATCAGGCTATGGAATAGGTCAGGCGGGAGGCTAGCAAAGACGAGTGGGAGAGGTGTTCTTATTCTAGCAATCACAGTTTGGTGGAGCGGATGAGACCATGTTCGAACCAGTCCTCGTACGAGCTCGTCGCTGAGCCTACTCCGCCGAAATGGCTACGAAGACCGGAAAACCAGCTTTGGCACGCCAGCGGCTAAAACTCCGGCGGACAGCCTTCCTGTCAACGCCTGCTTGGCACGCCAGCCGAAGCCTTGGCGAAGGCTGGTGATCCCAACGGGATTTGAACCCGTGTCTGCACCTTGAGAGGGTGCCGTCCTAGACCAGCCTAGACGATGGGACCAATCATATGTATATGTGCATTCAATATGAGCGATTCTTATCGACAATAATCATTTAAAATCTGCCAAGAATGTACCATTACCCCCGTATCCTGTGCAATGTAAGAGGGTTAGGGAACCGGGAAGAAATTTATCGGTGTTTTAGAGATTGCCGGGTCACCCAAGATAGGAAATTTGTTTCCTAAATGTCTGAAGAGGAGAAAGATTGTGGGGGATGAATGGTGAGGAGGCCACGCATGAAGGGATGGATGCCGCAGTGGTAGGGATAGCGACCAGGGTTAAGTTGGGGAAGGGTAAATCTGGCGTTGGGACTCAAGAAACCCGAATCAAAGGAACATGTGCTTCCTAAACGACAATCATCTGAAACAATGGAATGGGGCTCGTGTGTCCGGTTTTTCCAGGTGAGCGGTGTTCCCACCGAAATTGTTGTTTGGTTGGGGGAAAAGAAAGGCGGTTTTGTGTAGATTTGAATGTCACGGGAAGGGGACGCTCCTATCATGGCCAAGCCTGCTGATAGTGAAAAAGTTAATCCGCTTAGTAAACAGACCAAGCTCATTCTTCTGATGGGCATCATTTCTTATCCAAAAACTGCCTGCTATGTATAACTTGTGTGGTTCAAGGAGGAGGTTCTCATGACGGTTTGATCGTCAGGAAGATCGTCCCTTTGCCACGCTGTATTAGGACAAGCACGGAGGCTTTTGCATCCAGACTGCTCGCCAGTTGTTCAAAATCTTCCACAGAACGAATCACTTTACGATTGACCTCTACCAGAACATCGCCTGGCCGAATTC
>PVMK01127879.1_pt1 | contig 35051 bp, 27 predicted proteins | sample 1853481 | NCBI WGS metagenome assembly PVMK01 (sample SAMN08533507, study PRJNA380276) | Marine sediment metagenome, whole genome shotgun sequencing project. | reverse complement strand
AAGTTTCTGGACAAACAGAAACTTTAACTGGTTCATGATGACTGCCCAGATGGTCATAACCGACATAAAAATAGCAGGCAGTCCTGCAACCATCCATTTCAAACCACCTTTTTTTTCAAGGTAGAGCGTGATAATGATCAACACCAGCGCTGCCAGCGTTTGGTTTACAGCCCCGAACAGGGGCCAGAGGGTTAAGGCACCCTTTCCGCCCGCGCCCGTAACAAAGGCCAGCACCAAGGCGCTGCCAACCGCTATAAAAGTGGCGATATAACGACCGGTCAAAAAATTGAGTTTGAGACCGCCGAAGAGTTCAGCGACAACATAGCGTTGAACTCTTGTGGCAGTGTCAAGTGTGGTGGCAGCGAATGAGGCCACAAAAACACCCATAATAACCAGACAAACTCCATGCGGAATACCGAGGGAACCTATCATATTGGCCGCCCCCACCACAAAGGCGCTGATTTTTGAACCCAGACCTGCGGCTGCAGCCCATGATGAATAATGGGCTGTCCAGGCAGCAACTCCTGCCACGGATTCGCCTCCTCCTTTTGGAACGTAACCCATTCCTATCCCTGCTGCCACGGCTATGATCACCATGGTTGCCAGTACACCTTCCATTAGCATAGAGCCATAACCCACAAACAGTGAATCATCTTCTTTGCGCACCTGTTTGGCCGAAGTTCCCGAGGAAACCAGTGAATGAAATCCCGAAATGGCCCCGCACGCAATAGTAATGAACAGAAAGGGCCACATGGGTGGAGCCTTTGCAGGGGCGAGTTGCACAGCAGGCGCTACAATGTGAAGATTTCCGCTAAAGGCGGAAACAATGACTCCCAAGAACAGAAGACCCAGCGCGATAACTAACTGATGCGAATTGATAAAATCACGGGGCTGGAGCAATGTGGTAACCGGCAAGGTAGATGCGATAAAGGCATATGCAAGCAAGATAATTGTCCAAACGCCGGTAGCTGGAATCCCCAAAATAGTAGGCATCTTAAACGGCACATAGTAGCCGATGATGAAGGTGGCATACATCACAATCACGGCAATAATCGACCAGGTTATCACGTTCTTGCCTTTCTTGTACATTAGATAACCCAGATAGAGTGCGATAGGTATTTCCAGCCATACCGGGATAACCGATTGCGGATACATGGTAAAGACAACGGCAATAACCAGGCCAAAAATGGCAATAACAATCCACAATTCCAGAAAGACAATCACAAAGAAGAAAAATTTGGTGCGGCTATTGATGTATTTAGACGTGAACTCTGCGACGGATTTTCCTTGATTTCGCATGGAAATAATCAGGGCGCCGAAATCATGAACAGCACCCATTACAATGCTCCCGACAAAAACCCATATCAGCGCCGGGACCCAGCCCCAGATGATGGCAATTGCAGGTCCTACAATGGGTCCTGTGCCTGCAATTGAAGTGAAATGATGACCAAAAATAACCTCCTTTCTGGTTGGCACATAATCAATGCCATCTTCAAACTCAACAGAAGGCGGTTTAGCGGCAGCAGATAAGGCAAAGATCTTGTTACCTATAAATTTGCCGTAGAGATGGTACATGATAAGGTACCCTGCGAATGCCAAAACCATGATCAGTAAAGCGGCCATAAATCCTCCTTTCCTTTGTTAGGTTTACAAATTGCCAACTTCAGTTTCGCACCCCTAAAATATAATTTGGAGAGGAGAGAAACCGTCCTTTTATGATATATTAACCTGTTGATAATACATCAAAAAGCATCAAAAGAAGTTCTCAAAAATGTCTACCATGAAATGTGAAAAGCGCTAAAGTGAAATCTAAAATTATGTGCGTAACGGAAAGAATATTTTCAAATCAAGGATTGACCATGTATCCTAATTTACTGTTTATACTGGCCTTTTTACCTCTACTGAAAATTGAAACTAACCACAATTTTTGTCAGAAACAGTGGTTTTACTGGTCTGTTGGCAGGAAAGACTCCTAAAGTCTAAGATTCAAACAAGTCGCTTACAGGATGGTACTCATTTACGTACAAAATCATTATGAAATATCAAAGATGCTTGACTCTGAAGGCTACGGTGATAGAAGTCCCTTTTTGAGCAAAAGACCATAGAGAAAAGAAGGTCGTTTGTCAAGGATTAAATCTAATTGAGGGGTTTGGTGTATTGTTGATCCCCTGCCCTCCATTGCCCAAAGCAACCCATTCTATCAGCACTCATATGATTCATCGGGGGTTATTTCGATATCATCGATGGGTTCAAGTATTTGGAGAATCTGTAAACGCTACTGAAAATTGGGGAAATTCGGCCTTTAAACCCTCATTAATCGCGTTTTCAAAATCGGCCAGCATGACCATGTTCAACGCTGCACAACAGGCTTTGCAGTGGCCCAGGCGGTTGAAAAACACGATGAGTTTCCGGCGCTTTTCCACATAGCGGATTTTTTTCACTAATCCCAATTGTAAAAGTGTCATACCGGACTGAGGATCTTTGATACGATCCAAAACCCTGTCAATTTTTTCCTGAATTATATTCTCCATTTTATCCTCGCTGTTGAAAAATGGTTTGCACCTTTCGATTCATATCAGAAATACCTCAGCGAGTGCAGATGCAATTACCCTTGAGAGGGTTATGAGATGTCAAAAAAAAGTATACGCCGGAATCGATTTACATTCAAGCAATAGTTTTTCTCTTGACTTGCCCTTTAATGAGCCCTATTTAGTGCTTGACCGAAAACCCTGTTTTTCGGTCAAGAAATTCGAAATCCGAAGCACGAAATACGAAACAATGACCAAAACACCAATGTCTCAATGACAAAAAGATCGTATTTTCAGTTCCTTAGTTTCGGTCATTTTGTCATTTGATATTCGAATTTGTTTAGGATTTCGGATTTCGATATTCGGATTTTGCCTGAACAGGGGTTTTCGTTCGGACACTATTTATACACAAATTTTATATATCTTTGAAATGTGAAAAAGGAATAATCGATGCAGAAAGTCAAAAAAACAGCAATCCTTGGCACCGGGGCAATGGGTGCTTATTTTGGTGTTAGAGCAGTATCTCGAATAAAACTGACGTAGTGCTTTCATTAATTCTACAACCAAATCAAGAAAGGTGGCCAGGGGGATTTCATGAATTTTCAAGAACTGATTATGACTCTCGGGAAGTATTGGGCCGATTACGGTTGTTTGATCCAGCAGCCCTATGATTTAGAGGTGGGGGCAGGGACCTTTAATCCTGCTACTTTGCTAAGGGTCTTAGGCCCGGAGCCGTGGTCTGTTGCCTATGTAGAGCCTTCAAGACGTCCTACGGATGGCAGATATGGTGAAAACCCGAACCGGTTAGGGCATTATTACCAGTACCAGGTCATTATCAAGCCATCTCCCATTGACATCCAGGACGTCTATCTCGAAAGTCTGAAAGCTTTAGGGATCGATCCCCTGGAGCACGATATACGCTTTGTGGAGGATGACTGGGAATCACCCACCCTCGGCGCCTCAGGTCTCGGCTGGGAGGTGTGGCTCGACGGGATGGAGATTACCCAGTTCACCTATTTTCAACAGGCTGGAAGTATAAGGCTGGATCCGATTTCCGTAGAGATAACCTACGGGCTTGAAAGGATCGCCATGTATATGCAGGAGAAGGAAGATGTTTACGACCTCATGTGGAACGACCATGTGACCTATGGCAACGTCCACAAGAAGGGGGAGTGGGAGCTTTCGAGATATAATTTTGAGATGGCAGATGTGGAGATGCTACTTAAGATGTTTCATATGTATGAAGAGGAGGGCAACAGGATCGGCAAAGAGGGTCTGGTTCTGCCTGCCTATGATTATTGTCTGAAATGCTCTCATACATTCAACCTCCTTGATGCAAGGGGGGCCATAAGTGTAACGGAAAGGACCCTCTATATAGATCGTATCAGGAACCTGGCACGTCTCGCCGCAAAGAACTATCTGGCCCAGAGGGAGGAGATGGGATACCCGTTGGGATTGACGATTGATGATTGAAGAATTTAGGGATTGAGGAATTAAGGAATTTAGGGATTGAAAAATACCCAATGACCAATGACGAAGGCGTAAGGCGCAAGGAACTCAACGGGAAACAAACAGCAACAAACGAGTGACGAATAACGAATAACGAATAACTAATAACGAGGTCAAAGGCGCAAGGCGCAAGGCGCACGGAATTCAACGAGAAACGAGAAACAAGAAACGAGTAACGAAAATGGTAGCTGAACTGCTTTTGGAGATCGGAACGGAAGAGATCCCTGCCGGTTATTTAGAGGGGGGATTAAGGGGCTTGATGCGGCTGGCGGAAACGTGCCTGAGTGAAAACAGGATAGCTCTGACAGGAGGACTGGTGACCTATGGAACACCAAGACGTCTGGTCCTTTTGGGAAAAGGTATTTCCGAGATGCAGTCAGATCTGGTGAAGGAGATCACCGGCCCTCCAAAAAGTGTGGCTTATGATAAGGAAGGAAAGCCGACAAAGGCAGCACATGGTTTTGCACAGAAGCAGGGGGTGCCCGTCGAAGAGTTGCAATCCATAGAAACCCCAAAGGGAGAGTACCTGTATGTGAAACGTCAGATTCCGGGGAGGGAAACTGTAGAGATTTTGGCCGAAGCCCTGCCTAAACTGATTGCGGATATTGTCTGGCCAAAGTCAATGCGCTGGGGGAGCATAGGTTTCCCTTTTGTGCGACCCATTCATTGGGTCTTGTGTCTGTTTAATGGTGAGATAATCCCCTTTGAGGTGGCCGGGGTGAGTAGTGGCCGTACTACCCGGGGGCATCGGTTTATGAGTCCTGAGACTATGGAGGTTTCAAACGTTCAGGATTATTTCACCGGGATGAGCCAGGCCTTTGTGGTTATTGATCAGCAGGAAAGGGAGCGGGTGGTAGAGCGGATAGCCCGGGAAGTGGCTGAAAAGGCTGGTGGCAAACCTATTGAGGATCCTGAACTTGTCAGCATAGTGGCTAATCTTGTGGAATATCCTTCTGCGGTTTGCGGCAGTTTTGATGAGATGTTTTTGGATCTTCCCGATATTGTCTTGATAACGGCCATGAAGGAGCATCAGAAATACTTTGCGGTTTACGATGAAAAGGACCGGTTGATGCCCAATTTTGTCGCTGTCAATAATACTGTTGCAAGGGATGAATCGGTTGTTCAAAGGGGTCATGAAAGGGTCCTCCGGGCCAGGCTTTCCGATGCGGATTTCTTTTTGAAGGAAGACAGGAAAAGGCCTCTCTTGGATCGTTTAGAGGGCCTCAGACAGGTTGTTTATCAGGCTGATTTGGGCACATCCTATGGAAAGGTTCAGCGATTCACTAAACTTGCCGTGTATTTGGCGGGGACATTTCTGCCGGATGAAGCGGACAATGTGAGGCTGGTGGCAAGCTTGTGTAAATGCGATCTGATTACCCAGATGGTGAACGAATTTCCATCCCTTCAGGGTATTATGGGTAAAGAGTATGCCCGGTTGGAGGGATATTCGGATGAGGTCTGTTCAGGGATATACGAGCACTACCTTCCTCTAAGGGCAGGAGGGCAACTCCCAATATCTAAGATAGGCGCTGTTGTAGGGATGGCGGATCGGATGGATACCATCGCCGGATGTTTTGTTGTTGGTCTTGAGCCCTCAGGAAGCGCTGACCCCTTTGCCCTTAGGAGGCATGCCCTTGCCATCATCAGGATAGCAGAAGATATGGGTTGGGACCTTTCTCTAAAGGGGTTCATAGAGCAGGCGTTATTGCTCTTGAAGGAAGAAGTTGAATTTGACAATGCCCGGGTGCTTTCTAAGGTCATGGCCTTTGTGAGGGAGCGCTACAAGAATATGATGCTGGGGTCAGGCTATGAATCCGATCTGATCGAGGCCGTCATTTCCGTGGGGTTTGATCGTATCAAGCAGCTCCGTCCAAAGATCGATCAACTCAAGAAGTTTTCTTCTGAATCAGAGGAATTTCATCAGCTGGCTCTGACCTTTAAGCGGGTGAGCAATATCCTGAAACAACAGGACAAACCATTTGAGACAGACCCGGCCCTGTTCCGGGAAGATTGTGAGAGAGCCCTCTATGAGACGTTTCAGGCCCTTAAGGATGATGTTTACAGATCCCTTGAGAGAGAAGAGTATCTTGATGCATTGGGCCTCATGGTGAAGCTCAGAAAACCGGTGGACGATTTTTTTGACGGGGTAGAGGTCTTAACAAAAGATAATCAGGATTTGAGAGAAAACAGGGTGGGGCTATTACAGCAGATAGCCGCTCTTATGCTCCTGATTGCGGACTTTTCCAAGTTTTCCATATAACAGACCTCGTTAAGTGGTTAAGTGGTTGAGTCCCGCCCAAGATAGGCGGGATTATTTGAATTCATATCGTTGGCCCTCAAAATTGGACACTCGGTATGTTTGAAATGCTAATCCCGCTAAGCGGGACTTATTTGCCGACTCAACGAATCAACTATTTGACGATATCTGAACTTTAGGCACTTTAGCTCACTTTAGGCACTTTTCCGGTTTCTTGATAAGGATATAGAGTTCCCCATCATGTTTCAAGTGGCCTGCTGCCATTTCGGCGTATGGGCCGTTTCCCCAGAAGATATCCGCCCTGCCTGCCCCTTTTATTGCGCTCCCGGTATCCTGATTCAAAACAAAACGGGAGAATTCGTGCCAGCCTGTGATTTTGCCCCGCTCATTAATGGCGGGTTTTTTGCACGAAATAAAGGCCAGAGCCCCCTTGGGGAATAGTTTGGAATCCAAGGCCAATGATCTGCCGGGTGTCAGGGGAACGCTTATGCTGCCCAAAGGTCCCGTTTTCAGGCGTCGAAAGAATATATAGGAAGGGTTGTAGTTAAGGATTTCCTTAACTTTTGCGGGATGTTCTGAGAGATATCTTCTGATAGACTGCATGGACATCTCTTTTCTATTCAGAAGTTCCCTGTCTAACATATACCTTCCGATGCTCTTGTAGGGCAGACCGTTAGAGGCGCTGTAGCCGACGCTGATTGTGTTGCCGTTGCGCAACTTAAGCTGCCCCGAACCCTGTATTTGAAGAAAGGCCACGTCCACGGGGTCCTTCAACCAGGCGATCTCGAGGCCCTGCCCTTTAAACACATCTTCTTCAACAATCTGACGTCTCGAAAAATATGGCAGAAGTTTTGTCCCTTCAATCCGACCGACTATTCTTTTACCTTTGAATTCGGGTTTGAACAGCGAGAGGTCAGTTATTATCAAATCGTCCGGTTTTTTATAGATCGGATACTTAAAGGAATCATCAGGCTTCAGTCTGGCCTCATAAACCGGTTCAAAATATCCGGTAAAGAGGACCTGGTTGTTCCCAACCCGACCGGTTGCGCGATAAATCAGGAAATTCTTCCTGATTTCTCTATTTAACTGTTCCGGGCTAACATTCTTTTCTATGAGCGATAGAAATGCCTCCTGGCTCTCTTTGACTTGTTTGGAGGTGAATATCTGAGATCCATAATGAAATGGTTTTTCAGGGTCAAGCCTGTTAAGGTACCCAATGTTTCTTCTTATGGCCGAAACAAGGGAATCCCTGTCCATATCATCCTTAAAGGTGGGAGTAAAAAAACGGACAAGCGCCAAAGACTCTTCAGGATGCCGGGCTTCCCTTTTCAGGGAAGGGTAGCATGCAAAAAGAGTCATGAAGATTATCAGAATGAGGGGTTTTAAATAAATTGTTCTGGCAGTCAGCATGGGTGCTTTAAAGCAAAAATTATGTATATTTCCAATTCCATTTCAGACAGTACTCAGCAATTTGACGATCTCTACCATAATATATACAGTTGTTGTCACCCTTCATCAAGTCTAAAAAGTAGTTTATCCCGCGACACGCGGGATTGAAATTTGAAATTGGGAAAAACAGAAGAATGTAGATCCCTTAATCTAATTTCAAATTTCGAATTTCCAGTTTCCGCATCCGATTTTCAATTCGATAATACACCGTATTTCGGAAAAAAGTGTCAACTCGTGAATGAAGGATGCCCAGTTGTTCTTATCAAGCGGGGGAGGAAAAAAACCTCTGACTGTGTTTCAGGGTACGCGCAATAGATTAATATGTGGTTTTTTTGCCATAGATGTACGCTTATATGGATGATCTCATAGAGGGGCAAAAAGTTTGCCGAATAAATTATCTTTTAATATTAACGGTATAAGACTCGTCATTCTTTTTTAGCCGCCTCTCTGACCTGTTGGCATGCTATTTGCTTAACAATCATTGCGCAAGGGTGGAAAGTGAGAGCTAATTTAAGGAGTGGATTGTGGATTATAAACAGCGCACGTTGAAAGACGAGATTGGCTGTACCGGGATTGGCCTTCATTCCGGTGAAAAGATAAGAATAAATATCAAACCCGCCCCGTGCGATACCGGAATACGTTTCTTGAGAACTGACCTGCCCGGACACCCGATTATTGAGGCGCGTTTTGATAACGTATTTGATACCACCTTGGCCACGACCATCGGTTTGAATGGTTGTAGGGTTTCAACGATTGAGCATCTGATGGCGGCCTTTTACGGGTTAGGAATTGACAACGCCGTGGTAGAGTTAGATGGTCCTGAAGTGCCTATTATGGATGGTAGTTCCGCCCCCTTTGTATTCCTTGTAAAGAGTGCCGGGATTAAGGAGCAGAAGGACCCAAAACGCTTTATTGTCATCAAGAAGACATTCAAGATTGACGATGGAAACCGATCCATTTCTGTTTATCCGTCAAAAGAACTCAAGATCAGCTATATGATCGATTTCCAACACCCCCTTCTGAGAAATCAGGAATTCGAGTTGCGTTTTTCAGGGGGCGATTTTGTGAGAGAGATCAGCAAAGCCAGGACCTTTGGCTTCTTGAAAGATGTTGAGACACTCAAGGCAAACGGGCTTGCGAGAGGCGGATCCCTCGACAATGCTGTGGTTATTGACGATTTCAGAATAATTAACGAAGATGGGCTTAGATACAAGGATGAGTTTGTCAGGCATAAGATCCTCGATTTTATTGGAGATCTTTCTCTTATTCAGTCTCCCATAATAGGCCACTTTGTTGTTAAGAAATCGGGGCATTTCCTGAACCAGCAGATGTTGACCTCGCTGATGCAGTCAAAAAGACACTGGAAGGAGTATGCATTTGTTTCACCGGAGGAATGTAGCAAAAACAGCGTAAATATCCCCGCCTTCGGTCTGCCGGAGCCTGCTCTTGGCTGAGAACAGATAATCTTTCTGACTTTATATCCTGAGACCTTTGCAAAACACCCCCTTTCACCCAATCTCTGCGTTGTATTCGGATTTTAATCCTCGAAATATTCGATATATTACTGTGGTTAAAATCCTCATACGCCTTGATCTTGAACGAAATTGAACGTTTTTCAAAGGTCTCATTCTAATTAAAACGAGGGGTTATCTCTAAGGGCCGGTCCGTTGAGATACCCCTTATTTTTTGGTTAAGGTACCGCTCGCTTTTACTCGCCTGCATTTTCAGAGTTTCTTAAGAACACGTGAAACCTGAATCACGCATCCCTAATTTCCAAATTCGCTTGGGATAGGGCTTGCATTTTGCCGGCCCCTCGCCTATTATCTTCTTCTTAAATTTCTAATATTTTGTATGTACGAACTTTGCCATATCGCTCTCCATAGGGATAGGGGATGAAGAAGAGCCCATTTATCTATAAAAGCCTAAGATTTATCCTGCTGATTGTCTTTCTTATGGGTTTGTTTTCGAGTAGGCCCGCATTTGCCTCAGATGCTCGACTAACCGATATTGTGATCACAAATACTCAGGATTATCTCCTGGCATATTTCAGCGTAACCGACTGTTTTACCGAGGACATGGAAAGGGCGATTGACAACGGTGTCAGTACCTCATTCACGTTTTTTGTAAAACTGTATGAGGTTAGAAACTGGTGGTGGGATAAGGGCCTTGCCGACCTGAAGGTGAGCCACGAGATAAAGTATGACAACCTGAAAAAGGTCTACATTGTCAGGCTGTCGTCAAAAGACAATAAGGTGGTTTATGTCAAAGATTTCGATAAGGCCAAGAAATTGATGTCCGAGATTGTGGGCTTGAAAGTCACCGAACTTCGCAACCTTCAGAGAGGAAACCATTACCAGATCAGCATGATGGCTGAACTTGACAAGATCAGACTTCCCTTTTATTTCCATTATGTCTTCTTCTTCCTCTCCCTGTGGGATTTTGAGACCGATTGGTATGCGGTTGATTTCAGATATTGAATAGTCGGGAATTTGATCCCGGTTAAACCACCATTACCTATTCCACCAACACTACCTGATTCACCAACATGAAAGATTACTTAGAGGCAGAAAAACAAGATCTCAGGCGACGACGCAGAGAAAGATACCTGATTATTCTCTTAGGCGTGACTATATCTTTTTTGATCTATATCGGGATGCGTATCTTTCATTTAGGGCAGGCCCTTCCCTTTTCAAGCAGTATTATCGCTTTTGCATTGATCAATATCAATGTGATATTACTTCTTCTACTCCTCTTTCTCACAGTCAGGAATTTGGTCAAACTCCTCTTTGAGAGAAAAAAGGGTATTATGGGTGCCAAGCTGAGGACCAAGTTAGTCCTGGCCTTTGTTACTCTCTCCCTATTACCCACGGTTATTCTCTTTTTCGTCTCAGTGCAGTTCATCTCTTCGTCCATCGAGTACTGGTTCAGTCTTCAAATCGAGCGATCATTAAAGTATTCCTTAGAAGTTGGCCAGGATTACTACAAGGAAATTACGGATGAGATCCTCTCTTTTGGCAATAATCTGGGGCGGGTAATCACCTATGAGGGGTTTATGATCCCATCCAATAAAGAGAAGCTACAGAAATTTATTGACGAAAAGCGAAAAGAGCTAGGTCTGGCCTCCCTCCAGATTTTTTCTACGAAACTGGACTTAATGGCAGTTTCCAAGGATCACAGGATTGACCTTACTGCTTTTAAAGAGCCGGGGCCAGATATCTTAAAGAAAAGTATTGAGAAGGGCGGTGACAGCCAGTATATCCAACCCTCCCCGCACGGAGATCTCGTCAGGGGTATTGTTCCAGTTTTTTCGAGGACCGCATCGAAGGCTGTGGTTGGTCTTGTGGTCTCAGCTAAATTTGTCCCCGGCGCCTTTGTGAACCGCCTACAGGCGATTTCAAAAGGCCTGCAGGAGTACCGTCAGTTGAAGATGCTCAAAACACCGATAATAGCCAGCCACATGATCACCCTCTCCATTGTTTCGCTCCTTATCATTTTTTCATCTGTATGGTTCGGATTCTACCTCTCAAAAGAGATAACTGTCCCCATCAAGGAATTAGCCGAAGGAACGAATCGTATCGCATCAGGTGACTATGATTTCTTTATTGACTTAGAAACAAAGGATGAGGTGGGGATGTTAGTCAATTCGTTTAATAGGATGACTATGGACCTGAAAACGAGCAAAAACAGGCTCGAAAAGGCCAATAAAGAACTCATGGAGAGCAATCTTGAATTGGAACAGCGGCGGCTTTATATGGAGATTGTCCTGGCGAATGTTGCTGCAGGCGTGGTGTCTGCTGATGCTGGAGGGAAGATCCTTACTATCAACAAATCCGCAGAGAGGATGTTGGACATAAGTGCGGGAGAAATTATCGGGAAACAGTACAAAGAAATCCTGTCAGACGATTATTGCAAGGTAATTGATGGATTTCTAAAGATGAGGCTCTTTTTCAAAAGGGCTACATAGAGAAACAGATAGGCTTATCTGCGGGAAACAGGAGGCTGACCTTTCTCGTTTCTCTCAATGTGCTTCGTGATGATCGTGGAAGGTACTTAGGTCTTGTTGTTGTCTTTGAGGATTTGAGTGAAATTGAAAAGGCCCAGCGGATGGCTGCATGGCGAGAAGTGGCAAGGCGTATAGCTCACGAGGTCAAGAATCCTCTGACGCCGATTCAACTTTCTGCCCAGCGGCTCAAGAAGAGATATGGAAAGATCTTAGATAGTGAGGACGCAGAGGTCTTTGATGAGTGCACAGGGATGATTATTACGCAAGTGGAGGAATTAAAACGTCTTGTAAACGAGTTTTCCAATTTTGCCCGCATGCCTGCGGCCAACCCTGCACCGTCAGATATTAACAAGATTATTAATGAAGCCCTGAGCCTCTACAGGGAGACGCATAAAGAAGTGGACTTCGTATTTAATGGTTCAAAAGAGGTCCCTGTATTTGATTTGGACAGGGAACAGATAAGAAGAGTCATGATTAATCTCTTTGACAACGCCATTGAAGCGATTGAAGGTAAGGGAAAGGTGGTTGTAGATCTTAATTACGACAATATCCTTAAAATGGTGAGAATAGAGGTGATAGATAACGGAAGAGGGATAAGCCCTGAAAACAAGACCCGTCTCTTTGAGCCATATTTTTCAACAAAAAAACAGGGAACGGGCTTGGGTCTTGCTATAGTCAGCACCATCATTACAGATCATAACGGCTTTATAAGAGTTAAGGATAATAAGCCTAAAGGGACTAAATTTATTATTGAACTGCCAACCAGGATATGATCGGGCCATGTTCATGTTCTTGTACCATTTTCTCTGGACAATATGCCTTATATTTATAGCCCCCGTTGTCGGGCTTTTAGGGTTGCGGGTTAGGCGTTCTCCCGCTAAAAACGATCGTCTAAGCCCCGGTGAGCGACTAACTGCAAGATTTGCATTGGGCCTCCCCGATCTCCAGCTTGGCAAAGGAAATATATGGGTTCACGCACTTTCTGTTGGAGAGGTGGTCTCAGCTATTCCACTGATAAATCGCCTGCAGATGACATTCCCAGATAGGGACATAGTTTTCACGGTAACCACTGTTACCGGGATGGCTATTGCAAAGGAGAAATTAAGTGCAAAGGTAAAGGCAGTTCTTACCATGCCCGTTGATGCATGGTGGTCTGTTCAGAGGATCGTTAATTTTGTCAAACCCTCTGTTTTCATCCTGATTGAGACAGATATCTGGCCTGCGTTGCTTTGCTCTTTGAAAAGAAAAGGTATACGAAGCATCCTGGTAAACGGACGTGTTTCTCCCCGAACTTTCAGGTCCTACGCAAGAATTCCTTTCTTCACCCGTAAGATGTTTGACCCACTCGAATTATGTCTCATGCAATCAGACTTGGACAGGGAAAGACTCTTGCAGGTTGGCTTGAATAAGGAGAAGGTTATCACGGTGGGGAATATTAAATTTGACCGGGATATGGCAATTATGAGTAATGAAGAGCGTCAGGATTGGTTTGATATCCTGGCCCTTGAATCTTCTGATCCCTTATGGGTTGCAGGCAGCACCCATCCGGGAGAGGAGGAGATTCTGCTCAACGTTTTTGAGAGGCTGCGCGGTCTTTTTCCCCGTCTGCGCCTCATCCTTGCCCCGAGAGACACAGGGCGATCCGATGAGATCGTGACAATGATCCGGGATATGGGGCTACGGGCTGCTCTGAAAACCGAGATTTCGAAACAAAACAAAAAACGAGAAGAGGACCCCGCAACTCGCAACTCGCAACCCGTAACTCGCAACTCGCAACCCGTAACCCCCCATGCTCCTTCCGGGAGCACTGTCTATGATGTACTTGTTCTCAATACCATTGGTGAACTCGGGAGCGTTTACGGGTTGGGGAGCGTGAGCTTTGTGGGTGGAAGTCTTGTCCCTATCGGAGGGCACAACCTGCTGGAACCTGCCAGTTGTGGCAGCGTTGTCCTTTTCGGTCCTCATACCCGCAATTTTGTATCCATGTCAGAAGCGCTGCTGGAAGCTGGTGGAGGATGGCGGGTACGGGATGGAAATGAACTCCATGAGGCCATGAAAACCCTTCTTGAAGATGTAGCGATGCGGGTCCGGATGGGGGGTCTGGCAAAGACGTTTGTTGAGAATAATCGAGGAGCGCTCAAAAAGGTTGTGGACTATGTGAAGGGAAGCATGAACGATGCCTGACTGGTCCAGAATTCATCAGGAAAGACGATTCAGCCTATGGTCTCTTCCCCTGGCGTTATGTTCTCTCTTGTATGACGTCGGTGTCCGGTTTCGTCTTAAGGCATATGAGAAAGGGATTTTCAAGGGAAAGTCCCTGCCAGGCTTTGTCGTAAGTGTTGGGAATATAACTGCGGGTGGGACAGGCAAAACACCCGCAGTAGCAATGTTAGCCAGATGGGCGCTCAATGAAGGGCATCGCGTGGCCATTCTTTCAAAGGGCTACGGAGGGCGATACAAACAGGAGGTCTTAGAGGTATCTGATGGGAAGCGTATATATGCAGATTCCCAAGTGGCCGGCGATGAGCCCGTTCTTCTTGCCCGAGGGGTTTCTGGGAGTCCAGTAATAATCTCCAAAAACCGGTATATGGCAGGGATGTATGCGTTTAAAAAGTTTGGTTCTGATTTTTTTATCTTGGATGACGGATTTCAACACTTAGGATTGGAGAGAAACCTTAATCTGGCGCTGATAGATTCCTCTGACCCTTTTGGAAACGCCCATCTGCTTCCGTGGGGTCCCCTGAGAGAGCCCCTGAGTCAGTTGGATAGGGCAGATGCCCTCATCCTTACACGGTTTAGCAGAGTAGAAAGCGCAGAGCGCAGAGCGCAAGGCCCAAAGAAGAACGCCATACGCCATGCACCAAACGCTATCCGCTCGCCGCAGGAAACATTGGCATTCCTGAAAGAAAAATTTCCCTCGAAGCCTGTTTTTCGTGCGGATAACATCCCGGACAAGGTGATTTTTCCCCTTTCGGGTGAGGTTCATACTCCCGGATTTTTGAGAGGAAAGCGAGTATTGGCCTTTGCCGGCATTGCCCACCCTGAACAGTTTCAAGAGAGTTTGATCGAATCGGGGGCAGATGTGGCCCAATTCAAGGGATTCAGAGATCATTACCCATTTGATGGGGACGAAATCAGGGAGTTGATCCGTATGAAGGAAAAGGTTGGCGCCAGGTACCTTATTACAACGGAAAAAGACTGGATGCGAATCGCCCCCTTCGCCTTTACCACGGCTGCGCCGATGCATGATGACTTAGCCTATTTGACTGTTAGATTCGTGTTTTTGCCGGGACAAGAGGGCATTTTCAGGATAATTAGAAATGGACTTTAAGGATAATGGAACTCTTTCAATATGGATATACAGGGCCCTTTATGGGGTTGTATGGCTCATATCCCTAATCCCTTTTCGTGTAGGACAATCCCTTGGGCGGACGTTAGGGAATATATTGGCGGTAGCCCTGAAAAGACGAATAAAGGCCTCTTTGAATAACCTTAGGTATGTCTTTGGGGGCATTATGCCCGGGGCTGAGTTGATTGAACTCAACGGCCGGATTGTAGCGCATTTTGCTCAGATGCTGTTTGAGGTCCCCCATATACTCAGGCTGAACCGGACAAATCTGAACAGGTACGTAATTTTCGAAAATGAAGATGCCCTAAGTCAGGCTATTAAGAAGGGGAGGGGGGTTTTCATGCTGACCGGGCATTTCGGAAACTGGGAACTCATGTCTGCAGCCATGGCCCTCCGGTTTAATGTCAAAGGAGCAGTTGTAGTGAGACCTGCTGATTTCGCGCCGGTCGACAGGTTGTTGACGAGTCTACGATCCAGATTCGGTACGGAGATTATAGCGAAAAAACGCGCGATGAAGAAGCTGTTGGCTGCAAAGAAAGAAAACAAAGTTATTGGGATACTGTTAGACCAAAATGTGGACTGGTATGAAGGGGTTTTCGTTCCATTCTTAGGTAAATCGGCCTGTACTAACAAGGGTCTGGCCCTTGTCGCCTTGAGGACCGGGTCCCCTGTGATACCGGCTTTTTCAGTGAGGCAGCCGGACGGGAGGTACCGGGTAATGTTTGAAGACGAGGTGTCATTGCTTAAAACCGGTGATAAAATAAAGGACATCGAGGAAAACACCGCCCTTTTCACACAGATCATTGGGAAATATGTCAGCCAGTATCCGGATCAGTGGTTCTGGTTTCATAAACGATGGAAGACCAGGCCCTTTTGCCCCCTTCCTGAAGATTATTATCACCGCACAGATGCAGAGGGTTAGCCGGTCGTGCTTAAACTCTTGACCCGCAAGAAGATTGATAAGACAAAGGTCAAACAGATCCTTATTCGCGCCACCAACTGGGTGGGTGACGCGGTGATGACCCTGCCGGCATTAGAGGCTGTCAAAGAGAATTTCCCTTCTGCCTCCATCACCGTCATAGCAAAACCATGGGTTGAGCCGATCTTCTGTAACCATCCCGCAGTGGATCGGATATTAAAATTTAACAAAGGGGAGGGGGCATTTACGGGTTTTGGTGAGATGATAAGGGCTATCAGGTTGATTCGAAAAGGCAGATTTGACTTGGCCATCCTCTTCCAAAACGCATTTGAAGCGGCCCTTCTAACATATATGGGGGGGGTTAAATATCGTATTGGTTATAGTACGGACGGGCGTGGTTTCCTGCTGACGCATAAGATCATACCAAGTGACGAGGTCCTGAAAATCCATCAGTCGGCATATTATCTCTCCATCCTGAGATCTATGGACTGGGAGGCAAAGGACCGGAATCCAACCATCCATATTTCACAAGAGGATAAGGACTCGGCTGACAGGATACTCGGCATAGAGGGAATACAAGAGCGAGATCTCCTGGTGGGCCTGAGCCCTGGTGCGATCTTCGGGGGAGCCAAACGGTGGCCCCCGGAGCGATTTGCAGAGATCGGAGACAGGGCGGTCGAAGAGTGGAGGGCTAAAGTTCTCGTATTTGGGAGCGGCAAGGAGAAGGAGGTTTGCAGCCATGTCTGCAGTTCAATGGGCCACCAGTCCCTGAACCTCTGTGGCCGCACATCATTGAATGTGGTCATGGGCCTGATCAGCCGGTGCCTTTTTTTTGCAACCAATGATTCAGGTCTTATGCACATAGCCGATGCCCTGGGTGTTCCAACAGTGGCAATATTTGGTCCTACTGACCATGTGGCTACGGGTCCGCGAGGCCCGAAAACGAGGATTGTAAAGCATGAAATAGAATGCGCGCCTTGCCTGAAACATGAATGCCCTACTGATCACCGGTGTATGTTGAAAATAGGATCAGAAGAGGTCTGGGAAGCGATGGAGAGGTTGCGGAAGGAGGTCCATTGAAAAAACCCGCTGTTTTTATAGACAGGGATGGCACCATAAACGAGCAGATGGGGTATATCAACCATATCAGCCGGTTTATGCTTCTTCCGGGGAGCGCTGAGGCGATCAGGCTATTGAACGATCATGGCTATCTGGTGATCATTGTTTCAAACCAGTCCGGGGTTGCCCGGGGATATTTCCCAATGGATCTGGCCAATGAGATACATGCCCATATGAGGGTGCTGTTAGAAAGAGACAATGCAAGGGTCGACGGGATTTTTTTCTGTCCCCACTATCCCAAGGGAAAACTACCGGAATACAGCAGGGCCTGTGAATGCAGAAAGCCCAAAACTGGTTTGATAAAAATGGCGTGCGGAGATTTTGATATTGGCATGGCAAACTCCTATGTCATAGGTGATCGCTGCACTGATATGGAGTTAGCACGAAACGCCGGTCTGAAAGGTATCCTGGTCAAGACCGGTTACGGTCTCGGGGACCTGGAATATGTTTTTCCCCATTTACCCTTTAAACCTTTTCATGTCACCGATGATCTCCTCGATGCGGCCAAGTGGATTGTTAAAAAGAATTCAGGAATTCAGGAATTGAGGAATTGAGGAATTGGGCAAAAATCGTCCGGTTAATATCCTTATCGTGAAATTGAGCGCAATCGGAGATGTAGTGCATGCGCTCCCGTTTTTAGAAGTACTCAAAAAAGGCTTTCCCGGGGCGAGAATTGACTGGTTAGTTGAGGAGGCGGCTTCCCGGATTATTGAAGGGCACTCTGCCATTAGTGGGATCATCATATCCCGGAGGAGGTCGTGGCAGGACCAAATGCGGAAAGGTCGGAACATTTTCAAGGTGATTGATGAAGCCGCCCGGTTCTTGAAAGATGTCCGGTCAAGAGAGTACGATCTAATCATTGACTTGCAGGGGCTGCTAAAAAGCGGCGTTTTGGTTGGTCTTTCGAAAGGAAAGAGAAAGGTAGGCATGAGCGGGTCTCGAGAGGGGGCGAGACTCTTTTTGAATGAACGGCCGATCCCGGTGAATTATGGCCAGCACGCCATTGATCGATACCTCAGGGTGGCCGGGTACTTAGGGTGCGATTCTGCCGGGTGGAGTGGTCATATTCCGTTTTTTGAGCCTGACAGGCGATCAATTGACCAAATCCTGGACCTTGAAAGAATCGAGAAGAAGCCGCTTGTCGCCATCAATCCCATTGCCAAGTGGCCGACCAAACTCTGGAACCCTGAACGGTTTGCAATTTTGGCAGACCGGATCAGGGATGAATTGGCGTGCGAGATTGCCTTTACCGGGAGCAGTATTGATAGACCTGTTATCAATCGTATTGCGCGGATGATGGGGAGGGCGCCCCTTAATGTTGCCGGGCGGACAAACCTGAAGGAGTTGGCCTATCTGTACACCCGGTGCAGGCTCCTCGTTACCACTGATACCGGACCTATGCATATGGCTGCTGCCATGGGATGTCCTGTGGTTGCCCTGTTTGGTCCCACGGCCCCGTGGCGGACCGGACCATATGGGAAGGGCCATAAAGTCATCAGAGCAGATGTTGAGTGCAGTCCATGTTTCAAAAAGAGGTGTGACCATATGAAATGTATGGAGGAGATAACGGTGGAGAAGGTTTTTGAAGGAGTTAGAGAGGTGAGTGAAAGGAGCGATAAATGGCCATAAGTAAAGAACTGCTCGACATTTTGGCATGCCCCAAATGTAAGGGGGATATCTATCTTACCGATGCCGGGGACGGACTCATCTGCGATCAATGTAAATTATTGTACGAGATCAAGGATGATATACCTATAATGCTGATTGATGAGGCAAAACCGCTGGGTTAATAGCTTCTCTGCAACAGTTGCAGAGGATTTTTTCCCGCAGCAAGGTGAAATGGGGAATGAAAATCGGCAGCATGCCGTTTTTTTAAAAAGCCCAATTTATTCAAGTCTTATAACGGAATTCGGGTTTTGTCTTTTTCCTTGACTCACTGGTGGCATCTCGCTATAGTCCTTTCCGGAAATAGGGAACTCTTATCAGCTAAGGGGATTTTAATCCACATTACATCAATAATTTCATTAGTAGCCAGGAAGGAGGTATAATAATAATTAGTGGGGTTAAGAAAATGAACTATCAATCTTAAAGCAAAGGAGAATCGAAAATGAAAAAACATATGTTTATTTTTTTGGGAGTTTTAATTGCATTTTCCTTTATCCTCCCTTACACAACATTTGCGGCAGATTCATATAAGGTGGGTGCCGTTCTTGCCGTAACCGGGCGCGCATCTTTTCTGGGGGACCCGGAAAAAAAGACGTTATTGATGCTGGCCGAGCAGATCAACAAGGCAGGCGGGATTAACGGAAAAAAACTGGAGCTTATCATTTACGACTCTGAGGGAGACGCCACCAAGTCCAGGCTTCTTTTTAAAAAACTGGTTACCCAGGATAAGGTGTGCGCAGTAATAGGGCCTTCCACGTCCGGTACATCACTTGCGGTTGTGGATGAGGCAGAAAAACTTAAGACGCCCCTTCTTTCCCTTGGTGCCAGTTACAGGATTCTTTTCAACCCAAAGACAAAAAAGATGCGCAAATGGGTATTCAAGACTCCCCAGACGGACACCATGGCTGTCGAGGCTATTTACTCTCACCTCAAAAAGCGCGGCATCAACAAAATCTCAATCATGAGTGTTACTTCCGGGTTCGGGAAGAGTGGACGCGGGGAGCTGGTCCGGCTTGCCCCCAAATATGGGATGGAAATTATTGCAGATGAAACATATGGCCCGAAGGATCAGGATATGACTGTGCAATTGACTAAGATCAAGGGAAATCCCCCCCAGGCAATTGTCAACTGGTCTGTTGGCCCGACCCAGGTTGTAGTTCTCCGGAACTGGAAAGCCCTTGGTATGACAGGCACCCCCTTCTACCAGAGCCACGGTTTCGGGAGCCGTAAGAATATTAAATTGGCCGCTGGAGCCGCTGAAGGCGTACTCTGCCCTCTTGGCGGATGCAACGTTGCCACCCTGCTCCCGGCATCAACACAAAAAGATGTTACAATGAAGTACGCGAACGACTACCAGGCTACATATAATGAGCCCTTATCCTCTTTTGGCGGGCATGCCTGGGACGCCCTCTACCTTGTGGTAAATGCACTTGAGGCAGTTGGCTGTGACAAGGAAGGGATTAGAAATGAACTTGAAAAAACCCAAAACTTTGTTGGTCAGCACGGTGTCTTTAACTTCTCCCCGGATGATCACAATGGTCTGACATGGGATACCGCATTTTACATGGTCGTTGTGAAAGATAACGACTGGGCGCTTGCTGAATAAGAAAATTCCCGTCAGGTAGGTCAAAGAGTGAGGGTGGGAATATAACTACCCTCACTTTTTAATTCGTGTCTGAACGAAAACTGTCTTTTTCGCCTCCCGCCTCGGCGGGACGGCAGACTCAAATTTTAATCCTCGAAATACTCAATGTATTCCTACGGTTAAAATCTTCGTCTTCCTTGATCTGAACGAAAAATCCTAGTTTTCGTTCGGACACTAATTCGGGATTAGCATGGAAAAAATCACATTTGCAACCCAGCTCCTGCAGTATTTCATCACCGGGCTCACCTTAGGCAGCATTTATGCCATGGTGGCCCTCGGGTTCATTATCATCTATAACGTGACCGAGATCATTAACTTTGCCCAGGGTGAATTTGTCGTATTGGGGGGTCTTGTCATGGTTGCCTTCAGCGTCTCCGTAGGCCTTCCTCTTTTTATCGCCTTCCCGGTCACAGTTGCCCTTGTGATGCTGGTGGGAATTCTACTGGATCGTCTTGCAATTCGACCCATCAGAAAACCTTCGGTCCTTACCCTGATTATCGCCACTATTGCAGCCTCGATTCTTTTGAAGGGCACGGCCATGGTTATCTGGGGCAAGGACCCCTTCGACCTTCAGGCTTTTTCTGGGCGTGATCCCATTTCATTTTTTGGGGCCATAATCCAACCCCAGTATCTCTGGGTAATAGGCTTTTTGATCCTCATTACAATCGGTCTTTCCTTCTTCTTTAATAAGACCATTATCGGTAAGGCCATGCGCGCCTGCGCAGACAATCCAGATGCGGCCAGCCTTGTGGGAATCAACACTAAGAATATGATTTTACTCTCTTTTGCCCTTTCGGCTGCCATCGGTGCTATTGCCGGCATAACCGTCACCCCCATCGCCTTAATGGAATACGACCGCGGAGTCGCACTGGCTATAAAAGGATTCGGGGCTGCTATTCTTGGTGGTCTCGGCAGTTTCCCCGGCGCCATTCTGGGGGGGCTGATCATGGGGACTATCGAGTCCTTCGGTGCCGGCCTCATTTCCTCCGCATACAAGGATGCCTTTGCATTAATTGTACTTCTGGCTGTTCTATTTTTTAAGCCCAGCGGGCTCTTAGGCAGCTCGGAAATCAGCAAGATGAAAAGGTTTTAGGCGTGTTACGAATCGGTAAACTCCCAATTGCCATCTTTTTTGCAATCATCATCATCTTTCCCTGGATTGCAGGACATATTCCTGCCCTTGGCCATTATCCCGACCTGATGGTCTTCGCAGGGATCTATTGTCTGATCACCATTGGTCTCAGTCTGCTTATTGGCTATGCAGGCCAGATATCACTTTGCCAGGCGGCGTTCTATGGTATCGGGGCCTATGCATCCGGCATCCTCACCACACGATACGGCATGAATCCCTGGCTCTGTATGTTGCTCGGTATGGGGATATCGGCTCTCGTAGCCTTATTGGTGGGAGCGCCTTCCCTTAAATTAAAGGGGCATTACCTCGCCATGGCCACCCTGGCGTTCGGTATAATCGTCTTCATTATCTTCAATGAAGAAGTTGAATGGACCGGTGGCCCAGATGGTATGAGCGGTATTCCAGGGTTGAGCCTCTTCGGGTTTGAATTTGATTCGGTTAATAAATATTATTACCTTGTTTGGGTCTTTGTTTTTGCCGCCTTTATCTTTACCATAAATATCATACAGTCCCGTACCGGGCGGGCACTGAGGGCCATTCATTCCAGTGAGACGGCAGCTACCGCCATGGGTGTTAACATCTCTCGTTTCAAGATAATTGTATTTGTTTACGGGGCTGTATTGGCATCCCTGGCAGGGAGTCTTTACGCCCATTACCTTAATTTCATAAATCCCACCACCTTTGACCTTTTCTTTTCCATTAAATTATTGATCATGATCGCGTTAGGGGGAATGCATCAGATCTGGGGAGCCATCATAGGCGCTTTTCTGATTACATTTTTAAGTTATGAATGGCTGCATTTTTTTGGGGAATTTGAGGTTATCGTATATGGCGGAATCCTCCTTTTAGTCACCATCTTTTTGCCCCATGGTCTTGCAGGCATTCCAGGGATGATAAAGGGTTGGTTTAGAAATTAAAATTTCAGGTGAGAGAGTCATTGGAAAAGAATATTCTTGAAGTGGAGCAGGTTGCCATGGCCTTCGGTGGGCTAATGGCCCTTATCAACCAGAATTTCCGTGTGAAAAAGGGAATTATAAAGTCCATTATCGGTCCCAACGGTGCGGGCAAGACCACACTCTTTAATGTCATTACGGGCTTCTTTCCCCCGACAGAGGGGACAATTCGCTTTAAGGGACAGGCCATCGAACACCTGAAGGCCAACGATATTGCGATCCGGGGAATTTCCCGCACCTTTCAGACGGTTGAGCTGTTTGACAACATGACTGTCCTTGAAAATGTTATGGTTGGTTGTCATACCCGAATAAGGTCATCCTTTTTAGCCACCGGTTTCAAGTTCCCCCAGGTAAAAAGAAAAGAGAGTAAAATCAAGGAAAAAGCGATGGATATCCTGGAATTTATCAATCTCAAGGATAAATTCAACGAACCTGCGGACAGTCTGCCTTTAGGCGAACAGAAGCTGCTTGAAATCGGTCGGGGTCTGGCCACTCAACCGGATCTTTTATGCCTGGACGAACCCGTAGCCGGCCTTAATGAGACAGAAACTCAAGTGGCGTCTTCATTAATCAGATTAATCAAGGAGAAAGGAATCACTGTCCTTCTGGTTGAACACGATATGAAAGTGGTCATGAATCTCTCGGATGAAATCATGGTACTTAACTACGGAGAAAAGATCGCAGAGGGTCCCCCTGAACAGATACAAAATGATCCGAGGGTGATTGAGGCCTATTTGGGAGGGGAAGACTAAGATGCTGAGGATTGAAGAACTCAATGCCCATTATAATAATATCCTGGCCCTTAAGGGGATCTCCATAGAGGTACCCAAAGGGGAGATCTTCTCTATCATAGGCGCAAATGGTGCAGGCAAATCCACTCTCCTGAAATCCATTTCCGGCCTTATTGAAACCAAAATGGGTCGGATTTTTTTTAATAATCAGGATATTATCAACCTTCCTGCAAATCGGATTGTAAGCCTGGGTATATCCCAGGTGCCGGAAGGAAGACAGCTTTTTGTACGTCTCTCGGTGAAGGACAATATTCATCTTGGGGCCTACCTCTACCACAAACGGCGCCATCGCAAAGATATCAACGAAAAAATTGAAGGTGTTTACAGGATGTTTCCCATCCTGGAAAAACGCTCTGAGCAGATTGCAGGGACACTTTCCGGTGGTGAACAGCAGATGCTGGCCATCGCACGCGCCCTTATGGGCAAACCTGAACTGCTCCTCTTGGACGAACCTTCAATGGGTCTAGCCCCTTTAATTGTAAAGGACATATTTGGCGTCATTAAAGAACTCAACAAGACAGGGACCACGATCCTGCTCGTTGAGCAAAATGCGAAGGCTGCTCTTAAGATTGCAAAGCATGCATGTGTGCTGGAGACAGGTGAAATAGTCCTGAAAGGGTTAGCTGAAGAACTTTCAGACAATCCCAAGGTCAAGGAAGCCTACCTGGGGGGATAGAAAAAGGAGAAGTATCCATGAATTATGCAAAATACGCCACAATTCATGCCCGTCATTTATCTGATAAGATATGTCTGATTGAGCGGGCCCCTTCTATAAACAGGCGGAGGACCCTTACATGGAAAGAGTTTAATGATGGCATAAATAAAGTGGCAAATTACCTGTCAAAAGAATTGGGGGTAAAACAGGGCGACTATGTTATGCACCTGCAGAACAATTCCCTTGAGTGGTTGATCACGTATTATGGCATCATCAAGCTCGGTGCAGTGATCGTACCTCTGAATTTCAGGTTTGTGGGGCCTGATATCCTCTATGCTGCTGAGGTATGTGATCCTAAGGTGTTTATGCTGGGTTCAGAGTTTCTTCCCGTGGTCCAACCAGTTCAAAACGAACTGACAACTGTAAAGCATTATGTCTGTGTTGGTGAGGAAGTGCCGGACGATATGATTGATTACAGGACCATCGCCGCATATGACGACACCTCAGAGGCTATGGTCGACGTTGAGGATCAACATGCCTTGGCCATGATGTTTACATCCGGGACCACAGGCAAACCCAAACCTGTTCTTCATACACATTTTTCCCTCAACAATGTGGCAATGAGTAACGGTATGAGCTATTTTGTTGAAAAGAATGATAACTATCTCTTTTTTCTACCTCTTTATCATAGCGGGACCATGTTCCTGTGGGCCCCTTTTTATGCAACAGGCGCAACCGGTACTATGATTATAGAATTGAAAGACCCCAAATGGATCATTGAGGCCATAGCCGAGGAAAAGGTCACAGATGTCCTCTTTGTTGTGCCCATTGCAGTTGCAATCCTGAATGCCATTAAGGATGGTACAATTAACTTCTCAGATTACGATCTTTCCAGTTGGAAATATATGGAGATCGGCGCACAGCCCGTACCCTTTGATGTGATGAAAAAACTCGTGGAAAAACTCCCATGCGCTGTCTCCAATATCTATGGCATAACCGAGGGCGGGGGAGGGGGCACATTTAATCTCTACCCGGAGGATGTGCTGAGAAAGCCCGGTTCCATAGGAAAGCCAACCTTTGGTGTTGAGGCAAAGATCGTTGATGCTGATAAAGAATTGGCACCCGGTGAGGTGGGAGAGCTAGTATTTACCACAAATCGGATGATGAAGGAATACTACAACAACCCGGAAATGACTGAAGATGCTCTCAGGGATGGCTGGCTTTACACCGGTGACCTTCTAAAAACAGATGATGAAGGATATTTTTATATTGTTGATCGCAAAAAGGATATGATCACGAGCGGTGGAGAAAATATCTTTCCAGTGGAGATCGAAGACGCACTCATGGAACATCCCAAGATCGATGATGTAGCCTGCATCGGGTCTCCTGATGAACGCCTTGTGGAAATTGTCATGGCCATTATCCAGTTGAAAGAGGGAGAGAGCATGACAGAAGAAGAGCTTCTTGAATTTGGCAAAACAAAATTGGCCAAGTATAAGCTTCCAAGAAAAGTTCTTTTTGACCAGGTCATGAGAAATCCCACAGGTAAGCTTATGAAACCCGAGATGAGAGAGAAATACACAGGCCGGAAAGAGGCGTTCCAGAAGCTTGATTAGCATTCATGAACGGTTACCAGCTATCTTAATGTTGACTGCGTCAAACTTTTTGGCGATGAGATTTTCAAATTCCTTTCCAAAAAATCGACGGTTTCCCTGTAAATACCATTTGATGCCCTGCCAATGGTCCTTCAACTCCTGTTGATCATGGATGCTATCAAGTATCCCTTCAATTTCAGAGAGTCTTTCCCTCTTCAAGGTATCTTTTCTCATTTCGTAAAAATCGTTCAGTCTGAGTTTTTGCTCACGTGAAAAGCCGATATCCCAGGATCGATCAAGAAGATCATTTACCAAATTGTGGAGATCCGTAAAATCATTGACCAGGGCCATCTGTCTTTCCGTGCGGTCCAATATCATATCCGTAATTTCAGTCATCCTCTTTTCAAAGGCCTTTTCGAGGAGAAGCTCGTAATCATCAGTGTAAAAGAGATGTTTTCGCAGAGAGCTTAGGCTGTAATGAAAATAATTTTTCAATTGTTCCAGATCATTAATAGAGGATAGGTAAGATATCTTACGTGAGATGGATATGCGGTCCTGAAAATCCACGGAAAGAAGATTGGGTAAACTTCCCTTCCTCAGTAAAATCCCGGTTTTGGCGCTAAATAGATGGGTCAACTGATAGCTCTCTTCCCAGAGTTTCTGTATTGAAAGCTCGTTCAGACAGGCGTTGACCGCCTCATAACGTTTTTCAATCTCTTCGCTCATTCCCAAAAAACTAAGAGAGACCGGCTCATCATTTGATCTGATCTTCTTTGTTCCCAACAGTCCCACCAGAAGGAGTTTCACCTGGCTATCGTAGCTCAAATAACCGCCTATCTTCTCATACCCAAAGATACGCACCCTATCTCCGATGAGCTGGTCTAACATGAAATGTCTCACCGGTTCTTCTAAACTCTGAAGGGTTTTGTATATACGAAAGGCCTCATAAACCTCCTTTTCAAATGTTGGGTATCCCACATTGTGAAATTTCCTTTTCTTGTGAATATATTTCAGAGGGACCTCTAACATAAGGTTGACGAGATCCTGGAATTCAACATACCTGATACCCCTCAACCTGAAGAACCTTTCAGTCGCAAAAATCATCCTTCCAGCCTTTATAATTTTTGATTTATCTGTTTCCTCCCATTCCTTTGATTCCAAGTAGTCAGCGAGTGAAACCCCTTCGGGAAATCCTTTGGTTTGGTGCTTTTCAAGGGCGTAAAAAAGAGAGCCTCTCTCTTCAAAAGCCTTGTCCAGCTCTCCTTCAAGGGTCATCACGCCATCAATTATCTTATGACACATGGACCTTATCTGGAAAAACCGAATTGCCAGATCCTCGAGGATCAGATCTTCCCTGATTGCGGAAAGCATTATGAATGAAAATACAAGAAATGCGTCAAAGAGCTCTTTGTCACGGGGGGCGAGGATCGATTGTATGGCAGAAAACGATATCTCTCCTCGTACTGTGTGATGGAGCAAGCCGTGATGTCTCACCAAGAAAATAAGATACGATTTTTCATGTTCATCAAGACCATATCTTTCGGCAATTTCTTCCTTTTCCAAAAAAAATGCACCTGTCCCGGCGAGGTCTGCCGGGTTGATCTCTTTGCTGTATTTTTTTCTAAGGGCGGGCACCCTTCCGAGATCTTGAAATATGAATGATTTGGCGAGCGCGTCAAACAGTACAGGGTTGGTTTTAAAGCCCTCAATGATTTCCCCAAGGTTTTCCAACTGTAGTTCGCTGAGCCCCACGATGCCAGTGGCCATGGGCCCAAATTCTTTCTGAGCTAACCTGTGCAAGAAGTCTATGTCCTGGAAACCCTGCTTGTCATGGGTAATCAGGGCCTGGAATTTTCTTGTTGCAGCAAGAATGTAATTGGTGACAGGAGAAGTTAAGTAAATATGCCCGGAGATGTCGATGTCCTGAAGGGCCATAAATTCGGGGAGGAGAAAATTCAAGAGAGAGGGCGCGTTATAAAAAAGGAGGGCAAGATCAGTATATAGATGCTCAGGACGAAACATGTCGCCCAGGAAATTTGATCTCAAGGTTTCTCTAAGTTCCTTGGTTTCCTGAAACCATCTCTCCTGCTTTGCAGGCAATTTCAATGTAGAATCGATTTCCTTAAGAACCCTGAGATGACTTTGAAAAAAAGTCTCAAGATTAGAAAACAATTTCTCCAGGCTCTTCAGCTCTTCCTGTGGTATTTTGGAAATTGGCCGGGTAAGCATTCTTTTTAACAGGGAGGCCACCCTTTCAATATCTCTGGATATGTCTTTATAGGCAATTTCTAAAGCCTGTGTCTTTGATGAGATGCTTAGCTGAAAACCGGTCCCTAATATAAATGAGGACTTCTCTCGGCCCAACTGATCTCTAAACTGTCTGAGGATGGCCAGATCGAGACGCTCAATATTGATGGATGACGCCTCCTGCTCCACTTTTTTTACCCGATCTTCAATTTCCTTTGTTCCCACATCAGCCAGGATCGGGTTGAAATTGATAATTTCGCCCTGTGCCAGAATCACTGCAATCCAGAGAAGCACAAACACATTTCGACTATCCATTCTCTGAAAGAGATGTCCTGTCCCGTGGAACTCCAATTCAAGAAACCTCCTATAGAACAGAGGCAGTTGCAGGGGATCGAGTTTAAGATACATCTCCTCGAATTCTTCTATTGTATTAACAAGCCTTATGACATTCTCTATTCGATCTAATTTCCGGTCATCATAGTCGGCCAAGGCCTCTTTTTCCATCCGGCCCTTTTGCCTGAGTTCTCCCCAATTATCGAGGAATTCGAAATAATTCATCATCATGAGAATCTTTTGAACGATTTTGTTGTGTATCCCCCCCATGGAAGCAATTTTCTCATCCAAAAGCTGATCCCAATCCAATTCCTGATTGACCACAACTCTTACTGTCGATTCATAAAGGTCGAATAGTTGTGAGAGCTGTTCATGGGTAAGCTCAGACCCTCGTGCCGCTTCTGTTTCGGCAAAGGTCATCAACCGGCAATAACGGAGAAGGTTAAGCGCCTGCTGGGGCTCATATGTTCGGGCAAGATCAGAAACAGGTTTTAAGGCCTTTTCGGTTACCTTACCGGATATGATTCTACCTAAAGCAGTATGTCCCAGGACGATAAGGATGATTTCCTTCATCTCATTGTAGTTAAACCCAGAAAGGGTCAGGGCTTCCAGATTTTCAAACAGTCTGGTCCTTGGGCCTTCTATCCTGTCAGGGTTCAGGTAAGCCCTTATTTTTTCAAGGCGATTGATCTTTGTTGTCAGCCTGATAACATGGTTAAGAGCTTTAAATCTCCTGTTTTTGTTTTCCAAAGGCTGCTTCAGGCGATCAACAAAAACCTGCGGCAGAATATGAGAGCTTCCTCTTTTAAGCCTTGCTAAAATAACTCCAAGGGTTTGAATCAGATACTCAAACGAGTCTTTGTAATCGGCTACAAGTTCTATGGGACAACCGCTCAGGTTAGACTCCATCATATCTTGTCTGACATCCGCTACGGTGGTTTTAAAGGCCTTTTTCTGTCCCAGATAGATCATCATGTATTTAGGTGAATAGTTTTTACATGAAAATCTCTTTTTCCACTCTCTTTTGACAGGGTCGGACACCACAGGCTTGAGAAATACTTTGTCAAAAAACATTTCAAAAAGCCTGGACCAGATCTTTTCCTGATCAATTGAAAAAGGCCAGTCTGCAAATTGAGAATTGATATATGGCAAGTCATTTATCTCCTCAAGGGACATTTTCTCAAAGGATTTCCCATCGAGTAACGTGTCTACGATTTCCTGCTCTATATAAGAACCACTCAAATATTTCTGCAAATCATAGATGTTTGCTGTGACGGCGCTATCTTTGATCTTGTATTTTTTCTTGGTGCCAAAAATATGACTGAACAACGCGAAATATTTTTCTTCTTCCTTTGTCTTGAAAACGAGTTCTGCCGTTCGATTGGTTTTGGCTGTAAAATGGTCTGCTATCAAAAAGACTTCTCCCTCTGGTTTTAGCAAATTGCGGACCTTCCAGAGGAGATGGGTGCAATACTGATCTAACCGCCTTTTTGAAAGAGTTTCTTGAGCAAGGGGGCTGAATTCCTTCATGAGGACAATTTCATATAGATCACTCGTCAGTATGACAAGGTCCAGGCTCTCGTTTAGTTCAGATAATTTCTCGAGAGAGTCCAGTGCGACAATATTATGTTCCATAAAGCGAAAAGAAAGTTCATTAAGAATTAAATCGTCATGATGCGACAACACACCTATGTTATGCGACTCTTTCAGATATTTTTTTCCGTGGAAACCGACTATTTTGTTAATTTCTTCTATTCTGGCCTTGATATGGATAAGGGAGTTGGATATGAGATGGACAGGTATGAGGTAATACCTTTTTCCGAGGCTGGAAAACCTGATCAAAAGCCCCATCTTACGGTAAATCTCATTGAGATCTTTGTAAAACACCCTTATCTCTTCGGGGTTTTCGAGGCTGATGGCATGGAGTTGTTTTATCTCCTTCGGTTTGAGTCGATCATAGTCCTCAAAAAGCCCAACCCCATAGGCATTGCCGCCAAATCTACTCCGTAGTTGGGATGGGTGTTTGAAAGATACATAGGTCCCTATGGGGACATGTGCGGGGTCAATACCCGATGCGTCAAAATCATCGGGGTTTATGAATTGAAAAGGGTCCTTTTGCCAAAGGGTCTCTTTGGTAAGAGAGGTGGTGTAAACCATGAAGCTCAGTCCTCCAATGGTAGATAGCCTGATCCAGAGAGCTGGTGCGGGTCATCATTAATTAAGAGAGTGAACTTGTCACTCAAATTGGCATGTTTAGAATATTCTGCAAAATTTAGTTCAGCCACCAATTTCTTGTCAAGAGATTATTCCAAATAAATTTTATGTTGAGCTGGAAAAGCATAGAAAAACCCTTGACACTATTTGCATGCAATGGTATTCGCTTCGTGAATGAATAATCATTCATTGGCGGTGGATAAACTATGGGCAAAAGAAAAAACAACGAAAAATATCATCGGATTATAGAGGCGGCAACCAAGGTTTTTGCAAAAAAAGGCTTCTACCAATCCAAAATATCGGAAATTGCCAAAGAGGCTAAGGTTGCTGATGGCACTATCTACATCTATTTTGAAAACAAAGATGATATTCTGATTTCTCTTTTCGAGGAACAGATGAAGGCCGTGATTGATAATATGAAAGCTCAGATCTCTGGGATAGATGACCCTGCAAAGAGACTTGAGCGATTTGCATCAACACATCTCGGCCTTATCGAAAAGAACCAGGACATGGCTGAGATTATTCAGGTGGAGCTGCGGCAGAGCGGCAAATTTATGAAAGAATATAAAAATGAAAAATTCATTCAGTATTTGGACATAATTGAGGGTATCATCAGCGAGGGCCAAAAAAGGGGTATTTTCAAGAAGGATGTGATTCCCAAAGTGGCGAAAAGAGCCTTTTTTGGGGCTTTGGATGAGGTGTCCAGATTTTGGGTATTGTCAAGCCGTAGACATTATGATATCAGGACGCTCGCAAGGCAAATCAGCGAATATTTCTTAAATGGTATTAGGGCCTAACCCGGATAAACCCGCCATTGGCGGACAAGCCGGTAGGATGGATTAAGATTTTGGAATTGAGATTTGAGAGCTTGGTTATTTCGTTATAAGGGAGGAGGATAAAGTGAATATTATAGTTTGTCTGAAACAGGTGCCGGACACGGAAAGCCAGATTAAAATCGGATCGGATGGCAGATCAATTATGACCGATGATATCAAATGGATTATGAATCCATATGATGAGTTTGGCGTTGAGGAGGCCTTGCGTCTTAAGGAAAAACACGGGGGCGAGGTTACTGTAGTGGGTCTTGGCCCAAAAAGGGTGACAGAATCATTACGTACTGCCTTGGCCATGGGGGCCGATAAGGGAGTCCTGGTCAGTGACGAGGCCTTGGATGGGAGTGATTCCCTTGCAAGTGCAAAGGCCATAGCTGGGGCTGTTAAGGACCTTGATTATGACCTGATTTTCACCGGTCAGCGCGGTGTGGATGATGACCTCGGCCTGGTTGGGGCCACCATTGCGGAGCTATTGGGTATTCCACAGCTTTCGTTAATTGTTAAGGTAGAAGTGGCAGAGGATGGGAAGTCTGTCAAGGTTGAAAGACCTATTGAAGGGGAGACCCTTATAATAGAATCGACTCTCCCAGCCCTTATTACAGCACAGAAAGGCTTGAATGAACCGCGATATGCCTCCTTGCCAGGGATTATGAAGGCCAAGAAAAAGCCGTTGGAGGAAAAAACCCTTGCCGATCTGGGTTTGGACAGTGCTGAGTTTGGAGAAGGGGCAAGAAAGCTGAAAATCCTGGAGTTGACGCCCCCACCTGAGAGAGCGGAAGGTAAGATTGTTGAAGGAGAGACGCCGCAGGAAAAGGCCGCCGAACTGGCTAAGTTGCTAAACGAAGAGGCAAAGGTTATATAATGACGAATTGCTGGAATTTAGGGATTGAGGGATTGAGGAATCACGGAATTCAAAACAATAATTGTGTCTTACAGTTAAACAATTCCTAAATTTTGGTTAAGAATGACTCATAATAATTAAGGAGATAAAAAATGGCACAGGGAGTTTGGACAATTGCTGAGCAAAGGGGTGGAGAGATCCGGAAGATAACGTACGAAATTGTCAGTGAAGGGAGGCGTCTGGCAGATGCCCTGGGTCAGGAGCTGACAGTAATATTACTTGGTTCCAATATCAAGGACACGGCCGCTGAACTTGGCCAATACGGCGCGGATAAGGTCCTGGTTGCTGACGACTCCAGACTGGAGCCTTATACCACAGACGCTTATGTGTCTGTGATTTCTGAACTGGTTAAGGCCAATGACCCACAAATTTTGATCTTGGGTGCATCTGTCCAGGGTAAGGACCTGTCTGCCAGATTAGCAGCGAGTTTGGATGTCGGTATGGCTCAGGACTGCACTGTTTTTGCTATAGAAGACGGCAATCTTGTGGCTAACAGGCCTATTTATGCGGGTAAGGCTTACGCAAAAGTGACTTTTGAAAACAGCCTGCCACAAATGGCCGCAGCCAGGCCAAAAGTGATGAGCATCAGCGAACCTGACTCCTCTAAGTCCGCTGAGGTTGTTGATGCCTCGTTTACCTTAGATGACGGCGACCTCAAGACAAAGGTCGTTGACGTAGCTGAGGATGAGGGTGGCAAGGTTGATCTGACAGAAGCGGACAAGATAGTTTCAGGCGGGCGAGGCATGAAAGGCCCGGAAAATTACAATATCTTAGAAGAATTGGCTGATCTTATCGGTGCGAGTGTGGGTGCTTCCCGTTCGGCAGTTGATGCAGGCTGGAGACCTCATTCAGACCAGGTAGGGCAGACAGGGAAGGTGGTTTCACCAAACCTGTATATTGCCTGCGGCATATCAGGGGCAATCCAGCATTTAGCGGGGATGAGTACTTCAAAAGTAATTGTTGCAATCAACAAGGATGAGGATGCCCCCATATTCCAAAAGGCCGATTACGGCGTGGTGGGTGACCTCTTTGACGTTGTTCCTGCCTTGACAGAAGAGGTCAAAAAATACCTGTGACATAGGGATTGGGGAATTTAGGGCTTTAGGCATTGAGGAATTGGGAGAATTAAAAAGGAATATTCGTGTAATTCCTGAATTCAATTCTTCAATTTCTTAGATGGGTTCTTTGGAGACCTTTAAAAGGGGTATTTTGCAAAGGTCTCATTTGATTGACAAAAGAAAAAACATAAATAAATTATTTGTTGGATAATCTAAGAGGCGGTGTAGCTCAGGTGGTCAGAGCATGCGGCTCATATCCGCAGGGTCACTGGTTCAAATCCAGTCACCGCCACCAGGAAAAGCATGCTCCAGTATTGACATTGGCCTGTGAACCCTTATTTTTTCTTCACGTATGCGATGATGATAAAGGACTGTTGACGACATTTCAATTTTGCACAAACAAAAATTGGAATAATATAAATGGCCCCTTTCAGACAAGATGAGCTCATAACACTAAGCGATGCCCTCGATATTGCCGAGGATGCTACAGGGAATCATTTTAAGTTTTCAAATGGCCAATGGAAGAAATACGGCTACGACGTTAAGACCCTCTCTTCTTTGGATCAAAGAGAGATAAATAGCTGTGCCCTCGCCGTTTTAAGCAAGGGAATGAGGGTGTTAAATGATTTTGAGTCAAAAACTAAAGGGCGCGATTTTTATTTTATCTGCTTGCAGGATCACCTTATATTGAGGGCGCTCAAAAGGGACGGAGATCTGGGCCTCTTGCCGCTTCTTGTATATATTTTCACCCATGAACTGGTTCATATCGTTAGATTCTGCAATTTTTTTCAGAGATTTGACGTTACGGACAAGGAAAGGGTTGAAGAAGAAGAGGTCGTTCATTCAACGACCTATGATATTTTGAAAAAGTTTTCTCTTTCGAAACTCGACTATGTCCTTGACGCATATCAAGGGCACAGGATCTGCGAGATAGCTGATTGACAGTGGACCAAAAGGAGGAAAGCAGGAATGCCTATTTATGAATATGAATGTGATAAATGCGGGAACCATTTGGAGGCCTTGCAGAAATACTCTGATGCACCCATTACCGAATGCGGGGAGTGCCATTCTAATAAGCTGAAAAAGCTCATTTCTCATAGCACCTTTCACCTGAAAGGCACAGGCTGGTATGTGACCGATTATGCGTCCAAGTCCGGCTCCAACAATAATGAGGGCAAAGAAAAGGACACCAGCAGCAAAGAGGGTAAAGAAAAGGGCACCAGCGGGAATACGGAAAAAACCAAACCTGAGAAAAAGGCAAAGAGTGCGACAGAGAGCTCGAGCAAGAAAGATACGCCGGCTCCTTCCAAGAGTAAAGAATAGTTAATGTGGGCCATAAGGGCAAAGTATGCATCAAAGGGATACGGGCAGGGTTCATAATAAGCTGATTAATAAACTTGAGAGGCAGGAGAAACAGAGGGCCTTTCAACAGGGGAGGTTTTTCAGGTTTAAGCTTCCTGAAATACATAATAAACTTCGTCAGGTTCTCATGCAGGAAGAGATTATAGAAACAGACAATGCGGCTGCTATCTCCGATTCTATCCTCAAAGGTCTAAAGAAGGCATTACACAGCTCGGAATTTGATTTCGAGTATTTTGTCTCACCCATTCGCAACATTGTCCCCCGTCCAAATCCCTACTCTCTTTATATGACCCAATACTTGATGGAAGTCCTTATAGATGATCCGAATGTGATCGAGATTTATGGGACCGATGAAGATGTCTATCATGTAATAAACCGGGTAATAAGCCAAAGCCATATCCACTTCGACAAGGTTGAGGAGGGAATTGTGGCCCAATTAGCACAAAACAGATCCATGTTACCCGGTTCGGCAGAGTATCAAATAACTATGGATGAACTCCTCCGCGAAAGGGTAGGGGATCCTCAGAAATAGGT
>PVMK01125668.1_pt1 | contig 35090 bp, 32 predicted proteins | sample 1853481 | NCBI WGS metagenome assembly PVMK01 (sample SAMN08533507, study PRJNA380276) | Marine sediment metagenome, whole genome shotgun sequencing project. | reverse complement strand
GAAAACTGTATGTTCTGGTAGGTCGTGATTTCCACCCTGTTGCCCCAGGGATCAAGGAAGTCGAGGAATCGGGATCCCGGGTCGAGAATCTTTACATCCAGTTCGATCAATGTATCCCTGACGGCTTCCTTGTCATCAACCGCGATGCCGAAATGCCGGCCGCTGTCAGGGCCCTGGGAGCGGGGTGTCATAAAGTTGATGAACTGGTCTCCAAAGTAGATAAACGCGGAACGATCAGACCGGCTTTCTATTTCGAAGTCGAAAAGGGCCCCGTAAAATTCCAATGCTTCGTCAATGCTGCCAACTTCCAGCGCAATATGGTTGATTCCTACTGCCGTCGCTTTTTTCTAATTCTGCATTTTACTGTCCCATTGTGTAAGCATTCGATTTTCAGGGGCCTGCCATGTCAAGTCAATTGATGTCCGGGATAACCGTGCACGAAATACGTGAGACCGGATACGGGGAACTGCTGAAGCCGCTGAAAGGTGATTGCTGTGTATTTTTGTTCCTACGGAATCATCCCCTGTCCCCCGGTGCAGGGGGATGATCCCTGCTGCCAGGGCGCGACTCGCTAGACCAGCCGGGTTTTGTCTTGCGGTTACGAAGTTAATCTGGCCGGGCCGTTGTCCCACTCGGGATCCAGGCTGAAATAATTGGCAGTAAAGTCGGCGAACTTTCGAACCTTGTCGGAAAGCAGTCGCCGGGTCGGGTATACAATATAAATCCCGGATTCCCGCAGCGTATAATCCTTAAGCACGGGAACCAGCAGGCCCGACCTGAGCGCGTCTGAAACTATGAACGTTGGCAGAATTACAATCCCCATTCCATTCACGCCGGCCGAGCACAACAGGTCTCCGGTGTTGGTCATGATCGGGCCGGACACTTTTACTTCCCGGTCGCCATCCGGATGACTGAACTTCCACCTGTTCGGGGCTGGCCGGTAGGAATATTTCAGGCATTTATGGTTGGCCAGGTCTTCGGGAGTAACCGGAACGCCATTTTCTTCCAGGTAACCGGGGGACGCAGCTACCAGGAACCGGCAAGGAGCGACCAGGCGGGCAACCAGGCTCGAATCCGTTGGCCGGGTGATCCTGATGGTGGCATCAAATCCTTCTTCGACGATATCCACCTGACGGTCGCTCAGGGTGATATCGATTTCAATATCTGGAAATTCCCCATGAAATTTTGCCAGCATCGGACCCAGCCAGCGATTGCCGAATGACATCGGTGCATTGACCCGCAGTTTCCCGGTGAGATTTGACGTCAGGCCGGAAACGAGGCAGTCGGCTTCATCTACCGCTTCGAGAATTTGTTTGCATTTTTCATAATAGGCCTTGCCGGCCTGGGTCACGCTGATGCGACGGGTAGTCCGGTACAGCAGCTGGCCGCCCAGGCTGGTTTCCAGGTCTGCGATATGTTTACTGACGCCGGCTCGGGAAATGGGTAAAATTTTTGACGCAGCGGTAAATCCGCCAGACTCAACTACTGTAGAGAAAACCTTAATACTCAATAACTTATCCATTATTAGGTAATAATTATGTCTAGTTAATCTATTTATATCTTATTTATCTTAAAAAATAAACCAATATACTAGGGATAACCTTACAACTACCATAAAACCATGATCAAAATACGCAAAAGCAATGAACGCGGGCATGCCAACCACGGCTGGCTGGACAGCTATCACAGCTTTTCATTTGCCAGCTACTTCGATCCCGAGCATATGCACTTTCGTGACCTGCGTGTTATCAACGAGGATCGCATTGAACCGGCTGGAGGCTTCCCGACCCATCCCCACAGGGACATGGAAATAGTCACATACATTGTTGAGGGTGCTCTGGAGCATCGGGACAACACTGGCGGCGGTTCCATACTTCACCCCGGTGAAATTCAGAGAATGAGCGCAGGCCGCGGCATTGCCCACAGCGAGTTCAACCCTTCAAAAGAACATCCCGTGCACTTGCTGCAGATCTGGATTGAAACCGAGCAGCCAGGGATCGAACCCGGCTACGAGCAGAAAAGCTACCTCGAATTTGAGAAGGAAAATGGCCTGACGCTAATTGCGAGCAGGGGCGCTGAAGGAGATGCTGTACATATCAACCAGGACGTGAAGATTTACAGCGGCAAGCTGGCAGAGGGAGAATCTACAGCGCTTTCGCTGGAATCCGCCAGGTATAGCTGGATCCAGGTAATTGACGGCAGCATCACTGTAAACGGGGTGCAGGCGTTTGCCGGCGACGGCGTTGCCGTCAGCGAAGAAACTGACCTGGAATTCACCGCACTGGCGACAAGCCAGTTTCTGGTGTTTGACCTTAAGTAACCCCATTCATCATGGGCAAGACAATGAAAGAAAAAATTGACGACATCGCTATGGCGCAATTGTTTACCGAGGCGAGGAGCTACCCCGGGTGGCAGGATAGAGATGTTGCGGACGAATTGCTTCACACCCTGTATGACCTGGCAAAATGGGGCCCCACCAGTATGAATTGCCAACCCATGCGCCTGGTGTTCGTAAAAAGCGCCGAGGCAAAGGAAAAGCTGGTAACGGCACTGGCTGCGGGAAATATTGACAAGGTCAGGGCGGCGCCAGTGACCGCCGTCATTGGCCACGATCTGGCGTTTTATGAGCACCTTGCCACCCAGTCGCCCCATTCCGCCAATGCCGACAAAATGTTCAGTAAAAACACCGCACTGGCAGAGTCCACCGCATTCCGCAACGGCACCCTGCAGGGTGCCTACCTGTTGATGGCTGCCCGGGCCCTGGGACTGGATTGCGGACCCATGTCAGGTTTTAACAATGACAAGGTTGACGAGCTGTTTTTCCCGGGGGGAAGGATCAGGTCCAATTTCATAATGAACCTCGGTTACGGCGACGAATCGAAGCTGCATGCCCGCGGGCCGCGCCTCGAATTCCCGGTGGCCGCCTCTATTCAGTAATGTCTGTACCAACTTCAGGAGAAGGTCAAATGACAAGTCCGGATATACAGCAGCGTATTATTCCAAAGACCGAAGACCTGGGGGGATTTTCAGTGAAACGTTCCCTGCCGGCACCAGGCCGGAAATCCGTCGGGCCCTTCGTTTTCTTCGACCACGTTGGGCCGGCGAAATTTGCCCCTGGCAAAGGGGTGTCGGTTCGGCCCCATCCGCATATTGGAATCGCCACGGTAACCTACCTGTTTGACGGGGAAATCATCCACCGCGACAGTCTCGGTTATGAACAGGCGATACAACCCGGTGCGGTAAACTGGATGACAGCAGGAAGAGGCATCGTACATTCTGAAAGATCCCGTCCGGAACTCATAGAATCCGGATCAACCCTGCATGGTATCCAGGCCTGGGTTGCCCTGCCGACCGCAGACGAAGAGTGCGAGCCGGATTTTACCCACTATCCCGCCGATTCCCTGCCGCAGATGGATGTCGATGGGGTACGGATGCGGTTGATTGCCGGTAGGGCATTTGCTATGCAGTCCGCAGTAAAAACCCGTTCGGAAATGTTCTACCTTGAGGTCAACGCAAAATCCGGAAGTGTCTGTACTTTACCGGAGGGATTTGTTGATCGGGCAATCTACACAGTGAATGGCCGCATAAATGTCAGCGGAGAGGAGTTTGGCCCCGGGTCGATGCTGGTTTTTGACAGTCATTCTCAGCCACAAATCGAGGCCATCGATGACGCCAGATTTATGATGCTCGGTGGGGAACCGCTCGATGGCAAACGTACCCTGTGGTGGAATTTTGTATCGAGCCGGCGGGAACGAATCGAGACTGCCAAATCAGACTGGAAAGAAGGCCGGTTTGACCCCGTTCCCGGGGAAACAGAATTTATCCCATTGCCCAAACAATAGGTTATAACCCGGTATTGATCCCGGATTAGCAAGACCTTCCAGGCAATTTCTGACACGTTGCCGGTCGGGAATTGGCGTACAATCTTATGGAAAATAGTCCAGGAGATTGACTTCATGCCAGTACATAGTCCGGAGCTTGCGGCTATCTCGAGCGCACCCCGGCGCCAGCTGCATCGATGTAATGGCAAAGGCGGCCAATGACCATATGCTGACGAGCCGGCTCTTGCTTCTCGTCCTGCTGGCCCTGGGCATGGCAGCGATTTCGGGATGTGCCTCGACATCGAAGATAACGGAAAGCCCGCTGGAACTGGAGTCTGCCCCGGGATTGTCGTGGTGGCGGGTAAAGTTTCGAATGGAATGGCCGGAAGGGGAGGATCCGGATTTTTCCTATCATACCTTGCTCGCCGACCAGGCAGTGCGCCCGGTTATAGAGCAGTATGGCAGCGCAATGCCATTGTGGCGGTTTCATCGCCGTGCGCGCCGCGACGGTGCCGGGCACCAGTTCAGCTTTATCTACTATGCCGATGACAAAACCCACGAATCGGTGAAACAGTCTGTGACCTCAGATCCCATGGTGCAAACCCTTTCCGACCGTGGCATTCTTCTTTCCGTTCACCACACCCGGGGACGCGCGCAGGATAACGCCATGGTATCGGCGACAAGCGACTCCAGCTGGCCCGGTGAGATACAGCGTTCGTGGCCCTATTTTATTATGGGGGTAAGCCAGGGCTGGCTGGACCTGATCAGGGAATTCAGGGAAAAACAGGGCCCGGTTCCTGGCGGAAATATTGAAAGTACCGTTGATTATTACTCCAGGCTTAACCGGCAAATTTCCGACCAATGGGGAAAATACGGACGGCACGCTTATTTCCATCATCTCAATGGAATTTTTGGCTATCTACCGGTTTATATGTATGAAACCGGACAGTGGCAGAGTTTTTGATGCTCGCACTGGTCCTCAAACGAATCGGCTTTGGTATTGTCACTCTCGTCGGAACTTCATTCCTGATTTTCTGGGTCAATCACCTCAACCCCGCCGACTTCGCCACCCAGTTGCTGGGAAGGGAATATACCCAGGCCACAGCAGAGGTGGTTCGTGAGAAATACGGACTGTACCAGCCCCTCCTTACCCGTTACCTGGCCTGGCTGGGCAGTATGTTCAGCGCAGATTTCGGCATCTCCTGGTCGGGACAGGACATCGGGCCAACTGTAGCTATCCGTATCCAGAGGAGCCTGTGGCTTGCATCACTGGCGGCGTGCCTGATGTTCCCGGTGGCGATTGCCCTGGGAATCTACTCGGCGTTAAATCGCTACAACCGCTAGGATCGAGCCATCCTGGTGACCAACACCGTGATGCTGTCGACCCCGGAATTTTTTGTTGCCTACATTATGATGGCCCTGTTTGCTGTCAAGTTCGAAATATTTCCGAGCCTTGCACTGGTAGACGATGACGCGCCACTTGGGGAAAAACTGCATGCATCGGTGTTGCCGGTAATGACCCTGGCATTCGTGACCATCCCACCGGTAATGCGTATTATTCGCGCCGCCCTGATCAGTTCACTGAACTCTGATTACGTGGAGATGGCGGTGTTAAAGGGAATTTCTCCGCTACGGATTATGAGTTACCACGTACTTCCCAATAACATCGGGGCAATATGCAATGCCCTTGCACTGGGTATGGCGAACCTGATTGCCGGAATTATTATTGTTGAAGTTGTATTCGTGTATCCAGGTATGGGTTCGTTGCTGCTGGGCTCCATTTACTACCAGGATGTTCCCCTGATCCTGGTGTGCGGAACTATCCTGGCCAGTATCTACATTGTCCTGCTCATGCTGGCAGACCTGGTCGCAATTGCATCAAACCCAAAACTGATATCGAAAACCCGCATGAACCTGCTGCACCCCGGTCATGTTATTGCCGTAATCAAATATACGCCGCTGGCCATTGTCATTGGCCTGGTTATTTACCTGGTGCAAATTTTGCCGAAATATGAACCGGAGGGGGAAATCGAGTTTGTCATGGACTCAACCATGCCCGACCCGGCTACAGCGCGCAGTTTCGCAACAGTGGACGAGCTTTTCAACAGGGATTTCCAGGGGGTGGGTGCTGTACATAATGCCCGGTTTATGCCGCGCGGGACTGCCGGGCCAGCCCATGCGGGATTTCAGGGCACGATTGCAGTGGATCCGCTTCGTCTGCTGGGCAGGCGTGCCGGCGGACAGCCTCGATACGGGTTCGGCGATTTTCCTGCCGTGGATATCAATTTTGTTACAGTGGGAAACCAGCTGGTCCCGCTATCAGTAAATTTTCTCCCGTTGACGGATAAAGTCGGCCAAACAGATTCAAATTGGGCACTGCTGGTTGGGCCTGGAAAAACCTGGGCGGAAGCCGGGGATGGAAGTTACTCGCGGGCATCATTCCCGTTTACCCTGGTGGGGCGTCGCGGGGGCGACAGTCACGCCGGGATAGCGATGTTTGTATACGACAATGACAGCGTATCGAACCTGCGTTTCCAGATTACCCAGGAAACATCCCTGAACCAGAAGTTCACCTCCTGGGGCCAGCTGAACATCACCTATTCATCGGCGATCCCGCAAGATTCAGATGCAATGGTGAAGGCTTTTCACCGTTATCAGGAGAGCCGGATGCCACGGCAGCCATGGGATTCACTGTTCGAACAGATAGACAGGGAACTGCTTGGATTTTTTAACGGCGACAGGGGCCAGGGAAACGTGACCAGTAGCGGAATGATAATTGACGGTGTAATTTACCAGCAGCCCTGCAAAACCCGCTTCGGCGACTTTCCCTATTGTGAAGAAATGCGGCACGGGGTGTTTTCCATCACCAAATCCATGGGAGCAGCAGTCTCCATGGCTCGGCTGGTGCAAAAATTCGGTAAACAGGTGCTCGACCAGAGAATCCTGGATTATGTCGACATCCATGCCAGCCATGACGGCTGGGACAATGTGACATTTGAACATGCCCTCAACATGGCCACAGGAATCGGGGATATATTCCCGGAGCGGGTGGATTTTTATGTTGACGGTGATGAAAGTGAAGCGGCCTACCGGGTATTCCGGGCCGAAACCACCGAAGACAAAATACGTGAAGTTGGCCGCTACCGCAACTATCCGTGGAGCCCCGGCGAAGTACTGCGCTACCGTTCCACGGATACATTCATTCTCAGTGTCGCCATGGACCGGTTCCTGAAAACACGGGAAGGCCCCGATGCGATGCTGTGGGAAATGATGAACAGGGAGGTTTACCAGCAAATTGGAATTCGTTACCTGCCTTCCATGCATACCGAGGACCCGGATCCGCTCAACCAGGTACCGGACCTGGGATACCAGCTATTCCCCACTGTTGATGACATCGCCCGGATTGTGGCCCTGCTGCGCAATGGAGGAAAACATAATGAAGCGCAACTGCTGGATCATGACCTGGTGACCCGGATGCTGAATCCCGGGGCGAATTCCGGTTTGCCAAGCGGTTGGTATTATCGCGAAGGCGGTGAAGCCCGCTACGCCCTGGGATACTGGCTCATTCCCCACCGGGGAATTGACGGCTGCGAGGTCACTATACCGGCCATGGTTGGAGCGGGCGGCAACTATGTGATACCAATGGATAATGGAATCACCGCTTTTCGCTTCGCTGACCGCTATGAAGATAATCCGGGCACCTATGATTCTTACCATATGCGCAAGATATCGGATCGAATTAAATCCGTATGCCGGTAGCCTGGAATCACTACGCCAAGGGGTCGCGGCAGCTCTGCACCCGGCACCAGTTTCAAGATGCCTTTGCAAGAAGCCTTTGTCAGATACCTTATGTATGAGTAGAATTCTGCACTTGCTGGTAAGATTGCCGGTTGTAAAAATCTGTACCGTCTGACAGGGAATCAACGCCATAAATTTTCTTTCCTCCAATCCTGCGCTTCGGGCATACTTTTGCCTGTCAATCACTGCATTTTGCTGGGGCTGCAACGCCGTGTTCGCGCGGTTGGCGGTCGGCGAAGTTTCACCCATGCTGATTGTCAGCTTGCGCTGGCTTGGCGCGGTTATCCTGATAACCGTCTTTGCAGGAAACAGTCTTAAAAGGGAATGGGGAAATTTACAACCGCATTTGCCCAGGCTGTTCCTGATGGGCATGTTTGGATTTGCCGCCTTTAACGCACTGTTCTATGTGGCCGCGTATTCCACAACGGCACTAAATTTAGGGATCATCCAGGGGGCCATACCCGTTTACGTTTTGATTGGCGGCTACCTGGTATACAGGAGCCAGGTGTCGCTGCTGCAAATTATCGGGGTAGTGGTGACCATTATTGGCGTAGTTGTGGTTGCATCGGCGGGGCAATTGCAGCGGCTGGCTTCGCTCACCATTAACCAGGGCGACTATTTCATGATAGTCGCCTGTATCCTGTTTGCCGGATACGCACTCAATCTCAGTCGGTTTAGCGGCGTTGCACCCCTCGGACTGTTCGCAGTGGTTGCCAGTGCCGCCCTGGTGTCGTCCATACCCATCAGTTTTGTGGAGTACGCCATGGGAAACCTGCAATGGCCAACGCCCAGGGGCTGGGTCATCGTCGGGTTGATTACGTTGCTGCCGTCGTTCCTGGCACAAATCTGTTTTATCCAGGGGGTAGCGGATATTGGTCCGGGCAGGGCAGGCATATTTGTCAACCTCGTGCCGGTATTCGCCTCTATCCTGGCGGTCATGGTACTGCGTGAAAATTTCCAGGGTTATCACGGTGTTGCACTGATCCTGGTTGTGCTTGGCATCTGGCTTGCAGAACGCAGGAAAAAGCGGGCGGATGGGTCACTCTCCCCGGACAAGAAGCTATCCCCACCTCTGTGATGGATTGTGGGCTGAATGTCGTGGATAATCCACGACAACGTTAAAAAGAGTAAACAGTATGGTAGCCGTATTTTTTCACGATGAATGTCTTTCATACCGCGCTCCCCCCGGGGTGTTTGATTCCCTTCCTTCGCCCTATCTCGGGCTACAGATCGAGCAGCCGGAAGGGCCGGAACGAATACTCAATACCCGCGCGGTACTGCAGAATTCGGACCTGGCAGGTGAGCTCGAATGGTTCCAACCCGGGGCGGCAACGGACGCGCAGCTGCTCATGTTTCATACCAGGGAATACCTCGACCGATTGATTGAAGGCGAGAAAGAAGCTCACTACTTCACCAACTCTACCTACATGGTGGAAGGCGGCATGTCTGTTATTCGCCTTTCGGCAGGTTGCGCGCTGGAAGCGGCGCAATATGTGATATCCGGCCGCGGCCCCGTGGCCTATGCGGTCAGCCGGCCTCCAGGACACCACGCCCAGCCAGGCGAAGCGGATGGCTACTGCTTCATCAATGGCCTGGGACTGATTGCCCACGAAGCGCTGAATAACGGCTATCGCAGGATTGCCGTGATCGACTGGGATGTACATCATGGCAATGGAACCCAGGCAGGGTTCTACGAGCGAGACGACGTGCTGACGATTTCATTGCACATGAACCATGGTTCATGGGGCCCCACCCATCTGCAGACCGGCGATGTAGACGAAAGTCGGTGAAGGCGATGGCCGCGGTTATCAATGTCAACCTTCCCCTGCCTTTCGGTGCAGGAGACAGTTGCTACCGGGTTGCGTTTGACCGCTGCGTGGAACCCCTGGTGCGGGAATTCGCCCCTGACCTCATAGTCATAGCCAACGGTCAGGATGCCAACCAGTTCGACCCCAATGGCCGGCAGTGCCTGACCATGGCGGGTTTCCATGCGCTCGGAAGCCGGGTCCGTACTTTGGCCGCGAGCCTGTGTCATGGAAAAGTGGTAATGACCCAGGAAGGCGGCTATAACCCGACCTATGCACCGTATTGCGCCTATGCGGCGGTGGCCGGCCTGCTTGGTCGGGAAATGGGCATAGACGATCCAATTGCGCTATATCCGGACGATGAAGAGAGAGCCGAAAGGGATATCAGCGAACTGATCGCACGGCACCCGTTGATTTGACTACCGGGATAAAGGAGATCAACCCCATGAATGATGAAAGCCACCAGGAATACGACGATGACTTCGTGGCCACGCTGGAAATGGTATGGGGTGAAGGGTACCTGTCACCTGGCGGTGAGGAGGAAGTGAGTCGTATCGTGGGAGATACAGACCTGTCTGGAAAGCACGTTCTGGACATTGGTTGCGGCGCAGGGGGCATTGACCTCGTGTTGGCCGAAAAATTCGGCGCGGCCCGGGTTACCGGTATTGACACCGAAAAGTCCCTCATCGACAAATGCCAGGCCCGGGCAATGCAATCCAGCGTCAGCGACCAACTGGAATTTGTCCACGTTGTTCCGGGTCCACTGCCCTTTACGGATGGATATTTTGATGTGGTGTTCAGCAAGGATTCACTCATTCACATCGAAGACAAGTTATCGATTTGTGCTGAGGTATTTCGTGTCCTGAAGCCTGGCGGAGTATTCATTGCCAGCGACTGGATGCGAGGCAATGGTCCAGTATCTGAAGAACTCCAGACCTACATTAATCTCGAGGACCTGGGTTTCGGCATGGGATCCCTCGACGATTACCAAAACGCGCTGGAAAATTCGGGATTTACCAGTACCCGCTTTGTAGACAGGAACGCCTGGTATACCCGCGAAGCCAGGCGAGAACACCAGCGGCTTTCAGGCGAACTCTACAACAGGCTGGTTGCCACCGTGGGGCAGGAATTGACTGACCATGAAATCAATACCTGGAAAGCCATGAGGAAAGTGCTGGAGAAAGGAGACCTTCGGCCAACCCACTGGCGCGCAGTGAAGGGTCAGTGACCTGTTGTAATCAGGGAAGGGATATCCAACCGGGAAGACTACCGGTAAATCTGAACAAACAGCAACTATCCTAGCAGGGGACTTTGCCTTCGAGGTAGCTGGTCAGGGAGTTGTCCATGCTACGCCATTCTACACCCGAATCGGTAGACTTGGTTCTGGATTCAACAATCCCGTCCTGGTTAAGATCATGCAAGGCCTCGGCTGTGGCCTGTTCCTGGATTCTGGTGCGTGCTGAAATTTCACTCAAGGTCCACCATTTTTGGTGGTCGAGGGTCTGTAGCACGGCAAGCTCTATATTAAGCATTCTACTGTTCCTGAATTGAGTAGAATGAATAGTAGATACATTCGAGAGGAGACGCAAAAGTACTATACAATCGGTACAAGAACCGGGTTGAACGGTATATTTGACCGTGTATTCCGTTAATCCGTAGTGCAAAACGCCGGATTTTCACGCTTTTTTCACCCTATTCCCGAAATTTGTCGACTGAATCAGGCATGGCTTCTGAAGAAAAAATTAACGTCAGGAACCTGGTTGCGGCCTGTTCGGCAATTACGGTTTTTGGGCTGGCTTTTGGCATGACTTATCCGCTTTTATCCCTGATTCTGGAGTCCCGGGGTGTTTCGGAAAGAATGATCGGAATCAACTCGGCGATGATGCCGATTGGTATCTTGCTGTTTTCTTCGGTTATTCCCGTTGCGGCTGGAAAATTCGGATCCCGGAATGTCGCCATCTGGGCTGCTATAGCGACCTCGCTGTTTATCCTCTGCTACAAGGTATTCGACACGCTGGAAGCGTGGTTTATCCTTAGACTACTCCAGGGAATGTCTATGTCTACCCTGTTCGTCCTCAGCGAAGCCTGGATTGTACGATTTGCCGGCAGTTCGCACAGGGGCAGGGTGATTGCAATTTATGGTGCTGTTTTGTCTGCCAGCTTTGGCGCCGGGCCGGCACTGGTAAGCTGGATCGGTATTCATGGCTGGGCACCGTTTGTTATTGGATCTATTGTCATAGTGTGCGGGGTATTTCCGCTTTACCTGCTCAAGGATGAGGAGCTTGAAACCCGGGAAGAAAATTCCACTTCCGGCATATTCAATTTTGCACCACGGGCTCCCATGCTGTTGGCCTGCGTTTTTGCCTTCGCCATCTTCGATGCCGCGACCTTGTCACTATTGCCCGTTTACGGTATTCGCAACGGGCTGGATATCTCCACTGCGGCGCTGGTGTTGACTGCACTCATCGTCGGCAACACGATATTGCAGTTTCCCATTGGATGGCTCGCAGACAAGTATCCCCATCGCCTGGTTCTGGCTGGATGTGCGCTGGTTACCGTAATCATGCTGGGAACATTGCCGCTGGTTATCGCTACACCCTTAATGTGGCCGGTACTTGTCCTGGCAGGTGCCTGCGGGTATGGAATTTACACCGTATCTCTGACCTCCCTTGGGAGTCGCTTCCAGGGGGTCGAGCTGATAAACGGCGCTGCCGCATTTGCGGTCATGTGGGGAATCGGTGCCCTGATCGGCTCCATTTCCGGAGGCTGGGCCATGGAACTGTTCGGGCCTCACGGCCTGCCTGTTCACCTGATGGGTGTATTCCTGCTACTGGCTCTGGGGCTGGGAATGCGCGGATACCTGCTATCCAGGAGATCGTCGAATGCCCGGCGATGACTGCTTAGTGTGCAAGACCGGGGCGCACTACATATTCACCATTTTCACCAATATTAAAAAGATCCTTTATATGGGGATGGCTCACAGGTGACCCGCTTTCGTCAGGCAGCAGGTTTTGTTCAGATACATAGGCGATGTACTGTGTTTCGCTGTTTTCCGCCAGCAGGTGGTAGAACGGCTGATCCTTGACGGGTCGGACAGATTCCGGAATTTCCTGGTACCATTCCTCGGAATTGTTGAATTGCGGATCGACATCGAAGATCACGCCCCTGAATTCATATACCCGGTGTCGGACTACCTGGCCTATCTGGAATCTGGCTGTCTTTATCATTTCCCCCTCCCTTCAGTTCAGGAAATTGAACTCGATCCGATTAAATAATCATTAGATACCTCTATGATACATCGAGACGGGAGGAATCTCCATGCCCGGACACATGTCGCCGGTACATGTTCCAGATTTTCGCCGTACACCTAAAACTTACTATACGATCAGCTGTCTACTGGAATATGAAAATCAACATTCCTGTACTTTTCCTGGCCGCGCTGTTAATCCTGCCCTGGGGGCAGCCGGTCATGGCGCAATCATCAAGATATGCGGATGCCTGGCCCGATACGAATTTTGATTTGAAATCCGTGGACCTCGATGAAATCTTAAGTGGGGGCCCGCCCAAGGATGGTATTCCTGCCATCGACGAGCCGATTTTTGAGAATATTGAATCTGCTTCGGAGTGGCTTGACCCCATGGAGCCTGTTATTGCGGTGTCCGCGGGTGGAGTGAACCGCGCCTATCCGCTGCAGATCCTGACCTACCACGAAATTGTTAACGATGAACTGAATGATGTTCCTGTTACAGTGACTTTCTGTCCGTTGTGCAACGCCTCAATCGTGTTTCACAGGAAGGTTGGCAAAGAGGTTCTCGATTTTGGAACCACTGGCCTGCTGCGCATGAGTGATTTGGTGATGTACGATCGCCAGACTGAAAGCTGGTGGCAGCAGTTCTCCGGAAAATCCATCGTCGGAGACTATGTGAATCAGGAACTGGATAGAATTCCCTCGTCAATTGTTTCCTTTGATTCATTCAGGTTAGCGTTTCCGGGTGGCATGATTCTTAGCCGTGAGACCGGATATGACCGACCCTACGGAAGGAATCCGTATTCGGGATATGATCGCATTGACCAGAAGCCCTTCCTCTTCGATCGTAAACTTGATGATCGCCTGCCACCCATGGAGCGGGTATTGAGCGTATCTCACGGCGAAACCAACAAGGTTTATCCCTTTCTTTCACTTCGTGAACAACCGTTGGTCAATGATACTGTGGGCGATATTGATGTTATCGTTTTTGCAACTGGCGAACTGCTTTCGGTGCTGGATTCCTCCATGATTACAGATTCGCGCATGTTGGTCGAAGCAACTGCGTGGAACCGCAAACTGGCAAGCGTCGATATGCCGCTGACATTTCGTCTTGACAACGATTTCATCGTCGACGACCAGACCGGAAGCCGGTGGGATGTGCTTGGCAAGGCTATAAGCGGTAAATTGAAGGGCGAGCAACTGCCTGCCGTAGACAGTGGTGTGCACTTTGCCTTTGCCTGGATGGCATTCAACCCGCAGTCGGAAATTTTTAAGCCGGACTAGACCGGGCAGACTAGTCGGAGAGGTGAAGTTTCTTCAGTCGGTACAGCCCCTGGGCGCCGTCATCGCTGGTAAAGTATATATCCCCGTCAGGTCCCACCGCGACGCCCACAGGCCGCGCCCACCGACTGCCGCTGTTAACTGACTGGAACCCTGTGACCAGGTCCTCTACCTGGTCAGGATGGCCGTTCCTGAATCTTACTATTACAAGTTTCGGCGGCCTTCTTAGTGCCTTGATTTCTTTTCCGGAGCCATCCAGCGGTGCGGCCCAGGAGCCATGCAGGGCAACAATGGCGTCGCCAGAATACTCGCTGGCATTGGCCAGCTCGGTAACGAAAACCATATCCATTGGGGCCGCATGAGCGGGAAACAGTGCAGCCGGAACAGGAATTTCACTGACTGGCCTTGGAGGGACTGAATCCTGACAGTCATCCAGTACAAATGATTCACCGTCATACTGGTACCACGGCATTCCGTGGAATGAACCGGGTAGCAACCGGGCAAAGTATTCCGGCGGCTGGTCAAAGCCAAGATGATCCGGGCCATTGTTGGCGGTATACATTTCTCCACTTTGCGGGTGCCAGTCGAAACCGACTGGATTACGCAGCCCGGATGCATAGGGGATCAATGCGGGGGTGTCTCCAGATTCCTCGATTACCAACACGCCCCCTCTTCGGGTTTTAAATGGGTAGGAATTATCAAGATATTGATCGCTGCAATTTCCGCTTATGCCGAGACTGACGTATAACCGGTTATCCGGGCCGAGCTTGATTGTCCGTGAACTGTGCCCCTTGCCCGTGGGCAGCTTTACAAACAGGTTGAAGCTACTGTCGGCGATCGAGCTGGTCTGTTTGCTGTAGGGTGCCCGGTAAACACCGTTTTTTCGTGCAACATAGATGTAACCATCGCGAACCGTAATGCTGTGCGGGTAGTTGTCCAGCTTTGCCAGGGTAATTGCGGTCGTATACGGGGGATCGAGGCGGTAGACATTTCCTGACCGGGAACCTATGAACAGCTGGTCGCCGTGGAAATAAATTATTCTTGGTTTGCGAAGGTCGGTATTGAGGACCTCCAGCTTGAAGGTGTCGGGGTGATGTGCGGTAAAAGTACGTCCTGAAAATACCAGTTCAGTGGAGGCAAAGCCTTCCGGTACGTTGTCCCCGGCATACCCGCAACCGATGGCTGAAGCCAGTAGTGACCATAAGACTAACCTTGTTGCAAGCGGCACTGGAGTTCCTAGTCGATGACTTTCCTTAGCCTGAACAGGCCTTGTACTTCCTTGTCGCTGCTGAAATAGATATCGCCATCCGGGCCGATAGCCAGTCCTGCCGGGCGGGCCCAGCGACTGCCGTCGGCAAACTGGAACCCGGACAGCAGGTCCACCACTTCTTTCGCCTCGCCATTTTCAAACTTGACCAGGGCCAGCTTGGGATGCCGCAGGCTGGAATTATCACCGAAAGCGGTGCCGGTGGATTTCACCCATGACCCGTGCAGAGCCACTACAGCGTCGCCGTAGTATTCCTTTGCGTTGGCGGACTTGTTTATAAACAGCACGTCCAGGGGTGCATTGTGGGCCGGAAATATGGCTACCGGGATCGATACATCTTCGATTGGCCTCGGTGGTTCATCGAAATCTGCACACTCGTCAGGAATCATCTTTTCGCCATCGAACTGGTACCACGGCATGCCGTGAAATGAACCCTTGGTCACCTTGGAAAAATAATCCGGTGGCATGTCGTAACCCATATGGTCGGGGCCGTTGTTGCTGGCATACATTACCCCTGTATCGGGATGCCAGTCGAATCCAACCGGATTTCTCAAGCCCGATGCAAAGGGCACAAGCTTCGCTTCAGGGCCGGACTCGTCAATCATGAAAACCCCACCCCGCCGTTTTCTGGCGGGGTAGGATTCATGCAGGTAGAAGTCGCTGCAGTTTTTAGGGAAGCCCATGCTGACATAGAGATTGCCGTCCGGTCCCTGTTTCAAGGTGCGGCTGTTGTGGCTGGCAGAATACTCCAGCGCAACCAGCAGCTCAAGGTCTTCGGTGTCAATTTTCCAGTCTGGATCGGATGAGTAAGGGGTGCGGAAAATTCCATCGGCAAATGCGATCAAAAGTTCATTTCCACGAACGATGACGCTATGGGGATAACGCCACACTGGGAACTTGCCAATAGCAGTTGCCCGGTTATAGGGCGGATAGAGGCGATACACCCAGCCTTTCTGCGAGCCGACAAACAGTTCCTCGCCATGGAAATACAGCATCCTTGGGCGGCTTATCTTGAGATTGACAACTTCGAGCCGTAAGCCTTCCGGGTGATACACCTGCACCACTTTGTCAAGTACAAAAACTTTTTTCTGGACATATCCATCCACCTCCATCTGCTGGGGCAGCAGTACCGGGCGGTTCTGTATGTGATCGATAGTTCGTTTTATGGCGTATCCGCCAACAAGAAATATCGGGATAAAAATAGCGATGATGCTTTTTCGGGCCAGGCCTCTGCATTGACTGAATTTCATGGCGTGAATTTTACATTAAGGAACTGCACTATTCAGCTTTCTCCAAAAAATTACACCCTTAGCGAAACTGCCAGGTATCGTAATTCGGTAACAAAATTGCAAACTGCTTATGGCTCGCCAGGGCATATTATCCGGGAACTGGAAGAAATCCGGCGTGTTATGGAGCAACGTAATTGATGCAGGGCAAAACAGAATTCTGCTAAGATCAGGCCAAATTTTCCAGAGGGAATACCATGAATTATGATGTTGTAATTACCTGTGCCGTAACGGGTGCAGCAGATACCACCGGCAGGAGCAAACTTGTTCCAGTGACCCCGGAGCAGGTCGCCAATGCGGCCATAGAAGCAGCAAAAGCGGGTGCGGCAGTGGCACATATCCATGTTCGGGACCCCGAAACCGGCAAAGGCTCTCGGGATGTGGGATTGTTCAGGGAAGCTGTGGACCGGGTTCGCGACAGCGGGGTTGATGTGATTATTAACCTTACCGCGGGAATGGGCGGTGACTGGATACCCAGTGACGAAGATCCATCGATGCCTGCGCCGGGGACCGACATGGTGGGCCCGGAAGAACGCCTCGCCCACGTGGTGGAATGCAAACCCGAAATCTGCAGCCTGGATTGTGGAACCATGATATTTGGCGATGGCAATGATCTCTACCTGAATACACCCGTATACCTGCGGAAAATGGCCAAAATCACCCAGGAACTTGGGGTAAAACCGGAGCTGGAAGTATTCGACCTCGGGCAGATTAGACTGGCCCGGGCACTGGTTGACGAAGGGCTGATTGATGCCCCGCCGATGTTCCAGTTGTGCCTCGGAATTCCATGGGGTGCTGGTGCTGACACCGAAACCATGACGGCGATGAAGCAGGCGTTGCCTGATAACGCCGTGTGGGCTGGTTTCGGGATTTCCAGGATGCAGATGCCCATGGTGGCCCAGGCCATGATTCTTGGTGGAAATGTCCGGGTCGGACTGGAAGATAATATCTACCTGGAGCGGGGCGTTCTCGCCACCAACGGACAACTGGTACAGCGTGCGGTTGAAATTATTGAGCGCCTTGGCGGCCGTGTCTTAACCCCTGATGAAGCCCGGCAAAAAATTGGCCTGAAATAAGCGAGGTAGTTTCCAGTTAACAACTTCAAACCGGAATGATCGTCCAGACATTCCGGTTTTTTACTTTTATTCACGGGATCAAGGATTAATGAAAACCGGATTTATCGGGCTCGGGCAGCTTGGTTCGAGACTATGCCCCATTCTCATTGACAATGGTTATGACGTTGTTGTGTCAGACCTCAACGCTGGAGCCGTCAATGAAATGGTCAGGAATGGGGCGACGGCGGCGGAATCCCTGCAATGCCTGGCCGAGGCAAGCGATATTGTTATTACCTGCCTGCCGTCACCGGAAGCATCGGAAGCAGTGATGGGCGGGGATCACGGTACCCTTGCGAAGATGACATCGGGATCGACGTGGATCGAAATGAGCACTACCAGCGTCAAGGAAATTTCCAGGATGGGTGTGATGGCCCGCTCTCATGGGGTGAACCTGCTGGAGGCCCCATGTTATAAAAATACTTGAAGAGGAAGTCGGAGAGGAACTCCGTGCCGGGGAATTCCCGGAAGTGATTTAGATGTAATAGTCTGAATTCAACCTTTCAGATTTATAATTACAGTTCGATATGATCTGACAATCCCAAGAAAAGCAGACCTGCACTAAACCACCTCTGAAGGTCCGGGAGTTGCCCCGGAGCGTTCGATGGAGAGTTTTTACTCTGACCCCAATTAGGTTTCAGTTTCCCGCCAGCATTTCTGCGGTGGGTGCTTCACCGCGCTTACGACGTTCAACAAGGTCATCCAGCCAGTCCGGATCCATTTCCGGCACCGACGATAACAGCAGCTCAGTGTAAGGCTCAAAGGGCGGTTCAAGAATATCCGTCTTATTGCCCTGTTCGACGACGCCGCCCTGATACATCACCACAATTTCATCGGCGATGGCCTTTACCGTGGCCAGGTCGTGAGTGATAAACAGATACGATACATCGAGTTCTTTTTGCAGGTTGAGCAGCAAATCGAGAATGCCTTCGGCGACCAGCTGGTCGAGTGCCGAGGTAACCTCATCGCAAATAATGAGTTCCGGTTCGGCAGCTAGCGCACGGGCGATACAGATACGCTGTTTTTCACCGCCCGATAACTGCATCGGGTAGCGTTCGGCATAATCTTCGGGAATTTCAATTTTTCGCAGTAAATCCAGTACGCGCTCCTCTCGCTGTTTGCCGGTGATGCCAAGATAAAATTCCAGCGGACGCCCGATAATATCCTTGATTTTGTGGCGCGGGTTCATCGCCACATCGGCCATCTGGTAAATCATTTGAATCGATCGCAGATCTTCTTTCGACCGGTCTTTAAGCGCAGGAGTCAACTCACGGCCATGAAATTTTACCGAACCCTGACTGGGTGGCAGCAGGCCGGTAATCACACGTGCCAGCGTACTTTTACCGCTGCCGGATTCGCCCACCACGGCAACTGTTTTACCTTTGACAACATCGACGTTAATATTTGTGAGTACGTCGATATTCGTTCCCGGATAACGGGCGGTAATGTTCTCTACATTAAGCTGAATGTCTTTTTCATCGTGGTCCGTCCTACCCACCCGCTGAGCACGGACATTGAGTAGTTTTCGTGTGTATTCTTCCTTCGGATTTGACAGCAGTTCCCGTGCATTACCTTCCTCGATCAAATTACCGTAACGCAATACCATCATACGATCCGCCATTTGCGCCACCACCGCAAGATCGTGGCTGATGTAAATGGCTGCGACATTGCGCGACTTTACCGCTACCTTGATGGCACCCAGCACCTCGATTTGCGTGGTGACGTCCAGCGCGGTAGTGGGTTCATCAAAAATTATAATGTCCGGATCGGAACCCAGTGCCATCGCCGTCATGGCGCGCTGTAACTGCCCTCCCGATACCTGGTGCGGATAACGCTCGCCGATGTTCTCGGGATCGGGCATATCGAGCAGTTTGAACATTTCAACGCTGCGTTTGCGCGCTTCCGCCATATCCATTTTGCCATGCTGTACCGGAGATTCGGCAAATTGCTCGGTCAGTGTGTGCGCAGGATTAAACGAGGCTGCTGCGCTCTGCGCGACATAGGCTACCCTGTTACCGCGAATTTTTCGCAGTTCGGAGTCGGGTTGTCCAACCAATTCAACCCCGTCGAGTTTGATCGAACCTGACACAATTCGACAGCCGGGTTTGGTGTACCCCAGCGCCGTCAACCCGAAGGTTGATTTACCGGCGCCCGACTCGCCGATCAAGCCGATAATTTCTCCGCGATCCAGTGTCATCGAAAGGCTGTTGACGATGGGCTTCCACTCACCATCGATATCCGCTTCGATCAGCAGGTCTTTAATTTCAAGTAGTTTTTCGCTCATTGTTCTTTTTTCCTATTGGTCATCCCGCAAACCGCTGGCCTTGTGCACCCAACGGTCGATCAGCAGGTTGATGCCAATTGTCAATAAGGCAATACAGGCGGCAGGTATTATCGGATGCATAAACCCCCAGGCAATGCCATCGGCGTTGCCACGCACCATCGCACCCCAGTCGGCCAGTGGTGGTTGCAGGCCGAGGCCGAGGAAACTCAGGCTCGCAATCAGCAAAAATACGAAGCAGAAACGCACACCGAATTCGGCCGCCAGTGGGGTCAATGCATTGGGCAGGATTTCCTTGCTCATAAGCCACCACAGGCCTTCACCGCGAAGTCGGGCAGCTTCGACATAATCCATGACTTCGATATCCATCGCCACCGCGCGTGCAATTCGAAACACCGGCAGGGCGTAAATAATGCCGATAACCAATATCAGGGTCGATGTTGCGGTGCCCACTGCGGAGAGGATGATTAACGAGGCAATCAATGTTGGAATCGAAATACACACGTCAACGATGCGGCTTAGTATGCTATCGACAACACCACCCATAGTTGCGGCGATAAAGCCAAGTACTGCCCCTGCGGTAAACGAAACCGCTGTGGAAACTATGGCCAATGCCATGGTGTTGCGTGCGCCAAAAATCAGACGTGATAACATGTCGCGTCCTATCTGGTCAGTGCCAAAGAAAAACTCACCGCCGAATAAACCGATGGGTTCCCAGACATCGCCTACGATCTGCACTCTCGCCATAGGGTGCCAGCCAGGGCGCGAAAAATGCACAAAATGAAAAAAATACAACGATGCCCAGACCAATACGCGCACTCAGGTTGAGGTCATCCCAAATTGCAGATAATTGCTTCATCGACTACCTCCTGTGCCGCAGACGCGGATTGGCCAGCATTGACAACATATCTGCCAGAATAAATAACAAAACATAGGCAGCGGCAAACACTATTGCGGTGCCCTGGACGACGGGTAAATCCCGGTTAAGTACTGCATCGACAATCAGTGCACCGAGCCCCGGGTAAACAAAAACGACTTCGATTACTACGACACCAACAATCATATAGGCGAGATTAAGAACCACAACCTGGATAATCGGTGACCAGGCATTGGGCAACGCGTGTTTTATGATTATTCGTCCCGGCGTCAATCCCTTGAGCTTAGCCATTTCTATATAAGGGCTGGCAAGCAGACTTACGATGGAAGCCCGGGTCATGCGCATCATATGTGCAACGGTTATCAGTGCCAGAGTCGCCACCGGCAATGCTGATGCCTCCAGGCGTTCAAAGAACCCCATGGAAGCACTGACATTGGAAATTGCCGGTAACCAGCCAAGATTAACGGCGAATATGGCCATTAAAACGTAGGCGAGAAAGAATTCGGGAGATGATATCGTGGTCAGTGTGGTGGTTGAGATGGCATGGTCGATAAAGCTATTGCGGTGTAGCGCCGCAACAACTCCAAGAAATATGCCGATGGGAACAGCAAACATGGCTGTTGCTAACGCCAGGAAAAGTGTATTACCCAGGCGCTTTCCTATTTGTTCTGCAACCTCCCTGTTATTTGCCAGTGAGGTGCCTAAATCACCCTGTACGATATTGACCAACCAATTCCAGTAACGAACGTGCAAAGGGTCGTTTAGGCCAAGTTTCGCCTGACAGGCAGCGACAGTTGCCGGCTCAGCAGCCTGGCCGAGCATCGCCGAGCAGACATCGCCCGCTAATGCTTCAACACCTAGTGTTATCAGAAGCGAAACGCCGAACAGGATAAACAGACCAATTACGAGACGTTTCAAAACGATGTCTAAAATAACATTTTTCATAATGGTTAGACCAGTCTTCGATAAGAGAACAAAAAAGGTGGCCAGGTTATAGACAACCTGGCCACCTTTGATAGCACTTCAATTCAAGCCAGAAGCTTTACGCGGTCTTAAGCGAACCACCAACGAGATATGCTACGTGATCCATCCAGCTCAAAGTTGCCACCCATTTTTTCGGGACGGCCCAGTTTGTCGGAAGCAGCGTCCACATTGTTGGCGAAGCAGGGTATTACAGAGCCACCTTCATCGCGGCAAATGGACTGCATTTCGACGTAGATATCGTTGCGCTTGGCTTCGTCGAGTTCGGCACGACCGGCTACCAGCAGTTCTTCAAAGCGTGCGTTGTCCCAGAAGGTTTCGGTCCAGTTACCGCCAGCAGCCCAGCCAATGGTGAACATCCAGTCGGCGGTGGGGCGGCCACTCCAGTAACTCGCGCTCCAGGGCACTTTCATCCAGGTATTGGCCCAGTAGCCATCGGCTGATGCGCGCTTGACGGTGAGGTTGATATCACACACTTTAAGCGATTCAGCATAGAGCTGGGTGGCGTCCACGGCTCCGGCAAAGGCTGCGTCGGAGGCAGACATTTCCACATCGAGACTGCTAAGGCCTGCCTGCTTGAGGTGCCACTTGGATTTTTCGGGATCATACGGGCGCTGTGGCAGGTCAGAGGCATGGTAGTTCTGCGATGTACCGATGGGATGGTCGTTTCCAAGTGAGCCGTATCCTCTCAATACAGTTTTCACAAAGGCCTCGCGGTCAATGCCGAGCTTTAACGCCATGCGAACATCGTTATTATCGAATGGTGCGTGGCGTACATCCATCGGGTACGTGTAATGCTTGGTACCGGCGACTTGCAAAACGCTGATACCAGGCTTTTTGTCCAGTAAGTTAGCGGTCTTCAAATCACAGCGAACGATAGCATCAACCTGATCGGTGATCATTGCATTCATACGTGCCGCCACATCGTTGATAGCGATGGCTTTGACTTCATCGAAGTTGCCTTCATCCGGCTTGAAGTAATCCGGATGACGAACCAGGTCGGCGCCAACACCCGGCTCGAAATTCTTGACGCTGTAAGGGCCGGTACCAACACCAGCATGCCAGTCAATTTTGCCATCACTGCCCACTGGCCCAATGGTTATGTGGTAGTCACTGAGCAGGAACGGAAAGTCAGCATTGCCGCTTTCGAGTTCAAAAATTACGGTATCATTGCCGTCTTTTTTGATCTTGCCCATGGACTCGGCTACCGATTTAGCCGCCGATTCTGAAGCTTCACCACGGTGATGCTCTATGGACGTAATAATGTCATCGGCGTCGAGGGTTTTGCCATTGTGGAATGTGACGCCCTGGCGTACCTTGACCACCCAGGTCGCGGCGTCAGCGGAGGGCTCGAGACTTTCAGCAAGTTCTGGTACTGCCTGGCCGTCAGCAGTGACTTCAGTGACACAGTTGCGCACCGCGCCCTGGGCCACATTGATCATAAAGCTGTCAGCATTGGTGCCGGTATCAAAATTGTCCCCGGTATTGGCGGCGGGGATACCTACGCGGTACAAACCGCCTTTTTTAGGTGCAGCTTGTGCAGCCTCACTATATAGTGCGGGTGCGATTGCACCCACACCAAGAGCCATAGCGCCCTGCATGAAGCGGCGACGGCTCATCTGGTTTTCAGAAACCTGCTTTTGAAGTTTCTTGATTTCGTTGTCTAAACTCATCGTATATTCTCCTCCAGAAGAAATAAAAATTTGGTTTTCGATTCTATAAAAATGTATAAGATCGAAATTTTTGGTGCTTATGGTTTTAGCCCTGTAATAATCAACCAATGAAACGGGAATGTCAAACCGGGAATAGCGTGTTAGCGACCTGAAATCTCACGGATTCCGCCGAATTCACGATGTTGGCGCTGTACGGTACAAGAATATTCTATCCGTCCGGGCGGGCTGTCAGTTTTCCTGCCGGGCTCGCATTTTGGCGATTTCCACCAGGCCACGGTTCATTTTCTGGCTCAGGGAGACAAAATCCTCTCCATGGCACATCTTCTCGCATCCTTCAACCATGGCGTTGCGCAGCTCCTGGGTCAGTTCGGGTGCAACCAGCCGGGTCCATGGAAGCTTCAGGGCCGGGCCAAACTGGTCCAGGCAATAGGCCATGCCGCCTTCTCCCCCGCCAACATGGAAAATTTCACAGGGGCCCATCAATGCCCAGCGCGGTCCGGGACCGTTCACCACCGCCTGGTCGATTTGCTCCACCGTGGCTTCGCCGTTGGCAACCATGTGCAACGCCTCTCTCCAGATTGCTTCCTGGAGGCGGGTGGCGATAAATCCTGGTATTTCTTTTTGCATCACCAGTGGTGCCTTGCCGGCGGCAAGGTAGAATCGTTCGGTCCACTGGACGCATTCCTTGCTGGTTTTATCGCCTCCTATCATCTCGACCAGTGGCAACAGGTAAGGCGGGTTAAACGGGTGGGCCACCACGGTACGTTCGGGGGTGCTGCACCTGGCCTGGATGTCGGTCATGGACAGGCCGGAGGTGCTCGATGCGATCACCACATTGGGATCGAGAAGGTCTCCCAGTTTCCGGTATAGGTCCTGCTTCAACTCCAGCACTTCAGGAATGCTTTCCTGGATAAACTCGGCGCCAGATATCGCTTCCTGCAGCGACGTGGTCCAGCTGAAATTGCTCATCGACGCGCCTTCAGCGAGGCCAATTTCCTCCAGGCTTACCCACGCCGTTTCCAGCAGGCTTTGCAGTGCTTTGATTTCAGACTCGTCATGGAGGTAGGTGGTTACCCTGTAACCCCTGGCCAGGTAGTGGGCAGTCCAGCCGCCGCCTATGGGGCCGGCGCCGATACAGGTGATATTACTGACCGACTGGGGGTCCTGGTTCAACATAAATTTCTCTCCTGTATTTATTATTTCGGCTTGATCCCGAGGCTACTCGCCCTTGAAATCCGGTTTTCTTTTTTCAACGAATGCCTTGACCCCTTCCTCGGCATCCCCTGAGCGCAGCATCTCCCGGTACATGGGCAGGTCATCACTGCGCATTTTCGCGAAAGAATTCTGGATGCTCTCGCCATCGATGGCGCGCAGCACTTCCTTGATGGATTGCAATGCGAGCGGGGCGACCTTTGAAAGTTGTTCGGCCCACTCCCGGGCTGCAGGCATGAGCTCTTGTGCGGGCACAATTTTATTGACGAGGCCGTAGCCTGCCGCTTCTGCCGCGGGCATGCGCCGACCCAGGTAAAGCATTTCCAGGGCAATGTTATAGGGCACTCGTCTCGGCAGGCGCTGCATGGCGCCGGCGTCCGGAATGATACCCAGCGGCAGTTCCGGCAATGAAAACTCCACGTGCTCCGCTGCGATAATCAGGTCGCAGGCCAGCGCTATTTCGAATCCGCCTCCAATTGTCAATCCATTGAGGGCGGCAATAACCGGTTTGTTGAGATTCCAGATTTCTGTAATGCCGGCGAATCCACCGAGGCTGGCATCCTCCTGCTCCCACCAGTTGTCCAGCGAAATGTCGCCGCTGTCCAGTGATTTCAGGTCCCAGCCGGCGGAAAAAATTTTCTCGCCTGCTCCCGTTATGATGCAGGCCTTGAGCTCGGGATTGTCACGAAAATAAATAAAAGCCTCACCCATCCTGCGGCTGGTAGCGGTATCTATGGCATTAACCTTGGGCCGGTTGATGGTGATGTCGTATACCGGTCCGTTTTCGACGCACAGGACGTCCTGCTCCGTATCAGTCATGTTAACTATCTCTTGATATATCAGTTAAAAAAATTGTGCGATGAGTGTATGCGAGGTGCGGGAAAATTGGTATATGATTCACGGCACTTTTAGTTAACCGTTGTTAAATTACAGCTTCACTCCGGGCGCCTGTCGCATAAGGATAAACCCTTGCTAATCGGGTTTGGATAGACCCTTGTCGGCGATGGAGTGTGGGCCTGAATTAACTGTCCTAGATTAGGGAGAAAGAATGGATTATCCATTAACAGAAGAGCAGCAGATGCTGGTCGATTCGGTAAGCGCTTTTCGCGAGCAGGAACTGGAGCCCCACGAAGCAGAAGTTGACCGTAGTGGTGAAGTGCCGGCGGAACTGGGCGCACATATCAAGCGAAAGGCCATCGAGATGGGCTTTTACGCACCCAACCTGCCCGAATCCATCGGTGGGGGCGGGCTGGATTACAAGTGCCTGGCCCTGTTTGAGCGCGAACTGGGAAAAACCAGCTATGCTTTGCACGGATATATTCACCGTCCCTCGGAAATCCTCATGGGGTGCAAGGGCGACCAGGTGGAGGAATTCCTCAAGCCCTGCGTCAGCGGCGAAAAAAAGGAGGTATTCGCCCTCACTGAACCGGGCGCCGGCTCCGACATCATGTCCATGCAGACCAGGGCGGTTCGAGAGGGTAAGGAGTTCGTGGTCAATGGTAAAAAGCACTTTATCAGCAGCCCGGTCAAACCTGATTTTGCTATCCTGTTCGCCCAGAGCGGAGTGACCGAGACGCCCCGGGGCGAACGGAAACTGGTCACAGGATTCCTGGTTGATGCAAATACTCCGGGCTTCAGTATTGAGCGTGGTCCGCGTTGCACAGCACAGCGCGCCTATCATACCTGGCAGCTCACTTTCGACAACTGCCGGGTGCATGAATCCAGGATACTGGGTGAAGAGCACAAAGGGTTTGAACTGGCCGACGAATGGCTGCGTATGGGCCGGATCTGGGTCGCGGCCGCAGCCTGCGGAAAAATGGAGCGACTCATTGACCTCGCCGCGAGCTGGGCCGCCGAGCGCAAGCAGTTTGGCCAGACCATCGGCCGGTTCCAGGGGACGTCGTGCAAGCTGGCGGATATGGTGGTAGACCTGAAAGCGGCTGATCTGCTGGTTATGGACGCAGCTGACAAGGCTGACCGCGGGGTCATGCGCAATGAAGACGCGGCCATTGCCAAGTTGTTTGCTTCGGAAGCCGTTGGCAGGGCGGCCGACAGCACCATCCAGATTTATGGCGGTATGGGGCTGATGGAGGAGCTGCCGATTGAACGCCTGTGGCGGGATGCCCGGCTCGACAGGATCTGGGACGGCACATCGGAAATTCAACGCCACATAATTTCCCGCTCCCTGCTCAGGGAGTACGGGGGCTGAGAGCCGGACCAACATCCCCGTATCTCTCACCAGATCTCCGCTCTCGTCCCCGCGGAAGCGGGGATCTTATAAATTAACCGGGGACTCTGAGAACCATGCAAAACGATAACAACAAAAAGCGATCCAACTTAAAACGCCTGCTGGCTCCCCGCCATATCGCATTTATCGGCGGCAGCGATGCCGACTATTCTGCCGGTCAGTGCGCAAGGCGATTCCAGGGCCCGGTATGGGGAGTCAATCCGAAGCGGTCTGAAATGGGAGGCCAGCCCTGTTTCGCAAGGGTTAGGGACCTGCCGGAAGCACCGGACGCGGTTTTCCTGGCAACGCCGAGATCCGCCACCCTGGAGGTAATCTCCGAGCTGCGGGAGGCGGGGGCAGGAGGCATAGCCTGTTTTACTGCCGGTTACGGCGAGACCGGGCAAGCGGGCAAGCAGGCAGAACGCGAGCTGGTTGCAGCGGCCGGCGATATGGCCCTGGTTGGCCCGAACTGTTACGGGCTGATCAACTATGTGCACGGTGCCACGCTATGGCCGTTCGGGGCGGGTTCAAGCCAGTGTGAGCGGGGCGTGGCGCTGATAATGCAAAGCGGTATGATCACTGCGGACCTGGCCATGAACCAGCGCTCGGTTCCCCTGGCCTATGTAATCTCTGCGGGAAACCAGGCATCGCTTGCGATTGAGGATTATATAGATGTGCTGGTGGATGATCCGCATGTGACTGCGTTTGGTATCTACATCGAAGGTATTCGCGATGTTGAAAAATTCGCCCGTGCCTGCCTCAGGGCGCTTCAGGCCAATAAGCCGGTTGTTGTACTCAAGGCGGGCAGTTCGAGCATCGGAGCGCGCCTTGCAGTCAGCCATACCGGATCCATTTCGGGTGCAGATGAGGTACACCAGGCATTGTTCGACCGGGTCGGAGCGACCCGGGTATATTCCCCCGAACTGATGCTGGAAACCCTCAAATTCATGACCGTTTCCGGGATTCCTGCAGGCCGTCGCATCGCTGCTTTCACCTGCTCAGGCGGTGAGGCGCTTATGGTTGCGGACTACTGTGAGCGTTCAGGACTGGAACTGCCCCAGCCTTCGAATGGTGCCAGGGCAGAGCTGGAATGCCTGCTTCCGGATATTGCCACGGTATCCAATCCGCTTGACTACACCACTCCGCTGTGGGGCAACCGGGAGGTTATGCCAAAGGTGTTTGATGCAGCGTTAAAGGACGGTTTTGATGCGGCGATCATAATCCAGGACTATCCGCCGCAGGAGTTCGAAGCTGATAACACCCTGTACCGTGCCGACGGGCAGTCGTATATGGAGGCGGTCAGCAGGGCCGGGATTCCGGCCGGGATTTGCAGCGAACTTTCGGAGAACTTCGATCGTGAGTCCCGGGAAATTTACATAGCGGGTGGTGTCACACCGATGCAGGGGTTTGACCGCGGACTGGATGCCCTCTTACTGGCTTGTGAGTACCAGGAAAATCGCTCGCGTTTACTGGCAACCGGCAATGCGCACCCTGGCGACTTCCAGTTGCTTATGCCTTCGCTTGCAATGGGGAAACTTCGGTTGCTTGATGAATGGCAAAGCAAAAAGCAACTGGCGGAAAGCGAAATACGTATCCCCGAGGGCGAACTTTTACCCCTGAAAGAATGGCATCGTTCACCGGACGTAGCGGCTGGAATTGGTTTTCCGGTGGTTCTGAAACTGGTTGCGGAAGGGCTGGCTCACAAAACGGAACAGGGTGTGGTTTTCCTGTCCCTCAACAGTAAGGACGAAGTTAGTGTTGCTACACAGAAGATTCAGTCGGTGGTACATCGTGAAGGAATTGCAAAGAGCACCAGGGGCCTGCTGGTAGAGGCCATGGTGTCAGACGCAATTTACGAGCTGCTGGTAGGAATTCAGTATGATGAGCAGTTTGGATTGACCATGGTTGTTGCCAGTGGTGGAATTCTGGTGGAGTTGTACAGGGACTCGGTAACGCTGCTATTGCCAACCGATACAAGTACGGTAAGGCATGCACTTTCCAGGCTGAAATGCTTTCCAGTGCTGAAAGGGTATCGTGGCAAGCCCGGCGCTGATATCGATGCCGTGGTAAATGATATTTTGAAAATTGCCGGGTTTGCAGAAGACAAAGCGGCGCAACTCGTGGAAATGGATATTAATCCTCTTATGGTACAGAGCGATGGAGTGGTTGCCGTGGATGCGCTGATCCGGGTCAGAAAATAGATGCCTCAATCATCGGGTTTACATTTCCCGTATGGTTCTCCAAAACCCCGGCTTGATAACTTCGTGCCTGTCGATTTCCTGTCCATCGGTGTTAACGAATTTGAAGACTATCCTTTGAGCGTTCCCGTATATTTGCATCGCCCCAAAACCATCATTATATCGGACCTTGCTCTTCTCGTGGACCTTGAACGTGGTATAAACCTGGTTGCCTCCCAGCCCATTTATAAAATAGGGAATTCCCTGGTGCTGTAGTCGTTCGTAATAGTGGAAGTGACCCGCCAGCACAGCGTCCACACCCCATGTTGAAAATGGCCATCTCAGTTTCGGTGTTCCGCCATATTTCCCTGAAGAAAATGGGGGATAGTGGTTGAACACCAACTTCCAGGGCGCGTCTGATGCCTGAACCCTTTCCCGAATCCAGTTAGCCTGGACTGACTCGGGTCCAGACCCATCCGGCTCATTGAAGACGCTCAGGCAGAATAGATGAACATCCGCGATCCGGACATCGTAGTAGCGCTCATTGTGGGGAAGGGTGAAGTAATCGAAGTATTCCTGTACACCGCCATCGTCCCAGTCATGGTTGCCCAGGGAAGGCCAGAAACGGTTGGTTCCGGTTGGGCTCCCTGGGCCAAATTTCCCCTTGTAGGGGTATATGTAGTCCCCATACAACTCGCCAATATTATGATCGATGTTGTCCGTGGCTGTTCTTTTATAGTTGTTGTCACCCAGGGTAATGATGAAGTCAGGATTCCAGGATTTTACAAGCCGTGATACATCTTCTGCATGTCCATTACGATCTGTTCCATAGTCACCTATGGCGGCAAAAGTAAAAGACTTGCGACGCAGGTACTTTTTCAGGCTGGCACCAGTCAACCCGGCAAAAATTGCGCCCCCCAGCAGGGTTTGCAGGAAACGCCTGCGTGTCATTGCGGCCAAAGGTTACCAACTCCGGTTCAAGTTTAGTGAAGAGATTCGTTTTGTAAAGTTAATCTGGAAACAGAACAATGATAAAACCGACTCTGTCGGGAGCTTTATCCAGGTGTTACGGCCCAGTCAGGAGCTGGAATTATAGTTAGGCAGCGTATGGTTGGCAACGCTCCTGTTCGGGTTTGGATTGCAGGGATGTTCTTGTGAGGTGAATGTCCAGCAGCAGGACTTCCGCCCTGCATAAGATCGAAGTCGATACAGTCTCCTTACCCGTGATCGCGGTCCGGGCGACCTGTCTCCAGCCATGGAATCGAGAATCCGGGGCGGGTTTGAATTTCTCCCCGTGGCCTGGGTGTGTCTATCACGATCAAATTGTTGGTACGGCTACCGATGACTGGAATCCTCGTGCATAATAGCCGGTGAGGTACCGAATATGGCCAGAGTTATCAAAGTGCTGATTGCATCTTTAATTGTCACCGTCTGCGTTCTCGCGGTCTGTTTTATTTTTGGCCCCTACATTTTCGGTCTCGAAGCGGTAGGCAAGTATGTCGGTGGAAATATCCTGCTTCTTACTGTTGCCATCACCGCTGTGGTTTACCCTCTGGTAAGCAGGAAGCTTTTATAGACCCCAGCTGTTCCCATACAATCATTTCCAACTAAAATGCACTATGCAGGAAGCTGTCATTGTGGCGCAGTTTGTTTTGAGTTTTCAGGCCCGCCCATTGCCGATGCGCTGCGTTGTGACTGCTCCATTTGCCGGAAAAAGGGCATCATGCTGTCCAACTTTGTTCTTCCTCGTGCCGAACTGTGCATCAGCGCCAGCGATGATGCGATGACCATCTATCGTTTTGGGACCGGGATAGCCAGCCATTTTTTCTGCAGGAAATGTGGAATAGCACCATTCGCTGAAACCCGCCTCAACCCGGGACAGTTCAGGGTAAACCTGGGTTGTGTGGAGGACCTCGATTTGAGCTGCCTGAAAGAGATGTTTTACCCTGGCAGTGCTATTTGAAAATCCTCAGTGGAATTCAATTGCCGCCAGGCCCGCAGTAATCCGGCCAGGGCAGCGAGAACACTGATAGAATCCCGCGCATGGATATACTGGCCTTTATTCTTGTTTCAATCGGCGTGATTATCATTCCCGGGCCCAATGTGCTGGTTATTATTTCCACCAGCATAACTGATGGCAGGCGCCGGGGCCTGGAAACCGTGGCCGGTACCAGCTGCGCCATGATTATCCAGCTGGTGATTGCCGCACTTGGCACCGCATGGTTCGTTCAAAACCTTGTCCATGGATTCCTGTTGCTGAAGTGGATTGGCGTGGGTTATCTCGTTTACCTTGGCATCAGCCATTTGCTGCGGGCAGCCAGGAATACCCGAACAACCGAAAAGACATCCACCCTGGGAACATTCCAGCGAGGTTTCTGGGTATCCCTGACCAACCCGAAAACTATCCTGTTTTTCAGCGCTTTCCTACCCCAGTTCGTGTCGGTGAGCGCACCCTACATGGTGCAAATTTCCCTGCTGTCGGCGATATTCTGGATACTTGCGGTGCTACTGGATGGCTCCTACGCAGTACTTGCGGGCAGGCTGGCCCGAACTGTGAAAAGCGAGTCTCTATGGAGATGGCGTGACATATTCAGCGGAACGCTGTTCCTGGGCGCAGGTGCGATTCTTGCTGTGACCCGTATTTCCGCCAGGCAATAACTCCAAAACAACAATCCCCGGTCAGGCATAGATAATGCACCGTTCGCTGGAACGCAATGTTGTGCTGTATAAATGGTTTCAGTTTGCCGCTGGTTTTTATGCCTGGCTTCCGGTCTTTTTCCTCTATCTCAACCAGTTTGTCACCCTTGCCGAAGTCATCCAGCTAGGCTCTATCTATTATCTTTCAGTTTGTTTTTGGGAAATCCCGTCGGGCTATTTTTCCGACCGCTTTGGCAGGAAAGTGACCCTGCTGATAGCCGGATTCTCACTCATTATTGCTTACACTATTTACCTTGCTGCCACGGAATTTGCCGGTCTCGCCCTCGCGCAATTTTTCCTGGCCATGGGCATAGCCATGATGTCGGGAACGGACACTGCCTTTTTGTACGATTCCCTGCGTTCGCTGGAGCGTCAGGATGAATATGTGAAGTGGGATGCCCGGGCGCACCAATACAGCTTCGCTGCTTCCGCCATTGCGGCACTGGCCGGGGGTGCCATGGGAATCATTGATCTGCGCTGGGCATACTGGCTCTCCATGGCGGGAGCAGTTTGCATGGTTGTTCTTGCATTTCAGTTTGTTGAACCCGCTGAAGAAAGAAAGCAGGAAGTTCAGTCAATGGTCAGTACCATCATGCAGTGCTTCGGGCATTTGTCCAACCGGGTGCTGGCATGGCTGTTTGCCATCGAAATAATCATGTATTACCTGACTCATATCATGTTCGAGTTTTACCAGCCCTATATCCGGGTGCTCGATATTTCCCTGTTTTCCGGAGACAATGCAGCACTGGTATCGGCGCTGGTCATGGCGGTGTCGATGTTCGGCGGATCGCTTGGTGCCGCACTCAGTGTCAGGCTGGATTCGAGGCTGGGCCTGGTCAGGCTGTTGTTAATCGCACTGGCTATACAGTTGCTGATCCTGGTAGGCCTTTCCAGTGTGCTTTCGGTGTTTGTTTTGATGCTGGTCATGGCCAGGAATGTATCCATGGCGATGGTGGCTGCCCCGGTCAATGCAGCCATCGCACCCCGCATAGGCAGTCACCTGCGTGCCACCTACCTGTCTGTCCAGAGCCTGGTATCGCGGTTGTTCCTGGCTGGTTTGCTGTTTATCTTCTCCAGATCTATCGACAGCAATGCCGCCCTCGACTGGACCAGTCTCTCGCTGGTTCTGCAGGAAGCCCTGGTAATCGGCACAGCTTTGGTACTGGTTGTTTCTGTGGTGGCGATTACCGTAATCCGGAACATCTCATCGGGCAACAGTCGATAATCCAGACAGGTATTGCCTGATCTATTCACAGCACACAATTCACCCGAAAATGAGTAAAAGGCACCTCTATTAATTGCCTTTTTCTGCGATTGCGGCGTCAGCGACCTACTCAAATCCTCATTTACTCTATGTAAACTGCGGTTTTCCGTGGGTTGCTTCCTTGCACTCACAAAAAAATTCGAATTAATAGAGACGCCTTAAATTCAGTGACCCCGGATAACGGAAAATTCGGCCAGATCAATAAGGGCGGACTTGTACGGATTATCCTCGATTGATGCAATGGCCTGCTTGGCAAGCTCGGCCTGGTCCCGGGCCTGGTTCATGGTATAGGCCAGCGCGCCGGTGTCGCGCACAATTTCAAGAATTTCATCGATGAGGCTGCGATCACCCTGTTCGATTGCGTTTCGGACGGTTTGCTTCTGCTGTTGGTTGCCGTGGGCGAGCGCATATATCAGCGGCAGGGTCGGCTTGCCTTCGGCCAGGTCGTCACCCACATCCTTGCCGATGTCCTCGCTGTTTGCTGCATAATCGAGAATATCATCTACCAGCTGGAACGCAGTACCGAGATACATGCCATAGCTGGCCATGGCATCACACACTTTATCCGGCTGTTCCGATATCACAGCACCAAGCCGCGCAGAAGAATCGAAAAGCCTGGCGGTCTTGCGATGTATGGTATCGGTATACTGGGACTCTGTTGTTTCGGGAGAATGGGCGTTGAGCAACTGTAATACTTCCCCTTCCGCAATGGCGTTGGTGGTTTTCGCGAGGATGTTCATAACGTCCATATTGCCGGTTTCCACCATCATTTCAAATGAACGCGAGTAAAGAAAGTCACCGACCAGGACACTGGCCTCATTGCCCCATACTTCATTGGCTGTAGGCTGCCCGCGCCGGGTTGCGGATGCGTCAACGACGTCATCGTGAAGCAGTGTGGCGGTATGGATAAATTCGATCACGGCAGCCAGCAGGATGTGGTCGTTGCCGCGATATTTGCAGCAATGGGCACACAGCAGCAGTATCAGGGGGCGAAGCCGTTTTCCGCCACTTTTCACGATATAGGCTCCCAGGGTATTGATAAGAACAATATCCGAGGTCAGGCGCTGGTGGATGGTCTGGTTGACGGCAACAAGATCTGCGGCGACAAGTTGTACAGCAGAATCGAGCAGAATCCCGGGGTCGGGTTGTGGTTTTTCTGGGGCCTTTTGCAGGTTTAGGGTGGGCATCATTCACCTAGGGGGTTTTTTCTGGATTTTAGCCGAGAACCGCATGAAATTTACAGTTTGTCGCTTTTTAATGGCCAATATCGGCGCAACATGTGCAACTTGTGCCCCGGATTCCAAATTGTCCAGTAATTTCCGGCGCTTAGCAACCCCTCACCGCCGGCAAATCAACCCTCAAATACCATTGACGATAGGCCATGTTACGGATAAAATCCCGCGTCCCTGAAAAACAGGGACAAACCCGGCAGCCTTGGCACGCAAATGCATTGCTTCCGGTAAGTTACAGGACTCAAATCGTTGTATTCGCCTGCGGTAGACAGACCACAGGCAGAATGATCAACTTGGGAATTTTCAGTCAATCCAGCAAGAAATCCAGAAATGTACGCAGTTATCGAATCAGGAGGCAAACAATACAGGGTTGCCATAGGAGACAAACTCAAGGTAGAAAAACTCGCTGCCGCTGAAGGTGATTCAGTGAGTCTGGATCGGGTGCTGATGGTGGCAGACGGTGAAGATATTACCGTTGGCTCACCGCTGGTGGGAAGCCCGGTTACCGCAACAGTGGTTGCACATGGCAAGGCAGGGAAGATCAAGGTATTCAAGATGAAACGGCGTAAAAACTATCGCCGAACCCAGGGCCACAGACAGGCCTTTACTGAAATTGAAATCACCGCTATCGGTGGAGATAGCGCCCCTGAAAAAAAGTCAGCCTCCAAAAAGACGGCCGAAAAAGCAACAGCCAAAAAGACCACGGTCAAGAAAGCCGACCCGGCTGGAGATAAAGCGGGCGATGACCTGACAAAGATTAACGGTATCGGTCCGGTTATCGAGAAAAAACTGCTGGGCCTGGGTATCACCACGTATAGGCAGATTGCTGAATTTGATCAAAAGCGAATCGAG
>PVMK01120041.1_pt1 | contig 35093 bp, 36 predicted proteins | sample 1853481 | NCBI WGS metagenome assembly PVMK01 (sample SAMN08533507, study PRJNA380276) | Marine sediment metagenome, whole genome shotgun sequencing project. | reverse complement strand
GACGTTACCGGGCCAATCGAGCAGACCAGGCGGCTTGGGATCGGGCGCAGCGACCGAAGCGGTGTAGACTGGCTGAGAACCCGGCACTGGCTCGCGTCGTGGCAACAAAGCTGCAGCAGCTCTGGTCGCCGGAGCAGATCGCAGGCTGGTTGAAACGTACTTACCCGGACGACGAGAACTACCAGGTGTCACACGAGACCATCTATCGCAGCCTGTTCATCCAAGCCCGGGGCGCCTTGAAGAAGGAGCTGCTTGGGTATCTGCGAAGGCAGCGCACTCTCCGGCGGTACGGCCGTGATAGTGAGACTGTCATCAACGCCTTGATCAAGCAGGCTCACCAACTCCCAAAGGAACTGTACAAGTCGCTCACCTGGGATCGTGGATCCGAGATGGCCGATCACCTTAGGTTCACACTTGCCACCGACATCCAGGTCTACTTTTGTGATCCGCGAAGCCCTTGGCAACGTGGGTCCAACGAAAACACCAATGGCCTGCTGCGGCAGTATTTTCCGAAGGGTACGGACTTGTCGGTACATTCTCAGACGAAACTCAACGCCGTGGCTCGACAACTGAATGAACGTCCTAGAAAAACGCTAGACTTCGAACCACCGGCTGACCGATCTAGCTCATGTGTTGCGTCGATCGGTTGAATTGGCAACGCCGAAGCGGACACTCCTCAACCAGTTCCTGACGGCCTCAGTTCGGCCATTAGTACACAGTCACTTAGGCTAGTACCATCCACTGATGGGACTGGTCATTACCGCAGCGACGCTTTCTTTCATCTTGGTCCATCTCTGGAGAACACGGAGCCAGAAACTCTCACGAGAGCGCGTCGTAAGAGTCAGCCTATTCTATCTATTGTGCATACAGTGGGGCTTTGGCGCGGCCTTCTTGGCGATCCCACACATATTGGTGCCGGATCAGATCGCGGAACTTATCGGCTGGAAAGCAGGCAGTCCCTTCCAAGTCGAACTTGGCTTCGCGTCACTAGGTCTCGCTTTGCTCGGCATTCTATGTATCTGGATGCGCGGTTGGTTCTGGTTGGCTCCCGTCGTCGCGCAGACGGTGTTTCTGTTAGGCGCTGGATATGTGCACGTCCAAGGCATTCTTATTCATGGGAACTTAGCGCCGGGAAACGCAGGCACAATCCTCTTTTACGACATTGTAGTCCCCGTGATTGGCTGCGGCCTGTTCTACGCGCACTTCCGTGTGGGTGGAATCGGTGATTCCAAGGATGCGATAGCGCCAATCTGAAACGCCTGGTATCGGGTCGGATTTGTCGTCACGGATAAACCGCGCTTTCGGCACGCTATCTTGCGGGTCCATAATGGGCACGGACAGATTGATCGAGGCCAGCTCAGGCGTCCGCTTCCGACGCCAGAGCCGACAATCGAATCCGGTTCGTCTATGGCGACATTAGACCGTAGTCTTGCCCAACGACTGGACTAGGGACTATGCGATGACTCTTGACGATGCAAACAAGTGGCTGGTCGCGCTGGCGAACCTCGGCGTTCTCGATGCTGTCGCTGCCAAGCACCCGAACATGGCCCTAGAGCAATATCGCACCATGCTGGAAGGCGTGCGCAAACTACGCAGCGTGGGAGCCGAGTCCTAGCCACGAATCGACAACGCCGCTTCGTCTCCTTCCGGAAGAGGCCGTGTGAAAACTCGCGGCGTGAAAACAAAACCCGCATGAGAGTGCCTCGGTTTCTGATCTTCGGAGCATTTGTTCCCAATGATCGAACTGTCGGGCGTGTTTTTCTGGGTCGTAGTCGGCGCGAAATAGTTTTCACACAGGCTCGGAACAAAGGAGACATGGCTGTGGCGCGGCTGGGCGCTCCGAAATGTCTCCTATCGGACACCAAAGCGGACATCGACGGTCCGAAGATATGCGGCAGAGTTCCGTGTTTAATCGGGACCATGTGTCATATATGTATTGGGAACGGAACATGGGAGTCAGAAACTACCTAATCGAAGGCGTTTCCTGCACCGGCAAAACCTCGGTCTGCGACGAGCTGCGACGGCGCGGCTACCACTCCATCCATGGCGACAGGGACTTGGCCTACTGGGGCGATCCCAAGACCGGTGAACCCTTGGACAGCTCGGCCTACGAGCATTGGATCTGGGACGTCGACAAGGTCAGAGCTATGGTGGCCGACCAAAGTCATGCGGCATCGTTCTTTTGCGGCGGTTCCAGGAATTCCGACCGTTTCATCGATCAATTCGATGGGGCTTTCGTTCTTGAGGTCGATCTGGACACGCTGAACCGGCGTCTTGCCCTCCGACCTGAAGACGAGTGGGGCGGACCAGCAAGCGACGGGGAATCCAATGCGCGACTACAACATGCGGAAAAAAGGGACATTCCAAAGAACGCAATCATAATCGACGCCACGGCACCCATCGCACGCGTCGTCGACGCAATTCTTGGAAATGCCAACTAGGTGTCGCCTTAAGAACCGTAAGATATTAGCGCCCGCTTTTGGAACATTTAGGTCGGATTCTCGCCGCATGCTTGAACTACTCTGAGAACATGCGTTTTCTCGTTTCACAGCCCTCTATTCATGCGGGTTTCAGGGCGGTGCGGCGACGAAACGATAAAGCGTACTAGGTAGGTGCCGCGAACAGCGTGTCGGTTCCGGCGCGCACCAGTTGTTGCGCTGCGATCCGTCCTCCATCGATCTCGGCCACAGGGCTCTCCCGCGTGGGTGCATCCATTGTTGCACACGTAGCCGCCCGGCACCTTTCAGTCGAACAGCTTGCGGGAACTCGCAAATATCAAATAGAAGACCAGCCCGAACACGTACACGCCGGCTGCGGTCTGAAAAACCAGAGCCCAGGAACCGGTTGCTTCGAGGATCAAGCCACTGACGTACACACCAATGATGCCGGGAATGGTCGCCGCCGTGTTCGACAGGCCCATGATTACACCCGCACCACGCGGTGCGATGTCCAAATGGTTCACGCCAAATCCACCTGCCATCGCGCCACCGAAGATATTTCCCAGCGACATCATGGCGATGGCAAGCGGGACACTTTGCACATAACCGACCGTTGCCAGGATCAGCGCCAAGCCGCCAAAGCCGATGGTCTGCATGATCTTGCGCACCCGTGAGACATCCATGCCCGCGCCTATCATGCGATCCGCCGTCCAGCCACCAGCGTTCAAAGCCAGAAAAGCGAACACGGACGGAATCATGGTGAAGATGCCAACCGATGCAAAATCGACGCCGAGGCCTTTGTTGATATAGGTCGGCATCCAGGCCAGCAGCACGTAGCCACCCCAGTTGGCGCAAAAATGGCAGACGATGATGGCCCACACCGCCGGGGTGCGCAGTAGCACCAGCATCGCAGGCGGCTGGGCATCAGATGTCTCATCAGCTTCGGGACCGCGGATCAGGGCCAATTCCTCCGGCGTCATCCGTTTGTGATCCTCGGGCACAGGCGTTGCGTTGCGCTGCCAGAAGATCCACCACACGAAACCGATCGAGCCGAACGCATAAAAGGCTGCCTCCCAACCGAAGCGCGCCACGATCCAGGGTGTCGCCAGCAGCGCAAAGACACTGCCCAGGGGAATCAACGAAAACAGGATGCCGATGGCACGGGAGCGCTCGGCCAACGGAACCCAACGGCCGAACAACGTATAGATCGAAGGAAAGGTGACCCCTTCACCCACGCCCATCAGGACTCGCGTGACAAGCAGGGCAACCATGCCACCCGCTGCAGCGATTGGCGTGAGCAGCGTAAACAAGGACCAGAACAGCACGCCAAAACCCAACACGATCTTGCCGCCGTAACGTTCGGCGAGCCATCCGCCCGCAACCTGGGTGAGCAGGTACCCAGCGAAAAACGAAGAAAGCACGCGGCCCTGTTGTTCCGGGCTCCAGTCGAAATCGGCCGCCATCGGAATGATCGCAACGGAAATGATCACCCGGTCCATGTAACAGATGAACACGGCGAAGGCGGCCAGCAGCACCACCGTGTAGCGTGCGGGCCGGCGGCCGGCAGCAGCTGAGTTTACCTTCTGATCCAAGCCTCCTTCCCTCCTTAGTCAGATCGGGCGTGCGACGGCACCGGCAGCTCCAGAATGCCCCGGATTAAGTTCGACCAGAGTCGTTTCGGCGGCTCGGTCGCCGCGACACGCGAGAACCGCTGGATGATCTCTTCCCAGAGAACCCGCAGTTGTGTCTCCGCGAGCCGGTTACCCATGCAGCGGTGAATGCCGAAGCCAAATGATAGATGATGGCGCCGGTTGTTACGATTGATCATGAAATCGTAGGCTCGCGTTGGCGAGTCCAGGGTCATTACCCCCGTCGGACAAGGCTGCAATCCATTCATCACAGAGCGGGGAAGCGGAAAGCGCATTGAAGGGAGAGTTCGAGAAGGGTGCTGCGGGACCCGAGTTGTGGGTCCCGACGCGGACACGATTTACGACCGAAGCCAATTCCATGTTCTACGAATCAACGCCACTGTACGTGCACGAAAACTGTTAGCCTGGCGATAGTAGACTTCTTTGTCCTGGACTCGCCGCTCACGCCCATTCCGAATCCCCTGCTGGCTCATCTCGCCTGCCCAGACGACTTCGTCTTGCCGTATCCAATAACGCGACCGGCACGCATAGCTCCAGTTGCCAATCAGCTCAGACGTCTGCTTCCGACGCCAAAGCGGACGATCTTCTGTCGGAAATTGCCTAGTTCGGTCGCTGTTTACCAGCGTTCAGATTTTCGGTTCTCATCGAAGAAGCCGGTGACACCTTTAGACTCGTGGGACCTTCGGCAGCCGGCTCCAAACCTGGCGCCAACGCGCGTCATCAACCAAGCGTCGGTCCGTGCGCGAGTAGTGCATCCAAGTCACCACGTCGAAGGTGCTCGCGTCGATACCTTCCTCGATCCACCGAAATGCATTGTCGAGATCGTCCAGCGCCACATAAGCGTCTATCACATCGACCGGGTTCACGCCGCTCCGGCTGCCTTCGGCTTCGAGTTGGCGCAAGATCGACACCGCACGATCGGCGCGACCCGTCATCGCCGGCTCGAATTGGCGGTGGCGTGGTCCGACGTATACGTAGATCGCCGGATACCAAAGCACGGTGCCCATCGCACCTGATATCACACTGAGATCTCAACGGACTCTGACTATGACCATAAAGAGACTCGACAAAAAGGACTGGGCCGCCTACTTCGATGGCTTGTCCAAAACACTTGGCGCCAAAAATGTGACGATTGAGCTGGCCCCGCTGGGTATCGGTCCCGAGATGGAGGCGAAATCTCTGGCCTTGGGCGGGCTCGTCTATGATGGCAAATCAGACCTGTTCGAGGTGCAAACCGAGGATCTGGATCACCTCATCCACGGACCGACCGAAATTTATGTCGACGAGTGGGAAGGCGCAGTTACCAGCGTGGAGGTAATCGACCGCGACGGGACTAAACAGATCATCATCCTGAGTGAGCCCCTTCCGGTTGTACGGTGACTGGCTAGCGCGTTAGGTCGGCATCATCAGCGGTGTCCGAACCATTGAACCGCCCCGGTTTTCGCTGTGAGGCTGTTTCAGCCGACCCGAATTCCGCTCGTCGGCGTCGTTAAGATCAGGTCGGTAGCCAATGTAGGTAGTGTTGGATGCACATGCCTTCTTCAAGCCCCTTTTTCCCAACCCGCTGGAAAGCCTCTGCAATTACCCATCTGCTCCTGAAGCTAGTTCAGGGGCGCGACTTGCCCCATTCCAACGCCACTTTTTCTTCGACCCGCGAGCTCCACGAGCATTTCGGCGTGGCGTTTGGGCGTCAGGCGATAACCCGCATAAAACAAAACGGAGATGAAGCCCAAGGAAGCGATCATGGGTCCGTAGAAAAGTCCCATGTTCATGAGGGTCTCAGGCGGGACATCCGCGGCCGTCCGTATCTCCGGACCCGTGGGCCAGTTGATGATCTCCAGGGCCCATCCGGCGATCACGGCGCCGAATCCGCTCGTCGCCTTTGCAGAGAAGGCCACGGCGGCAAAAAAAGCGCCCTCCTGGCGACGTCCCGTCTGATGCTCGTGCTCATCGCAGACGTCCGCCATCATCGAACCGTACCCGACGTTTGCCTGGGCGGTCGAGAAACCCTGGATGACCTTGACAGCGACGAGCAGCGGCAAGATGGTCTTCATTTCCATTTGCCCGACCGAGATCGTGTCGTCGTTCTCGGGAAACCAGCCAACCAGCCTCAAGACGACGGGCAGCGTCTGGAAAAACGCCCAGGACAACCCGCCGAAAATCAGGCAAGCCTTCTTTCCCCAGGCCGAGAAAAGCCGCACTGAAACGAACGTGCCAAGCGCATTGCCGATGGCGTAGGCGATGAGCACGGGGAGCACGATTGCGTCATCCAACTCCCAGAAGTAGGTAATCATGTAGATGTCGAGCGTGTTGGTGACACCCACCATGACGAAGACGACCAACACGCCGGTGAACAGGTAGCGGAAGTTCCGGTTGCGGGTGACGTCCTTGAAATCCGCCACCAATCGGACGAGCAGCGTCCGAAGTGCCACGCGCGGACCATCGGGATTTCTGGGTAGGAACGGGATGATGGACCGAGTGCCCCAGGCGCTCCAGAAAATCGTGATGGCCATGGCCACGGCCGAGCAAAGCGCCCAAGGTGTGTAGGCGGCAGCGTTGAAACGTCCTACCTCGCCCAGGAGCGGGGAGAAGACTAGAAAGAACATGGTCAGCGCAAACAGGCCGCCGACGTTTGAGAAGAATTGCCGATAGGCGACCAACGCCGTCCGGTCCTCGATGTCCTCCGTAATCTCCGCGCCAAGCGCAATATGGGGAACGTGATAAAGCGACATCATGGTTCGTGCGACGTTCGTGAAAACTGCGAGCCAAACGAAAAGCCCGAACTCGGACGTTACGAGGGGAAAGAACAACAGAAAGAAGCATGCGGCCAATGGGAGGAAGGACGCATACATGAAAGGGTGGCGCCGTCCGTTCTTCGATTTCCAGTGATCCGATAGCGAACCGGCGAAAATGTCGGACACCGCGTCCACCATTACGGCGATGCCGATCGCCGAGCCGGCTAACCCGGGGCTCAGGCCGAGTATCTGGCTGTAGTAAAAGAGCAGGAAAAAGCCTAGTCCGCTGCCGAATATTCCCTCACCTGCCTGGCCGATGCCGTAGGCGAACTTGAAACGGAAACTCAGCTTTCTACTAGCCATGTGTACACATGCCGGTTTTCAGTGCTGTCCCGGGAAATCGAATCACTACCTACGTTATTGGATTTGCGGTGCAATTGCTCGTTGGTGACCGGCAACCGCCTGAACGGAAGGCTTGGCCGGAACTTCGGGCAGGAGCCACCGTCTGTGATGCGCATACCTTCCTTCGAATGAATTCTCACTCGCTACTTTGTTTCTGCATATCGATCCTGTACAAGGACAGCTTTGCCGGCAGGTACAACGTCAGCCTTTTGCCCACCAACTGGCTCCCGCAGAACCAACGCCTGCTGATCGCCACCACGATCTGCGTGGCACTGGCGGCGACCGCACATACGACCGAAGGTTCGGCGGTGGGACGACAAGGAGATAAGGGGTTGTCTTGCTCATCTGCTGCTTGTGAAATCTACCCGTTTCGACAAAAACCCGAAATTGTGTGAACGGCTGGAGCAGAAATGGGCGGACCTGGCCCATATCTGCAGGTTGGGGCATCAAGCGGTTCCAACATACAGTCGGGAGCGGGTGCGCGAAACGCTCAGGCAGCAGCTCGGAAGAAACATGCTGTACGCGCGAACGGAAAGTGGCGCGTTTACAGAGCTGGCCGAAGACCTGGATGCCGATATCACCGGCTGGAGTTGGACGGCAAAATTCGCCGATCTGGACAATGACGAATGGCAGGACCTCTACATCGTCAATGGGCGATTCCCCTCTCGAAAACGAGCGACCAATGTGTTTTTCAACAATCAGCAGGGTAAACGTTTCTCCAACGCCACACGTGAGGCCGGCCTGGAAAACTATCTGGCGATGGGCTCCTACACCTATATCGATTATGACAACGACGCTGATCTGGATATCGTCGCCGTTTCAGATGACGGTCCCATCTGGGTCTACACAAACAACACCCAGAAGAACTCGGGAATCGTCTTCGAACTCAACGACAGCAAAGCAAACCGCGCGGGCATCGGCAGCCGCATCATCATCCATTACGGCCCTGGCGGCAGTAAACATCAGCTCCGAGAGATCAAGGCAAGCGGCGGGTTCCTGTCCTACGATGCGCCCCGCGCCCACTTCGGATTGGGGGAGCACCGTGTGGTTTCGCGCGTCGAGGTCATCTGGTCCACCGGAGAGAACACCGAGCTAAGCGGTGAATTCAGGGCCGGGCACAGATACGTAATTGAGCGAACATGATTCGGACAGTACGATCGGTAGCTCGATGCACATCCTGCTAGAGGGCGATCGAACATGACCATGCGCGCCTACGATCCCGAGCGTGACCTGGAAGCGGTTACACGCATCTGGTTCGAGATCGGCTGGTTGGAAAACGAGCGGCAGGCCAAATACATGGAACCGTTCATCTCGGCCGGTAGCGCAATGGTCGCCGATATCGACGACGAAGCTGAGTGCTTCGTGCACGTCACCGATGGCACGGTCCGGCATCAGACCGTCGACCTGGACCTTGCGGCTGTCACCGCCGTGACCACGAGTCGAATCGCCCGCAAGACCGGCTTTGCGAAACGTCTTACCGCGGCGTCACTCGCCAATGCAGCAGAGTCGGGCGCCGCGGTATCGGCGCTCGGCATGTTCGAACAGGGTTTCTACGACAAGCTGGGTTTCGGAACCGGTGGGTACGAACAGATTGCCGTATTCGACCCCGCATCGCTTACCGTAACCAACGGCTTTCGCCCACCCAAACGGCTGACCTACGATAACTCGGCCGAGATGCATCATGCACTGCTCCACCGCCACCGGGGGCACGGAGGGGTGACGCTCAGTCCGGCCGATGTCATCAAAGCGGAGGTTGGGTTCACCGACAACCCGTTTGGCTTCGGCTACTACGACGGGCCGGACGGCACGTTGTCCCACTTCATCTGGGGCGACGCCCAGGGAGAGCACGGGCCGTACAGTGAAAGCGCGATGGCCTACCAGAACGCTGAGCAGTTAATGGAGTTACTCGCGCTGATCAAGTCGCTGGGCGACCAGGTGTCGTCGTTTCGCATGCTCGAGCCGGCTGGGATTCAGCTGCAGGATCTGCTCAAGCAGCCGTTCAGGCACAGAAGAGGAACGGCTGGTTCCAAGCATGAAAACAAGCTCGGCAGCACGGCATACTGGCAATTGCGCATCCTTGATCTGCAGACGTGTCTGGCAAATATGGTTCTCGACGGTCCGACCACGCAGTTCAACCTGACACTGGCCGATCCGGTGGTCGATCACCTGGATGACGGATCGAACTGGAGAGGCATCGGCGGCGAATACATCATCACGCTCGGTCCGGAGTCGAAGGCGGCTCCGGGTACCAGAAAAGGCCTGGCAACACTGCCAGCCAGCGTTGGTGCGTTCAGTCGCCTGTGGTTCGGCGTACGGCCCGCATCGAGCCTTGCGATCACGGACGAACTGCGCGGCACCCCGGAACTGTTGTCGCAGCTCGACTCGACGTTGCGTTTGCCACAACCACATCTTGGATGGGATTTCTAACGCGGGCTCAGTTCGCCGAGTGCTCCGTTTCAAGCATCAGCTTCAGACCTGCCGTCAACCGCTCTCTGGCCGTCTCGGTGTTCTGACCCCTTTCCAGGGATGCGATGCCTTGTTCCAGTCGGAATCCGGGAATGGTGTCCTGCACTTTGCGGATCGCCGCCCGTGCCGCGTCCAGTTCGCCAATACAGGCGAGCGCATTGGCCTGAACCAGACAGGCACTGTAATCGTGCGGTGACCAGAGTTCCCAGTCCTCAGCATATGGAAGTGCCTCCTCATACTCGCCGAGAAGACAATAAGCCATGGCAAGGCCTCTGTTGTTGGGGCCCAGATCTTTGGGCGCCTTTTCGGCAAGCTCTTCGTAAATGGATTTCGCTTCTTCGGCCTCGCCGGCTCGCAGCAGGACATTCGCGAGCGTCACCGACGAAGGCGCAATGGGAGCAAGCACCAACGCCTTTCGCGCAAGCGAAATGGAACGCCGCATCTCGCCCAGGTTCATATAGGTGGTGGCGGCAATGGCAACTACCGCAGCGTTTCTGGGCGCGAGCCGGAGCGCGGATTCGATCTCGGTGAGCGCCTGTTTGCGATCACCGTCAGGATCTTCGCTGAGTTCGGCGATGAGGTCCTGCGCGAGCACGTCGGCCAGGCGCACATGAGCGACGCCTGAGGAAGGATCCAGTGCAATGGCACTTCGGATGAGGGCCTGCCGCTGTTCACGGCCTTCGCGTTTGCTTACCGGGATTGCAGCCGCCAGCGCCAGCAGACCCCACGGTCCAAGCTCCTCCCGAGGCATGCGCAGGATGCGCTGGAAGTTATCGTTGCCGCCAGCCGACGCCACCGCATTGCTGATCTTCAGGGTGAGACTATCCTGTGCGGTACCCATGTCCTCAATGGATTCATTGAATATTTCTGTCCAGACATGGCCGCCGGTCTCGGCGTCGATGAGCTGAGCAACCACTCTGATGTTCGCACCCACCTTTCTGATGCTGCCTTCCAGGACATAGCGGACGGAGAGCGCCCGGCCTACTTCACGGACATCCGATGCGCCTCCCTTGAACTGGGAACTCAAGTTTCTGGCCGACACGAAGAAGGTCGGATTCTGGGCAAGATGAGTAATGATGTCGTCCGTCATGCCTTCCGCAAGGCCAAAAAGTGTCGGATCGTTGGTCAGATCGTCCAGGGGCAGGACGGCGAAGGAAGGACGCTCATCGCCTCTTGGCGCGGGCGACTCCGCGGCCCCTCGATCCACAGCCCCAGGATCCGAGGTCCCGCGGTCCGCACTCCCGCGAATAGACCCGAGCGTCTGACGGATACCCTGAAGCAGGCTTTCCATATCGGCGGTGGCCGCGTCCTGTGGTGTCCAGTCGATGAGCGTTGCCGCCTGGGTGCGGCGAAAGGCGAACGGCAACTCGATGTCGTCCAGAAGAACGGGGACCAGGATGTCTTTATCGAGGCCAAAAAGGGCTTCACGCCGCACCCAGTCGGAAGTCGCCGAAGCTTCGGTCCAGACGACCACGACGCAGGCGGACTGTGAAAGCGCCTGCTCGATCATGTCGTCGAAACTCGTGCCCGGAACGATATGCCGGTCCCACCAGACAGACCAACCCTGGGCCTCGAAGGTCGAAACCAGGGGGGCGACCCGCTCGCGGTCACCACTTGCGTAGCTAAGGAAAATGTCCGTCACAGGCCCACCCGGGGGCACGGAGGAGGCGCGTTTCGCGCAGAGCTGAGAACCTAAGCCTCGGCCGTGCTCGGGTCTATCATTGTTTTGACTTCTGTGATGCGCGTCGCAGGGAACCCGCTCTTTTCGGCATGCTCCCTGATGATGTCTTCATCCCTGGCCATATACACGCAAAGGGTCATGTCGTTGACCACATAGGACTCAATCCACTGGATATCGGGTCCCAACTCTTCGAGCACCTCGTTCGACCTCTGAGAGGCTGCCTGCAGTTCTTCGGCGCTCGAACCGCCAATGCCCGGTATGGCTCTTTCAATCAGATATTTTTTCATTGCCCCCTCCTGAAGTGAGTATTGCAAAATCCTACGGTGTCTGCAAAACGAGGCAGAGTCTATGATCCGCCGCAGACATGCCTGAAATCACCGCCGAGACCCGCCGACAGAGGTTCACGTTAGCGCCCCAGGGCTCGGCTGCGCGCCTGGTGCTGGCGGTCCTTACGAGCGCGGGAATCTTTTACGCCAATCTCAGCCCCGTGATCGTGAGCGGGCTCATCGGCTTCCTCGACTTTTCGAACGACGACGCCGGTTTCGTGATGGCAGCAAACACCTACGGCGCGGCGATCGGCACGCTCCTGGCCATCGGCCTCGTCAAGCGAGTCCCGTGGCGTCCAACGGCCGCATTGCTGCTCGTGACGCTGATCATCCTGGATCTGATGACCATCGGCGCCACCAGCCCCCCCGCGTTGATCGGCGTGCGATTTCTGCACGGTCTTACAGGTGGCGCCATCATGGGCATCGGCTTTTCGGTGATCGCGCGAACGCCGCATCCCGAGCGCACGTTCGGTTTCGCGATTCTGGTGCAACTCGGCCTGGGTGGAGCGGCCATTGCCGGGTTGACGCCGCTGCTGCCGACATTGGGCCCGGCCGTGGTCTGGTCGGCGCTCGCGATGTTCAGTGGTCTGGCGCTCCTGACGTTGCCCCTGCTCGATACGTACCCGCTGTCGGCCACTGCTGGCCCCCGGGATCGAGCCGCTGGAAGGGCGCCACTACTGGTGGTGCTCACGACGATGGCCGCGATCTTCATTTTCCAATCCGGACAGATGTCGATGTTCACCTACATCATCGAACTCGGCAAACACTACGGCTTGGAACTGGGCTTTGTGAGCCTGACGGTTGCCGGTTCGTTCTGGACAGGAATCCCGGGTGCGCTGTTGGTGGTCTGGTGGTCCACGCGCTCGGGTCGGCTCCGGCCCATCGCGTTCGGGATCGGGTTCACCATGTTGGCCATCACGATGCTTCTGGGAGGCGACCCTGTCAGCTTCGTCGCAGCGAATGTGTGTTTCGGGCTTGCTTTCGCAATCACCATTCCGTATCTGTTGGGGCTTGCATCAGAGCTGGACGCGTCCGGACAGATGTCCGCACTGGGTGGATTTCTCAGCACCCTGGGCCTTGCCAGCGGGCCGGTTCTGGGCGCGTTGCTAACCCGGGAAGACAGGTTCGACACATTGATCTACGCGGCACTGATATTGCTGACCCTGAGTGTGTGCGCGGCGGCCTACCCGGCGCGATATCTGGACGGGAGAGACCAGGCGCACCGGACCAGCCGGTTGCGATAACCGCGGTGGTCGCCTCGCAAGGATCGACACAACTTGGTGCCGGGCGTCAACTTGGTGCCGGGCGTCAACATTCATTGTACGAAAATGTTGACGCCCGGCACCACGCTGGGCTTACGTCGTCCGATCGAATTCTTCGACGGTCACGCGCATTTCTCTGGGTAGCAGCAGGGGGCCGTACTGATTGTAAATGGCTACATCGGTGGCATCCCGGCCATGGGCAATGGCGATGCGGGCCCCGGCACCCGGGGGACTGATCGGGTCGAAGGTATGCCACTCACCACCTACGAACACCTCGAACCACGCATGGATGTCCATCGGTTCGAGATTCTGGAGGTACCCCACCACGAGGCGTGCGGGTATGCACAGCGCCCGGCACAGGGCGATGCCGATATGCGCGAGATCGCGGCACACCCCTTCGCCGCGCTGATGTACCTCAATGGCTGACACCGGGTAGGTGCTACTCAACGGCGTGAACCGTATCGTTCGTCGCACCCAGTCCGTGATCGCCACTACCTGCGCAGAACCCGGTGTGCAGCCCGCCACGATTTCAGTGGCCATGTCACCGAAACGGTCGGATTCGCAGTAACGGCTGGGCAACAGATAGCCAAGCACCTGGTCCGGGAGATTCGGGATCTCGATGAACGCAGCAGACTCGGAGACCAAGGGTCGTTCTGCCACCATGACGTCCGCGGACGTGTTGATTCGGAACTCCCCCACGGGTGCCACCATGCGCTGGCACAGATTTCCGAATCCGTCAGTGAACTCGACCACCTGCAGGGGTGGAGACAGGCGGTAGTCTTCAGCCGCCACCCACTGGCTGGGATTGCTGCGCGGTCGCAGCATGAACACCATGGGCGTGCTTACCGCGACGCTGAACGAAAGCTCACAGGATACGTGCAACCACGTTTCACTCATCTACTAACTCAACGTCGGCGAGTTCAGCCTTCAAGCGCGGCGCCACCTGCGTAAACAACCGCTCCAGGCTGGGGTTCATCTGTTCTGCCCGAAGCCCCGGAGGCACCGCCATGCTGACGATGTCGGTAATCCCGAAGGTCTCGACGAAACCTTTCAACTCCGCCACGCAGTGCTCCACGTCACCCACAATCCAGGTTTGTGGTATCGGTTCGCCCTGCTCACCCAGTCCCTCCCCGCTTTCCTCGAAGAATCGCTGGTAGAGCGCCATTCGGTATCGTTCAGCGGCACGCACGAGCGACCAGTCCGCGCCGTCGTCGCCCGTCACCAGAATGCTGCGAATGATGCCAACCCGGTAATCCGCAGGCGCACGTCCGCTGCTGGTGAGCGCGTCCACCCAGGGGTCGAAGGAGCGACGCTTCAACCCCTGCGGCAAAAAATTCGTGTTGTAGTGAGCTGCGCGCGCCGCCCCCGCTTCGGACATGGCCGCGATCCACAGCGGTGGGCCTCCAGGCTGTACGTAGCCAGGCGTGATGACCACATCATCGAACTGATAGCGCGTACCCTGATAGCTGAAGCGTTCACCCGTGAAGCAGCGCTGCAGCACCTCGATGCCTTCGTTCATCAGCGACACGCGACGACTCACGGGCAGCCCGAATCCCCGGAACTCGTGCGGCGCGTACCCCATCCCCAGGCCCAACTCGATGCGCCCGCCCGACAGGTTGTCGAGCACTGCCAGGTCTTCGGCCAGACGAATGGGGTGATTGAAGGGCATCAGGCAGATGTCGGTACCGAATCGAACGCGTTCGGTGACGGCTGCCATCGCGCCCGCGACCGGTATCCAGCTTGGCAGGTAGCCGTCGTCAACGAAATGATGTTCGGTAAACCACACCAGATCCGCGCCCATCTGGTCGAGCCACTGCACCTGCTCCAGGATTTCCTGATACAGCTGCCGATCCGGCACACCCGAATCCGGTGGATTTCGAAAGTCGTAGCACACTCCGATTCGCAGGTCTGGCATAGGTGGCCACCGATTGGATTTGTTTAGCGCAGGGCTCCCGTCGGAGGGTGCCCGAGGTCCCTCAAGGTGCGCAAGCCCCGGCGCAACCTGCGCGTATCGGAAACGGCGAGCTCTCTGATACATTTCTTTCGGTATGCGGAATCTTCAAACCGGTCAAGCGTCGCACCAAGTTCTCGATGCACGGCGTCGCCGTATATCGTATCGGCAACTGCTATTCCAGCAATGAGATCGTCGTTAGACCAGCTGGCTGCCATGAATGCCAGGTCTATCAGATCGCGTGATCTCGTAGATTCATCGCGACCGCGGTCTGCGTTGGCAAGCACCTTTTCTGCGATGCACGAGGCGTGATCCAGGACATCAACGGGGAATGCAGCCATCCGGGTTCCTGTCAACGGAATTCGTCCTTCAGAGATGATCTCGAATTTGAGGGGCTGCCCATCAACCAGCAGAAACGTTCTGATGCCGTACCTGTCCGAGCGAATATCCCGCATCAGTTCGTACGGATCAGAGAATACGTCGCCGAACGTATTCTGCGTCACCATGCTCCGTAGCTCTCGATACCCAACGCGGTCTGAGCACAAGAAATCAACGTCCACCGATTCGCGGAACTCACCAAGCTCCAGAACGATGCGGGTTCCACCGCCGAAGTAACATTGGACGGAAGACAACAACGATTCGTTCAGCGACTCCAGAACCTGCCAGACCAGTTGATGTCGCGGGCGATCGAAGTCAGGCATTGAAGACGCCACGCCCGAACTCCTGGGTGAGTTCATCAATGAATGTTCGTTCGTGATCCAACAGGCCCGCGTCATCAACGAGGCGCCAGTTCCTTTCGTAGAGATCAAAGGCCTCTCGTCGCGTCATGTACTCAACGTTCCGATTCCAGCAAAGCAACGCGAGATTCGGGTACCGATCGATATTGATGACTTCAGCGTTCAAGAAAGTGAAAAAACGTTCCACGAATCGTTGGTCTCGCATGCCAGTCTTCAATTTCTCGCGCAGTGCGAACGGCAGCTTGATCTGATAGAGACCAATGCCCGCTTGCCGTTCCTTTAGCCGTTGTCGGTGCTTCGCGGTACGCAATTGTTCTCGTCGAGTATCCATTGTTTAATCCTAACAGATGACATGTCATCATTACACGCACACCTTACGAACGGCCGGCCGCAATCGACGCGAAGATAGTCTGTAGAATGCGGCCGTCCCACGCGGTTGGCTTTCACCCTCATCCGTCCTCAAGAGGAAGATCATGGTCCGGCATCTCCTTGTCCTCACCGCAGCAGTCCTGATTCTGGCGGGCTGTGCTCGCCAGGCTCCAGTGCCACCTCCGGTGAAAAATCTTGGCCGAGCAGTGAGCTATCTCGAAGACGTAAAGCCCGTGTTCGACTCACGCTGCGCGGTCTGCCATTCCTGCTACAACGCGGCCTGCCAGCTGAAACTGAGTTCCTTCGAAGGGACCGACCGGGGCGGCAGCAAGACCGCGGTCTACGCATCGCGACTCCGGGACCAGCCACCCACTCGCCTGTTCATGGATGCCCGCACGACACAGCAGTGGCGAGGGATGGGCTTCCACAGCATCACCGCAAATCACGACTCCAATGCTGATTCCATTGCGGAACAGCACGCCGGAAACGATTCGATCATGGCCTATTTTCTCGACGCCAAGCGTCGCAGTCCGGTGCCGGAGGGCGAATATCGGGCCGAGGATTCCAACCTGAGTTGCCCGGCAAGCACACGGCAGGTCCGATCGTTCCTCGGCAAACATCCGGCGCGTGGCATGCCCTTCGGAATGCCGGTGCTCTCCAGAGGCGAACACGACCTTCTGACCACCTGGCTGGAACAGGGCGCCATGGGGCCGAGCGCGGCCGAACAGGCGGCGCTCACCTCGCCAGACGCCGCGAACGCCGCGCAAGTTCTGAAATGGGAAGCCTTCCTCAATGCAGATGATCCCAAACATGCGCTGACGGCTCGCTATCTCTACGAGCACTTCTTCCTGGCCCACGTGAGATTCGCCGAAACTCACAGCAACGAGTTCTTCCGACTGGTGCGCTCCAGGACGCCGACGGGCCAACCGATCGCGCCCATCGCAACGGTCCGGCCCTACGACAACCCGGGCATCGAGCGCTTCTACTATCGCTTCGAGAAGATCCATTCAACGATCGTGTTCAAGACGCATATCGTGGTCGAGTTCAGCGATCGCACGCTTGCGCGATACCACGAGCTGTTCATCGATTCCGAATGGCTCGAGCCGCCGCACCGGATGGCCTTCGACGATGAGAGCGGCGCGAACCCTTTCCTCATCTATGCCCAGATTCCGCCGCGCGTGCGCTATCAATTCCTGCTGGATCACTCCGAATACATGATTCGGACGTTCATCCGCGGCCCGGTCTGCAAGGGCCAGATCGCGCTGAACGTGATCCACGACCACTTCTGGGTGCTGTTCCTCGACCCCGAGGCCGACCAGACCATTCAACGGCCGCAGTTCCTGGTCGAGCAGGCCGACAACCTGCGGCTGCCCACCGAGCGCGGCAGTGACATGCGCCTGATCAGCATCTTCAGCAACAGATACAGGGATCGCTATGCCAGGTTCTACGCGGCAAAAAACGCGCTCTACGACGAAACGGTGCCGGACGGTCTCGGCATGGACGCCATCTGGCCGGGCAATCGACCCAGCGACGCTCCGCTGCTGACCATCTATCGGCATTTCGACAGCGCATCGGTGCGCAAAGGCGCACTGGGAGATCTGCCTCGAACCCTCTGGGTGATCGACTACTCCCAGTTCGAACGCATCTACTACGCACTGGTGGCGGGGTTCGACGTGTTCGGAACCGTTTCTCATCAGGCGAACGTGCGCCGCTACATGGACTATCTGCGAATGGAAGGCGAGCTGAATTTCCTGACTTTTCTTCCGCCGAAAGATCGGGTTGCCATCTTTCAGTCCTGGTATGTCGGGGCCGGAGCAATGGAACAAACGAAGCACCAGGAGGTGTTGACGAGTCGCGCCACACAGGTTGTCTTTGCTACGCAGGACCCCAAGCGCGAGTTCGTCGAACGAGCAGTAACCGAACGGCTTCTCGACACGACGGGCATTGGCTTCGATCCGGTGAACTACCACGGTGCCGGCGAGCAATATACGATGCCGACCACGTTTGCCACGCGCGCAGACATCCTTCAGGGCTTTCGCGCGCTGACCGCGCCGGGCACGGGATTCATCAGGCACGTGACCAGCACGGAGGCGAACGTGCTGTTCGTTCGGGTCCGAAGAGGTCAGGGCACGGACCACTTCTTCTCCATCGTCATCAATCGCTGGCACGACAACGTGAGCTCAATGTTCGGTGAGAAGAAACGGTTGGACCCCGCCAAGGATACGATCGACTTCCTGAGCAGTAGTATTGGCGCCTACCCTAACTATTTCCTAGAGGTCGACTTGGGCGAACTGCCAGACTTCTTCGACATGCTGCAGAACTTCGATGGATCACCGGCGTACGTGACCAAGCTCAACGGGTACGGTGTCAACCGGATGGATGAACGCTTCTGGGACGTCTACGATTGGTTCCAGCAGCGGCTGAACGCGCAGCAGCCGATTCACGCGGGCCTGTACGATCTGAACAGATATTATTCCCGGGCGTTCACTGATTAGTGTTTGCCTTGCTTGCCAGGTTCGCCACACGACCCGAACCATTTTCGGAGTACACCGCGCTCGCGCTGTGGAACCATCCTCATGTCTCCCGACAGATGTTGCAGGCTCACCTCGACCCGACAACGGACCGCGCGTCATACATGCCCGAGAAGATGGACGCATCAGTTGCCTGGCTGGATCAAGTGCTGACGCTTCGCGGAAAACGCGTCTGCGACCTCGGCTGCGGGCCGGGCCTGTACACCACACGATTCGCCGACCTGGGCGCCGAGGCGTCGGGCATCGATTTCTCCGAGATATCGCTCGCCCACGCAAAGTCCGAAGCCGATAAGGCGAGCCAACAGATAACCTACCTGCGGGCCGACTACACCAACACCAAACTGCCCGCAGCAACCGACCTGGTTACGCTCATCTCCTGCGACTTCTGCGCCTTGTCGCCATTGCAGAGGCAAGGCCTGCTGCTCGAGATTCATGCCGCGCTGAAACCAGGCGGCCACTTCGCGCTGGATGTGCTCTCGATGACCGCGTTCGAAGCGTTTGCAGAAGGCGACCTGATCGAACGCAACCTGATGGACGGGTTCTGGTCGGCCAGCGACTACCTCGGCGTAATCGCCAGAGCGATCTAACCGGAGACACTATTTTGGAGCCACTCACACACCTGGTGATCATCTGGTGCGGCGTTCTGGTCGCCGTGCTCGCCGCGCAGAAAACCAGGCTCACGCCCGTTCTCTGGTTCCTGTTCGTGGGTGCCGTTCTGGTAAACGTCGGCGCCCTGCCGATCCAGGCCGATCCGTTCATCCGTTACTTTGCGGAGATCGGGATCATCGTGATCATGTTCGCGCTCGGCTTCGAGGAAGACACCAGCAATTTCGTCCAGAGCATCAAGCGAAGCTGGGGTATCGCGCTGTTCGGCGCGATCGGGCCCTTCGTGGCGGCCTACGCCGTGGCCCAGTATTTCTGGGGCGATCACAACGTCTCGCTGATGTGCGGATTGACGATGACCGCCACGGCCGTGTCGCTGACGATGGTCTCCTTGAAGAGCGAGGGACTTCAGAAGTCTCCAGCGGCCACGGGCATCATGACGTCCGCCGTCCTCGACGACATCGGGTCGTTAGCCCTGGTAGCAATCCTGATACCGGTCGTCACGGGAGAGGCTCCGGCCAGCGTGGTCGAGGTGGCGTGGGTACTCGGCAAAGCTGTCGCGTTTTTCGCAGGGGTGATCGTGCTTGGCGCCTGGGTGCTTCCTCACCAAAGCGACGGCTTCATGAGCCGTCTGCCCGTGCTGCGGCGGTTCGGAGTGAAGCACGTGTTCCGCCTCGTCAGGGCTGAGCACAACACCCTCATCGTGCTGACCCTGGCGGTCCTGGTGGGGCTGGCGGCGCACGCCCTGGGTTTTCACCCGGCGGTCGGCGCCTACATGGCCGGGCTGGTGTTCAAGGAAGAGTACTTTCACTTCGGCGCACCGGACGAAGATCACTATCGCCAAACCAAGTCAGTCGTCGATGACATCGCGTTTTCCTGGATCGGACCGGTCTTCTTCGTCAACCTGGGCGCACACATCATCTTCGACTGGGAAGTCGTCGCGTCGCTGATCCCGCAGATCATCGCATTGACGCTTGCGATCTTCGTCGTTCAGATTTCGACCGCGGGGCTCGCCGCGCGCTACACCGGAAAATTCACCTGGCCGGAAAGCCTGATGATCGGCTTCGGCATGCTCGGGCGGGCCGAACTCGCTTTCGTGGTCATGGACATCGCCTACGTGCAGCATTCGATACTCACCCAGGAGGCCTTCATCACGCTGATGGCAGCGGCCTTCTGGCTGAATGTGGCGGTCCCGGTGACCATCGCCTGGTGGAAACCCCACCTCTCCGGGGACCATCTCTCCGGGCCCCATCCCTCCGGAAAGGACTGACGGCCGGGCAACGTCCGCTCGAATTACGCCACGGTCTTGGTAATGGCTTCGTCCAACGCCTTGGGATCGAACCCCCAGGGACCGGGTTCACCCTGGAAGGCGATCATGCCGTCCCGGGCAATGAGGTACAGCCGATCCGGCAAAGCGCCATAGGCGTCGGCGATCGTGTCGTCGATTTCATCCACCACCACCGGCATGCGAATCGCCAGATTGATGGCACACGACGCCGCGACTTCGACCCGTTCATCGGTAGTCGTCGGATCGTTCACCAGGATGCCTTCATCCCGGTTCGGCGATACCACCCAGCCCTCTTCGGGGTGCGCTTCGCGGATGTACACCACCAGGAAGTTGACCTGGTCCTGCCACGCTTCCCACATGTCGTGCAATGCGTTCAACTGAACGCGAAACGGGGGTCAGGTGTAGGATCCGAAGATCAGCGCGACCGGTTTCTCGCGCGCCGCTTCCAGCAGGTTGAAGGTTTGACCGGTAGCGGTCTTACGACCATCACTGAAGTCGTAGACCGGGCTCGAAAAGTCGTGCGCCGGGCCGCCCTGGGTAACCGAAGCGGTCGCCAGCGCCTGATGGCGCGGGTCGGCCATCACGTCCATCGGCGTCTTCGGTGAATCTTCGGGCGTGAATGCCCGCCAATCGAAACCGTCGGGCAGGCTCTTCTCAGATTCGCTCATCGATGTCTCCCTTTTCGGATCGTCAGGCGCGTATTGTGCCCGTGAGTTAGAGTGCAGTCGAATGAGCGCTAAACCCCCCATATTCAGTGCAGCCACGCGCCGCTACGTGCTGGGCACGCTGGTGGTCGTATACACCTTCAACTTCATCGACCGGCAGATTCTGTCCATTCTGCTCGAGCCGATAAAACTCGAGCTCGAACTCTCCGATACGCAACTGGGGTTTCTGACCGGTTTCGCCTTCGCGCTGTTCTACGCAACCCTCGGCATACCGATCGCGCGCTGGGCGGATGCGCACAGTCGTCGAAACCTCATCGCGCTGTCGTTGACCATATGGAGCGGGATGACGGCGCTGTCGGGAGTAGCCCAGAACTTCGGACAGCTCCTGTTCGCCCGCATCGGGGTCGGCGTGGGCGAAGCCGGGTGCAGCCCGCCGGCACACTCGATGCTGTCCGATTACTACCCGCCGAACCAACGCGCCACGGCGCTCGGCATCTACTCGCTGGGAATTCCGTTTGGCATTCTGTTCGGCTTTCTGGCGGGCGGTTGGATCAACGAATTCTTCGGTTGGCGCGTGGCGTTTTTCGTGGTGGGCATTCCGGGCCTCATCCTTGCTCTGGTGGTTCGCTTTACCGTTCGCGAACCCATACGCGGCATGTCGGAGGGCCGCAGCGCCGCCGCCGACCAACCCGGAATTATGGAGACGTTTCGCTATCTCTGGCGGAAACGCTCATTCCGGCACCTGGCCTTCGGTGGCGCGTTGACCGCGTTCGTGGGATACGGCGTGGTCAGTTGGTTGCCTTCGTTCCTGATCCGCTCGCATGGCATGGAAACCGGTGAAATCGGCACCTACCTGGGATTGATCCTCGGCATTCCCGGTGGCATCGGAATTGCACTGGGCGGTTATCTCGCCGACCGGTTCGGTGGCCGTGATACGCGCTGGTATCTGTGGATTCCCGCTGCTGCACTATTCGCCGGCGTGCCATTCAGTTTCGGCATCTACCTGTCGACGGGGCCGTACGCGGCCCTGGCATTCCTGATCCTGCCCGTGGCGCTGGGCAATTTCTATCAGGCAACGACCTTTTCGCAGACCCAAGGATTGGTGGGTCTGCGCATGCGTTCGGTAGCCGCCGCCGTGCTGTTGTTCATCATCAACATCATCGGGCTGGGGCTGGGACCCCAGGTGGTGGGGTTGCTGAGCGATGCGCTCGCGCCCAGTTTCGGTCAGGAGTCGCTGCGTTACAGCTTGTTGATCTGCGGGATGGTAAATCTCTGGGCGGCCCTGCACTTCTACCTGGGCGGCAAGTATCTGGCGGACGATCTCAAGGCGACTGCAGACGAAGAATCCAGGCGTGACGAGCACCCACAGCCAACGGCTCAGAGGTAGCCGGCCTCCCGGGCGCGCTCGAAGAAATCGTTCCACTGCGCATCGTCCAGCAGGTCGGGTTCGCCCAGCTGCCGGGCCAGCACGTACTGCCGGCACATGATCTCCAACAGGTGCGCCAACTCCACCGCGGACGCAAGATCAGCGCTCCGGCAGATCATGCCGTGGTTGCCGAGCAGGCAGGCGTTGCGATCGTTCAGCGCGCTCGCCGCGTTGTCGGCAAGTTCGTCCGTTCCAAAGGTGGCATACGGTACGCAAGGCACATCGTGGCCGCCGAAGGATCCCACCAGATAGTGAAACCCCGGTAGCGGGCGGTTGTGGCACGCAACGGCAACGCAGTAATCCGAATGGGTATGCACCACCGCGCCGGCGGCCGGGTGTTGCTGGTAGATCGCCGCGTGCATGCGCCATTCCGACGAAGGTTTTCGGTCCCCGGCCCATGACCCATCCAGCGACACTTTGACCGCGGAGGCGGGGTGCATGGTTTCCGGCGTCGCACCCCCCGGCGAGATCAACATGGCGTCCACACCCAACCGACAGCTCACGTTGCCGGACGCCAGCGCGTTCAAGCCCAGCGACGCAACGTATCGATACTGTTGCGCGAGCGCTTCGCGCAGGGCGTCTTCCTCGGCCACTGCGCTAACTCCACATGTGCGCGCCGCCGCATACGGTGAGCGCCTGACCGGTGACATAGCTGCTGGCGTCGGCCGCCAGGAACACCGCCAGCCCTTTGAGATCCTCCGCTTCGCCCAGGCGTCGCATGGGGATCTGCTCGTTGGCCCGCTGCGCGGCCTCCGGGTTGTCCCACAACGCCTGGGCAAAATCCGTCTTGATGAGACCCGGACAGATGGCGTTTACGCGTACGCCCCTGGGGCCGAGCTCGGCCGCAAGATTTCGGACCAGCGCGATGTCCGCCAGCTTGGAAATATTGTAGGTCCCAAGCACTTCCGAGGGCGCGAAGGCGCCTGTGCTCGATGTGATCATGATCGACCCGGATCCTTTCTCGATCATGTCCGGCGCCACCATCTGACACAGCCAATGATTGGCTTTTACGTTGGTGGACATGATCTTGTCGAAGGCTTCATCCGGAATCGCGGACATCGGGCCGTAGAACGGATTCACGCCGGCATTGCCGATCAGGATGTCGATGGCGCCCAGTGCGTCGTGGGTGGCATCAACCAGCGCCTGGAGCTGATCTTTGTAGCCTGCATTGCACGCCACCGCGATCGCGCTCCCCTCACCGCAGGCATCGTTGATGCCCTTGGCAACCGCTTCGCACTGATCGAGCTTGCGACTCGATATCACCACCTTCGCGCCATGTTCAGCCAGGCCTTCGGCCATGGCCTTGCCCATGCCCTTCGAAGCGCCGGTGAGAACGGCTATTTTTCCCGTCAAATCGAAAAGTTCAGTCGAAATCATATCGTGTCCACGTTGCGTATCGGGTAAATCTCGAGATAATCAGTTTAAGAGAAGACGCGAACAAGCAGTAGTGAACATACCTGAGGATCTGCTCGGCCTGCGCAGTTTCGTCGAGGCCGCGGTGGGTCCGATCGAACATCTGAGTCGTTCTGCGGGCGGCGCCTCGCGGATCACCTGGTTTGTCGAAGCGGCAAAGCGTGCCTGTGTGCTGCGCGTCGACCCGGGCGACGGCCCGGTCGCCGACACGCCGCTCACCCTTGCGCGGGAGGCTTCCGCCTATCGTGCGTTGGCCGGAACCGGGGTGTTGATCCCCGAACTCATCGCCGAAGCCGACACGGCGCTGCTGCTCGAGATGGCCAACGGCCGCCCGGAGCTGGACCATTTGAGTGACGATCAGCGCGCCGGGGTGCTCGATTCCTACGTTGACGCACTGGCGCAGCTGCACGGCATCGACCCTTCGAGCGGATTCGAGGCGCTCGACCCACCCGCCCAGGACAGCGACGCCGCTCTGCACAATCTGGCCCTGTGGGAGGGGATTTTCCAATCCCGGGTGAAACGCCCCAGCCCGCTGGCCCGATTCGCAAGTCACTGGTTGCGCGTCCACGCTCCGAGCGAAATCGAACGACTGGTGGTTTGCCACGGCGATGTCGGGCCCGGCAACTTCATGCACGACGACGAGCGCGTGACCGCGCTGCTCGACTGGGAGTTCGTGCACATCGGCGACCCCATGGACGACCTGGCCTGGCTGGCATTTCGGGGCCACCATCTGACCGCCGGTATCGGCAGTTTCGACGCGCAACTCGAACGCTGGTCCCGCGCGACCGGCATGATGGTCGATCGCCGGCGGATTGCGTACTACCGGATCACCGTCATGTACATCTGGCTGGTCAGTTGTCTGGCCGCGCTCGACAACGGCGCCAGAGATCACAATCGTTTCACCTACATCAACCTCATCAGCCTGTTGAACGTGCTGATGCCCCGCGCCATGGCCGAGTATCAGGGGCTGACGCTTCCGGAACCCGATGTCGGCACGTTGAACCCCCTGGACAGCGAACTGAGCGAGCAGATTCATGCGCTCGCCGACCTGGTGCGTATCAGCTGGCCACCCGATGAACGTCCGGCGGAACTCGGCCTGATCACCGTGATGGTGCAGCAGGTCCAGCGTTTCAGCCAGTTGAACCAGGCAATCGATCACGAAAACGGCGGGGCGACCGCACGCCTTATCGGCAGCACCGCGACCGAAGCGGGCACGGCTGAAGCTTTCGACGATTGGCTCAATGCCGGCGCGTTCGACGACGAACCGGTGCTGCAGCTCCTCTATGCGAATGGCGTACGCAGGCTGCACGCGGATACGCTGATGAAACCCATGGCCGACCAGCCATTTCTTCCCCTTTAGCCGTAAGGAAAGCTGCCCATGGCGCTGACGAACGACGACGATTTTCTACACGACCCAACCAGCGATGATCGCTGGTGGACGGAAACCTACTGGTTCTCCTTCGACGATCCGGTGCGTTCGCTCTCGGGGACGTTCTATCCCGTGGTCCGGCGCAATCTCGACATTGCCGCACTGACAGTCGCCATCTGGGCGCCTGGGGCCTGCGCACCCTGGGAGGTGCCCTACTATCGAGCCCATTGGCATCTCAAAGCCCCCGACTTCGACGGCAATACGCTGCAGGTGGAAGGTTTGCGCTACGAAGTGCTCGAACCGTTGAACAGCTATCGCGTGACCTATAGGGACGGCGACGTGTTCGCGGCGGATCTGACGGTTACGGGCCTCAGCGAAAATTTCGTACCGATCGCTACCCCGGGGCGAGGCCACTGGGACCAACCAACGACAGTGCACGGTTGGCTCGAACTGCACGGGCAGCGAATGGAACTCGATTGCCTCGGCATGCGCGATCGCTCCTGGGGACCTCGGCAGGACGACGTTTCGGCGCGCGCATCTTATGTGTACGGGTTGAGCCGAGAGGCGTCGTTCCTGGTGGTCACCCAACACACCGGGAATGGACCTGTTTCGATGGGTTTCCTGGAACGCGACGGTGAACGGGCGGTCCTTGCGACCGCCGAAGTGCAGGAAGATCGCGATGCCCAGAACCGCGTCACCGTGGCGCGCATCCGCGCCGAGGACGTACAGGGGCGCACGCTCGAGACCCAGGGAGCTGCCAAGAACCACCTGGCCAAGACGGCGAGTCCCGGATTCTTCGCCTGGATGACGATGATGGAATGGGACATCGGCGCCCGCGGCCAGTTCCAGGACGTCTGGTCGCCGGATCAGCTGTCCACGCTGGCGCAGCGCAATCGCCCCCTTTAGCCAGCGACCACGACCCGGCAACGGGACGCCAGCAACATGATGCATGACCGCTACGGTCAGGCGGTGACCACCGATTCCCCCGATATGCTGGCCGGGCTGAACGCCTTCATGGACGAATTCCTCGGCAACGAAGCCACGGCCGGTCGCATCCTGCAACTTGCCACCGCTCATCCGGACTGCGCGATCGCGAACGCCTACGCCGCATCACTGATGATGCTCATGGAATCTCCCCGCGGCCATGCGAGGGCGCGCGAGTACCTGGCAAATGCCCAGGCCAACCTCGCCAGCACCACGCCTCGCGAAGCACTGGTGATAGGGGCTACGTCTGCATGGGTCGAGGGCGACATCATGAAAGCCGTCGAGCTGGGCGAGACCCTGGCTGCGGAACACCCCGCCGAACTCATTAGCGCGAAGCTCTGCCAGACCCACCACTTCAATCTCGGCAACGCGCCCGGCATGCTGCGGGTCGCTGAACGTGTCGCCGATGCGCATCCGGAAGATCCTCATCTGCACGGCATGCTCGCCTTCGGCTACGAGCAGTGTCATCTCTTGAGCCAAGCAGAGCACGCTGCACGCCGGGCACTGGAACTGAAGCGCAAGGAACCCTGGGCCCAGCATGCGCTGGCGCACGTTCTGCTGACCCAGGGCCGCACCGACGAAGGTATCGAGTTCCTGACCGGCATGACCGACACCTGGGACGGACTGAGCTCATTCATGTATACCCACAACTGGTGGCATCTGTGCCTGTTCCTGCTGGACCGGGAGGCATACGGCGAGGTGCTGCGGATTTACGATGCGCATCTCTGGGGAATCGACAAAACCTACTCCCAGGACCAGATTGGCGCCGTATCGATGCTGCTCCGCCTGGAGTTGCACGGCGTCGACGTGGGCGACCGCTGGCAGGACGTCGCCGATTACCTGGCGGACCGGATAAACGACCACGTTCAACCATTTCTCGATCTGCACTACGTGTACGGGCTGGCCCGGGCCGGGCGCCCCGCAGCCGATGAACTGCTGCTCAGCGTGGAACAACATGCGGCGTCGGCCCACCCGGACCTTCGCGACCGCTGGCGCGATGTCGCGCTGCCCGCCGCGCGCGGTCTGGTTGCGCACGCCCGGGGAGCCTACCAGGACGCTTCGCGGATGCTCGCGCCGACGATCGGCGAGATGGCGCGGATTGGCGGCAGTCACGCGCAACGCGACCTGTTCGAACGGGTGTTGCTGGATGCCCAGATCCGCTGCGGAGAGCTGGTGCCCGCCCAGCAGAAGTTGGAACTCATGCGCCGCCGCGACGAACGCGCGCCACACGTGTGGCGCCAATTGCAGGGCGTCTATGAAGGGTTGCTGCTGCCGCGCGAAGCGGCCGAGGCCGGCGTGCAGGTTGCGACGCTGATGGCTGGCGACCCAAAAAAGAAAACCCCGCCATAAAGGCGGGGTTTCCCGGCTATCGCTTACGAGAAGCGGCAACCCAAGTCTGAGGCTAAGCGTTTGGCTTCCGGAGCCAGGCCTCCAACCCTAACGGGCCAGCTACCCTTACCTTCCCCCGCCTGCGTAGTCCAGGCCTGTGGCTGATCCTTCGGCGAAACACCTCGAGGGTGTTGGGTCGAAGTCACGGCCAGCGACTTCCGTCGTTTTTTAACGACGCCTTGCTACGTCGCCTCGGAGCAGGATCGATCAATCCCGTTCGAGGATCAGAAAGCTTCCTAAGCTCGGACCCTCCAGCCCTTCGAATCGTCGGCCGTTACCAGCCTTCCACTCTATGAGGACCTCGTGCCCTTACCTTGCTCGCTTGTGCTGTCGGCCAACAGCGTCCACGAACGCGGTTACTTCCCTTGAGCCATCAGCGCCTGGCGATGACCCCGGCCCCGGCGTGGGCCTTATCGGTTTGCTCATCTGGGCGTCTGTCGCCAGCCACCTTTCGAAGCAACCGTGGGAGTTATCCTACTCCGTGCGGCGTAACTGGCCAGTGAAACAGGCGCATCCTGCGGTGGATATGCTGTGGATGAACCGTGGATTTTCCTGGGACTTTCTTGTGGACAACTGACGGTTTCGGGAAGTTGGGCGCCCGGCCAGTTCCAACCTCTTGAATTGACGAGGGAAATCCAACATGCAGGAAACTCATACAGGATTCGACGGCAGTAACTCTTTGCGAAACGCGAGCCGGTAGAACGACGGAACCGCCAGCAACGTCAGCAGGGTCGCGAACGCCAGTCCGGCCATGATGGTCACCGCCATCTCCTTGAAGAACGCATCGGCCAGCAGGGGCGCCATGCCGGCGATGGTGGTACCCGCGGCCAGCATCACCGGGCGTAGCCGGCTGATGCTGGCAACAGCCACGGAATCGATGTTTGCGCCATCTTCGGCCACGCGTCGGTCGATCTCGTCGACCAGCACGATCGCATTCTTCAGCAGCATGCCCGACAGGCTCAACATCCCCAACGTGGCCGGAAACGTGAAGGCCATATCCGCCGCGAGCAGGCCGATCACGACCCCGCAGATCGACATCGGAACCGTCAGCCAGATGATCAACGGCTGCCGCAGCTTGCCGAACATCAACACGCTGGTCAGAAACATCAGGCCAAAGGTGAGCGGAAGTTTGGTGCTGAGAGTGGCCTCCGCGTCCGCCGAGCTTTCGTACTCCCCGCCCCACTCCAACGCGTAGCCCGCGGGAAAGTCGAGTTGCTCGACCCGGGGGCGGACCCGCCTGAATACCACGTCGGCGTTTTCGCCATCGTCCGGATTGCTTCCGACACCGAGCGTGCGCCGCCGATCCCGCCTGTGGATCAGGCTGTCCGTGGGCTCGAGTTCGAAGAAGGACACGACCTGCGAAATGGGAATGTTGGTCTGATGAATGGGGCTCCAGACCAACCGATCGCGCAAGCCGTCGAGATCGAATCGTTCTCTATCCGGAGCCCGCGCAACGATGGGCAGCAGGTGGTCCCGCTCGCGGTACAGGCCGATGGTGACGCCCTCGGTTGCGAAGGCCAGGGTCCGTGCCAGATCCGGCCGACCGATTCCCGCAATCCGCGCGCGAGCTTCGTCGAAGTGGGGGACCAGCGTGCTTTCGCGCTCACGCCAGTTCAGCTGAATCTCAATGGCGTGCTCTTGCCGGTAGATGGCCATGACCTGCTCCGCCAGCGCCCGCAGCACATCGGGGTCCGGGCCCGACAAGCGTGCTTCGATCATTCTGCCGCCGTTGGACGAGAATCTGGGCCGCGAGATCCTCAGCTCTACATCGGGATCCAGGGCTGGGAACAAGACGCGGATGCGAGCAATGGCGGCGTCGATGGCATCTGCATCCACGACCCGGGCAATGAGCTGGGCATAGGCCGGATTGGGTTGCTCGGGCTGGTTGGTCAATATGAACCGGGTGGCGCCGCGGCCAATGAACGTGCTGGTCGAGACCACCGTCGAATCGGCGTCCAGCAACGCCTCGAGCGCCTGCACCCGTTGCGCGGTCTGGCGAATGTCCGTGCCTTGAGGCAGGTAGTAGTCGACATAGAACATCGGCGTGCTGGTCGCCGGAAAGAAGCCGACCTTCAGGAATCCGAAGCCATAGATGCACGAACCCATGATGAGCAGTAAGGCCGCCACCACCAATCCCGGCGCGCGCAACGCCAGGGCGATGATTTTCCGATAGGGTGCATAGCCCCAGCCGGCATACAGAGAATCCGCAGCCACGACCTCGCTCGGCGCACGCAGCAGGTAGTGACCCAGCAACGGCACCACCGTCATAGCCAGCACCCAGCTGAGCAGCAGCGAAATCGCGATCACGCTGGACAGCGCGCTGAGGAACTGACCCGCCTCATCTTCCGACATGCCGATCGGCGCGAATGCCAGGACGCCGATCACCGTCGCTCCCAGGAGCGGCCACTGTGTGCGCCGCACCGCACGGGAGGCTGCGCGCGCGGTCGACAAGCCGCTGCGAACGCCCACCAGCATTCCCTCGGCAACCACGATGGCGTTATCCACCAGCATCCCCATGGCGATCATCAATCCGCCCAGGGAGATCCGGTGTAGTTCGATGCCCGCGAACGACATGACCGCTACGGTTCCGCCCACGGTCAGCAACAACACGCTGCCGACCACCGTGCCGGCACGCCAGCCCATGAACAGACACAGCGCCCCGACCACGGTGCTCACCGACATCAGGAGATTGACCAGGAATCCGGAGATCGCCTGATCCACAACCACGTGCTGCTGGTAGATCGGCAGCAATTCCACGCCAAGCGGTCGCGAACTTTCCGTTTCACGAAGGTAGCGGTCGACGGCTTTGCCCACATCGACGACGTTCTCGCCAAGCACCACCGACACACCGAGGGTAAACACGGGCCGCCCCTGATATCGGATGAGGTGGTTCGGATGTTCCACGGGGCCTCGCGATACCGTAGCAATGTCTGCGAGTCGAATGATCTCCGTCGAGCCCGCGCGACCCAGCCGCAGGTTCTCCACGGCCGCCACGCTGTCGAACGCCATCGGCGGAGCAATGCGCACCCTCAACGACCCGCTGAGCACCGACCCTGCGCTGACGACCTGGTTCTCCGCGGCGATGCCGGCGAACAGATCGTTCACCGACAACCCGAGCCGCGCCAGGCGCTGCTGACTCACCTCGATGAAGATCGCTTCCTCTGGCTCGCCGGCAGTGATGACCTTGGCCACCCCGGGTACGGTTTTCAGGCCGTTCGCCAGATCCCGCGAAATGTCATGAATCTGGGCGGCCGAGTAACCTTCCGCAGCAACCGCGTAAAGAATCCCGTAGACGTCGCCGAAATCGTCTTCAACCAGCGGCGTGCCGGTTCCCGGCGGCAGCCGCATCGCTGCTTCGCCGACCCTTCGGCGCAGCTCATCCCATACCTGGGGCAGTTTTTCAGGTCCGTACTTGGCTTGAATTTCGACCGTGACTTCCGATCGGCCAGGCAGCGATTTCGAGGTGATTTCCCTCAGCGACGGCAGCTCCTGGACCGCCGCCTCGATCACGTCCGTCACCTCCAGCTCGACTTCCGCAGCCGTTGCGCCAGGATAGGTGGTGATGACTATGGCGCCCTTGAAGTCGAACGGTGGGTCCTCCAGGCGGCCGACGGTTGCAATTCCCCAATATCCGCCGGCAAGGCACGCGACCACCAGAATCCAGACATACAGTGGCCGTTCGATGGAGATCTGCGCCAGGTCCTTCATTCGGCATCCGAGTCGTCACCGGTGCCGTTGCGGATTTCCAGCGCCCGCACCCGCATCCCGTCACGCAGTTGCTGCGCCCCGGCGGCCACGATCAACTCGCCGCTGGCGAGCCCCGCGCTGATGGCCACCGAATCGGCACGCGGCATGCCCGCTTCGACATAGCGCCGCGTGACCCTTCCGCTGTCGCGGTCAAACAGCCACACGAAGTAGCGTCCGTCCGCGGCCGCGACCAATGCCGTCGGTGGAATCTCCACCGTTTCGTTGACGCCCAGGTCCAGCTCGAGCACCAGGGTCGCCGTCATCCCCGGCAGAATGCGCAAGCCCGGCGGTGGCGCCATGACGAAGGTCACCTCGTAGGTCTGCGCCACCGAGCCGGCTTCGCCTCGATTCTCGTAGTATTCCACGTCGAAGCGTTGCCCGGGGGCGAAGGCAAACTCCGCGTACATCTTTACCACCTGTTCAGTCGTGGCCGTCGCGAAGACCTGCTCCGGGAGGTTGGCGATCAGGTAGAGATTGGTAAGATCGAGTACCCGCACGATATTGTCGCCGGCATTGACGTTGACGTGGTTGTCGACGAAGCGCTCGCTGACGTAGGCATCGAACGGTGCCGTTATCCGCGTGTCCGACAGGTCTTCCAGCGCCTGGGACAGGTGCACTTCCCGAAGCTTGTACAGCGCTTCTGCTTCATCGACCAGGGAAACCGACATCAGGCTCTGCTTGAGCAACTGGCGCTTGCGGGCCCGATCCGCCCGCGCCAGATCGAGCTGCACTTCGGCTTCGCGAACCCCGCGTTTGAAGTCGCCGGGATCGAGCACCGCGATCACTCTGCCTTCGGGGACGACCTCTCCTTCTTTCACGGGAAATTCCACCAGCGGGCCCGATACCTGGAACGAAAGATCGACCGTCTGTGGCGCTTCGACCCGGGCCACAAACGACCTCCGACTGATCGCGCCGGCGCTGCTGACCTGGTGGATTCGCGCCGGCCGCACCACCTCGCCACGCGTTGCCTGTTCGGCTTGAGGGCCACAGCCGAGGAGCGCGCACATCATCACGCCGATTACTGTCTGGCGAACAGTCCGGGTCGGGCGATGCGTCCTGGTCGGGCGAAGCGTGGGGCGCAAGTTCACGCTTCCTGCTCCGCAATTTCCAGCAACCTTTCCCGCAAGCGCCGCGTCTGCGACGGTTTGAGCGGCAACAAGTCGAACATTCCGAGGAATCGAAGTCCCAGATTCGCGAGCAGCAGCAACAGCGCTGCGTCCACGTCGCTGGCTTGGTCCTCGACCTGGGCGAACCACCCGGCGACGGTTTCGCGCACCGGGTCCAGTAACGTTGGATCTTCGGTAGACGCGGCCAGGATGGCCAGGGACATGGCATCTTCTTCGGGCAGGTGCGCCGCGTCCGCGCGGCTCAGCGCCCGCAGCTTGGTGTTCGCTCCGTCGAGCCGTTGTTGCTCCGCATCCGTCCGGGCTTCCATGGTGCCGAGCACGTGCTCCATCATCGCCTCGATCAGCGCATGCTTGTTCGGAAAGTGATACAGCACGCCACCTTTGGATACTCCGGCATGCCGCGCGACCGCATCCAATGTCAGGTGACCGGCCCCTTCTTCCCGGACCACCGCCACGGCGGAATTCAGAATCGTCTGTCTTGCGTTTGCGCGCCGTTCAACCATGCCTTCCGGTGTCACCCCCAAGGACCATCTGAACCATCACCACACCTTTCGCCATAGCTGTCACCACAGAAACACTATACCGTCCAGACGGTACAGTTAACACATCCAAGGTCACAGATCCGGCGCCTCGGCGAACCCCCGATACGCATCCGGCTTCGTTTCGCCGCACCCACGGAACGCTTCGTCGCCAATCCCCGATCAAGCCCCGACGATTGTGGTCATATCAACTACGGCATCCCGCCGTACGATTGAGCAAGACCCAGAAAGGACAAGACCATGACCATGACCAGAATCGGCTCCGCCATAGCACTTATCGGTCTGACGATGACCGTACCCTTCGCAAGCGCGAACAACAGTTCGACCGAAACCGAGCGATCCCAGGTAACCGTCGAGGTTGCCGATCTGAACCTCGCGCATCCGCGGGGCATCGAGGCGCTGTACCAACGGTTGCAGAATGCCTCCCGCGAGGTCTGCGGCGACTCCAGCGTTCGCGTTGCCGGATCGGCGCGCAACTCACAGCAAATCCGATCCTGCTATGACAGCGCATTGAGCAACGCCGTCGAAAAACTCGATCTGCCCGCCATCCAGACCCTGCACAACGGTTGAGGACGATCCCGCCGGGTATGCCCGGCGGGATATCGCCCGTCAACTGGGGCAGAATGGACTCCCTGGGACATCGATGCGTACGCGACGAGGGCAAAGACCGGGCGTACTGCGAAAAGTTCTATGCCGACTATGGAGCCGCCACCGGCAATCGCGGCCCCATGTTTTACGATCTGCCCGAGTGTGAGGCCGCCTTCGATTACCAGAAAAGCCAACGCAGTTCGTCTCGTTGATTCGGGAAGACTCTGAGGAGGATCTGATGGACGCGGACGCCCCCTTTCTAAACGGTTTGAACCTGATCGCAAAGGACATGCAGGCGACCGTCGCCTTCTACCGTCTGCTCGGAATCGAGATACCCAAGGAATCGGTCTGGGGCAGCGGCGGCGGCCACCATGTCGAGGTCCAATCGGGGGGTGAGATCGACTTCGACCTCGACAGCGAAGATCTCGCGAAAGCCTACAACGCCGGCTGGCAAAGCCCCGACGGCGCCGGGCGCACGCTGATCGGCTTTCGCATGAGTTCCCGCCAGGCAGTAGACGACACGTTCACCTCATTGACCAAAGCCGGGTACCGCGGACTTCAAGAACCCTACGATGCTTTCTGGGGTTCCCGGTGCGCGATCGTCGAGGATCCCGATGGGCGCGACGTCGCCATCATGAGCGCCCAGGAAGATGCCTTCCGCAGCGCGCCCCCAGACCTTTAGTCACACGCCTCGACCCAGCCAGTGAAGCTCTTTTCAGACATCGGCGGTACCGCTCCCAGCCCCCGGCGGGTACGCCTGTTCATCGCGGAGAAGGGGCTCGACGTACCGTTGGAACTGCTCGATCTTCACAAAGACAATCGGACCGACGCGTTCCGCGAGAAGAACCCGCTGCGCAACCTTCCCGTGCTCGAACTGGAGGACGGAACCTGCATCTCCGAGAGCATGGCGATCTGCCGATACCTCGACGAGCTGCACCCCAAACCGCCGCTCTTCGGCGCGGATGCGCTGGAACGAGCGACCATCGAGATGTGGAATCGGCGCGCTGAGTTGTCGTTCTACCTGGCCATCGAGTTCGCCGGAGGATTCCTGGGTGAAGACGCCGCCAAACGTTCTCGACGCGGCGCCTACAAAATGCTCGAGCTGTTCGACCGTGAGCTCGCCCGCCACGAGTTCATCGCCGGGCCCCGATTCAGCGTCGCCGACATTACCACCAAGGTCGCGATCGACTTCGGCATCGCGTACAACGATTTCGAGCTGCCGGTAAACGCACCCGAGTTCGCCCGCTGGCACTCGGCAATGGGCGATCGACCCGGCGCCTCCGCCTGACGAATCAGCTCAACCGCGCGGGCGGTAGACCTCCTGGGGATCTACGCCCGCAAAGTGCGCGTCGATATCCGCTACGCTCCAAGGCTCGTCACGCAAACCGATCGCCACTTCGCGCGGATG
>PVMK01117146.1_pt1 | contig 35102 bp, 31 predicted proteins | sample 1853481 | NCBI WGS metagenome assembly PVMK01 (sample SAMN08533507, study PRJNA380276) | Marine sediment metagenome, whole genome shotgun sequencing project. | reverse complement strand
CGCCCACTCATCCGAGGCCGTAGTCGATGAGGCGCTGTTGCTTTCCAGCACGCCCCTTTTGGTGTCCCACACGGGTGTGCGCGGAGCCTGTGATCAACCACGCAATATTTCTGATGACCATATGCGCCGCATTGCCGCTGGCGGCGGTTTGATCGGTATTGGTTATTGGGAAGGTGCTGTCTGTGACGCAACACCCGCAGGGATTGCCAGGTCCATTGCATATGCGATCGAACTTGTCGGACCAACACATGTTGCACTTGGCTCGGATTACGATGGAGCCACCAGTGTTTATTTCGATACCTCGGAACTTTCAGCGCTAACACAGGCCTTACTCGATGCAGGATTGAATGCAGAAGAAATACGTGCGGTCATGGGTGGCAACCAAATCCGCTTCTTCCAAATACACCTGCCAAACTGATTTAAATCAATTTACATTGACGTAAATGTTGTATGATTTTCTTATGAAATATGTTTTTCTGGCCATATTTGTATTGTTAGCAGCGCAGCAACTGCAGGCATCACTGTCCGATATGTGTGCTGCTCAGGAAACATCTTTTACCTAGCACGGTGATATGGACGACATTGATTGTTGTGATCAGGATCCAACAGGATCATCCGAAAATTGTGACCCAATGTCACATTGCGGCGCCTGTGTAGCGGGCGTCGTCGCTGTCAGCACTGATACCACAAATGCCATTTCACCAACAAATTTCCGCCAGTATCTGCCTGATACCGGCGAGCCTTTAAGCAGATTCAATTCTCCACTTTTCCGGCCTCCCATCGGCTGAACATAAAACCCGTCTGGTGCACCAGCAGGTTGGTTCTGGCTTGTCCAGCGTCAGCGCTCAGTATACTGGCACACTATTCGGAATATTGATCTGGACTGCTTTTTAGCAGTTATCAATTGATTGTTTTTTGTTACACAGGTTCAACCGACCTGTGGTGTTATGGAGAATACGATGTACCAATCCATTGCCAATATGGCATTCTGCCGCGTAATCGCGGTGACGCTGCTGCTGTTTTCAGGCACCGGCAAACTATTTGCTGCCAACCTGACGATTTCCGAAGCTGAGCAGCTAGCGTTATCAAGCGACTATTCAATGCTGGCCATCAAGGCCCGCAGCCAATCGATGTCGGAACTTTCGGTGGCCGCTGAAAAACTACCCGACCCGCAGTTAAAACTGGGTTTTGCCAACTTGCCAACCGATACTTTCAACCTTGGTCAGGAGGCTATGACACAGGCAGTGGTCGGTGTTCGGCAAACGTTCCCACGCGGCCATACCCGCGCCCTGAGCAGCAAGCGCATGAATGAATCCGTTGCGCGCATCGACGCCGAAGCAGAAGATAGAAGACACACGGTGTTGCTGGCCGTTCGGGAAGAATATATCCGCGTCTATCTACACCAGGAACGGCAGAATATCCTGCGGCAATCGCTGGTTGTATTTGCTGACCTGGCAGAAATAACACGTGACTACTACGCAACCGGCCGCGCGCACCAACAGGACGTGATACAGGCGCAGCTTGAACTATCCAAGGTCGAAGAACGACTGGCCGGTATCGGGCAGCGGGAAGAGGAAACTCGTGCGCGGTTGGCGGAATGGATTGGTGCCGACGCCTACCGGGACCTTGATCCACAGTGGCCACAAATTGCCCAGCCTGCACCTGTGCAACAGATCATCTCGGAACTGGTTGATCATCCGCGTTTACGTGCCTGGCAGTACGAAATCGCCAAAGCCAAAACCTCGGAAGAAATAGCCCGGCAGGCCTATAAACCGGGCTTTGCCGTTGACTTGGCCTACGGCGGCCGTGGCGGCCAAAACCCTGATGGCACTGGCCGTTCTGACATGTTATCGATATTTGTCACCATGGATATTCCACTATTCACCAAAAACCGTCAGGACCGCGTGCTGGCGTCCAGTATCGCAGATACGTCTGCTACACAGTTCGCTCGAGACGATATTTATCGTTCAATGAAAGCCCGGGTGAATCAAAACGTTGCAACATTGACCCGCGAGCAGGAACGTCTCGGGTTATACAAAGAATTACTGTTGCCGCAAGCAGCTTTTAATGCCGAAGCATCTTTTGAAGCCTATCAGGATGCGGTCGATGATCTGACCACGTTAATGCGCGCCCGGATCGGCGAATACGAACTCAAATTAAACCATGCAGCCTTGCGTGCCGATGAAATTACCACTCGCGCGCGGCTACTGTATTTACAGGGAGAAATCTCATGAAACTTGTAAAAAATTCAAATGGCAACACTAGACTGTCAATCATTGTCGCACTCGTTATCGGCCTCGCCGGCGGTGTGTTGATCAGTAATTATACGATCCTTGGACAAAAACTAGATTTCAGCAGATCTGCTGAACAACCGGCTGAAAAAGAAATACTTTACTGGGTAGCGCTCATGGACCCCAGCTTTCGCCGCGATGAGCCTGGCAAGTCACCCATGGGGATGGACCTGGTTCCCGTATATGCGGAAGAAGGTGCAGATAGTGATGCTGTACATATCAAAGCGTCTGTCGAACAAAGCCTGGGTGTACGCACCAGCTTTGCTGAAAGACGCTCACTCTGGCGCAAAGTGGAGGCCACCGGCTACGTCGGTTTTGACGAATCACTTGTCAGTCAGATCAATTTACGTACCGAGGGCTGGATAGAGCGTCTCCTGATCAAAAATGAAGGTGAGCGTGTAAAAAAAGGCCAACTGCTGTTTGAATTTTATTCACCGCAGCTGGTAAATGCTCAAAAAGAATATGTCCAGGCTCAACGACGAAGTGATTCCCGGATGCTGTCTGCAGCCGAAGAAAAATTGCTGGCGTTAGGCATGGAAGCGGCTGATATCCGGCAACTGGCAAAAACTTCAAAAGTAAGCAACACGGTACAGGTACTGGCACCGCAGGATGGCACGATCACCAGTTTGAATGTCAAGGAAGGCATATTTGTCAAACCGGCCACCGAGATCTTGAGCCTGGCAGATCTTTCCAGCGTGTGGCTGCAGGCCGAGGTTTTTGAATCACAGGCCGACTGGGTCACTGAAGCACAATCCGCTGAAGCACGTCTGAACTACATGCCTGGCGAAGTCTTCAGTGGCCGGGTTGATTACGTCTATCCGGTACTTGATCCAAAAACCCGCACACTACAGGTACGGCTGCGCTTTGATAATCCGGGTGAACGACTCAAACCCAATATGTATGCCCGCGTAACGATTTTTGGTAAATCCCATCCCGGTGCATTGAGTATTCCCCGCGAAGCCCTGATCCGGGGCCAGGATATTGATCGCGTGGTGGTCGCCCTTGGCAACGGTGCTTATACCGTTAATGAGGTCATGAGCGGCATTGAAAGCGGCAACTGGGTGGAAATTATTGCCGGTCTTGAAGTGGGGGATGAGGTGGTTACCTCTGCCCAGTTCCTGATTGACTCAGAAGCCAGCCTGGCCGGTAGCATCAGGCGGCTTGATGTTTTGGGCATGACGGACAGCATGGATAACCAGCAAGCGATATACGGCAACGGTATTGTTGAAGCCCTTGATTCAGAAACCCGTCGCATCCGTGTCAGCCACGGCCCCATTGAGGCGTTGGGCTGGACCGCCATGACCATGGAATTCGATGTCCTGGAGGGTGTCAACCTGGACCTCGTCCATATTGGCCAAAGCATCCATTTCTCGCTGGACCAGTCAGATGTTGGCGACTATGTCATCAATATCATTCACCAACCGGAACCTGCCGGTATTGATGAGGCCGGTGCTGAAAAAGACGGGACTGATAAACAACAGGAGGATGCGTCGTGATCCAGGCAATCATCCGCTGGTCGCTGAGCAACCGCTTCCTGGTGCTGCTGATGACCGGCATCCTGGTGCTTGGCGGCTTGCAGGCCATTATCACCACACCGATTGATGCCCTGCCGGACCTGTCGGATGTACAGGTGATCATCAAAACCAGCTATCCCGGGCAGGCGCCCCAGGTTGTAGAAGACCAGGTCACTTATCCATTGACCACCGCCATGCTGGCAGTGCCCGGTGCCGTCACGGTGCGTGGCTACTCCTTTTTTGGTGATTCGTTCGTGTACATTATTTTTGAGGATGGCACCGATCTCTACTGGGCCCGTTCAAGGGTGCTGGAATACCTGAACCTGGTCTCCGGAGACCTGCCGGCGGCGGCCAAACCCGCGCTCGGTCCGGACGCAACCGGCGTTGGCTGGGTATATGAATACGCACTGGTTGACCGTACAGGCAACAATGATCTCGCCCAGCTACGTTCCATCCAGGACTGGTTCCTGAAGTTTGAATTACAGATGGTGCCCGGTGTTGCAGAGGTCGCCACCATTGGTGGCATGGTCCAACAATACCAGGTGGTCATCGACCCGGCCGCGCTGCAGGCCTACAACTTTTCCCTGGCCCAGGTACGTAGTGCGATCCAACGTGGTAACCAGGAGGTCGGCGGTTCTGTGATTGAAATGGGCGAGGCTGAATACATGGTCCGGGCAACCGGTTACCTGACCTCCATCGCTGACTTGGAAAAAATCCCGCTAGGTATGAACGACAAGGGCACACCGGTGAGACTGGAAGATATTGCGGATATTCGGCTGGGCCCGCAACTCAGACGCGGTATTGCCGAATTAAATGGTGAAGGTGAGGTCGTGGGGGCTGTTATCGTTATGCGTTTTGGTGAAAATGCGCAAACCACCATTGCCGGTGTCAAGAAAAGGCTGGCCGAACTACAGGACAGCCTGCCTGAAGGCGTTGAGGTTGTGGAAACATATAATCGCTCAGCCCTGATAGATCGTTCAGTTGATACTCTGAAGTTGAAGTTGATCGAGGAATTCCTGGTGGTGGTGCTGGTGTGTATCCTTTTCCTGTTCCACTTCCGCTCGTCACTGGTGATTATCATCTCGCTGCCGGTGGGTATCCTCATCGCTTTCCTGGTGATGCGTTTCCAGGGCCTGAACGCCAATATCATGTCGTTGGGTGGTATCGCCATTGCCATCGGCGCCATGGTCGATGCTGCCATTGTCATGATCGAGACCGTTCATAAGAAAATGGAGCATGCGGATTATGATCCGAAAAATCACTGGGCCACCATTTCCGAAGCGGCCATAGAAGTCGGACCACCATTGTTCTTCTCGCTGCTGATCATCACCCTGAGCTTCTTACCGGTATTCACCCTGCAGGCCCAGGAAGGCCGGATGTTCGCCCCGCTGGCATTCACCAAGACCTATTCCATGGCCGGTGCCGCCATATTGTCGATTACCCTGGTACCCGTGTTGATGGGTTACTTCATCCGCGGGAAAATTACACCGGAGCACAAAAACCCACTCAACCGCATGATGATCTGGGCCTACAGGCCATTGATCAACGTCGTTACCCACCGTCCTTTGCTGGTATTGGCAGCGGCGGCAGTGTTGGTGGTGGTCGGCATGTGGCCTGCTACCAAACTCGGTTCCGAATTCATGCCTGACCTGAATGAAGGCGATATCATGTATATGCCGACGACCTTTCCCGGCATATCCATTGGCAAAGCACAGCAGCTATTGCAGCAAACGGATAAGCTGATCAAATCGGTGCCGGAGGTCAAGAGTGTGTTTGGCAAAATCGGCCGGGCTGAAACAGCAACCGATCCCGCACCGCTGACCATGATTGAAACCATCATCCAACTAAAGCCCGAATCTGAATGGCGGCCCGGTGTGACCATCGACAGCATCAAGGAAGAATTGAATCAGCGCTTGCAATTACCGGGCGTAACCAATGCCTGGGTGTGGCCGATCAAAACCCGTATCGACATGCTGGCCACCGGAATAAAAACTCCCGTGGGCATCAAGATCGGTGGCGCCGACCTCAATGTCATTCAAAGCATCGGTAAAGATATTGAAAAGATATTGCTGGCTGTGCCCGGCACCGCTTCGGCCTATGCGGAACGGGTTGCCGGCGGACGCTATATCACCGTCGATATCAACCGTGAAGCGGCATCACGCTACGGACTCAATATTGATGATGTCCAGGACGTGGTCAGCACGGCCATTGGCGGTATGAATGTCACCGAAACCATTGAGGGCCTGGAACGCTATCCGGTAAATGTGCGTTATCCGCGCAACATGCGCGATTCGCTGGGAAAGTTAAAGCTGTTGCCCATCGTCACACCTTCCGGCCAGCACATTACGCTGCAGGCCGTGGCTGACCTGCGCATAGAAGACGGCCCGCCGATGATCAAGAGTGAAAATGCCCGTCTGAACGGCTGGATTTACGTCGACATCAAAGGAGTGGATCTCGGCACTTACGTTACGACCGCCCGCAAAGCGGTTGCGGATCAGCTTGATTTGCCGGCAGGCTATTCCATTACCTGGTCCGGACAGTATGAATACATGGAACGGGCTAAGGAACATCTGGCCATCGTGATCCCGATTACGGTCATTACCATCATGCTGCTGCTTTTTCTCAACTTCAGAAACGTCATCGAAGTTCTGATTATCCTCGGCACCCTGCCAATGGCAACGATTGGTGGCCTGTGGCTGCTTTACCTGCTTGATTACAACATATCGGTTGCCGTCGGTGTTGGCTTTATAGCGCTGATGGGCGTCGCAGTGGAAATCGGCGTCGTCATGCTGGTGTACCTGAAGCAGGCATTGAGAAGTCAGCAACTCGCTGCAGAGCAGTCGGGCAGAGCCATGCAACGCAAAGATCTTGAAAGTGCCGTGCACGACGGTGCCCTGATGCGTGTGCGTCCGATCATGATGACCGTCGCCGCCATTATTGCCGGCCTGCTGCCCATCATGCTGGGCGGCGGTACCGGTTCCGAAGTCATGCGCCGGATTGCCGCGCCGATGGTGGGTGGCATGGTCAGTGCAACCATTTTGACCCTGGCGGTTATTCCCGCCATTTTTCTCGTTTGGCAAGAGTGGAAATTAAAAAGGGTCAAGACCGGCTAAAACTGGCCTGGTGGTGCGGGAAGGAGAAGAAATTAGCGAGTACTGTCACTGGATTGAATTCCAGTGACAGTGCAAGCAGTAGTTTGGTAAGCGAACCTTTCAACTTAGATACTATTTTTCTATAAGAGTCTGAAAGTCATTCCTGGGGGAATTCAACAGCAAGGATGATACTGTCACCCTGCATGACTTCAATGTTCCGGCCACGAGGATCGAAATCCAGGTGGTATCCGCCATACATTTGCGGATCGCGGAACATGACCCTGCCAATCACACCGCTATGCATCATTTCATGGGCTTCGATGATTCCAACTTCTTCACCACCTACCAACAGTGGATAGCTGCCAACCGGTACATCTTCGATTTCAACAGCAAACTCGATGAAGTTGCTGGTCATTTCCCATTCTGCTTCGCCCCTGGCGCCGGGAAGCTGATTCGCGTTAACAAGGTCGACCTTGATTCCAATCGCTTCACCATCCTCAACACAATCTCCGCCATGATTGCCGCCGTGATTACCGCCGTGGCCGCCCATACCCGTACCAGAAACACAGTCATACATGTGATCCTGATCACCATCATGGCCGTATGCTTCATGTTCGAATTCACCGTCAAAGGATGACAGGACCACGCCTGCCTCGTCGTGAATTCTTATTTGCATTCCACGCGGATCAAATGTCAGTAAATGCTTGCCGGTTTCCATCGGGCTGCTGAACTCATGGTCTCCGAAGCCTCCGCTCACAGCGAACTCGCCCTGGTCATGCGTACCTACAAAAAGGTGATAATTACCATCGGGCAGGCCTTCGGTATTGATCTCAAACTGGCTGCGGCCCGGGATATTCCCGAAACGCGCATGCCCGCTCGCCGCCAAACCCTCACGGGCAGACATCAGGTCGATACGTTGCTCGCCGAACATAGACATGGAACCCATATCATCCGAGATCCCTCCACTGCAAGGCATGTTCATGATGCCTGCCAGTCGCTCAATACTGAAGCTGCCGCTGCCAACCTCAGGGTGGCTTGTTTCGTAAGTGACATTCCCGCTGTTACAACTGTCAAAATCCATGGTCATCGTACCTACAGATTTGACCGGATTATTTCCAGGCCTGCCGTTTTCCATAAAACCGACATCTTCCGAGTTATACAGATCAAAAGTGATATGTTCATCGACAATCTGGCCAACGCCAAGGTACCAGGCGGATTTCCGGTCATTGCCATAGGTATACCAATATGCAACTGCGACCCTTGAGCCATCGTCCTGGTTGATGACCTGCAAAATGATGCCCTGGCTCTCCTGGTTGATCTGGTCCCAGGCACCGGAGAAACTCCTGGTCACCATCAACTCCGCCGAAAAGGCATTGCCGGCTAAGACCGCCAGGAATAAACCTGCCAGAAAACCGGGTAAGTGACGAAAACCTTTCATCTCAATACTCCAAATGATCCTGTTAACTTTCTGTTAGCTTCAAGTATAAAAACTTCAACTAATCTCAAATTATGATTAACTTTGCCTTGTATTAGTGTTTTATAATATGACCTATGTCAAACACTGGCATAATGCGCATCAAATTCGACTTTTAAACCCCTGAAGCTCCGGCTAAAATGAATGCTTAAGTTTGTTCATCCGGTTGTTCGTCACCTGACAGGTCCCCAAACCCAAAGCGTTCAAGTTCTGCATTCATCCCGTTCTTGAGGGCGACATGGCGAGTAATTGCTGTGGGTAAATGAATGGGTTTCTACACACTGAATGAAGATTACCAGGAGGAAATTCGACGTTGGGCCAACTGATTAAGCTAGTATTGGCGCTTTAATAAAGACCGGATACCAGAATCATGACCTTGCCACTGATCGGCCCGGACCAGGATTTTGCGCTGTGGGCGGTATTGATTGCGCTGGCGGGGTTTGGCTTCTGGTGCGAACGCTTCCCCTGGGGCAGGAAATACTCGGGCGTCATGCTGCTGATGACCGCTGCTATCGTACTGGCCAACCTTAAAATCATCCCGACATCGGCGCCTGCCTATGACGTGGTTTGGGACTACCTGGTTCCCATCGCCATCCCGTTGCTGTTGTTCCAGGCGGATCTCAAACGCATCGTGCGGGAATCCGGCCCGACACTCATTGCGTTTGTTATCGGCAGTGCAGCGGTGGTCGCCGGCGCGTTGATCGGCGTATCGATATTGGACCTGGGACCGGACGAAGCTGAACTTGCCGGAATTTTCACAGGCACCTACATCGGTGGCAGCCTCAATTTTGCCGCAGTTGCGGAAGCCAGTGGGATGCAGGATGGCAGCATGCTGGCAGCGGCCATTGCTGCCGATAATGTGGTAACAAACCTGCATTTTCTGCTGATTATCCTGCTTCCGGGTATCGCGTTTATGGCGAGGAATTACCCCACACATCACATGGATAATGCAGAGCAGTTTTCAGCACGGGATCAGGTCAGCGTGCATCACATTGCAGATCTTGATATTGCCGGTCTACTGGCAGCTTTGGCGTTGGCGTTTTTACTGGCAGCCCTGGGGAAATTACTGGCGGTCTCAGCCAGCGTACCCTCAATTTGCAATCCTTGTAACAACCGCACTTACACTGATGGTGGCTACCTTCCTGCCACGGCAGATAGGCAAGCTTTCAGGTCATACCGAAGCCGGTAACGTCCTGATGTTCATCTTCCTGGCGAGCGTTGGCGCAACGGCGGATATATGGCAACTGATTGAGATAGGACCGGTATTATTTGTTTTTGCAGCGATCATCATCATCGTACATATATCTGTTTTATTCGGCCTTGGCAAAGTGCTGAAAGCTTGATCTCGCGGAACTCGCTATGGCATCGGCCGTTTGTATCGGTGGACCCTCGTCTGCCGCCGCACTTGCCTCAGCTAAAGGCTGGCGCGACCTGCTGATTCCAGGCGTTCTTGCAGGCTCATTTGGCTACGCGATCGGCAGCTTTATCGGTGTTAGCGTAATAGAGTGGTTGCATTAATTTTGATTAAACGTGGCAATATTCTCGCCCGGACCCTGCACAGGTGGATCGGGCTTTTTGTAGGTATCCAGGTGTTGATCTGGCTGATTACCGGGCTGTATATGGTCGTGGTTGACCTGGATTTCATCCACGGCGACCCGCTGGTCAAGAATATGCAGCAAACGATTGTCGCGCCGGAGTCAAGCCTGCTTAGCATGGCCATACTGAAATCGAAGTACCCAAATGCGACCCATATCGGTCTCAGACCGGTCCTGGCTAAAACGCTCTACACCGTCACCACCCCTGGCAAGCGCTACCTGCTGGACCCCGAAACCGGTGCAGTGATATCACCGCTCAACGAAAAAACAGCCAGGGACATCGCCGCATTCCACTTCAATGGTGATGCCCGGATTCTTGATGCTTCGCTGATCACCAGCAACCCGCCGATGGAAATCCAGACCCGGCGGTTGCCATTGTGGCGGATTGACTTTGACGACAGGTTTTCAACCAGTTTTTACATAGACCCGTACACAGGCAGGCTGGCCACTCGCAGACATCAATACTGGCGCATTTTTGATTTTCTGTGGATGTTGCACATCATGGATTATGACAAACGCACGGACGCCCACAACCTGTTGCTCAAAACTGCAGAGATTAGCGGACTGGCATTTGCCATCACCGGCGTTTGGTTGCTGTTTTACAGCTTTAGCGGTCGGCGGAAAAAGAAGGCACCATCAAATGCCGGGGGCAAATGATGCTGTTCCTAAAAAAACTACACAAGTGGGTCGGGTTGCTGATCGGTATCCAGGTATTGTTGTGGCTACTAAGCGGCTTGCTGTTGAGCCTGCTCGATCCCGCAAAAGTCAGTGGTGAACAATGGGCACAAACAGGTTCGCATACACCCGGGACGATCCCAAATGACCCCTTGCTGGAACCTGATGAACTGCCTGCGGAGCATCTGGAGGGTGCCCGGAGTATCGCTCTGGAAGTCAGGCGTGGCCATCCGGTTTACCGGGTCAGGCATCTGCACGGCATCACCCTTATCAATGCCAGCAATGGCTCTGTCATCACGACCAGCGAGCATGATGCAAAAATTCTGGCACAACAGGATTTCACCGGCACTGGTGAAGTTATATCCGTCAGCCAGGGTGTTGCGCCCGACCTGGAAACCCGCGGCAACAGCGGCGGGTATTGGCGCATCAACTTTTCAGACAAGGCACACACATCTATTTATGTCTCTGTATCAACAGGTGAAATTCTGCAAAGACGCAATCGCTATTGGCGCGTTTTCGATTTCTTCTGGATGCTGCACATCATGGATTACCCCGGCCACGAGGACATCAATAACGCCCTTATCATTGGCGTGGCTTTAATAGCAATCTGGCTCGGAATCAGCGGATTCATTCTGCTATTTGGCAGCTTCAACCGGCATGACTTCTATTTTCTGAATATCCTGGGTAAACACGAAGACGCCATAATCACATTGATCGGCCCCGGGACCCGGGGCCCGCAACAGGTAAGGCTCAGGAAAGGCAGCAACCTCTTTCTGTCGCTTGCAACCCACGATATCGGTCTGCCATCAATCTGTGGCGGGGGCGGCGAGTGTGGAAAGTGCAGGGTCAAATTCGAAGCCGATGAACTGCCGGAAGCCAGTTCACTTGAACTCGGCCTGGTACCAAAACGTCTTCGTGAGCAGGGTTACAGGCTGGCCTGCCAGCAGGAAGTAACACATAACATCACACTGCATCTGCCCAAGGGCACACTGGTGCGGGAAGATAGCGCAGAAAGTGACGGCCATGAATTGGCCTAGTTATCCTGGACTCGTTTAATGTGTAATCGAAAGTCAGCAGATGGCGGTTGATCTGACCCAGGGCTCGGTCGCCGGGCATTTACGTCGGCAGGGCACACCATTTGCGCTCGGCCTGGTTGCGATATTCTCCTTTGAGGCCGTGGATCTGTATTTTATCGGGCAACTCGGTGATGCTCCGCTGGCGGCCATTGGTTTTACCTTGCCGGTGATCTGGCTTTTATATGGAATTGGTATCGGTTTTGAAGCCGGCGCCGCCTCATGTGTCTCACGGGCGGTAGGTAAAAACAAACATGCCCTGGCGCGACGCCTGACCACGGATACAGCGGTACTGGCTGCGTTGGCTGCCCTGGTTTTGTGCCTGGTCGGGTTGGCGACAATCGAACCGGTATTTAAAATGCTGGGGGCCCCGGATGAGTTAATGCCACAGATCACTGCGTATATGAGTGTCTGGTATTGGGTCGAGCCCATGGACGCCGCAATGTGGACCTGTCTTGCATCTATCCGGGCCCGCGGCAACGCGCTTCTTGAAAGCAAGATTATCAGTATCGCCGCCCTGCTTAACCTGGTGCTGGATCCGTTGTTCATATTTGGCTGGTTCGGATTTCCACGCCTGGAAATCCAGGGCGCTGCCGTGGCCACGTTGATTTCCGTGTTTACCATGCTTTTATTTACCGTCTGGCACCTGCACAGCCGGCTGGATGTTTTTGCCAGCATCATTGCACCATTCAAAGACATCCTTGATTCATGGAAACACATGCTGCAAATAGGCATACCCGCGATGGTCACCAACGCGATCATTCCTGTCTCGAGCGGTATCGTGATAGCCATGGTGGCAAGCTATGGCATTGATGCCGTGGCCGGTTTTGGCATCGCCATGCGTCTGGAACCGATGGCCTTGATCCCTTTCTATGCCCTGTCAGCCGTTTCCAGCCCGTTTTTCGGTCAGAACTTCGGCGCGCAACGATTCGACCGGCTACTCGAAGCCCGCAAGATAATCATGCACTTTTGCCTGGGGTTCGGACTGGCACTGGCGGTTTTCATGAGTCTTGCCGCTGAACCCCTGGCAGCCCTGTTTACAGACTCACCTACCATCCGCGCGGTGGCGGTAGACTACATCTGGATCGTGTCCTGGAGTTGGGGCGCCTATGGGATAGTTATGTCGGTTAATGCCGCCTTCAATGGTTCCGGCCGGCCGCTGCCAAGTGTCATGATTTCATCCACGCGGGTGATATTCGTATTTTTGCCACTCGCCTTTGCAGGTCGCTGGCTGTTCGGCATGAGCGGACTATTTGCAGCCAGCACCCTCGCTAATCTGGCTGTTGGTTTAATGGCGTTTATATGGCTGAAACGACATATCAGCGTGAGCGCAAAGAATATTTAATGAGCATATAAATTTTCAACCGCACCCGTCCTGACAATAATTCGACCAATCCTGCCAGCCTTTCAAGCAGCGCCAGTCACGGTGCGATTTTCTGCGTAAGCCGGTGAGATAAGCCAGCGCAAGAAAAGGATTCGGCGGGTACTGGTACTGCGGTACCAGGTTGAAGTCATGTATAACCGGCAACCAGGTATCATCCTGTTTGCGCAGCAAAATATTTTTGTAAAAAAGGTCCAGGTCATGCAGTCCTGAAGCTTCGGCTGTTTCGCAGATCAGACGGCCGGCATCAAGCACGCTTTGCGGCAGACCATGGTTTTTTTGTGCCAGTTCAACCAGTGTGGGTCCATCAATAAACTCCTGCAGAAAACACAGGCTGTAGTCGTCGTCAACACCCAGGACCCGGATGGGCCGGGCAGCAAAGGGCCGCAACGATTCAATCGCATGGAATGCCCGGTTCCGGGTATATTCGAATTGTGCGATGTTGAGTCCGTAACGTTGTTGATACTTATGGATAAATTCGGTTCGATAGATCTTTAGCGCGACGACTCCACCGTGATATCTCGCCCGAAAGGTAACAGACCGCCGGCCCTCACCGGCCAGGTCCGTTGGCAGCAGATATTCGGGTAGTTTCAGATCGTTCATATCCATACAGGAAAGGATGGCACAAACACATCAATGGCGCCAAATCATTCGAAGGGACATGGTCTTAAGGTTTATACTGAGCTGTCCCCAAAACGGTTGCATAAAGACTCATGTTGGAGCTATTACATACCTGGTTGCTGGATCAAGGCATAAACGAAGCTCTCGCGTTTTATTTCGCACGCGGTGTAACCATTATTGTGGTTTTAATTTTGAGCTTGGCTGCAAATTTTGTGGCGAAACGTTACATATTATCAACCCTCACCTACGTGATCTCCCGCTCCAAATCAAAATGGGATGATGCGGTTTTGCGTCAACGTGCCTTGGACCGGCTGGCGCATCTCGCACCTGCCTTGGTCGTTTTCATGCTCACCCCGCTTGCGCTTGAGGGCATGGATGCGATGATCGATTTCATCAGGAGCGGCTTACAGATATACATGATCGTCATCCTCATGCTGGTGCTGGACTCCCTGCTGAATACGGTGGAAGATATCTACCAGAATTTCGAGGCCTCCAGGGAAATCCCTATCAAGGGCTTTATCCAGGTTTTAAAAATAGTGCTATATTTCCTGGCGGCCATCTTTGTTATTTCCATTCTTCTGAACAAAACGCCCATCTTCCTGCTCAGCGGGGTCGGTGCGCTCGCTGCAGTAATGATGCTGGTCTTCCGGGACTCAATCCTCGGCTTCGTGGCGGGTATCCAGCTGGCTGCCAACAGGATGGTATCGGTGGGTGACTGGATTGAAATGCCAAAGTATGGTGCTGACGGTGATGTGCTGGAAGTGGCGCTGACGACTGTCAAAGTTCAGAACTGGGATAAGACGATTACCACCATCCCGACTTACGCGCTCATCAGCGAGTCATTCAAGAACTGGCGCGGTATGTCCGACTCTGGCGGACGACGCATCAAACGGGCAGTGAATATCGATATGAGCAGCATCAGGTTCTGTAACGAGGAGATGCTGGCACGATTTGAGAAAATTCAGTACATCTCAGAATACATCGAGAAAAAGAAAGGCGAACTGGAAGCCTTCAACAAGGCTACAAAAGTCGACAACGCCAGCCTGGCCAACGGCCGGCGTATGACCAACATCGGCACCTTCCGTGCCTATGTGTGGGCCTACCTGCAAAATCACCCGATGATCAACAGGCAGATGACCTTTTTGATCCGGCAATTGCCGCCTGCAGAACATGGCTTGCCAATTGAGATTTATGTTTTCAGCAAGGACAAGGTCTGGGCCAACTACGAAGCCATCCAGGCGGACATTTTTGACCATATCCTGGCGGTGGTGCCGGAATTTGATCTGCGTGTTTACCAAAACCCGACCGGTGCAGATTTCAGAGTGCTGAACAAGCTAACACCGGCGCCCGGGGAATCCTAATATAAGAGTCGTAAACTGGACGACCATGACGGATCTGTTGGGTGCAGATATACACCCTATAAACGCGTTCCTTGATAATAGCTGCACATCTGGTTATAGTGCGCCCCGTCCTGGCACACATCGGTCTGTGCCAGCCGCTCCCGGCCTGCACTTTCGCGGTCAGCGGAGATCAACAAGGATCCAACCCGGATCGACCCATGCAGTGAATGATTCACGGCTTTTGGGCAGGGTGATCCCGGAGTAAATTCATACATGTTATTTTCAGAACTTGGCCTTTCGGCCGAATTGCTGCGCGCGACAGATAAACAGGGTTACCAGGAAGCGACCCCGATACAGCAGCAGGCAATACCACTTATTCTTGAAGGCCGCGATTTGCTGGCCGGTGCGCAAACCGGAACCGGCAAAACCGCAGGTTTCACCCTGCCCCTGCTACAACGACTGCAAGGCACTGAACTGCAGGGACACAAGCGCCGCGTACGCGCGCTGATCCTGGTTCCAACACGTGAACTTGCCGCCCAGGTGGCCGAGAGCGTGCGCGATTATGGCCGCTATCTGCCCTTCAAATCTGCGGTGATATTCGGCGGCGTCAGCATCAACCCGCAAATCTCAAAGTTGCGCCAGGGTGTAGACATAGTCATCGCGACCCCCGGCCGGCTGCTCGATCACATGCAACGCGGCACCATCCGTCTCGATGCTGTTGAGACACTGGTACTCGACGAGGCCGACCGCATGCTCGACATGGGTTTTATCCGTGACATACGCAAGGTCCTGCAGGTCATGCCTTCGAATCGGCAGAACCTGTTATTCTCGGCCACGTTTTCCAAAGACATCAAACAACTGGCCAACGAGTTGCTGAACGCACCGTTGGAAATACAGGTTGCGCGTAAAAACACCACGGCCGAACAGATATCGCAGGTCGTCCACCCGGTTGACCGCAATCGTAAACGTGAATTGTTGTCGTACCTGATCGGTGCAGGCAACTGGCGCCAGGTGCTGGTATTTACCCGCACCAAACACCTCGCAAACCGGCTTGCCCAGCAACTGGAACGCGATGGCCTCTCAGCCGCCGCAATCCACGGCAACAAGTCACAGGGTGCGCGCACGCGAGCGCTGGCCGACTTCAAGAAAGGTGAAATCCGGGTACTGGTAGCAACCGACATCGCCGCCCGCGGACTCGACATCGAACAACTGCCCCACGTGGTTAATTTCGAACTGCCAAATGTTCCGGAAGACTATATTCACCGCATTGGCCGTACCGGTCGTGCAGGACTGGAGGGTGAAGCGGTTTCACTGGTCTGTGTGGACGAGATAAAATTGCTGACAGATATCGAACGCCTGCTGAGACGCAACATCGAAAAGGTCGTTATTCCCGGTTATGAGCCTGATGAAAGCATCAAACCGGTGCCCATCAAGAATGGCCGCAACAAGCAGCCTTCACGCGGTGCTCGCTCCGGCAGGTCTCGCAGGGCACAAGGCGAAGCCCGGTATGGCAGGGGCAGGAGTAGTGGCCGGGGCCGGCAATCTCGACGCGCAGCGTAATATACGACCTAACCGCAGTCGAGAACCAAGCGGACTTTAAGTGTAACAATCGAAGTTTCACCGGTGATTCCCGGTGATTCGACCACGCCCACTGAAATCTCCCGCTCATGTACCCGCTGTCTCTCACCCGGACCGGGACAGTCCAGATACAGGTCGATGTCGGTTTTACCGACATCGTTTCTGAACAGGTCAACTTCTGTGGCTTCCAGCGTCAGTTTTACTTTCAATTGATTGTTGTGATCACCCGCAGGAATTTCTATTGGCTCAGGCGGGCCGGGGGGTGCCTGGGTGGTGCCGGATGGCAGCGAATGTTTTTCAACCTTGATGGTACCCTGTCCCTGCAAGCCCCGGTTAAATACCTTGGCTTCAATCCAGTACCTCCAGTCTTCACCAATCGGACCCTCATGATTTTCGGTCAAAACCGAGAATGTTACCTTACCTTCCATTTTTTGCTCCCTAGCCTAGCAATAACGCCCGATTACCCTGATGCAATCTGTATCGCCTGATTCAAGCGGAGAACATAACACACAAAAGAGTGACGGGTTAGTGACGAAAGATGGGGGTAAAAAAATAACAACAATTCGTTTACTCTATGCCCATGCATACAGATTTAAGCCAGGCAAGTATTCACGAACTGCTGACAAGCACAGCACCGGCATTTTCCGCTGCCGATGCTGTGCATATTGCCGTCAGCCACTACAGCATCCCCGCTCAAGTCCGGCCGTTGGTAAGCGACCGGGATCAGAACTTTCGGCTGGACACGGACGATGGCAGGCGATACACACTTAAAATTGCCAATCACACGGAACACAAAAGTGCCATCGATTTTCAGAACCGTGCCTTGTTACACATTGCAGAACAGGATGCTTCATTGCCTATACCCCGGGTTATTCCCACGCGGGACGGGCAACTGCAATGCAGTGTGGACAACCAGGGCAAGACCCACCTGGTGCGCGTATTAAGCTGGGTTGAAGGCGTGGTGTTGAATGATGCAATATCAGATCCGGGGCTGGTCAACCAGTTGGGCAGGTTTTTGGCACGCCTGGATTTGGCCCTGGAAAATTTTGATCACCCGGGCTCCAATCCGTTATCGCTATGGGACATGAAACGGGCGGCCGGTCTGCGCGAACTGCTGGTTCATATCCAGGAATCGGAGCTCAGGCAGTTGATCGGCCAGGTGCTGGACAGCTTTGAATCACACGTGAAACCGGTACTGGATTCCTTACGGACGCAGGTTATTTACAACGACATGAATCTTGGCAATGTGCTGATGGACAAAGTACACCCCGATCGCATCAGCGGGCTTATCGACTTTGGCGACCTGGTCAAATCACCGCTGATCATCGACCTGGCCGTAGCCGCTGCCTATCAACTGGATGAAGGTGATGATCCACTTGCAGGTGTGTTACCGATGATCGCCGGCTATCACGCTGTACAACCATTGCAAAACACAGAAATGGCCCTGCTCACAGACCTGATCCGGACCCGCCTGATCACCAGCCTGCTGATTGGCTCTTACCGGTCAATACTATTCCCCGAAAACAGGGATTACCTGTTGATCAGCCATCATTCATCCAAAAACTTCCTGGTTAATCTTGCCCGGCTGAACGCGGATGATGCTCTGGAGCGGATCCGCGCAGCCTGCGCTCCTGAACGAGATCAGGAATCCTGCACGCCATAGGTGCTGAACTTCTCCAGCACCGTGCTCATTTCACCATCGGTGAGGATATCCCCTTCACCGATCGCCAGTATGCGGCTGTAGACCGTGGCCAGGTGTTCGACCTCGATGGCCAGGGCCAGCGCGGCTGGCAGGTCATGGTCAAAACAGGTCATGCCATGGTGTGCCATCAGGCAGGCTTTACGATCCTGCAATGCTTTTAATACGTGACGGGAAAGCTCGCCGGTACCGAGGTGGCATAGTCCGCACAACGGATATCTTTACCGCCGGCGACTGCAACCATGTAATGAAAAGCCGGGATGCCTTTGCCCAGGCAGGCGAGTGTCGTACAACTGACCGGGTGGGCGTGCAAAATGGCATTGGCTTCTGCACGGTGCTGGTAAATGGCTGCGTGGAAACGCCATTCGCTTGATGGTTTACGCGCACCCCGGCTGTCCCCATCAAGATCCATCCGGACGATGTCATCGGGCGACAAACCCGCGTAGTCCATGCCGGAAGGCGTGATCAGCATACCATCTTCAAAACGTACACTGAGGTTTCCCGAGGTGCCCTGGTTCAAACCGCTGGCATTCATGGCCATGGCTGTATCGATCAATTGTTGTCGCAGTGCCTGTGTCATTTTTTCTACTCTTCGTGTTCTGGATAAAGTCCTGTCAAACCCGCCTCACTGGCGTCGCACACACCCCGCTCGGTGAAAAGACCGGTGACCAGTCGTGCCGGTGTGACATCAAAGGCATAATTGCAGGCGCTTACGCCATCGGGGGTGATCTGCACGGATTCGACCTGGCCGGCGGCATTTTTGCCGGCGACATGGGTCACTTCAGCGCCATCCCTCTGCTCAATGGGTATGCCCTTGACCCCGTCGCTCATTTGCCAGTCGATGGTCGGTCCCGGCAAGGCCACATAAAAGGGTACATCGTTATCAAACGCGGCCAGCGCCTTCAGGTAAGTGCCGATCTTGTTACAAACGTCACCGTTGCGGGTGGTACGGTCGGTGCCGGTAATACACATATCCACCTGAGCGTGCTGCATCAGGTGTCCGCCGGCGTTATCAACAATCACATCATGCGGGACACCGTGGGACTGCAATTCCCATGCCGTCAGGGCAGCACCCTGGTTACGCGGCCGTGTTTCATCCACCCATACGTGGACCGGTATGCCATCATCCCAGGCCTGGTAGATGGCAGACAATGCCGTGCCCCAGTCAACCGTGGCCAGCCAGCCGGCATTACAGTGGGTGAGGATGTGAAAAACTTCTGAACCGGCAGGTTTTTGCTGCCACAAACCGCGAATGACGCCAAGTGCGTGGCGGCCGATCGCGTTATTAATGGCAACATCCTCATCGCAGATTTCTGTGGCCATTGCATAGGCTTTTGCCTCTCTCTCCCCCGCCGGTAATGCTGACAGCGCCTGTTGCATCCTGAGCAACGCCCAGCGCAGGTTAACCGCCGTGGGCCGGGTGGCGAGCAAGGTCTCAGCAGCCTGTTCAAGGTATTCATCACCCGCATCTTCACGCATCGCCAGCGCCAGTCCATAGGCTGCAGTTGCACCGATCAGTGGCGCGCCCCGGACGCGCATGACACTGATGGCTTCAGCGGCATCGCTCAAACTGGAAAGCGTCTTGATAATAAACTCATGCGGCAGACGGGTCTGGTCAATAATATCCGCCGACCAGCCGTTTTCATTCAGCCAGATCGAACGGTAAGGCGTGCCATTAACTTTCATTTTATAACCATCCTGCTAGGGCTGGAACAAGATCGTAGCACCTAGTGAGTGTAATTCTCTATACTTGCCTGTCCCAATTACCAGAGTTTGTTGAATCATGCATGTTTTTGCCCTGTTCTTAGCCACTTTAATGGTCGTTTCCTGCTCCCAACGTGAGGAACCTCTGCCCACGAAAACGGCGGTTGATATAGGCCATGACTATTTTTCCTTTGCCAATACCGACCAGTTTGTCACCGAGCATATCCAGCTGAAGCTGACAGTTGATTTTAATCTGAAAGAATTACGGGGCTTCGCCATCCTGAAGATGCGCAGGCTGGACCCTGCAGCAACAGACATTATTCTGGATACGCGTGATCTGCATATTGACAGCATTCTTGTTGCCGGCTCCGAAGGTGATGACGCGGAAGCAATTTTCGAGTACGTCAAGCAAGATCCGGTACTGGGCCAGGCATTGAAAATCACACTGCCGGACGGGCTGGATCAGCAACAGAACCTGGCGATAAAGATTCACTACAAAACCGATCCGGGTGCATCTGCGCTGCAGTGGCTGCCAAAGGAACTGACCGCCGGCGGTGAACATCCGTTTATGTTCAGCCAGTCCCAATCCATCCACGCACGTAGCTGGGTACCGCTGCAGGATACGCCATCGGTGCGCATCACTTATGAGGCCACCATTCATACACCGCCTGAGTTACTGGCGGTCATGAGCGCTGACAATGACCCGCTGACATTACGCAACGGCGAATACCATTTCAATATGCCTCAGCCCATTCCGTCCTATTTGCTGGCGATCGCTGTTGGCAATATCTATTTTGCACCCATTGGTGAACAGACCGGCATATACACGGAGCCCGAAATGCTGGATGCCTCGACCTTCGAGTTTGCCAGCACCCAGCAAATGCTGGACACTGCAGCCGCCATTTACGGTCCTTACCAGTGGGGCCGTTATGATCTGCTGATCCTGCCACCCAGCTTCCCCTTCGGGGGTATGGAAAATCCTCGCCTGTCATTTATCACACCCAGTGTACTGGCGGGTGACCAAAGCCTGGTGTCATTGATCGCACACGAACTCGCACACTCCTGGTCGGGTAACATGGTCAGCAACAAAACCTGGCGCGATATCTGGCTGAACGAAGGCATCACCAGCTACCTGGATGCACGGCTGATGGAGGTGCTGTTTGGTAAAGAGCGGGCGGATGAAGAGCGTGTTTTATCCTATCGTGAGCTGTTGCAAGGGCTTGAGGAAATCAGTCCGGCCATGCAGTCACTTGCTCCGGTGGAACACATTGATGACCCGGATGAATCGCAGGGCAGTCTGCATTACCAGAAGGGGCAACTGTTTCTGCAGCACATGGAAGACATTTTTGGACGTGAGACTTTCGATCCCTTCCTGGCAGGATATTTCACGCACTTTGCATTCCAGTCCATATCCTCCGAGCAGTTTCTCGACTACCTGGACCAGAATTTGCTGACAACACACCCCGGCAAATTCAGCAGGGAGCAGGCTGAAGAGTGGCTGTACCAGCCCGGTCTACCGGTGGACGCGCCTATCCCATATTCTAAAACCCTGGAACAGGCCGCAGGTATGGCAGACTCATGGGCAATTGGCGAGATTCCTGTTAACAATATTCCACTGTCCGCCTGGAGTCCCTATGCGACAGTACATTTTATCAACAGCTTGCCGCTCGGGTTGACCGAGGCACAACTGATCGAGCTGGATGACAGCTTCGGTTTCAGCCAAACCCGAAATGCCGAGATCGGTCGTGCCTGGTTCATACAGGTGGCGGCACGAAGGCACTTGCCCGCCTACGAAGCAATGAAAGCACACCTGAATCGCTACGGCCGTACCCGCCTGATCCAGCCGGTCTACGAGGCACTGGTTGAAAATGGAGAAAATGCAGAACTGGCCGCCGGGCTTTTCGAGGTGGCACGAACCCAATACCACCCGTTGACCATTACTGCCATTCAAGACCTGTTCTCAAGCACTGGTCAGGAATAATCAAGACGAGCCGCCATTTATCAAGTGAAAGTTAATATGGCCTATTATTGAACCGGTACATGGCGTGTCTGGTGTGAAGCGCTTAAACTAATGAAAATCTCTCCCGATGGTACAAACCATGAGTCTCATATCACATTTGCAATGCATCCGCTGTGGTGCCGAATATCCAGCCGATACCGTTATGAACCTGTGTCCGGTAGATGACAGCCCGGTAGAGATCATCATGGACCTCGAACGCCTGGTGACCGAGCAGCCGAACCAGTCCTGGTACCAGCCCGAACGCAATAATATGTGGCGATTCGGTGGCCTGTTACCGCTGGATATCAATAACCCGGACGACCAGCCACATATCTTCAACCTCGGCGAAGGCAATACGCCCCTGCTGGACTATAGCGATCACCCGCTGGCACAACAGCTTGGTTTTACGCTTTTGGTGAAGGATGAAGGCAAGGCACACGCCGGTTTTGGCGCAAACCCGACGCAAAGCTTCAAGGATCGCGGCATGGCCATGACCATTTCCATGGCACACAAGGCCGGTATTAAAAAGCTGGCGGTTCCAACCCAGGGCAATGCCGGCGATTCCATGTGTGAATATGCAAATGCCGCGGGTATGCAGGCCGTTGTTGCCATGCCGGACAACACACCCATGCCGATTCTTGGCCGGGTAGCCGCACTGGCCAGCCAGTCCGAGCGCTTCAATCTTGAGCTGGTCACCGGCACCATACGTGAAGCCGGCGCATTGCTGAAGGAAAAGTGGCTGGGCAAAGGTTACTTCAGCGTGGCCACCTTCCAGGAACCCGGCTGGCGTATCGATGGCAAGAAAACCCTGGGGCTGGAGTTGGCAGAACCCGAACAAAAGGGCAATCCCTGGCGCTTACCGGATGTGGTGATCTATCCAACCGGTGGCGGTACCGGGGTGCTGGGAATGTGGAAAGCCTGGGCTGAACTGGAAAGTATGGGTCTGATCAGTGACGCTCGTCCAAAAATCATCTGCGTACAAAGTGACAATACGCAACCACTGGTTAACGCCTTTGAAAGCGGCACCACCGAGGTCGCTGCGGTGGAACCGGGTGAGACCCTGGCCTATGGCATCAACGTGCCGGGGGGGGTTGGCCATTTCAAAGTATTGGAAATTATCCGGGCATCCGCTGGCGCCGCCATCGGTATCGCCGAGGATGACATTAACACCGCCTTGAGTACGGTATGGAAAGACAAGGGCTGGTGGGTATGCCCTGAAGGCGCGGCCTGCCTGGCAGCACTGCCCCGCCTGGTCGGGGACGGGCTGATAAAACCTGGCGACAAGGTGGTCGCGTTCAATACCGGGTCACTGGAAAAGTACCTGCCTGACTTACGGCATTTACTCTAGAACAACACGCTGATGACTGAAATCTCCTCTTCTGCCAGTGTATTGATGCGTTTACTGCGCTACGCGCGCGGTCACCGCCCGCGAATCAGGCTGGCATCACTTTGTTCGGTGCTGAACAAGTTGTTCGATGTCATGCCGGAAATCCTCATCGGCATGGCCATCGATGTTGTTGTGCGCCAGGAACAATCCTTCCTGGCCGATTTCGGTATTCATGAACCATTTCACCAGATGCTGTTCCTGGGTGTAATCACCATTGCCGTGTGGGCACTGGAATCCCTGTTTCAATTCTTTTTACAGATCCTGTGGCGCAACCTGTCACAAAGCCTGCAACACGATCTAAGACTCGATGCCTACGGCCATATGCAGGACCTGGATATGGCCTGGTTTGAGGATGCGTCCACCGGCAAACTCGTGGCTATTCTGAATGATGATGTCAATCAACTGGAGCGGTTCCTTGATGGCGGCGCCAATGCCCTGATCCAGGTGGCGACTTCCATCATCGCCGTGGGTGCGGTGTTTTTCTATATCTCACCGCAAATCGCGCTGATGGCTTTTACGCCGATCCCGGTCATCATACTCGGTGCGTTCTGGTTCCAGCGCAGGGCCCAGCCTTTGTACGCCAATGTGCGCGAGAAGGTCGGCATGCTCAGCACCCGCTTGGCCAATAATATTGCCGGTATCGCCACCATCAAGAGTTTTACCCGCGAAAAATATGAACTTGAACAACTACAACAGGAAAGTGAAGACTATGTGGCCGCCAACCGGGGTGCCATCCGCATCAGTTCCGCTTTTATTCCCGTCATTCGCATGGCGATACTCGCGGGTTTTGTGGCAACCCTGATTTATGGCGGCAAATTGACACTGGACGGTCAACTGCATGCCGGTTCCTACAGTGTGCTGGTGTTCCTGACACAACGGTTGTTATGGCCGCTGACCCGCCTCGCAGAAACAGTGGACCTGTTTGAACGGGCGATGGCCTCCACCCGCCGTATTCTTAACCTGATAGAAGTACCGGTACGCACCCGCAGCGGCACCACGGCATTACCCATCGATCAGGTCAGGGGTGAACTGACGTTTGAAAACGTGAGTTTTGCTTATGCCAACGGCGCCGAGGTTTTACACGATATCAACCTGGCTGTAGCACCCGGTGAAACCATTGCCGTTGTCGGCCAGACCGGTTCGGGTAAAAGTACCCTGATGAAGTTGTTGCTGCGTTTTTATGCACCGACGGCCGGCAGCATCAGGTTGGACGGCACCGATCTTACCGCACTCAAAATACCGGATCTCCGGGCTGCATTCGGTCTGGTCAGTCAGGACGTGTTCCTTTTTCATGGCAGTGTAGCCGAGAATATCGCTTACGGCCGACCGGGCGCAGACCAAGCCGGGATTGAAGCGGCAGCCAGGGCGGCCGAGGCACACGATTTTATTCTGCAACTTCCCCAGGGCTATGACACCATCGTGGGCGAGCGCGGGCAGAAATTATCCGGGGGTCAAAGACAACGTGTATCCATTGCCCGCGCGGTATTGAAAGATCCGCCGGTTTTAATACTGGATGAAGCCACCTCCGCCGTGGATAACGAAACCGAGGCAGCTATTCAACGCTCTATGCAGGTCATTACCCGGGGCAGGACAACGCTGGTTGTAGCCCACCGCCTGTCAACCATCGTCAGCGCCGACCGGATTTATGTACTGGACCAGGGACGTGTGGCCGAGATGGGTAATCACCCGGAATTATTGGCAATGGGCGGGCTGTATGCAGCACTGTGGAAAGTTCAGGCGGGAATTGGAGTATAGCCCTAGCGTTGTCTTTTATCGCGGGTTTCTTTCAAGGCATTCTTCCACATGCGGTCTTCGCTTCTCCTGCGCAGATAGATTCCGAGCACGAATAACACGGCGACGAACGGCAGTGCCAGCAGACTCAAAACCCTTGGGCTCAAACCGCTGAGAGAACGCATAATCTCATTGAAACTGACGGATTCGTTGCTGAAGATTACACCCAGTCCAATGACGAAGATCACGAAAAAGATTCCCAATACTACGTACTTGTTCATGAGTGTATTTTATAGTGTCATCACACTCGGCGTATAGCCGCTTACTGCGTGTGGATTCCTGGCTTTCCGTATAGCAGAAAACGACCAGTAGCGGACAGTCAGAGAATCGTTGATCAGGCGCGCGTAACCCGCGCAGCAAAGCAGCCCGGTTTGGCATTGTGAAGATGCAGATACGCGACCCTTGGATCCTGCAACATTGCCGGGATCGACTCGCTCAAACATGAGCCATCAACGACATCTGCATCGACCATATAATGCTTGTCATCGAAGGCCCTGATCGAAATAAGCCTGGTTTCCAACGCTTTGGGAACTGTCCCAACATCAGGAAATGCTTGTTCGGCATACTCGCGAACAAAGATGGCATGTGTGGCTTGATAGGGCGATTCGGCTGATTGGTGCTTGAAATTCACCAGAATAATTGTCTCGCCAATCTCTGCATCAGCCAGACTAACGCGGCAAGGGTAACCGGGCTTGGCGTCAACAATCATTCTGGTTGCTCTAACTTTCGCCAGTTCCCTGTCAGACAAAGCAAAAAGCGGTTCAAACTGGACGGGGGGCAACGCATGAATCTGAAAAGACATGATTTCTCCAAAGTATTAGTCGCTATAGCCTACATGTTCAAGCATGTTGATTGCCACCCGTTTCTTGCTGTCAAAGTGAAGGTCGGTGCAGGTTGGAAGTCGTCGTTCAGGCACCACGCCTAGAACATCATTTCTGTTTGGATATTGAATGTTTGCAAATGGCCGGTTCCAACCCACTTAGCTGATACTCAAAGGACGCAAAATTCAACGGCGCTTATAGCAGCAGTCGGCCACAAGCAGTTACTCAAGGATTTATCACTCGAAGCTATGCCATGCGGGTCTTCCTTAGTCCGCAGCGTTGACATTCAACCGTCTCAATACCTCCCCCGCCAAAGCTGAATGATTCACTGATGATTCGGAAATCATGGAATCCCAGCCAGCAGAGAATTTTGCCCAACAATCGATTTGGCATATTCATTCCCTCCAGCGTCACGTCGAATTCCCCTGTATTGTGACTGATTTTTATCCTTCTCCCCAAGTGGTGTTGGCAAGAGACGCTAGTGGCCGTTTCACAGCCATTAGCAGTCATTGGGTTATAATCGGTTTATAGGGCGGGAAATGACCCGAAGCCGCCGTTGCCACTTGGACAAAAGTTTGTGGGTTATGCAGCACTATATGTGTGTCTGTTCATTATGAGTCGAATATTTACGTATGTAAGCATTTGATTATAAACATTATAAAATTACTATAATACTAATAGTGTACCTATTAGTGGCATATTTTATAGGTTGTAGCCACTACTTTTTATGATGGCTCGATTTCGCTGCCTGTGGGTCTTCCAGGGTTGCTTACCTTAAACTGTGTGTCGTGCCATATCGTTACCTGACCGTAGTTTCGGTTGATATCACGTTGATTTTACCATGCCGCATTCAGGCATACTGACCGGTGGAATCCGATATGTATTATGTCGTTTGTGACGCCCCGTCAGTAGGTGACCATCAGCAAATAGTGTGATCTGTTGGGATCTTATTACTTATCCGCAACATGACATAGATCAACACTTTAAATCTGGCATCGTGTATTTTTTATATGAATGAGAGTCATCGGACTACTTTGTTCCACTTCGCTTGCTGGTAAGTCAAAAGTCTGCACGTTCAACTGCATTCTATCAATCCCCGAATATTACGACTGCAACGGAGTGTCCGTACACTTCTGTCGAGTCGAAAAAAGATAAAACTTCATGTAACGACTAATTTTTGTAAGGAGTATCACAAATGAAATCGCTGTCCAAACTCAAGTCTGTACTCATTATACTCGGCCTTGTAATCAGTTTTACAGTAATGGCTAAACAAGACCCACCCGAGGTAACCGAAGAAGGCCTGCATCTGGTTAAGGAAAGTAAAATTGCATTGGTATATGCCGTTCCTGGAGCCGATCTGAACGGTTATCACCGCATCTGGTTAGTTGAGCCACACGTGGCTTTCAAGAAGAACTGGCAACGTGACCAGAATCGTTCCAGAAGGACCAACAAGGTATCTGATAGTGACATGGACAGAATCAGAACCCGTCTGGCCGAGGAATTTACGGAAGTTTTTGCTGAAGTGTTGAAGGAAAACGATGGCTATGAACTGGTGGAAGAAAGGGCTGAGGATGTACTGATATTGAAACCCGCCATTATCAACCTGGATGTGAACGCACCTGACACAAGATCCGCCGGTCGAAACCGTACCTACGCTTCCTCTGCAGGTGAAATGACCTTATACCTTGAAGCCTTTGACTCACAAACCAATGCCCTGATTGCCAAGGCACTCGACCGTGGACATGACCGAAATTCCAGTTTCGTAACTTGGCAAACCTCGGTCTCCAATACGCAGGCGGCTAAACGAATTCTCCGAGGCTGGGCGCAATCATTACGTGATGGTCTGGATGAGGCGAACGCTGTGACGGCGGGCGGAGGTTCGGATTGAGTTGTGATGCTTGCGAAAGATGCTGATCGAACCACCGTAGGTCGGGGTAGTCAATATATTGAGTTACTTGGAGAAATGCATGAGCGAAGATCAAAACACCAGTAACGAAGTTGATAGCCCTGAGTCACGGGCTGACCAGAAAACACTTGTATCTGAAGCACAGGTCACTTCTGAAAATATCCTCGATGACCGTGGTCGGAGGACTTTTCTCAAGCGTGCAGCATTGGGTGGTGGTGGTGCTTTATTGGGTGGTGCGGGTGCTTACGGGTTCGTCAAGAGCGAGCTGAAAGGCAAACCTGTCAGTGATTATCCCCTGATTGATGAAACAATATTCAAGCCCAAGGATCAGCGCGATACCGTCCTGACCTTCATTCACAGCGAAACTTTGGGCAAGAAGCACCCGGAACGCAACATCCAGTACAACCAACTGCAAAACAAAGATTTCAATATGCACACCGGTTTTGCAGATATGTACGCCTTACCCTGGGACAACAGCAAGCCGGGTTACACCCAACTCGACCGGGCCTTACAACAGGCCGGTTGGGAGCCGCTGGTAGTGGCCGGTAGCCGCAACGTGGCCAACCTTCAGCCTGATACGCCACTGCATGCCTGGGATCAGTCGGCCGTGGTAGATGAGCAGTACCAGTTTGAAAGTGAAAAGCATGCGGGTGATGCCATCAAGAGCGCTGCTCGTGTTTTCGGTGCCGTAAAATGCGGCATCGCCAAACGCGACAAACGTTGGGACTACGACCCGCTGTATGATATTGAAAACAGCCGCGAGTTGAGCTGGGAAGATGATTTTCCCTTTGTGCCAAAGACCGTCATCGTGATGCTGGTACCGATGGACTATGACGCAATGGCGACGGCCCCGGCATGGACCGCGGACGGTACCGCCGCCGATGGATATACAAAAAGTTCGGTATTGGCAAACCAGATGGCCAAGCTCCTCCAGGGCCTGGGATACCATGCGGTTGGCGCGGGTAATGACCTCGGTAGCAGCGTACCTTACGGAATAATGGCCGGGCTCGGCGAGGGTGGCCGCAATGGTGCGTTGCTTTCACCCGGTATCGGGCCGCGACACCGAATCTGCAAAGTTTACACAGATTTTGAGTTCGTGGAATACGACAAGCCCCACAGTTGGGGTATCACCGATTTCTGCAAGAGTTGCGGAAAATGTGCAGAAGCCTGTCCACCTGGCGCGATCCCGAAGATGGAAGATAAAAACGGCGGTTATGGTTTCAAACCAAGTTACGAGTTTTCAGATGAACCCGGCTATACATGGAACAATCACCATGGCATTCAGAAATTCCATAGTGATGCCAAGAAATGCTATAACTTCTGGGTGGAAAACGGCAGTGCCTGCGGTGCATGTATTGCCAGTTGCACTTTTAATGAGCCGGATATGTGGCACCACGTTTTCATCATGGGGATCACACCGAAAACCCCTGGATTTTTGCACGCCTTGATGGCCGAGCTTCATCCCAAATTCGGTTACGGCCATACCGGTGACCCGAAGAAAGCTGAAAAATTCTGGAAGACCGGTGAAGGTATGCGAACCAATACCAATATGAAAAACAACATCGGCACATCGAACAAGAGTTAAGGAGGTAAACTTATGGAACTTGCGCAATGGTTTTTCATGGGTGTCCTGTTCACTGTTAGCGTTTTTGGCCTTGTCTACCTGTCTCTCCGGGTCCAGCTTAAATGGTACACCTGGGCTAGCCTGATCACGGGCATCTTGTTGATACTGTTTGGTATCGGCTGGGCGGGCGCTTCGTTCCTGGAAGGCGTTCCCCAATCCGGCTCCATGGCTCTCATGTTCTTCTGCGGTGGCGGGCTTATTTTGATGCTACTCACCTGGCGTTACCTGGTAGCGCCAGAATTTGAACAGCCAGCCCCCTAGAACCAGCGTACTGAAAGGGGTACAACAGGGTGATTGACACGATCAACATCGAACCCCCGTCTGGTGAATTGCCGGTAAAGGATTCGAAGGATTTCCCCTGGCGCGGGATCATAGAAGGTTTCGCGTGGGTGTCGCTGCTGGCGGCGTTTGTCATTGGGCAAATAGCAAGCAAGCCGGATTATCACAGCATGCTCAGGCAGGCGATTCCCGGTGAAGTACTGGTCCTCTCAGATGCCAATACGAGTCTGCCGGTTGTCTACCGGGTCGAGGGCAGTGAGGACCTTGTCATCATGGCCGAAGGTGAAGGTTACGGCGGCCCCCTGGTCATGGCTGTTCGCGCACGGCGCACGGAAACCAGCGCTCGCCTGGCTGAAGTGCTGATGCTATCGCATAAAGAAACGCCTGCCTTCATGGAACGCCTGCAGCGTGGCCATTTTTTCCGGCAATTTGGTGGTAAGGATGTTTCTGACAATTTCATCGCGGATGATGATATTGATTCAGTCTCAGGTGCCACGGTGTCGGCAAAAGGATTCACATCAGCGGTTCGCGACGCGGTCCATCTTGGTGCAGTCAATCATCTCAAATTAAGCCAGACATGGCAGCAACCGGGCTGGTCCCCCGGTATTAATGAAGCGTTGTTGCTGCTACTGTTCCTGCTTGCATTTACTGCCGGTTACCGGAAAGACAAACTTGCGAAAATAGCAAAATATGTCGTCATGGTTGGCGCTTTGGTTTTTATCGGTTTTTACGCCAACGTTTCTCTGAGCCTGGCAAATATCGCCGGCATTTTCATGGGTTATATTCCTACCCCCAGTGAGCACCCCATGTGGTGGATCATGATACTCGGTGTACTGGGCAGCATTGCCTTCCTGGGTCGCAATATCTATTGTCAGCAGCTTTGCCCGTTCATGGTCGTGCAAGACCTGGCGCAGAAAATCAGCGGGGTCAAATTACGCATCGACAGCCGATTCCAGAGACGCGCACGAACCCTGATCTTCTCCCTGAGCTGGGTCGCCCTGATGCTGATTTTCCTGTCCGCACACCCGGCAATGGGGTCTTATGAGCCTTTCGCCATGATGTTTTCACTTGAGGGCCTGGGGATCCAGTGGTACATCCTGCCGGCTTCGTTATTGGGCGCGTTTTTTGTGCCGCGCTTCTGGTGCCGCTTGTTCTGTCCTGTTGGGCTGTACCTGAATGAAATGGTGCGTTTGCGCCGTCGGATTCGCTCATGGTTTACCAACAGCAAAACCCGGGGGGGATGAAGAAATGTCGAAGAAGAGAAAAGATCAGCCCTGGCACCTGAAAGTTACCTGGATACTTTCACTTCTAATGCTGTTGCTGGTTTTTGGATTTTTTTACCAGTCATTCCAGGAGGTGCGGAAGATTGCGCCGGTACAAGTCGCCGTGGAGCGGATGAGCGGATCAACCGCGCAGGCAAACCCTGATGAGACCGACCCGGATTGAGAGTGAAAACCTCACTTTTTTAATTGATACAGGAATTTCCAGTCATGATGGAACAATCAGAAAAAGACGCTGGCACGATTGCTGCGCTGATGCTCAGGCTGAAAGAAACCCGCTTGCCGCGGGCAAAGGAACTGCTTGAAAAGGTGAAGGGCGGTGGCAGGCTCAGCGACAGCGATATCCGCTTCCTCAAAAGAGTATATGAGGACAGCCGAAGCAGTCAGTCGCTGCTACAACGCAACCCCGAATACCACGGGCTAATCACCCGTTTCATCGACCTGTATACCGAAATCATTACCAAGGGTCTCGAAAACGAGGGGACAAAGTGAACTCACCAGTTAAATAGGCTACAGGAGACCATATGTGTCCATGGCAAATTAAAAGCATTCGTGTCTTATTGGGTCTCGTTCTTATAGCAGGCACACAACTTTGTTTCGCCCAGTTACCAGAGCACCTTAGCACTGATTCGGCGGGTGCGGACACACTTCTGGAACAGACTTTTCGTCCGCATTTTTTTGACCGGATTGACGATGATTCTTTGTGGGATTTGCAGTGGAGAACCTATTATCTTAACCGAAAAGTCGACAATGCCACTGACCCGCTTGCCTTCACCACCGGCGGTTGGGTTGGCTGGCACAGTAAGCCCGTCTTTGGTCATTTGCGTGTCGGTGCAACCGTGTTCACATCTCAAAAGATATACGCCCCTGATGACAGAGAGGGCACCGGGCTTCTGGCCCCGGGACAGGAAAGTTTTAGCGGTGTTTCTGAGGCATTCGTTGATTGGAGTTCCAGAAATCTCAATATGACAGCAGGGCGCATGGTGTTGGAAACACCTTACATGCACAGTTCGGATATCCGCATGGTTCCCATCACCTACCAGGGCGCGCGTGGTCTGTTTCACATTACGCCCGAGTGGGCTGTTGGGGCGACTTACATTACGCATATGAAGCCGCTCGACAGTTCCAGCTTCGAAAGTTTGTACGAACTGGCTGGCGTGGAGGGCGAAGACGAAGGCGTGTGGACCTTGGGCACTCGTTATCGCTACCTGGAAAACGGTGATATCGGCGTCATTGCTTATCATGCCGAAGACCTTATTGACATTGTCTACTATGAAATATCCCAAAAATGGGGGTTTGACGAGGGCAGAGGTTTCAAATTGGGTGCACAACACAGTCGCCAGAAAAGTATTGGAAAGGCATTAAATGGTGATTTCAAAATCAACCATACCGGCGTACGGGTACAGTACAAATACAACTTTGTCGTTTTTTCCAGTGCGTATACACGCATGTCAGACACCGCTGGCCTTTTCACCCCTTGGGGTTACGCACCAACTTACAACGGCGGAATCGTCAAGGAATTTACCCGTGCCGGTGAGAAATCACTATCGTTTGGTGTAAGCATGGACCTGTCCGACCAAATGCAGGGACTTCAACTGCATGCCTATTATATTAAAGGTGATACGCCTGATACTGGCGATGCAGCCAGCCCAAGTCAGTCTGAGTTTGACATAACGCTGGAATATGACTTCGATATTGGCCGTATGGAAGGGTTCAACTTACGAATTCGCAACGCCATGATTAACCAGAGTGACAGCGATGGTAGGCACGATGCTGAGGACATGAATGACTTTAGAGTAATCTTGAATTATAACCACCGCATGTAGGTAGTCTATGAATATGGAAACTGAGTAGTGGAAAGATATAGCTTTAAAGAGATGACTACAAGGGATTAAAATGGTGTAACGTGGTAACAAATAACCCCAGCATTAAGAGTCCAAGCAATGTTCAGAAAGACACGCTTGAGAAGGCCCTGTCCCTGAACCTGAACCCGGCCCGCTATGGCACCTTCGCGGAAATAGGGGCCGGTCAAGAAGTCGTACGTTGGTTCTTTCATGCCGGCGGTGCCGCAGGCACAATTGCAAAAAGTATTTCTGCCTACGACATGTTGGTCAGTGATGCTATCTATGGTGAATCCGGACGTTATGTCAGTCGTGAGCGCCTCGCGCAAATGCTCGATCATGAATACGACCTTAATCTCACACGCCTCACTGATCATCGCGAAACTGAAACCACATTCTTCGCGTTTGCTGACACAGTTGTGGCGCGTAGTTATCGAGGTGGTCACGAGTGTCATGGCTGGATGGGTATTAAATTTCAAACCAGGCCTCGAGGGGCCTTCAGCGAATTAATCATCCATATACGGATGCTTGACAATAAAACGACGCTCCAGCAAGAGGCGCTTGGCATTGTGGGAGTCAATCTGATTTATGGAGCTTTTGAGTCATACGAATCGCCAAAGGACTTTCTTGCATCACTTCTTGATGGCCTATCCAGCGACCGGATCGAGGTCGACATGGTAGATTTTTCTGGGTACGCGTTTCAGTCGGTGGACAACCGTGTGATGAGCCTTCGCCTGGTTCAACTCGGCCTTTCCGAGGCTGCGATGTTCTCCTCGGACGGCACTGTTTTGCAAGCGTCAGAAGTATTGCGCAAGCGGCCCGTGTTGGTGGAGCGGGGAAGTTTCCGCCCTATTACCAACCTGAATGTAGACATGTTCAGGTGTGCACAGACTCAATTTTCAACAGAACTTGAGCAAGGTCAGACGCCTGTCGCGCTGATGGAAATTACCATGAGTAACCTGCTTGCCGAAGGCGAGCTAAATCTTGACGACTTTCTTGCCCGGGTGGACATCATGTCCGCCATTGGCGTGACTGTTCTTATTTCTGATTTCTCAGAGTTTTACCGCCTGGCACAATATTTGAGGAGATCGACCAACGGACGAATTTCCATGGTCCTGGGAGCGGGCAGCCTGGCGGAGATTTTCAAAGAACAATATTACAAAAACCTCGAGGGTGGCATCCTTGAGGGATTTGGTCGTCTCTTTAAAACCGGTCTGAAACTCTACATCTATCCTAAACGCGATCAAGAAAACGGAGAACTGATCACCGCAGATGCGGTAAACGTGGCAGATGATCTTAAAGGGCTTTATCAGTTTTTAATCTCACGGGGGTTAATCGAAGCAATTCAAAACTTCAACGAAGACGTCCTTCACATTTTTTCAGACGACGTTCTGAATCTTATCCGTATAGGTGACCCAGCATGGCAGGACATGGTCCCTGAAGCGGTTGCTACGATCATTCGTTCTCGAGGATTGTTTGGCCACAGTATGGAGGCAACTTTTAGTGAAAACTCACCTGGTCATACCTGATGCTTGTTAAATACATCATTATGATCTCGGTTGCCTTGCTGATGCTCGGTGTGGGTATGGGTATCTCGTGCAGGCGGCTTGTCGATGCCTTTAAACAGTTTGGCATTATCATAAAAGGCATTTTAGCGAATTTTCTGATTGTGCCCTTACTTGTCTACTTTTTGTTGCTGATTTTGCCGCTACCGTCTGATGTTAAGATTGGCATCATGTTGATGGCGGCAGCACCTGTGGCTCCAATGGCTCCAGCGTTCATTGCGGGCGCCAATGGCGACGTTGCCTACGGAGTTGGATTGATGGTCGCAGTGGCCATTTTGAGCGTGGTACTGACCCCCCTGATTCTTGGCCTGGCACTGCCAAGGAGCGAAAACGGGATCGAACTGAATAAAATGCAGATTGTTCAGACGCTGGTGGTCGTGCAGCTAATGCCGATTGGTTTCGGTATGGCGATTCGCCAGTTTGGCCTGGTGTATGCAGAAAAACTGCTAAGGTTCGTCCCCCGAATCGGTCAGATAGGGTTGCTGGTTGGTATTGGTTTATTGCTGGCATCACAGGCTGAGTACATTGTTTCAATCAACCTGGCAACTTATGGGGTGCTGGTCGTCTTAGTG
>PVMK01129572.1_pt1 | contig 35123 bp, 36 predicted proteins | sample 1853481 | NCBI WGS metagenome assembly PVMK01 (sample SAMN08533507, study PRJNA380276) | Marine sediment metagenome, whole genome shotgun sequencing project. | reverse complement strand
AAGCAAACAGATACGGTAAAAGCCCGCCGATGAAAAGACCGATGATAACGTTTACATCAGCCAGGTCGAATCTCAAGACAGGAGCACCCTCTTTGGCGTGCATGGCAAATTCCTGTACATAGGCTGCAAACAGAACTAGAGCCGCCAGACCGGCAGAACCGATGGCATACCCCTTGGTCACGGCCTTGGTGGTGTTTCCAACCGCATCCAGCGGATCTGTGATCGCCCGGACGCTCTCGTCCATTCCCGCCATCTCGGCAATTCCGCCGGCATTATCTGTGATCGGCCCGTAAGCGTCAATGGCAATCACCATCCCGGTCATGGAAAGCATGGACATGGCTGCCATGGCGATACCATATAGGCCGGCAAAGTGATGCGCCATAAAAATAGCCAGACAGATGACAAGAACCGGAGCAGCCGTGGCCTGCATGCTCACGCCAAGACCGGCAATAATATTTGTGCCGTGGCCGGTTGTTGATGCCTGTGCAATCCCTTTAACCGGTCCGTAAATACCTGTATAGTATTCGGTAATAATAACGATTACAACGGTAAGAATAAGTCCGATAAGTGTACAATAGTAAATATTCATGGCGGAAATATCACCCAATCCGCCCATGAACTTCTTGCTGGCATAGTAGAATGCAACGGCCGCTATGATGGCGGCACCGAACATCCCCTTATACAATGCGCCCATGATATATTCGCTTTTTCCGAGTCTCACAAAGAAAATGGCGATCATTGAAGCGATAATTGAAATGGCGCCGAGCACCAGCGGGAATTCAATCACCATTTGGTTTTTGGGAAAGAGAAGACTACCGATAAGCATGGTGGCAACCGCAGTAACCGCATAGGTTTCAAAAAGATCGGCTGCCATACCCGCACAGTCACCCACGTTGTCACCCACATTATCGGCAATCGTGGCCGGGTTTCTGGGGTCGTCTTCAGGGATACCCGCTTCAAGCTTGCCTACCAGATCAGCTCCCACATCAGCACCTTTTGTGAAAATGCCACCCCCGAGCCGTGCAAAAATCGAAATCAGGCTGCCGCCAAAACCAAGGGCCACAAGGGCCATAATGTCATGTGTTGCGGTATAAAACCCGGCTACGGATGTCAGCGCCAGACCAGCCACCAACATACCTGTAACAGCACCGCCCTTAAAAGCCAGAGAAAGACCGGCTGCAAGCCCTTTTTTGGCGGCTTCTGCTGTTCTTACATTGGCGATAACCGATACCCGCATACCCACATACCCTGCAATATATGATACTATGGCACCGATCATAAATCCGACGGCGGTCTTAGCCCCCAGAAAGGCAAAGATAATAATAAAAATAATAATACCGGCAATACCCATACTTTTGGCCTGGCGGTTCAGATATGCAATCGCGCCCTCTTTAATAGCAGCGGCAATTTCCTGCATCTTTTCATCTCCGGCAGGTGCTTTTTTGACAACTCCGGCCAGCAAAACCGAAAAAATCACCCCCGAAACACCAACCAGCGTGCAAAGCAACGGTAAATTGTTTAATACAGATTCCATTTTCCCTCCATCTGAAATATTTAGCTTAAAATTGCAATTCTCCTGTTGTTGAATCTGTTCATTCCTTCCTTTGTACCTTTACAAAGGATAGTAACAACGGCATCCCGGGCCGTGGTAATGATCTGGTTTAAAACCTTTTTTTCTTTTAAAGTAAATTTTCCCAGAACATAATCAGAAGCACCGATTCCGGCCTCAGGTCGCCCGACGCCAATACGAAGACGCATAAAATCACCTCCGCCAAAGGCATCGATTATCGATCTTATACCTCTGTGTCCCCCATCCCCTCCTTTCTCTTTAATTTTTAATCTTCCAAAAGCAAGGTCGATGTCGTCATGAATGACCAACATGTCCTCACATAATATCCTAAAATATCCTGCAATTTTCTGAACATAAGGCCCGCTTCTGTTCATAAAAGCCATCGGTTTTGCCAGGATGACCTTTATGCCGTCGATGGATCCAATGCCGAATCGGGCATCAAACTTTCGTTTTTGAAGGGCAATAGAGAAAGCGTCTGAAACTTTATCCACAACCATAAAACCGGCATTGTGACGTGTTTTGGAATAGGTCTCGCCGGGATTCCCCAGTCCAACCACCAAGCGCAATCGTTTTTGCGGCATCAATAATACCTTTAAAAACTATTTTTCGCTATCAGCTTCGGGTGTTTCTCCATCTTCTTTTTCAGCTTCTTCCTCTTCGCCCTCCTCTTCCTCTTCCTCTTCCGGTTCTTCTTCAATCTTCGGCGTGAGTATGGTTACCACCGTAAGATTGGCTTCACCTAAAAATTCAACCTCACCTTCCAGGGAAATATCTTCCACATGGATGGAATCTCCCATATCCAGATCGGTAATATCGATCTCGATGGATTCCGGAACCTCAAACGGCAGGCATTGCACTTCAAGCTCACGTCTTATAATCTGTAGAATGCCACCTCGTTCTACGCCCACGGACTTGCCTGTGGTAATAACCGGAACTCCAGCCGTAATCTTGCGATCCATGTCGATTTCATAGAAATCGATATGCAAAAATTTCCGTGAAACCGGATGGACTTGGAGTTCCTTTATCATGGCGGGTCGGGTGTAGGTTTCACCATTATTTTGAATGACCAGGTTCAAAATGAGCTGACCGATCCTTCCTTTTTTCAAAATCAGATCAAAGTCACTTTTATTTACCGAAAGTAGAACAGATTCTGTTTTCGGGCCGTAAAGCACAGCAGGAATCTGTCCCGCCTCTCTGAGGCGTCGTGCAGGACCGTTGCCCACCGTGGTTCTTATATTCGTTTTTAGTTCTATTAATTCCAAAATATATTATCCTCCTTAATAAACTTTTATACAAACAGAGAGGTCACCGAATCTCCTCTGAAGCTGCGGACAATCGCCTCGCCGATCAGCTCGGAAATCGAAAGAACCTTTATTTTTTTACAGGATCTGGCATTATTTTTTAACGGGATGGTGTTTGTCACAACCAAGGCGTTCAGAGGTGATTTTTCAATCCTTTCAATTGAAGGCCCCGATAGAACAGGATGTGTACAAACGGCATAAACCTCTCTGGCACCATTTTTCATGATGGCACCTGCGGCTTCCACCAGGGTACCAGCGGTATCGACCATATCGTCCAGAATAACCACTATCTTTCCGGCAACATCACCAACCACGGCCATGGCCTTGGCTTCGTTGGGCGTTTCTCTCCGCTTATCGATAATGGCAAGATCGACATTGAGGCGTTTTGCAAAGGCCCTGGCCCTTTCCACACCCCCCGCATCCGGAGAAACGATCACAAGATCATCATTAAAATTGTTCCGGATATAATCAATAAGAACCGGAGCGGCAAAAAGATTGTCCACGGGGATATCGAAAAAGCCCTGAATTTGCCCGGCATGGAGATCCATTGTGATGACTCTGGAAGCACCGGCAACGGTCAGCATGTCAGCCACCAGTTTAGCGCTGATGGGAACGCGCGGCGCAACCTTTTTGTCTTGGCGTGCATACCCATAATATGGAATTACCGCTGTTATGCTGGCGGCTGAGGCACGCTTTAATGCATCCAGCATCAGAAGCATTTCAACTAGATTTTCGTTGACCGGAGAACAGATTGACTGAATTACAAAAATATCTTTTGATCTTACGTTTTCATCGATTTCTATCTGGATCTCACCGTCACTGAACCGTTTTACCTTTTCTCCACCCAGAGCAACATTGAGGTAACTGCATACTTCTTTAGACAGAGCCGGGTTTGAATTTCCTGAAAATATTATAAAATCATCCATCTAAATTAACATCCTGTATTTCCGCTGCATACATGCAAGGAAAGCTGCCACCATATTCACCGTATCCTTTCAAAATCGACGTTATTTGGCTGGGGCGGGAGGATTCGAACCTCCGAATGCAGGAACCAAAGTCCTGTGTCTTACCGCTTGACGACGCCCCAGAAGCGAAAATGTTGATAAGCGATCAAGATACACATCCGCTTATCAATAGCTGAGTTGTTTCATGTGTATGATATGCTGTATCCATCATCCTGCGTTATCATATCTGCAAGATACAGCTGCCACGTCTCATCGGTACGAGCAAGAGCGTGATTTGCCTTTGAGGCCTTATCTGAATCAGAAAAAAGACCGAACACGGTCGGCCCGCTGCCCGACATTAAAGCTCCCAGTGCCCCATGGTCTAAAAGAGCCGTTTTAACAGTATTAATAACAGGGTATTTTGATGCCACAACTGCCTCAAGATCATTGCATAAATGGCATCCCGGATCAAAACTTCGCCTACCCAAAAGAGAACTTTTAAGTTTTTTTTTACATTTTGTCAATCTTAAATTCAGATTTTTATAAACCGTTGCTGTTGAAACACTAAACCCTGGAAAAATCAGCAATATCTTTAGCTTTTTAAGCCCTGGGTAAACCTCCAGTTTTTCACCGATTCCAGATGCTGTTGCCGGTCTTCGAAAAATAAAAAAAGGGACATCCGCTCCGATTGAAAGTCCCATGGACATAAGTTCGTCCATCGAAAAGGGATAACCGTAATATCGATTTAATCCTAAAAAAACAGCGGCGGCATTGCTGCTCCCCCCACCTAGGCCGGCTGCCACCGGTATCTGTTTTTGTATAGAAATTTTTACCCCTTCATTTTTCTTCAATTTTTTATAAAAAAGATCGGCCGCACCAAAAGCAAGGTTTGTTTTATCTTCCGGGACATGGGGATGATCGCACGAAACCGCCGTCTCTTCAACGCCTACGTCCAGTGAAACCGTGTCGTAAAGTCCGACACAACACATCAGTGAGAAGAGATCATGGTAGCCGTCGGGCCTTTTCCCGACAATCTGTAAAAAAAGGTTTATTTTGGCAGGAGAAAGAATTTTCATGAAATGCCTGGATTAACCCTTCTCTTTCACATAGATCATCCTCAGATCATACAGTATATTTTTAAGCATTTCCGCTTCATCTTCCGTTAAATTCCCTTGGGTTTTTTCTTTCAGCATACCCAGAATATCTATGGTCTGTTTTGCGATGGGGAGATTTTCAACCTTTTTACCGGTGCCCGGGTCTTCTATCACGCCCAAGTGCATCAGCGCAGAAGAGTTTAAAGAAAAAATGAAAGTCGCAAAATTTATTTCCGGCAGCTGAAAGTCTTCTGTATCCTTGTCCGGCTCAGCAGCCTTTTCCGGTTCTTCGGTCTTGGCATCCTCGCTGGCGGGTTCAGCCTTTTCTTCTTTTATCTCCGCATCTTCATCCCCTTTCGCGAATGCCCGTCTGTCTTTGATAATAAATTCTTTTTTGTCCGGCATGTCCTGTCTCCTGTAATCTTTTGATGGTTAAGATAGATGAACCCGCAATATGGGTTTTCCCAGCAAAATTAATTAGTGTCCATCCATAAATGGCCCTTTTTGCCCTGCTCGGCGTTCTCCGCGGGTTTCCGGTTGCGGCGTACAGACGTACGCCTCACCGCAAACCCTTGTGTGGCCTTGATCAGGACAAAAATTGCTCATTTCTGAACTGGACACCCATCGTATTCATTTACAAGGGCCTAAAATGTTACACGTGGTAAAAAAACAACAAAGATTTAATAGAGAAAATGGTGTTGAAATTATGGTCTATGACACCCGGATCGACCTGGAAACCATCACCTTAAATCGAGAAATACCCTACAGACTTTGACGGGGTTAAGCAGTTAATCGATAGCGTGGTTAACACTGGAAACGATAGATTCTCCGATCTTTTCCGCCGATATTCCAAAAAGGGCCTTCATCTCCACAAGTTCGAGGTACCCGTCCTCCCATACCACACTGTTTTCCTGAACGATGTTTTTAATACGCTCATATTTCCCGCCAAGGGCCTTTATTTTAATGTCAAGAGACACATTTTCTTTAAACAATATATTTAAAAGCAGTATATTTTCGATCAGGTTCGCCGTGTCAGGAGATGTGGATATAATCGGAATAACAATAATACTCCGGTCGTCTTTTCGGCCGATACCGATATAGACATTCCCCTCCCGTACGATAATTCGTTTGGTGCCTTTTAGGAGCGGGTCTGTTTCGACTCTGGACGGTATCGGCGCAAGGACACCATCTTTCTTTACAATTTCGATGGTTGTTTCATCGGTCGGTTCTCCGAGAAGATTCAGCCCGCCGATTCTATACAGAATCGCCCCTTCTATACCGGCAACAATCTTTTGGAGGTTTTTTAGAACGATAATATTTTTGTTGGTCAGCTGGAATGTTCTAATGGTATATTTTTCCAACGTATCGAACAGTATTCCTTCCAGCCTTTCGCTGATGCGGCTTGTCCCTACGGTGACCGTCTTGGCCTGGTGCCGGATGGCATCCACGGGTCGAGACAAGCAGTTGATTGATTCCCCCAGACACTCAAACAGCTTGTTCAGCATATTCAGAGGGGTACCCTTTTTACCAAAGTCAATTTCAAAGTCAGACACCGGTAGCCTGCCCGATAGATATTTAAGCAGAAGGGTTAGATCGGACGCGGTTTCAAGCCCCATTGTCGTAGGGAAACCGCCGGTAGATTTTTTTCTTCTGAATTCTTTATAGAAAAAGGCGATTTTTTCCCTGAAAGATTTTTCCAGAACGAGTTCATAAACGTCCATATCCTTTTTTGCATAATCATCTACGGTGTTTTGAATATCTTTATTGAATTCGTATAGGAAACTTGAGCCCTCATTAATTGCCATGGCCGCATAGTAACCCCAGATATGGCCCACCAGGGTGTTCAAAATGGGCGCAAAATGTTCGCTGACCATGGGAACATAAAATACGTCCGCCGCATAGGGTTCAAACCGGTCTTCACCCATATCTGCGATGATCACCGGCGTCGCTTTATGGGCCTGAAATATTGCCGTATCTTTTATAATATCGCCGATAACGGCACCCCTGGCTCCAGCGGCACACACAATGATCAGGGGCTCCGATGACAAATCGATGTGTTTTTTATCTTCGATAAAATCGGACGAAATGGTCTTATAGCAGAGTTCGCTCAGCTTGATTCTGATTTCATCCGCCGCAGCCTTGTTGGGTCCGCTACCGACAACGGCCCAGTAGGTTTTGGCTGTTGCAAGCCTTCTGGCCGAGTCCCCAATTTCAGTGTGCATGGAAAGAATTTTTTTCATGCAATCGGGCAGCTTAAGGAGCTCTTTTATTTCCGCTGTAACAAAATCATTGTGCCTTCGCCCTTTAAGTTCTGCAATCTTAAGTCCCAGAATAGCTCCGGCGACGATCTGCGAATAGAACGCCTTTGTGGACGCAACGGACATCTCGATATCACGACCGCTGCTGGTGTACATAACGCCGTCGACCTTGAAGGTAATATCTGAATCCCTGCGGTTGACGATGGCCATGGTGTAACCGCCTCTTTCTTTGACCATATCGACGGCTCGATTGGTATCTGTTGTGGTACCGGATTGGCTTATGGCAATAACAAGGGCGTCTTCCATACTGTTTGCGTCATCAGTATCACAAAGTTGAAATCCGCTCAGCTCCGATGCTTTCAATGCACGGATATAAAACAACGGATCGTGCATGTAATAATTCAGAATGTCCGCGCATGCCTGTGCAGCCACACCGGCCGTACCCTGCCCCACAAAAAAAATCCGTCGGATTTTTTCATCCATCAGGGCCTGTTTCAATATTTCAGGAAAGGTCTTTTCATCCAGGGTGATAACACGGTCGTTGTCTTTATCGTCTTTGATTTTCCACCGGTTCTGAAAGGTCTTTTCAACGGAAAGTGGGGCTTCTGAGATTTCTTTTAAAAAATAGTGGGGAAATTCCTGGCGGTCGATATCCCTTGAAGTAATTTCAGTATATTTTATATCATCTTCCCCAAGGGCCAGTGGCGTTCGGTCATAATACATGGCTTTAATTCCATCCAAGCCTCCCCCGGCTTCCTGATTCAAGATGAAAATCTGTCCCCGGGTCACGCCGTGTCTGCCTTCGACTTCTTTTTCTCCGTCCAGCTTTATAAAAAAGGGGGTCTCTTCAACCAATCCATAAACCTCGGAAGAGGGCACATAATGATCCTCTGCAATACCGACAAAGATAGCCTGACCGCTCCCTTTTTGGGCCAAGAAAAGCCTTCCAGGGGCAAGATCGGTATGCATGGATATGGCATGTGACCCTTCAAAGTCATTCACCGCCCTCCGGAAAGCTTCCTCCACATCGAAGCCTTGCCGGATATATTTTCCGATCTGAAGCGGAATGATTTTGGTATCGGTGGTGATATCTTTATGTGGAAAACACCCCTGTTGTTCATGTTCTTTTTTCAGTTCGAGGTAATTGTCGATATCCCCGTTCAGGCAGGCGTGGATAATACCACCTTCCGGAACACGATTTCCTAAAATTGCATTATCCACCGGATGGCAGTTCGGTTCGGTGATAGCACCCACAGAGGCCCACCGGGTGTGGGCGGAAATCGTGTGATATTCATGTGAAAACCCTGCCAGTCTTTGGAGGATCCCATCATCTTTGATCTGCTTGCGCAAGAAACGGGTATTGTCCCCAAGACGTCCCACTTCCGCAGCAATTTTATACGTCAAGGCCAGGGCAACGCGCTTTTTGCCGTTTTCATCTTGGGTCTGGTTTATGTTTATTCCCGAGTTAACGAGAACGTCCTGATCCGAACGCGCTGTTAACTGTTCAAGGAGATTCGCTTTTTTTAGGGTTTCTTTGAACCTCTCAAACTCTGCACCCCCCAGAACGAACATCATAGAGACACCCGCCGAATCGCGTCCTCTCACCTCAAGGCGGTCGATGCTGTTCAGCACGGCATTGATCTGTTTGAAAATATTGACAACATTCATATTGGGATTTTGATTTTCAGATCCCAGAAGATTTTTTAATCTTTTTTAAAATTGCCGGCAATTTCAGAAGTCAGGCACCAGGCAATGTCTTTTAAATTGTCGATACGCCGGACCAGGATATCCACATCTTTCGATGGAAGCCGACCCAGATGATCGCTCAAAAATTTTGATTCCGATTCGATGATTTCAGACAGGCGGCCGGCAAATTCTGAAAGCTCATCTTGGCGTTGCGTGTCGACAAACAGATGGTAAAAAGGTTCATTTGACTTTAACGAACGGACCGCCTTCATCAGGGCGTCCACATGAACTTTCCCGCCCAGATAATGACTTTCAAAATCCAGGCCGTTTTGTCTGCAGTTCTGTACCTTGTGGTCTTCTAGTTTTTTGAGCATGTGGTTCAAAACAGCGACATCGACACGGTCATCTGTTGTTTTCTTGTGTTTAAATGCGACAATCCCGGTCAACCCACAGCAGAGCCTGTTCTCGTGGTATGGGAAGAATACGATACCCCGGTCCTGCACACCGGCAAAGCGCTTTCCAAAATAGACGTTGCACAATAGACCTTTAAGGATTATATTGCACAACCGTTTGACAATTAAATATATTTTCCCTGTTGATTTCATTGAACTCCCGATTCCTAATACCCCATAAAAAGTATTTTCTACGTTACCTTCCACTACATCTTCAGATACAATTCTTTGATCTTGTCCCGGGTAATGGTCCTTTTCCAGTCGGTTCCCAGTGCGTTTTCCCAGAGCGGCTCCAGGATGAGGGCGACATCCACCATTTTTTCCAATTGATCGTTTTCCATACCGGCAACAAGGTTTCGAGGAAGTTGAATCTTATGTCTTTCCATCATTTGACGGAATTCTTTGACCCCTTCGGAATAATAGTCTTCGAGGTAGTCAAAGACAATGCAGTTGCCGATTCCGTGATGAATCCCCAGCACAAATGAAAGACCGTATGAAAGCGCATGGCATATTCCCACCTGTGAATAGGCAATGCTCATACCGCCGCAATACGACGCCATCATCAACTTGTCGTCACTGTCCGGGCCGCTGCCCAAAAAAACATCTCTGCAAAGTTCAATGGCTTTTTCCCCGTATGCCTGGCTGAATGCATTGAGAAAGGTGCCGCTTAAAGATTCAACACAGTGTATATAACAGTCCATTCCGGTATAAAATCGCTGATCCTGCGGAGCTGTTTCAATCAGCTCGGGATCGAGAAAAATCTGGTCAAATACGGTGTAATCGGAATTGATTCCGAGCTTCTTTTCAGGGCCTGAAAGAACAGTTGTACGGGACACCTCCGCACCGGTTCCGGAAAGGGTTGGAATGCCCACATGGTAAACCGCCGGATTCTTGATAAGATCCCAGCCCTGATAATCTGAAGAAGATCCGGGGTTGGTCAGCATCAGGGATACCGCCTTTGCAATATCCAAGGTACTTCCGCCACCGATTCCGATAATGCCGTTGGGCAATTCATCAGAAATTTTTTTCACATTCTGTGTTAACAGGTCAACATATTCTGTTTTTGGTTCATGATCCACGTTAACCCACATAAGTGTGTCGGAATCTTTTACCGGCACCCTGTCTTTTAATGGGCTTTCAAGAAAAACATCATCCACCAGAAACACCATATAAGAATCTCCGGTTTTCCGTTTTTCAGCAAGGATATCGTTCAGCTGATTGAAACAGCCCCGGCCGAACACCACATATGACACCATTTTAAAATTTCGAAACATAAGCGTATCCTCAGATCATAGACTATTAATTTCAATTACCCAACCCGGATGAAAAAAAATTGCCTAAAGTGAACTAAAGTTTGAAATGCCTAAAGTTAAGGTGTCGCTTTCAGCCGTCGTAGCCATAGGCTACTATGGCGAAGTCGGCTCGCTCCGTCTATTCATATAAAAATACACAGAATTCCACTATGTTAGACCGCTTCAAACTTTTTAAAGTCATGTTATTTTGCCACGAAAGTCATAAATGGGGAAGGATCCCCCCATCACCTATCACCTATCACCTATTTCCTATTTCCTATTTCCTATTTTTTAAAAACCCCTGCCATTTTTTCAATTCGCCGGGAAAGCTCCTCTTCAGTCCAGGACAATTTTATCAGCATAGATATGGTTCTGCCCATAATGCCGTCGGACTTGGGAAGTTCAACTTTTTCGTAGTCCGGGCAGTGGTCCAGAAGTTGAACCGAGAGCTTGGCAGCGGAACTAATTTTTTTTAGGTGATGCCACTGCCGGATATAGTGCCAGTTGTTATCATACCAGTAAAAACACCCGTCAACGCCGGCTTTATTCAGAGATTTTGCTGTTTCCCGTGCTGTTGCCTCATCTGGCAGAAAGAAAGACAAAAACGTTGCCGAGTCGCCTTCCGGGTCAGGAAGCACTCTGAAGTCGATCCCCGGGAACGCCGTCAAGGCATCCTTAATGGCTTTTTTATGCGCCCGCTGTTTTTCCAGGATAAAATCGAGTTTTCTCAGTTGAGCCAGGCCGATGGCTGCATTCAGTTCACTGATGCGAAAATTTGTTCCCAAAATCGGGTGGTCTTCGAGACCCCTATCATTGCCGATGTGGTCATGGCCGTGATCCGCAAATGCATCCGCAAGTGTATAGAGTTCCTTATGGTCGGTGACAACCGCCCCACCCTCGCCGCAGGTGATGGTTTTAACAGGATCGAATGAAAAACACCCCATATTGCCGAACGTCCCCAGTGCTTTACCATTGAAAGTGGCGCCCAGGGCCTGGCATGCATCTTCTATCAATATAAGCCCCTTTTGACTGCAGAGATTTTTTATCTCTTCAATACGCGCCATGGCACCGCACATATGAACCGGCAGTACCGCCTTTGTTCGGGGGGTAATGACAGACTCGATGGATCCAGGGTCGAGACAGAGTGTTTCATCTATTTCACCGAACACGGGCACGGCACCGGCGAAAATAACCGCTTCGACGGTTGCGATGAAGGTAAACGGTGGAACAATGACCTCATCTCCCGCCCCGATCCCGCATGCCGCCAATGCAATACCAAGGGCTGCGGTACCGCTGGAACAGAGATGAGAATAATCCGATCCGATTCGGCTTGCCAGCTCCGATTCGAATGTTCTTGCCTTCCAGTACCCTTTTCGGACACCGTCGAAGCCGTAGCGAAACAAAACACCCGTATCGAGAACATCCTGTACTTCTTTGCGTTCCTCGTCACCAAATATTTCAAACCCCGGCATAATACATCTCCTCTATATTAAGATACTCGTGTAATTTAAACCTAAATTTGTTGTAACACCCCAATAGAGTCAAAACCCAATTAACCAATAACATCCCATTGAGCATTCTCGCCCAATTTGGGTAACAATTTTCTAAAAGTCATTTTACTTTCGACCGGTTTTTATACCGCGGACCTCACTTCTTCTTAATTTTAGAAGTTAGATTTTGGCTTTTAGCGAAATAATTGCTAAAATAGGCTTTCATTGCAATACGTGCGTAATAGCTTGCCCGCAGGCCGATATATTTCTCGTGCGCGACGATAACGGACAATGCGATCTTGGCTGTTCCCCCTTTTTCCTCTGCAAATCCCACGAACCAGTCATACCGTACATCGTGCGTGTCGTTATCCATAGAGCCTGTTTTCCCGCCGATATTGAGTCTGGAAAGGATCTTATCTTTCCGGTATCCTCTGAAAGCCTTTCTGGCGGTGCCGGACCTTATGGTTGCGGCCATTAGACCATTGAGGGTCTCAGATGCCTCAGGGGTAATCGCCTGGTTCATTAAAACCGACTTATTGCGATAAATGACGTTGTCATTTTCGTCGACGATCCTAACGACAATGGCGGGTTCCATCAACCTGCCCTGGTTGATGACTGCAGACGCCATCATTGCACCGTGAAGGGGAGATAATGTTGTATCCTGGTTGAACCCGCACGCAATTTCCGCCCACTGGTAAGGCGTGTCCGATAGATGGACGGCACTGGGATCAACTTGAATCTCAAAATTGATGTTTCTATTGAAGCCAAAGGCTTCAGCATATTCTTCGAGTGTGGCTTTCCCCAGGTGGTGGACACCGATTTTCCCAAAAACGGGGTTAATGGACTGTGCGAACGAATCCTGAAATGAAATCCGGTTGGTGTACTTGTTTGTCTGTTTTTTAAGCTGGGATTTGTATAAGGTGTGTTTCATGCCATTGTATTTAAATTCATGGTTCGGACTAAAACCATTTTTTTCAATTGCCGCCGATGCGGTAACGATTTTAAAGATACTCGCTGCAGGAAATCTGCTGTCCACACAAAGGTTGCTGGACGGATCTTTTTTATTGAAACTAACCATGGATAAAACTTTGCCGGTGGTCGGATCCATTCCCACAATTCCAATATACCGAGCGGTGGATGTATCGAGTTTTTTTAGAATAAAATTCTGCAGGGAAATGTCAAGGCTGGTGTCAACACTGAATCTACCCTCGTTCGTAAAAACATCGATACGTTTATTTCTGAGGTTGATCAAGGATGCATCATCAATCAGGTTCTGAACATGCTTTTTATCGTTTAATAGGGCATGGTTTAAAGGAGCATCTCTTTTTTTTCCATTAAATGGAGAAAAAGAATCGGTCATCAAATGAGAAAATGATGTTCCTTCAAGACCGCTGATTATCCCGTAACCCACAGCAAGAATTAGAAAAAAAAGCCCCGATACCTTAAAGATGCCTGTGACGAGTTTTTTTTTGGTTGCAGACCATTTCAGACCTGTCTGATAGTCTCTCCAGCTCGGTCTGTTCGGCGTCTCTGTGTCGGTCTTAATGCTGTGGTGAATCATTTTTTAACGGATAACCATACCTTTTGAAATTCTATGCCGCTGAAAACGAAAATTACAGCGAGTTAAGTGCTTACAGATTTGTGCCGCCCACCATGCCATTTTAACGTTGCGGCTCAATCAGAGAGGCGAACCGGCGCGATCTTCAGCTGATCGGTGTTCCGGGTTTTACTTTTTTATCCAGGGTTGCAATGGTGCAACCATCCACTTCAACGGTGGCCAACAACATACCGTTGGACAGTATGCCCATCAATTTCGCAGGTTTTAGATTAGCCACCACAATGACCTGCCGACCCACCAGTTCCTCAGGGGAATAGGACCCTGATATGCCGGCCACGATAATCTTTTTTTCTCCCAGATCCACTTCGAGTTTCAACATTTTTTTTGCTCTGGGGATCGCCTCGGCATGAATTACCGTAGCAACCCTGAGATCGATTTTATCGAATGTGTCGAGGGTTATTTCGGGCTTAATCGCAGGCATGCCGGCACCTGATTCCCTTTTTGTCTGCAATGAGGTCCGATCCTCTTTTAATTCTATTCTTGGGAAAAGTGCTACCGATTTGAGGAGCTTCGTTCCGGGTGCCAGGGATTTCCATGTTTTGAGGGTCTCTAAATGATAAAACGGTTCCGAATCCAGACCCAGATGTTTTTGCATGGTCTTGGCCGTATCCGGCATTATGGGATAGATGAGTCCGGATATGATCCTTAGAGATTCAAGAAGATTATAAATTACAACTTCAAGCTGTTTCCGGCTCGATTTTTTCTTTGCCAGCACCCAGGGTGTCGTCAGATCGATATATTTGTTCATATGGCTGATTAATTCCCAGATGGCCATAAGCGCCTTATGAAAGGCAAATGTTTCCATATGGTTTTCGAATTCGGTGGTGGCTTTCAGTGCTTCGGATTCCAGGCCCAGCTCTAACTCTCTTTCCACTTTGGCATCGATTTCCGGAACGACTCCGGAGAAATATTTTTGGGCCATGGTCAGGATCCTGCTGAACAGATTCCCAAGATCGTTGGCGAGATCAGAATTGATGCGTTTAACCAGAGCGGCTTCACTGAAATTGGAGTCGAGTCCGAAAACCATACCCCGCATGAGAAAAAATCGAAATGCATCAATACCGTAAACATTTTTGAGTTGAAGCGGTTCCACCACATTCCCAATACTTTTTGACATTTTACTTTGATCGACATTCCAGTACCCGTGGACATGAAGCTGCCGGTATACCGGAATCCCGGCAGCCTTGAGCATAACGGGCCAATAAATACCGTGGGGTTTTAAGATATCCTTGCCCACAACGTGCCGGGCATTGGGCCAGTATGTTTTAAATAGATCGCCATCAGGGTATCCCAGAGCCGAAACATAGTTCAAGAGGGCATCAAACCATACATAGGTAACAAAGTTTTCATCAAAGGGGAGAGTAATTCCCCACTTAAGGCGCGTTTTGGGCCTGGATATGCAAAGATCTTCAAGAGGTTCTTTGAGAAACGACAAAACTTCGTTTTTATAACGCTCGGGTGTTATGAAATCAGGATTGTTTTTTATATGATCGATGAGCCAGCTCTGATACCGGCTCATCTTAAAAAAGTAGTTGGATTCTTTGATGATTTCCGGCTCTGTTTCATGGTCCGGGCATTTGCCGTCAACCAGTTCACGCTCTGTATAGAATCGCTCGCACCCAAAACAGTAAAGCCCTTCATATTCACTAAAATATATGTCCCCTGCGTCGTAGATTCTTTGCATTATTTCTTCGACGATGGAAATGTGGGATGCATCCGTGGTGCGAATAAAGTAATTGTATTGGATATTCAGCTCGGGCCAAAGGGATCTGAACAAGCCACTGATCTGGTCTACATAGGTCCGGGGGCTCAACCCCTCCTTTTTTGCAGACCGCACCACCTTGTCGCCATGCTCGTCCGTGCCTGTCAGGAAGAACGTCTCTCCTCCACGTATTGAATGAAACCGACAGGCAACATCTGCCACGATCGTAGTATATGCGTGCCCCAGATGGGGCCGGGCGTTAACATAATATATCGGTGTTGTTATATAAAAAGGTTTATACATTTTTTTCCTTATTCTTTTCAAAGGTCTCATTCCCTGATTATCTCATCAATCCCGGCTTCTATCTCCTGTCCGCCTTCTAAACGAACAGCGATCCGATTAACAATCGCGTTGTGGCGTATTACTTTACCCTTCCCGCTTTTAGTCGTTACCTTGGCACCGATTTTCGGGAATTTTTTCCTGACCGACCGGTACATTTCACATTCAAAGGTAAGACAACACATGAGTCTGCCACACTGTCCGGAAATTTTGGTGGGATTCAATGACAATCCTTGATCTTTGGCCATCCGTATAGAAACCGGCCCGAATTTCTCAATAAATGCCGAACAGCATATTTCACGCCCGCACCTTCCGATACCGCCGCACATCTTCGCTTGATTTCGTATTCCAACTTGTCTCATCTCAACTCTGACACCGAATTTTTTAACCAGCATCTTTACAAGCTGCCTGAAATCGACACGACCGTCAGATGTGAAAAAAAACGTTAATTTGCCGGCATCAAAAGCATTTTCAACGGCAAAAAGGTTCATTTTAAGACCCAGTTCCCGAATGCAGCTTAAGCAATAGGCGTGGGCTTTTTTTTCCGTTGCCAAATTCTTTTCTTTTTGACGAAAGTCCTCCTGGCTTGCGAGACGGAACACCTTCTTCAAGGGCTTGCCGGATCGGCTTGCTCCAGGTCCTTCGTACGGCACCGGCGGCATAACAACCATTCCCAAACCAAGCCCCTGTTCGGTTTCAACAACCACATGATCCCCTCGATTGAGCACAAAGGCACCACTGTCAAAATCATAAACTTTTCCGGCCGGTTTGAATCTTATTCCAACCACTTTTTTCATATATTTAAATTCTTTGTTTTTTTCTAACGTCTTAGCTCTTTAAAATAAAACCGTATTACGGTTTTATGAAACTTCCACAATAAAGCTTGCAGATCACACTTTTGCAAGTCTCATTATCAATACTTCCAAAGTAAGCCGCAAATTGGTGTTGGCCTTAATATTTTTCTGGGCGGCGTGAAGGTTGTTAATCTTTGAAAGAATCGAAGCCGCGGTCATATTTTGGGAGGCCCGTTGAATCTTGCTTCTCAAATCCGTGTTAAGTATTCTCCCGGAATGATATTTCCAGACAACAAGATCTCTAAACCAGGATTTAAGCACCTCCAGAGAGTCACCAAGGGCTTCCTTATCTTTGGCCAATCTTGCGGCAAATGCCAGGCGTGCGGCGATCGGTCTCATCGATAGTGATTGAACCTCATCGATCAACCAGATCCTCCGGTTTATCCAATTTATCGATTTTTTTTTGCTGGTCACTGAAAAGGCCTTGGAGACGCTTCCGTTTGCCATGGTCGCGATGATCTTTGCATCATCAGGATGCGTTCCTCGTTTTTCGACCAGCAATGCCTCCAGATGCTTTCGGGGAATCGGATTAAATCTGATGTGCTGGCAGCGTGAAACGATCGTAGGGAGAAGATCCGATGTCTGCATGGCAGTAAGTATCAGAACCGTTTTGTCCGGCGGTTCTTCCAGCACCTTCAGGAGGGCGTTGCCTGCCGAAGGATTCATGGCCTGGGCATCGGACATTATAACCACTCGCAGCCTTGCCTCGTATGGCTTCATGGCAAGTGTGCTGCAAAGACTTCGTACTTGATCGATTCGGATAAAAGGACCCGACGGTTCAACCAGAATGACATCCGGATGATTGCCGGATTTAATTTTCCGACACGAAGGACAACAGTCGCCAGGTCCGCTTTGGATTGTTTGATCCGGTATCTTAGGGTGATCGTCCCTGATTTTTGTATCTGCTGAAAGGTCTTCCTTCCTCCGGACCCTACAATTGCAGGCCATAGCGAAAGCCAGCGCTGTAGTCTTTTTGCCCACACCGTCAGCACCTAAAAAAAGAAGGGCATGCGGGATGGTCTCATTTTGAAGAAGCGTCGTTAAAAGTCTTATGGGCTGTTCTTGACCTACTATCGACCCAAAGCCGATTATCGATTCAGAGGCAGACACAACTCTAAAAATTTACACGATTTTTCAATTCTTTTCCAGATTTGAAAAACGGTAGTTTTTTAGGCTTAATGATCACCTTTTTACCGGTTTTTGGATTTCTGCCGGTATAGCTTTTGTAATTTTTAACAAAAAAACTGCACAGGCCTCTAATTTCAACACGTTCTCCCTTTTCCATGGCATCGGCCATGTTATCGAAAAATATCTCTACCACCCTTGCTGCCTCTACTTTGGTAATGTTCGCTTCGGATTTCAAGGCGGAGATAAGCTCCAACTTGTTCATATATCCTCCTTCTGAAAATATCTTTCTATTATTTGATCGTTTGAAATATTACACCCCGATCCTGTGGAAACCGGATTTAAATTTCTATAAAATACGAACCTATGGCAAGTCAAGTGGTTATGATTATATTTTAGGCAGTAATTCGATATCCTCTTCACTCACATTCACGCCCGCATATTGTCCCAGCGCTTCAATATTAACGATGACGCGCCCTTTTCCCCTGTGCCGCACGAAAGTCCCGACCACGCCGGCAAAAGGGCCGTGGACAACGATAACCCTATCCCCTTTTTTAAATCGGGATCCTGTCGTAACAGAATCGTTTCCTTGAACGATGATTTTCAAAGAGTCTATGGTTTCCGAAGGTACCGAAATGGGACCGTCTTTGTTGCCCACCAAACGGACAGCGCCGACGGTCTTTACAATTTCAATATGTTTATGAGGTTCGAGGTTGGTTTTTACAAACAGGTATCCGGGGAACAGAGGAACTCGGATCATCACCTTACGGTCACGCCGTTTGCTTCTCACCTGGATCTTCGGAAGAAAAACCTCCAACGATTTTTTTGTCAAGCCTTCGTTGACCACATTTTCAAACCTGCTTTTTGTATGCAGGACATACCATGAATCATCTATTTTATCTATTGCCATATGTCTTTTCGGATATCCATCTAAATTTTCTCAAAGAAGAAAAAAAGTCTGGAAATGCTGATCATTATAGTCGTTAAACTCATTTTGCCATATTATTTATGCAACCATAAAGTATATTCTGTTTGTCTCAATAAGTCCAGGCTTATAATTTCGATCCAATACCCCCGATTCCATAAAGTTCGATCATAAATTCAATTTTCTGATCATCTCCTTCTTTAAAGTAGTGGGTGTATAATGACCAACATTGGGTTTCGTACAAGAACCCCAGGCCGGATTTTAAATCTTTGCCGGTGAATATGTCCCGCTCATATTCGGCAACCGCCGAAAGGCGGTCGGATACTTTTAAGTAAAAATTAGTGTAGACGGATTCACTGGCATCCCTTTTATATCGATGGGAAACGAACAGTTTGTCCCCGCGCGGATCCCACAAAGTCAATGCAATATTCCTTGACCGGAAGGCGCTGTCATAATGGGACCAATCCGCATCGGCGTTTATGGCAAAATATTTTCTCGGAAAAATCTGAAGATTTATGTTAATCGGTGAAAACGGCTCCGGATCATCTTCGTTTCCTTTATTGATATCATAACTTTGTTGGAGCTTGAGCCAGCAAAACTGGTTGTAGGTATGGGTCGGCGGTTCATAACGATCATCGCCTACGGGTTTGTCCGTGGGGTGTGTATCTTTATTTTCTGTATGTATCCTCGATTTTGATGTCAACGTGTTTGTCAAGGAATACGTAACGATATTTTTTCTATCAATTCGATCTAAACCATCAAATAAAGGGTATTCAGACTGATCTTTCTCAGGTATGTAGTCGTAGATGACTTGCGGCTTTACGGTATGTTTGATCCGTTGGACACGTTCTCCGTTCAGGTTGAATATGTGATAGATTTGAGAAGAAAGGTCGATTTTTACATCATACATTTCTCTGTTGAGCGTGTTTTTGTCCGAAGGGCTGTATTCGTCTTTATCGAAATGCCAGACCGTCTCTCTCACCCCCACAGAAGGTTCGAGGGAGAAATAGTTTCTGAATCGGTACGGGAGATAGAGCCTGGGATAAACATCCCCCCGGTGCCCTCGCAGAGCGTCTTCACTGTAAAAGTAGGTGTATTCGGATTTCAAATCAAAATAAAACGGCGAGGTTAAGATTTTTTGTTTTAAACCGTCGAAGGTTATGTCCGGAAGTTGTTGCAACGTGTAGTCGGTCTCCGATTGACGACGGTTGATGACGTTATCATACCAGCGCAGTTCGGCATTGAAGCTGTAGAGGAACCAGTTTCTGTTGACATTAAATCTGTTGAGCCGGACCTGATCGTCATACTCATCAAGTTCTCTTCCAAAAACTTTGTTAAAATATGCCCGGGTTTCGTCGAATCCCGTGTATCCAGACTGGAATTCACGAAGATAATCCTGATCGCTGACAAAGTCTATGTCGAGCTTTGCAAAGAACCCGGAAGGCAAGGCCTGATCATGCTTTGCCCTGAACCAGTAACGGTCGGAATTGGGTCGCAATACATCGTCACCGTCAAACCCCCATTCGCCCGATCCCGGAGAACCGTCATCGACCTTTCGGTCATCTAAAAAATCGTACATCAGCGTTCCTTTGGACTGTTCATCCAGCACATAACGATATTCTGCGCCCAGTTTCTCCCCCCGACGGCTCATATAATGAGAGTAAAACGTTGCATCTGAACTTTCGTTGATGGCCCAGTAAAGGGGCTGAAGATAGACCGCCCCTTTGCGGTCATCATAACCGAATTGGGGCGCCAGCAAACCCGACTGACGTTTCAGCTTTGCCGGGAATACAAGATACGGTGTATACAGCACGGGAACTTTTTTTGCCCAAAGGGCTGCATGTTCTACAACACCGTACCCTTCCACGGTAATCTTTAAATTTCTGCCGGTGATTTTCCATGCCGGTTGATCGCCGTCACAGGTTGAAACGCTGGCTTTGTCAGCAGTGTATGAATCTTCGCCGACCTTTTGTATTTTATCCCCTTTGATATAAAAATGGTTTTCTTGGAAGAATATGGTTCCATCGTAAACGGTTCCCGTTTCCGTATTCAGATTCATTTCCATACGGCTGCCGGTGAGAATGTTCTCTCCGACGTTCATAACCACATGGCCGTCGGCTGACACTTCCATGGTTTTCTGGTCAAAACGAACATAATCCGCGCTGAGGTTTTTATTTTTTTTGGTAATGACGACCCTGCCCCTGCCGGTATAAACATTCGTTTTATCATCATAGGTGATTTCATCAGCAACAATATGCCAGGGAACGTTCTTGTCGTCCTTAAACAGTTGGGAAGTGTCCTGGGCCGACGCATGGCCGAAAATTAGAATGACCATCAACGGGAGGAGTATCCATCGGATGGCGGTTCTGCAGATTCGGGTCGATTTTAAAAAACCGGATAGTGTTTGCAGACCCGTATGGCCGGCAGAAGAAAACAGGGGATCACCCAGACCGTTGGGAACTGTGCTGTAATCATCCACACACCCTCTGGAACAAACGTAGCGAATTTTGCAAATGGCTCATATTATCTGATCCGGAACAATAACATCTTGAATAAGAATGAAATATCAAGTATAAATCCCATTTCAGTGGAAAAAGTCAAGATGTAGTTGTCAAATGGACACGATGTCTTTGGACCTACGGGTATTATTTATGAACATTCTATTAACAAACGATGACGGCATTCACGCTGAAGGGCTCTGGGTGCTGTATGAAAAACTCCATGCCCGGCACGCTGTAACAGTGGTTGCCCCGGATCGCGAACGGAGTGCCGTGGGACACGGCATCACGCTGCACCATCCGCTCCGCACCGCTTTAATCAAGGTCAACAGCGGCGGCATGGGATATGCTGTCGAAGGAACTCCGGTGGATTGTGTCAAGATCGGTCTCATGGAGATCCTCGACGAAAAACCGGATATGGTGATATCCGGGATTAACCCGGGTGCCAATGTCGGGGTCAACATCAACTATTCCGGAACGGTTGCCGCCGCTAGAGAGGCTGCTCTATACAAAGTTCCTGCAATTGCGGTGTCCATACAGGGACGCACCGCTGACGCCTATGATTACGCTGGGTCGTTTACGCGAACCCTAGCAGAACACGTCTACAAAAAAGGGCTCCCTTTTGGAACCGTTCTTAACGTAAACGTGCCGGATATACCAGTGAAACGAGGTCGCGGGTGTCCGGATAAGCCGGCAGGGAACCGCGCTGTATAAAGAGTATGTCGAAAAAAGGATCAGATCCCCGTAACCGCACATATTACTGGCACGGACACGATGCGCAAACGGCGTCTGACAATCCCGATGTCGACTGCGCGGCCCTGGACGACAATTTTATTTCCATAACCCCGATTAAATGTGATACCACAGATTACGACATGCTTGAAGAGCTCAAGCAATGGGATATCCATAAAGATCTCTTTCTGAAATTGTGGTTTATTTTGTTTCTGATTTGAGGTCGACGGTATGAAAGAAAACGAGTTTATAACGGACATTAAAGGCCGGTGACGTGGTGGATGACATCTTTGTTTTGGCCGAAAAGACTCTGTCACAGAAAAGGGATGGGGACAATTTTTTAAATGTGACCCTTTCCGATAAAACCGGGAGCCCTAAAGGGCGTGGTGTGGGATAATGTGGATCAGATCGCAGCCGCTGTCGCCTCCGGTGATTTTGTAACTATTCGGGGAACGATCGGTGAATACAAAGGGACGCTGCAACTGGTTGTAAAAGGAATGGACGCCCTGCGCCCCCGAGGCGGTGGATCCTTCAGATTTTCTGCCGGCAACCTCCCGGGACATCGACGGCATGTTCCAACGGCTGGTGAAAGATAACAGAGTCCCTGACAACGCCCTACTTGAAAGAAAGCTTTTTGATGCATTCTGGAAAGACGAGAATTTGTTCGCAAGTTTAAAACAGCACCTGCAGCAAAAAAAATGCACCATGCTTACATCGGCGGACTCCTGGAACATACGCTCTCCATGACCAGCCTGGCGGACAAAGTCGCCGGGCATTACAGCGGCATCGACAGGGATCTTCTGGTTTCAGGGGCCGTTCTGCACGATATCGGGAAAACAGATGAGTTTGAATACCAATTCAAGATAGACTATACGGATGAAGGCCGGTTGCTCAACCATATCGTGATCGGGCTCAAAATGGTCGATGAAAAACTTTCGGGAATCGAGGATTTCCCGGAAGACCGGATTCTTTTGCTAAAGCATCTGATTGTCAGCCATCACGGCGCCAGGGAGTTCGGCTCCCCGGAGCCCCCCAAAACGATTGAGGCTGTTTTGCTGAATTATATTGACGAGATAGATTCCAAAGGTCAACGGCATCCGTGATTTCATGGCGTCGGAAGATCCCAATGAAACCTGGACGTCTTACCATAGACTGCTGGGTCGTCAGTTTTACAAGGGGAAAGAGAGTGCCTAAAGTGATCTAAAATGATCTAAAGTGCCTAAAATTAAGGACAATGCCGACAAATAAAAGGACTCCAAAACCCTGGCCCAGACCGATTACAACTACCGTACAACTTAAAAACGGTTCAATGAAAAATGCTTTGGCTATGCTTAACATCATAACGGGTCGCACCGGGGCGGGCTTTAGCTCACGCTTGTCCGCCGATGCGCTATGGCGGGAGCGGCACTTTAAACTTTAGCTCATTTTAGGCACTTCAAACTTCCCCGTTTAATACGGGATAAATAGGCATTTATATTATTATGTTCATTTCTTTCGAAGGGATAGAAGGCTCGGGAAAAACCACCAATATAAGCCGTGCAGTCAGGTTTCTCCAGGACAAAGGGCATGACTGTGTGATTACCAGAGAACCCGGAGGTACACGGATCGGAGAAAAAATACGGGCCATTCTCCTGGATCCTTCGAGCAAAGAGATGGATCCTCTGACGGAGCTTCTCTTGTATACGGCAGACCGGTCCCAGCATATCAAAGAGTTGATATCTCCTTTGTTATCCTCAGGCAAAACCGTGGTGTGTGACCGTTATTTTGACGCGACGGTGGTCTATCAAGGGTATGCAAGGGGGACTCGATACGGGACTGATTCTTCGATTGCACCGATTGTTATTTGAGAATCTTAAACCCGATATTACCATTCTCCTCGATCTTTCGCCGGAGATCGGCCTGTCCCGGGCCTGGAAACAGATCGACAAAGGAGCCCGGGACCGCTTGGAAACCCGGTTTGAAGAAGAGACGCTCTCATTTCACAAAAAGGTCCGGTCCGGATATCTTGAGATGGCCCGCCTTGAACCGGAGCGTTTTCGCATCATTGATGCATCCAAAGAACCGGATCAGGTCCGGGAAGAGATCATAAGAACATTGGCTGCAGAAATCGATGCAAGACCATAAGTTTATTTAATTTTGAAAGTGACTAAAGACGGATATCGACACAATGAGTTTCTCCATTCTTGACCAAATTGGAAATACGCCGCTGGTTGAAATAAAAACCCTCAACCCGAATCCCCAAGTAAAAATCCTTGCAAAGCTTGAGTATTTTAACCCGGGCGGTTCCATCAAGGACAGGGCCGCACTGTTCATGATCGAAAACGGCGAGAAATCCGGAGAACTGACCCCCGACAAAACGGTCATCGAAGCCACAAGCGGAAACACAGGCATCGGACTGGCCCTGGTGTGCTCGGTAAAGGGGTTATAAGCTTTTATTGACCATGTCCGATGCCGCCAGTGTGGAACGCCAGAAAATTCTGAAAGCACGGGGGGCGGAGATTTTATTAACCCCCGGACATCTGGGAACCGACGGCGCCATCGAAGAGGTTTATCGTCTGGCCCGTGAAAATCCCGACATCTATTTCATGGCCGACCAATTCAATAATCCGGCCAACTGGCAGGCCCACTATCACGGAACAGCTCCGGAGATCTGGGAGCAGACCGATGGAAAGGTCTCTATGGTTGTCGCCACCCTGGGAACCAGCGGGACCCTTATGGGGCTGACCCGGCGAATGAAAGAATATAATCCCGATATTCGCATCCTGGGTGTCGAGCCGTATCTGGGGCACAAAATCCAGGGGCTGAAAAACATGAAAGAGGCGTATCGTCCGGAAATATTTGAAAAAAATCGTCTGGATGAAATCGTGAAATATCGATGACGAAGAAGCCTTTGAGATGACCCGGCGACTTGCAAAGGAAGAAGGGATTTTTGTGGGAATGAGCAGCGGGGCCGCCCTGGTGATCGCCCGGAAGAAAGCCGAAGAACTCACCCATGGAACCATTGTGGTGATCTTTCCGGACGGCGGAGAACGGTACCTCAGCACGGCGCTTTTTGCCGTACAGGAAAAGGTCAGTCTCAAACTGTTCAACACCCTGAGCCGCAGCAAGGAGTCGTTTAAGCCCCTTTTGCCGGGAAAGGTCTCCATGTATTCCTGTGGGCCTACGGCACACGCAAGAATGCATCTGGGGGAATGCAGACGGTTCATTTTTTCAGACCTTTTGTGCCGGTATCTTGAATTCCGGGGGTATGATGTCACACACATCATGAACATCACCGATCTGGACGATAAAACCATCGACGGATCTGAAAAAGCAGGTCTGGATTTGTCCGAGTTCACCCAAAAACATATCGATTCGTTCAAAAAGGATCTGGAACTTCTCAAAATCAAACCGGCCTCGAATTACCCTAGAGCGAGCGAACATATTCATGACATGGTTTCCCTGTCCGAAAAGCTCGTGAGAAATGGATATGCATATGAAAAACTGAGATCCTTGTATTTCGACATCTCCCGCTTTTCCGATTACGGCAAGTTGTCGGGGGTGGATATCAATAAAATCAAGCTGGGAGCAACGGTGGATCTGGATGAATATGAAAAGGACAATCCCCGGGATTTTACCCTCTTGAAACGATCGAAACTCTCCGAGTTGAAACGGGGAATATTCACCAAAACCGGCTGGGGCAATGTCCGTCCGTCCTGGCATATTCAGTGTGCGGCCATGGCCATGAAATATCTCGGAGAAACCTATGATATTCATACCAGCTCCAGGGAACTAATGTTTCCCCATCACGAAAATGAGATCGCAATCGCCGCCGCCGTGACCGGAAAACCCCTTGCAAAATACTGGGTCCACTGCGACCGCGTCTTGCTGGACGGGAAAAAAGTTGATGAACAGAGCGCCGGGCATACCCTGTCCGATTTGAAGGACATGGGATACTCCGACCGGGAAATCAGGTACTGGCTCCTTTACGGACATTACCGAAAACCGATTACCTTTTCCAAAGAACGGTTAAAAGAGGCAAAACGCTCGCTAAAACGCCTCGATTCCTGCATTCATTCACTCATTCATATCAAACCGGGAGCCTCTCCGTACCCCGAACTCGATCAACTGTTGTATGACTTAAAGCATGGTTTTATAGCGGCCATGGATGACGACCTGAACATGTCGGCGGCCATGGCTTCCATATTTAATAATGTCAGAAGGATCAACAAATTGATCATGGGAAACAGTCTGGATCCGGAGGATGCCTTGAAAATTATGGATGCCTTTCGGGGATTAGATTCCGTACTGAAGATATTTGATTTTAAAGATGATGTCCATGGACCCGGCGTGCAGCGTCTCATCGAACAGAGAAATCAGGCCCGGCAAGAGAAAAATTGGGATCTTGCCGACAGGATTCGTGATCAGCTGACAGCCGGGGGGGTTACCGTTAAAGACAGAAAATCAACCAATTAATACATAAATAGATGCGCATAAATTAAACTATTTTTTGACAGGATTTACCGGATATTCAGGATATTATATCCTTTAATGCAGCCCAACAGTAACGAAGATAGTCATGAACTGCTATAAAAATTATTGAGCTACTATTTTCCGCCACAGGCGGATTGAGTCTTCTGCCTTCATTCCGGGAAGGCAGAAAGCTCAAAGTTTAATCCAATCCATCCTGTTGATCCTGTCTGAAACGATATTAAAGTTACGCAAAGATTCGTTACGGCGGATATAACAAACCGAAGAGGTGCCCCATGAAACCCATATACTTCCCATTCACCTATATTTCCAAACCCGCGGGTGAAGCACTGGCCGCGTGTTTCGCTCACACTGCGGTGTATCAACTCTCAAGCCCAAAAGTCCCCGATGAGATGCGCAAATCGGCTGACCACGGCCTTTTCGAGATACGGATACCGGTGAACGACGATGAAGAAAAGCTGGATGCAATTCTCAAAGAATATCGCACCTGGGCCGATGTTCACCGGGGGAGCGAATTGGGTTTTTTAAAATCCATGGCCGATAAGATTCCTTTTTTTGATGAAACCTCTTCTTCACAGATACGTGCGGAAATCAAAAAAACCTGGGGAAAAGATCCGTCTCGGGAAAAACCCGATCCCCTGTTCCACGCCCGATTGTTTCTTCATGCAGCCCAAGAGCTCGACCTCCAGGACCACCGACTGACCCGGGATCTTATGGCTGTTGAAGCCATGGAAGAAGATTTCATGAAAGAGCTCAAAGGGGAAAACGAGGAAGATCCGGCCCGGGCTGCCAGGATTAAAGCACTGGAAGCAGACGATCCAGGCCATTACATGACCGAAGAGCGGATAGAATCATGGGCCCTTCTGATGCAACAAGACCCCAAGGTTTCCGGACTGTTCATCACCAACAGCCGGGCGGTTTTGGACCTTCTCCTGGACCGGATGCCCGAGATCTAGGAAGTGACCCGTTTCGACGCCATTCCGGCAGGGGGTCCGGACGCTGAAGGACTGGCAGCCTGCCGGGACGAGCTCATAAAACACCTTGAAAACCTGACAACCCACTCCTGGCCCGATAAAATCGAAACCATGGCAGATCCCCCCGAAGTTCCCGGAAGTGAAACCACCGTTGCCCTGACACTGTTCATCGCCCCCGGAAAAACACCCCATGAATTCTTTGCCCAGTGCCTTGGAACCGATGCGCTCCAAGCTGAATCCACAACAGACAGCCCACGGTTTAAAAACACCTTGATCGGTCTTGTTGAAAAGAAATAGCAGGGCGTTGACTGGCTGACTTTGTGGGGATGAAACAACCTTAAAGTTTTGGCAGGACGCGATAGGAACTAAAAGCCGTCACTATTTTAGAACAGGCGATCAAATCTAATCGTTTGAAAGCGTGCCGGGGAGAACGCTTTCGTCACCTTAGTCTTTTCCAAAAGACGACAAGCAACTGAATATATCTCTACACCATCATCAGTGGATTTAGGCAAGGTTGCAGATCGGGTGATCTTAACAAAATCACTATATTTGACCTTCAATGTGATGGTTTTTCCTTTCAGGCCCTTATGCCGCATCCGTCGAGCCGTTTTATTACCCAAAGCAAGGAGCTCTTTTTGAACCGTATCCAAAGGGATGGGGTTTTTCATGTCGATTTGGTTATGTTGTCCTCAACGTTGCAAAAGTCGAGGATGCCTCAGATCCGCGGCGTCAAGGGTGAAGCCGTAGTCATTTACTGCGAACCCTTGACAACAAAGGAGATGGGGTATCCTCGGCTTTCCCATGGGGTAAACAACACGGTGAAAAAAGATTCCTTTTTGGATATCACTGGCAGTCGAATTCAGCATATTGGCAATAAATGAACACAACGCTATGGTTTAAGCGGTTTTACACAAATCTCATCGTGTTGTTTATGCAACTATGAGGTTGTTTCTAGTTTAGCGTATCCAGGGGACTCTTGACCGCATCCATATCTTTGCTCATAACGTGGGTATAGATTTCCGTAGTTCTCACATCCGCATGACCCATGAGTTTTTGAACGATATGGATATTGGTGCCGTTTTCAAGCAAATGGGTTGCAAAACTATGACGAAACGTATGGCATCCCGCTTTTTTGTATATTTGAGCCTTGACCAAAGCGCGTTTAACCGCCTTTTGAAGTCCTGATTCCAGCACATGGTGGCGCATGATCTTTCCGCTCCGAGGATCTTTAGAACGCTTTTTGGCCGGAAAAACATACTGCCAGGCGGTTTCCTTTGGAGCCTGCCTATATTTACGGGCCAAAGCTTCCGGTATATAGACCTCCCCGAAACCTTCTTTTAAATCATCTTTGTGCATTAAGACCACGGTATCAATTTGTTTTTTTAATTCGATTCGGACCGATTCAGGCAAATTAACCGCGCGATCCTTACCCCCTTTATCGTTTCGGACAAATATTTTCCCCTGTCCAAAATCCACATCCTTAACCCGCAAGCGCACGCATTCCATCAGTCGCAGACCGCAACCGTAAAGCAGTTGGGCCATCAATTTATGTTTGCCCGTTCATGTTGGCCAGTATGTTGCTGACCTCCTCTTGTGTAAATACGGCTGGTAAATTTTTCCTCCGTTTTGACCGCGTTGGGGCGATACCATCTCCCAAATCAATATCAAGAACCTTTTTGTACAAAAATATCAATGCATTCAATGCCTGTTTCTGGGTTGCGGCAGCAACATTCTTCTTTTCAGTCAGATGGCTTAAAAACCGCTCAACTTCATTTTTACCCATATCTTTGGGATGTGTTTTGGTGCCATAAAATTTTATATACTGTAATATCCAGGAACAGTAAGACTGCTCGGTCCTGTATGCATAATGGTAATACCGTAAAACTTCACGGACTTGATCCATTAAACGATATTCTGGATTGGGTTTAAATTTTACCTTGCTTTCCATATGGTTATCATATTACATGGTTAGAGTGGAAAAATAATACTATATAAAAGCGTTAAAAAATTCAAGAAAAACATTTACCGTAGTTCAAATTAATATTCAAATACGTGGAAATATTTTCCAGATATACCGTCCTATATCACAGAAAATTTTACATCTATTAACACTGTTATGTCCGTTGAAGTCCAACAAAAAAATAGAAAGGATAATATATGTATGCAAATGATTTTAAATCTAAAAAAACCGGCATAGATCATAGTCTAATATTTGTAGCGATGCCATTTGATGATAAGTATGACAGCATTTATAATGATCTCATAGTGCCAGCAACTACCTTAGCGAACACGATATTAGGCTATGAAGACAATTTATCTTTACGTCCTTTTAGAACAAAGGATGATATAAAAACTACATCAGGCTGGATAAACATATTAGAGCACTTATATACTGCTCAGATTGTTATAGGTGTTTTAACCGGCAAGAATCAAAACGTATTTTATGAGTTGGGCGTAGCGCATGCGACACAGCAAATTGCTAGGCAAATTCTAATTGCTGAAGAAGGAGATGCACCAAGCTTTGACACTAAAGATTTGATATACTTAAGATACACTGAAAATAATATTGCAGAATCAAAAGAACCTCTTGCAGATAAAATTGTAGACGCAATAAAGACTTACAATTTAGAAAATGAAAAGGTAGTAACAAAAGCAAGAGGGTCTGTGGGGCCTTCCGGATTTCATGCACAAATGACCTATGGTGCTCGCCGTAATTTTGCAGTTCAAACCGAAGAACTAAAAGATAATGCCCCTCTCCGTAATGGATTAGATATTCTTTGCCAACTCGGGTTGCTTTATTTAAATACAGCATCTCAACGAGATAATAATGGTAATAGTATTGAATTTTCTTATTGGTGGACAGGGCTCGGAAACGATGTATTGAAGTTGCTTGGAATTATTGCCGAAGCAGAGCTTTTGCAAAGGAGAAAAGATCTACCTCCTTATTTGAATTCATAAATACATAACCCAGCCAGTGCACCTGACACCAAAAGCCGGGGCACTTAAGACATTCTGAGCTTGCCTGCCTGCCGCACATTTTTTGAAATTCAGCAGCAGTTTTTGGCGCAGGTGACCGGCGCCGTTAGACAGTAAATCCACAAACATTTGAAGAAATACGGCAAGCAATTTAAAAAGCATCGAGGAAGTTAATGTCACCGGAATTGAAAAAAGCGATTATTAAATTTGTGCCTGATTATTTTTCATGGGACAAAAAACGCCAGGAACAATACCGCGTTGACACACCGGAAGAGGATGCCTTTAAGATCAGGCAATTCCTCTTGAGAGAGCTGTTTGATATTTCTGTTGCCAACGATGATGAGTTAGAGGAGACATGGCGGGCAATGAACGAGGCGCAATGTTCAAAACTTAACGCCACATTGCTTCCCATAAAAGGGATTGGTGACGATTTCTTTTACTTGAATGAAGGTTTCAGCAGTCAAAATAATCTGCTCAGTTTTGAGACGCTTTATGATTACGATTTTGATGATTATAAGTTCCAGGAAGACTCCCGCAAGAGCGAGCAAAAAGATTATGAAAAAAAACCATATAGAGGGTCGCTGTATTTAGCCTGGGCACGTTTGCTGATAGACGACTCTTTCAGCTATGGTGTACTAAGCATGGTTGCCGGTTACATTTACTGTCAGCTCGATGAATATGGGAATGATTATATGGGAAAGCTGATTCCGCACGAATTCACGCATGGAAAAAATCACGGAAAGGCCGAAGGTCCCGGCTATTTGTTTGATCTAAAAATTGATGCCAAGGGTTTGGAATCGCAGCTGGACGAACTGAGACATCGTTTCTGGAAAAACATAAGCGAGGTGCACGAAAGGCTTATGGATGAGTTTGATAAAAAATCGAAGCAGCGCGTTTTTATTCTGAACCAGAGCCAGGTGGGTGATCCAAGCCATCACTTTCTGTTTACGGACAAGGAAATTTTGAAACGCATTCATCTCAAACTTTCATGCGTTGTTGCCGTGCCGCTGAACAGACGGATCACTCTTCCCTTTTTCGAAAACTGGAAGAAGAAAAAAAGTTGTTAACTAAATATCTGGATAAGCAATATAAAGACATTATGGAACATTTTGATCCCAAAATCATAAGGTTTCGAAAAAAATACAAAGTGATATTTCATAGAGATTCCGGTCTTGACGAGCTACTGGATTAAAAAGGATTTTTATGTGGTAAGAGCGTATCCACTATGACACAAATGGCGCAAAATTGTCTAACAAATCAGTTGAGCTAACGGGAACCATCTGGCGAGTTTATCGTTAAGGGCCTCGCGAGTTCGGAATGCAGGAGGCCCGTAGCTCACTTCCACGTTCGCCGATAAAAAACTGATATGATGATAGCTAAATCAATACGTGAAACAAATGACATTGATGTAAAATGGCCTTCTGGAAAACTGGTTGATTCAATTGCTTTTCGGACTAAATCTGGTAATAGAATAAAGGACTATTTGAACGATCATGGAATTATGGAACTGAGCCTCAGAGAACTTATAGACTTGTTTCTGCCCCCAGAATTAAATATCCATAAAAGCGAATATGAATTTTGGGTAAGCATCCCGATTCTGCGGCAATCACAATTTGGGCCTTACTTATATGACTCAGCACTTTTAACGTTGACTGAGGCTGAATTAGGGGCTGCATTCAGAACAGAGTGGATGCTGCGTATTTATTCATTAAAGCTGCATGAGTTGAGACACTGCCCGGCGAACAAATCAGTTCACCCGACCACCGGGTAGCGCGGCTTTTGCTTTTTGCCACTGCTTGGATAACGTGCCTTTAACTCGGCCTATTCACCCGGTGGCCGGTGACTTTCGCGTTGGGCAGCAGAATTAAAGAGGGGTGCTATAGATGGCGAAGCTATATTGTCCAAATTGCGGCCCGATTCGCACCACGATGATGCGCTCGTCCGCTGGCCTCAAGCTTGACAGCCTGCCGCTTGGTCCGGTGCCCGGATCAAAGTGCGCACAGTGCGGCAGTCAACTCTACGTTGGCTCTTTAACCTCGGCACGTCCGACCCTGATGTGCGAAGAAAAGTATCGGCCCTTTGTTGTTGGAGCGATTATCGGCTGTATTCTATGGTCAATCAGCGGCGGCTTCATCCACGCATATGTGATCAGTCCCGACTGGGAGGCAATGGGTCAGGAGGCATTTGCCGCCCTTATTGGCTGGAGGCCATATACAGCATTGATTTGCACCGGCCTCGCCTTCGGCCTGTCCGTAGAGGTTGCCAAGTTTATTGGAGCTGTATTCCGCTCCGAGGGATTGGTGCTTTTTCTACCAGTTGTGGCCGGTGCTTTGATTGGTGCGCTTCAAGGGGAATTTGTTGTTTCCAACTTATGGGGGTTTGCGGTTGACACCGTATTTAGGGGCCACAATCTTCGACTTTTGACTGGCGCGGTATGTGGTTTTATCCTCAGCTATCCCACAGTGATGATTGGTATAACTGTTCGTCGGAGAGGTACACCTTGGTAGAATACCCAAAAAAGCCATGGACAGTAGATCAATAGAAGGAGGTCACGAGATCAAGATGATCGTAGCAGTAGCATTTGACATAAATGTTTCATCGGCATTTATATGTCTAACGGTAGAGATACCCTCCCATGCAAGGTGACTTAAGGCTATGAGCATCTTCTGGATTAGCATAATAGCTTCCGGTGCATTAACGATAAGTCTGCTGTGGACAGTCCAACAGATGCTCGCGACAGTCAAGCTTTACCGACGCGCACCGATTGCAGATTGCATTCTTACGCTCCGGTACACTCTTAGAAGCCGTAATGCTTGGATAGTAATACTTCCTGTCGTTTCAGTGATTGTCTTCGGTCTGGTTCTCCCTTTTCGAAATGTCTCGTATCCCAGTATTATTCTATTACCAGTTACTCTCCTTCACCTTAATGCGTTTGTGCTCTATGGAATGCCACCGTCCGTTCTTCTTTTGGGAAGTTCGAGGTGGGAGAGCGTTCGCCTCTTCAATTTCATCGAGCGTGGCATATACCCGTATCGTGTCGTTGTGCTGCTCGAACCATCGCAGGCAGAACCTTCGCGGCACTCCAGTCATCATTGGATGCACTTTGAGGTCGATAACCTGCGAATCCTCGGACCTCACAGTTGGCGCGACGTCGTACATCGCATTTCCGAGAGCGTGCCCCTTGTTGTTCTTGACACAAGGCTTCCATCGCCTGCTGTAGTAGAGGAGACGAAACTAAGACTCCAGCAACAATTTCGCGACAAAACTCTTTTTGTTCTTACCGAAGATGATAAAGCCCCTTCGATCGAAGCAACAGGTATAAGAGTTTCTCTAACCGAGCTTCATACGGCTCGACTGCACAGTGTTGTTGATACGCTGAAGAAGATGGGACTTGTGTATACGACTTCTCCTGATGACAGCTCCATTTTGGCTCAGGCATCGTATGCCCGAAACAGCAAGAGGATGGAGCGCGGAATGGTGTCTATTGCTCGCGCAGGCATGCCTTTCGCAGCCGCTCTTAAAACTGTGGAGAGATCGCATGGTTCTATCCCTTTCGTGATGGCTGCGCGCAAGCTGCAGAAGCAACTCAACGGCAGGCCAGGCGACGGCTCGTTGGAAGTGTTTGCGCAGTTGTCCGGCGACATCGCAGAGACTGAGCAGTTCATTACGGAGTGGCGACACGTAACCGACTACGAATTGCAGAATGTTGTAGCTCGTGCACGTACTGTACATCGAGAGCTGTGCCGGCTTCAGCAAGCGGTTGACCAAGCGCCGCCAGTCTTCATGCAACGGAATGCTGAGATTCTGGAGCGTTTTAGAAAAGGATAGTGGCTGCAATAAAAAGATCTTAATGTGAGATGCCCATCGGGATAGGGACGCCCATCACTGAGCGCCCCTCCCACACAACCGGACATACGGGTCGCGTATCCGGCGGTTCGGCAGACTAAACAGAAGGAGGTCCGGGGAGAAATAAACCAAGTGAAATAATATGTAATTGGGGGTCGGGCCATGCTAAGTGATTGACATTGTATGTAATTGGGGGTCGGGCCATGCTAAGTGATTGACATTGCGTTAAAAATGACATAAAAACATCCCTAAAACGGTCTTAATCGACCAGTTTTCCCCCTAAAACTGCCCTATTAAGAGAATCGATCTATAAATGGCTCGTGCAAAAAGGCATTATATACTCGGCCACGTCTGGCACATAACCCACCGATGCCATAAGAGAGAATTTCTTTTGAAATTCCCAAGAGATCGGCGCAGATGGATTGAGTGGCTCTACCAGGCAAGAAAAAAATACAGCGGTTTGAGTGTGCTAAATTATATGGTCACATCAAACCATGTCCACCTGCTTGCATTTGATAATGAAGGCCGGAATGTCATCCCAGATTCAATAAAGTTGGTAGCCGGCAGAACCGGCCAGGAATACAACGTCCGCAAAAACAGGAAGGGGGCATTCTGGCAGGATCGTTATCATGCTACTGCAGTGGAAAGTAACCGCTATTTAAGGCAATGTATCACCTATATTGATATGAATATGGTCCGTGCCGGTGTGGTAAAGCATCCCTCAGAATGGGAGTTTTGTGGATATAATGAAATCCAAAATCCCAGAAAAAGGAAGGGTATTATTGATTTTGATCGGCTGGTGGATTTACTGGGCTTTGGAAACTATGATGAATTAAGAAATGCTCACTACAAATGGGTGGACGGTCTAATGCAGACTGATTATGGTGGTAAAGAAAACAAGTGGACACAAAGCATTGCTGTTGGGAGTAAAACGTTTGTTAAGAAGATGAAGGAAGCCCTCGGGTTTAGAGCAACAG
>PVMK01124951.1_pt1 | contig 35127 bp, 27 predicted proteins | sample 1853481 | NCBI WGS metagenome assembly PVMK01 (sample SAMN08533507, study PRJNA380276) | Marine sediment metagenome, whole genome shotgun sequencing project. | reverse complement strand
AAAATGGTTTGCCTGGGTACAGCACACAGTGGCCTTCTTGGCGTTTTGAGTTTACTCGCTGTGAGCAAGCTTTACTGACTCAATTCAAAGTTAGTACATTAGAAGGTTTTGGTGTGCGTGGATTGCCATTGGCAGTGCGCGCAGCGGGTGCAGTGATCCAATATTTGGCAGAGATGCGACCGGACGCTCTCAATTTGTTGGCAGGCCTGAAAACTTATCACCTTGATGAGTTTATGACTCTGGATGCGGCTACTCGTCGTAATCTAGAGCTAACTGAGACTTTGCGTGGCGATGTATCAGAAGGCTCGCTCTTGGCCGTGTTGGATCACACGATGACCTCAATGGGTAAACGACTTATGCACCGGTGGGTTAGCAAACCGCTGCTTGATGTTGAGAAAATTTGTCAGCGGCAGGATGGGATTGAATATTTTTATGATGATGGACTTTCGCGGATTGAGATTCGTGCAGCATTTAAGCCCCTCAGTGATTTAGAACGGTTGACCAATCGGGTAGTGGGGAGCAGTGCGCACCCGAGGGATTTGGTTGCGATCCGCGACACGCTGCAATTGCTTCCCGGTCTGCTAGACTTTTTCAAGAACAGCAATTCCCCTTTGGATAATATACTGTCCAAATTCGATCTTTGTGAAGATGTCCTAACGCTATTAGAGCACGCTATCACGGATGAACCACCAGCTGTGCTGGGCACGCCTGGCGTGATTCGTGCAGGCTTTTCGCAAGACTTGGATGAGATTATCAGCGCATCCCAACACGCGCGTGATTGGATTAAAAACTTAGAGCCACGAGAGCGCACCCGCACTGGGATTTCCACGTTAAAGGTTGGTTATAATAAGGTCTTCGGCTACTATATTGAAGTTACCCAGGCAAATTCGCAATTGGTTCCCGACGAGTATATCCGCAAGCAAACATTGGTGCGCGCTGAGCGGTATATTACACCCGAATTGAAAGAGTATGAAAGTTTAGTGCTCAATGCCGAAGAGCGCATCAAAGAAATTGAGCGGCGCGTATTTCGTGAAGTCTGTGACCGTTTAGCGATCACTGCTAACCGTTTGCTAAATACTGCGCGTGCGATTGCCCAGCTTGATGTTTTATCTACGCTCGCTGAAGTTGCAGCGCATCATGGCTATGTGCGGCCAGAAGTGCTTTCTGAAAATATCTTGGAAATTGAAGGTAGTCGGCATCCTGTGGTCGAGCGTATGTTGTTGACTGGCCGCAGATTTATTCCCAACGATGTGATCTTTGAAGATGGTGAGTATGTGCGCATTATTACTGGGCCGAACATGTCGGGCAAAAGCACCTTCTTGCGCCAGGTCGCCCTGATTGTACTCATGGCACAGATGGGTAGTTTTGTGCCCGCCGATAGAGCTCGTATTGGTTTGGTGGATCGCATTTTTACCCGTATTGGTGCCCAGGATGAGATTCATGCTGGGCAATCGACCTTCATGGTGGAGATGGTTGAAACTGCCACAATATTAAATCATGCTACATCACGCAGCCTTTTGATCCTCGATGAAATTGGCCGCGGAACTAGTACCTATGATGGCGTCTCGATTGCTTGGGCTATTGTTGAGTATTTGCACAATCACCCGAAATTGCGGTCAAAGACCCTCTTCGCCACGCACTATCATGAGTTGACGCAGTTGTCTGATTTGTTGCCGGGCGTGCGTAATTATAATGTCGCTGTGAGTGAAGCTGATGGTGAGGTAGTCTTTCTTTATAAAATAATCGCTGGTGGCGCAGATCGTTCTTACGGTATTCATGTAGCACAGTTAGCAGGCTTGCCATATACTGTTATACAGCGAGCTGGGCAGATATTACGCCAACTGGAAGCCAGCTCAGGTCGCGCGGTGGAGACTAATGTGCATATGCCACAGCAGTTGAATCTTTTTCCTGAGACTAATCCATTGTTGGATGAACTTCGTGAGCTAGATATTAACGAACTTTCTCCAATTGAAGCCATCAACCGCCTATATGCCTGGCAAAATAAATTTCTAGGGGATGACAAGTGATCAAAGAGTTTATCAAAAACCTTAAGAATCACTCAATTAAAAGAAAAGCAGAGACGACTCGGCAAGTCGTCTCTGTGGAAACTCTTTTTTGGCTTGAATCGTCAGTTTTCTACTTCCATGCCCGTGTATAGCCCAACCTGATTACCGGTTAAATCGGCAAAAATGGCGAACCATCCGACCTGAGGAATTTCAGTTTTCGGAACGAGAATTTTGCCGCCTAACGATTCGATTTTTATTAGGTCGGCGTCAATATCCTTGCTGTCGATATAAACGAGTATAGTTCCTGCCGGATTCTGATCGCTGACTGGATTGAAGCCTCCACCAGGGCCACCCTTGGCCTCGAATGTGGCATAATTCATTTCGGGAATTTGTTGAATTTGCCAACCAAAGGCTTCGTTGTAAAACTGCCCGGCGGCCTCTTGGTCTTTGGCTGAAAACTCAATGTGGACAATGGGATGTTGAGACAAAAGTAACCTCCTGGAAATTAGATGAATGACAGCTGAAGATATTCTAGCACAAGTGTTCTGGTAAATAATTAATATTGGATTAGGCTGATTTCGTAAAATACCATGAAGCAGCAATGCCTCCTGGTATTTAATTCGGAGATTAATCAGAATAGCTCAGTTTGTCCAATCTTAGTTGAGCGCTTTATTTACAACCTCAACTACCTCGGGTAGGTCTATGCCTAGGGTTTGCAATGTCTCTATGGTAGGGATGCCATTTGGGGTCCAACCACGACGTTTGTAAACTACATCTACTAAATTGTCGTATTGCGCTTCGCGGTATTTGCGTAATGCAGATATTCTTTGTTCAGTACTTAAACCTGATGGGTCTATGCCAACGAGTTCTTGTAATTGCGTATCGTAGCGTTTTGATCGAGACTCATATTCGTCAGTAGTAACGGGACCTACTGCGCGGTAGGGCATATAATCATGCTCACGGGTACCAAACCCCATCCTCAGGTTGAAGACTCGTTGGAAATTATAGACCCGCTCGGATTGCGCAATTAACTCATCCGAAGTAACTTTATTGCCCGTCACGCCTTCATAAACCCAAGTGTAGTTCTCAACATGCTCAGGTACCTTTTGTGGTTCATCGGTGTCGGCGTTATTTTCAGGCTGAATATCATTCCAGGGTAATTTGCATAAGCCATGCAAGCTGAACCACGTGCGCCACATGGGAAAATAATGGAGCGCTTCGGCTTTGTCTTCGAAGGTAGGTATTTGTTTGTTGACCTGATCCATGAAAATAAGCCAGGCTTCATCGTGCTGCCCGCCCTTAAGCGCCATTCCGTACCCGCCTTGCTGAGCAATAGATTCTTTGGTCACATACTCTGAAATTTCCATGCCTTTTACTTCCATGGCGATATCGTGCAAGAATGCGGCATCGGCGCCATATTCTTCGGCGAAGAAATTTTTCATATAGCGGGTGCCCTGGCCGACGAGAACGCCAAAGCCCTCACCACGGGCCATCTGGTGCAGCAGTTCCAAAGCAACATCAATATTGCCCCATGTCATTTCCAGGCCGCCTGTCTTCTCGGTATCGAGAATGCCGTATTGCCAGCATTCCATGACGAAGGCTACGGAATTAGCGAAAGAGATGGTATCGACACCATAGGTATCGCAATAGAAATTCATCTCGATGATCGCGTTGGGATCGTAAACACCGATATTCGAGCCCAGGCCGGCGGCGCTCTCGTATTCGGGTCCATCTACAAGTACGATTTCTCCGGTATGTGGACCAGTGACAAGGTGGAAATGATCTACCCCATGAGAGCAAGACATTGTGCATCCCAGCCAGCAGCCATCAACCATACCTTGTGTGAACGCAGCTTTCCAAACCGTTGAGTCAATTTTATCGTGTTCAGGATGCGCGCCATAACGGAAGTTGTTGATAGGCAACAGGTCAAAATGATCCATAATTTCGACCAAGTGAGCAGTGCCTATGTTGCGCATTTGGTTTTGCGATTCGTCGAGGGTGGCTATTTCTTTATTGATTCGTTTGCCTGCTTTGCGGATCAGAACCGGATTGGCAGGACCGTTGCTGCTGCCCCCAATACTACTGTAGCGGACGACAATACCTTTGATGCCTTTATCGCGGAAAACTCGCCCAGCACCGCCGCGTGCAGCCTGTTTGATACGTGATTCTTTACGGCGTACATCGTACCAGCTCAGGTTTAGTGCGGCATATAGGATGTGGTCAGCTGCTTGGCCGGCGCTGACTACAGATATCCCTATTTTGGCGCGCTCATTATCGGCGTACATTTCGGTGAGTATTGATGTTAGCGGGTATGTGTTTAGAGATTCTTCGGGCGCGGCCTCTATGTTTACTCTTCCGGTGTCGCCGTCGATGAAAATGATCACATCTTCTTCGGCTTTGCCTTGAATGGATAGTGCGTCGAAGCCGGAGAATTTTAGATAGGGCGCGAAATATCCACCGCCATTACTATCAATGACTGAGTGGGTCAGGGGAGAAAGAGTCACAACGGTGCTTTTACCCAAGCCAGGGTAGGCGGTTGTGCCGCAAATTGGACCATTCGCAATAATCAGTGCATTTTCTGGATCATCCCATTTTGTTTCATCATTGATAGCATTCCACAATAACCGGAGGGCAAATCCGCGCCCTCCAGTAAAAATATTCTTCATGTCTTGTGAGACGGGCTCTTCGTGGATGCTGTTATTTGATAGGTTGATATGTAAAGTGCGATTGGCGTAGCCGTGCACTACGGGGCGCAGTTCGTATTGATATTCGGCAAGCAATTTATGGGACGCTCGCAATTCCTCAATGGGTTTAGTCCGTGTTACCATGGAATTATATCTCCTTAACATTGTTAGTCTTGGTTATAAAATATCCTGTAAATCGAGCTTCCAGGCGCAGAAGTGTAGTATTCTAGAGTCAGAAAATTCATATATATTCTATCATGCCTGACCTCTAGGGTTTGCTGGGTTGTAGCCTATGATCTGAATAGGCATTTCTCAAATGTCCTGGTGAAATGTTGCGGTAAATGTGTATAAGATGAAAGGTATGAAACAATGCTGCAGGCCATACAGTTTTGTTAGTTTTTTAGTTATTTTTCGCAATATAATGAGTGATATAAACGGTTTATTCTATTGGATTTAAGCCATCTTACATTAGGCGTTTGGGTGGTGTATAATGTCGCGAGGTTCAAATAATTTGGATATTATTTTAAGGAAGCGAAAAATCTTCGTAGTGTGGAGAAAATTTCTAACGATTATATATTAAATAAGGTGTACTAAAATGCTGGCATTGCCATTAGTAGACCCCAGCCGCAGATATTACATGGTTCGAAAATTTGTCGTTGGAATAATGCTTCTTGTCATAGCTGGGGGGATTTCAGCGTGTAGCCCTGGTGGAGAAAGAAAATTGCCGGGGGGTGGAAGTAACCTTGGGGAGATTAACAGCAATTCACGTTTTCGTGGTTTTTACGAAGATCGGGGCGGCCTGGATGTTTTCGGCCCTTTTTGACTCCTGTTTTACACATAATGGCATTGATTATCAATATACAACGACTGTACTGATGTTCTATAACCCTGATCTACCGCGCAGTCAGCGTTATGGCCTTATGCCGATTGGCTTAGAATTGGGTATTGTTGAGCCTCCCACGGATATGGATGCGCCAGGTGGACACCCTATCCATGAGTTGTTTAATAATATTTACAATACTGTTGGCAAAATTCGTTACACTGGCTTACCGTTAACTGGTGGCCGTTATAATCCTGAGCGCGGCGGACTTGAACAATATTTTGAAAATGTAGGTTTTTACACCTTGGATTCGGATTTGCCAGGTGTTGTGCACTTAATTGAATATGGTGCTTGGTATTGTGATGCGAAATGTGACTATTCCGGCCCTATTCAAGCTGCTCCTATGTTTGGTGCCATCGCCAATCAGCCTTTTAGCGATGCTGTGAAGCGTTTCTTGGACCCAAATTTTATGGGCATGCCATTAACAGAACCTTATACAGCTCGTGACGGTCAGATTGAGCAGATCTTTGAAAATGTGGTTGTCATTGCAGCCGCCAATCGACCTGGCGGCATTGCTTTACGAGCTATCCCGGCATTATTGGGCATTCAGGCACACCGTAACGCAAACCTAGAAGTGCCCTTATTTTTTGAAGAATATATTCTAAAAAATGGAGGCTGGGAATTCACAGGGCAGGTTATCACAACCTTTGATCGTAGAAGCGATGAGCTTTATCGTCAGTGCTTTTCAAACCTGTGCTTGGATTACTTCCCTAATCATCTTGAAGGTCAACAAGTACGAGTAACGTCGCTCGGTTATGCCTATAAAGATCGTTATTACGGAAATATTGTTCCGCAGCATCAGCAACAACAAACGAATTCCAGAACTCAAAATATTACTTTGATTGTTAAAGAAGATTATCCGGTTATAGCGCCCAGTGAACAGCAAGTGATCAGCGTTGCTGTGTATGTTGATGGACAACCCGTGGGCGATTATGAACCCATCTTAACCTTAAACGTACCGCTGCAAGATGGTAATTTCCGTACTTATACCTATGCTTTTGCTCCAACAAGTAGTGATTCTGGAAAATCTTTGTTAATGATCAATCCCATTGACGCACCTCACGGTACGCGTATTTTGTATGAGGTTTGCCCTTGGTTGGATGCGCCGACAGAACAGTGTGTTCGTGATGATTTCTTGATTTGGTGGTGATGCTTTATTTTTCCGGAGCAGCAAACCCCTTACAGTGTTGTAAATTAGTCCGTCCCAAATAACAGGTGGAATAGGATTATTTGAGATTGCCGTTTCCTTGTGTATTACGGACGAGCTTCACTGAAAATATCAACTTTTGCAATGGATGGTCCAAGACTGAAGACCTGAATTTCAAAAGGGAATAGTGAATTAGTTGCTTCTTCTGTAGTAATTTCCGTTTTGCGAATACCAATTGGGTTGCCGTACTGATCATATGCGATGGCGGCAATAACAAGATGCTGAGCAGGCGATTGGTCTTGTGGAAAGTTAACAGTGCCGCTCAATATGGCAGAAGTTGAGCTAATAAAAGTTTCCACAATAAGTATATTCGATACAAGATACCGCGATGTGTCGATAATCTGTAAAGCCGATAAGAGTTGGATACGGCTTGATGAATAAGGTGGTACAGGAGCCGGAAAAAATGCTGCTACAGGGAAAATACTTTCAGCAGCAGCCATATTAGTTGGCGGCAAAGCTGTTTGCTGCGCGAGTAGATCACCGTTGGTTGATAGTAGCGCGATGGATGCTGTGACATTTTCTATTGCTTGTGCATACGGATTTTCAAGCAGGGCCAGGCACCATAATCCGCCATCGGACGTGGGGTAGCAGCGAGGTTGATTTACTTGAACAGGAAATGGTGTTGCGGTACTACCTATCGCGAAATTTCCTTCGCCCGCGGGGATTATAATCTTTGTTCCGATAGAGAGAAAGTTGGGATCGATTCCTGGGTTGGCTGCCAAAAGATCATTCAATGCGATGTTGTGTCGATACGCAATAACCGATAAAGTATCATCTTTCTGAATTTCATAAAGAAAAGGTGTGGCGGAAGGCTGTATTAGCGCCGTAGGTTGCGCGTTAGCAAGGGGAGTAGGTGTCAGGACCGTCGCTGATTCCGTTGGGGTGGAATATGGAGTCAACATCGCCATTGTGGGCGCAGGGGTTGGCGTAACCGTATTGGGGGCAGTTGTACAGGCCGCGCCCAAACTTAACAATACGACTAATGCGAGTTTCCAACCCATTAGATGTCGTATCAGCATAATATCCAAATCAATTTAAATTCTGTGTGCTGAATAGTTTTCCTGCTTTGCTGGTGAGATCTGATTAGATCAGCGCAGAGGTTTATAGAGAAAGTTTGTCAGGTTGCTGCATACCAGATCTTCGATGATCAAAATAAAATACAGTGCAAGTAATTAAAATGGCTTTTTTTCTCGGAAGGTAATCTTCTGTCTTTCGAGCAGGTCAAATTGTAGAGCAGTTGCCGAACAGCCGTGTAGTTTGATCGCCTTTATAACAGAGTGTTTCAATATCGGCAAGAATGTATCTGTTTTATGGTATCCTTTTATTCTTGTGAGCAATCAATTATTATCGAATGAATTTAAGACTATTTATTCTGAATTCAGCGCCCCAATTTGCGCTTTGGATTGCGGTCAAAAATGTGCCCCTCAAAACGATTGGGGCATCCCTTTTTGCTGTGACAATGGTCATGTTGTGCCCACAGCTTATACGTCAGAATGGCAGTATTTACGTACTCATACTGATTTATGGAATTTATGGGAATCCGAGCACCCTGCTGAAATGGCCAACTTACAAGCCGAAACACCCGATGGCCAAGTTCTGATTGCATGTTTAGGGCATCAACACTGTCAACGTGATTTTCGTTCAATAACCTGCCGTGCCTTTCCCTTTTTCCCTTACGTTACTAGCGCGGGTATATTAATCGGATTATCCTATTATTGGGCATATGAAGAATACTGTTGGGTGATCAGTCATTTGAAGCAAGTTACAAACCAGTATCGCTCGCAATTCTTTACGATATACGAACGAATTTTTGAAGATATGCCCCAAGAATTAGAAAACTTCCAATATCACTCTCAAGCGATGCGTAAATTATTTCAAAAAAACCGACGAGCTATTCCGCTATTGCACCGCAATGGTCTTGCTTATAAAATCACGCCGCATAATGAACGCTTGCGCCGTGTAGATATTGTAACATTTCCAAAATTTGGTCCCTATGCAATTGCCGATTTACTGCCTTTTCCCGATGAGATAGACTGATTACAATTAACTCATGACAGCCATTCAAGCTGAATTTACTTTATCTGACCGTCGTTTATCAAATCGCCATGGTCCTGTTCGTTGGATTATTTCCCATGCATTGCGCTATTGGTATTTAATTATCGTCATGATTTTGGGGGCTATAGGTAACGCTGGTTTGGCGGCTGTTGTTCCCATTTATGTGGGGCGAGCTATTGATTTGATTAACTCAGGCCAATTTGAGAAAAAAATATTGATTAATATCGTAATCGTAATCGCTATTACGCAAATTGTGCGCGGTATTTTGCAACTTGGCCGAAATTTTGGTGCTGAGTTGATTGGCCAAAATTTGGAGCGTAATATTCGTGATGAGCTTTATGTCAGCCTTTTAGGCAAGAGCATGACATTCCACAACTTGCAGCCAGTGGGGGATACGATGGCCCGCGCCACCAATGATGTGCGCGAAATTAATCTCATGTTTAACCCAGGTATCAATTTGGTCGTTGGCTCGGCTAATTTCATTTTCATGCCGCTGATCTTAGCGCCCCGCTTCAATTCTGCGTTGATAATAGCCCCCTTGTTTTTTGTTATTTTCTACTTTTTAGCGTTATGGCAGTTCTTGCACGAACTCAAGCCTATTACAATGCAAGTGCGCGCATCTTTTGGGCAGTTAAATACTCGGTTGGCTGAAGCGATTGATGGAATTGAAACGGTCAAAGGTATGTCGCAAGAGCAGCGTGAGATCGAATTGTTCGCAGAAAATGCGCACAATTTTCAAAAACAATTTGTTCACCAGGGTGATGTTGAGGCTCGTTTTATCCCCTTTTTGTTAATGGCATTGACTCAAGCTGGTGGACTCTTTCATGCTATTTGGCTATATCGCCAAGATATGTTGCAAGTAGGAGATATTGTTGCTTATTTTGGTCTGTTGCTCTTGTTGGGATTCCCAACATTTGTGTCGCTTTTTGCCTACGCTCAAGTATCTTTGGGAGTTGCAAGTGCACACCGGATATTAGCCTTGATAAATCGTGAGAATAATCTTGATCAAAACCTGGCCGGAAACGCAAACTCGATTTTGGGTGCAGTTGAATTCCGAGGGACTGGCTTTGCCTATCAAGATGGGGAAACAGTCCTGAAGAATATCAACCTGAAAGTTCAGCCAGGCCAGACGGTTGCCATTGTGGGCCAAACTGGTTCGGGCAAGACATCATTGGTTAAGCTCATCAATCGCACGTACGATGTCACTGACGGACAAATTTTGGTGGACGGTATCGATGTGCGTTCTTGGAATCTTGAAATGCTGCGTCGGCAGATTTCGATTATCGAGCAAGATATATTTCTTTTTTCTCGCTCCTTGGCGGACAATATTGCCTTTGGGAAACCAGGCGCCACTCAAAAAGAAATTAAAGCAGCAGCCAAGGCTGCCCAGGCTCATAACTATATTATGGAATTTAAAGATGGTTATGAAACCGTGATTGGTGAACGTGGTGTGACTCTTTCGGGCGGCCAGCGTCAACGTTTGGCTTTAGCGCGTGCCTTTTTGACTGACCCACGTATTCTTGTGTTGGATGATTCTACCAGCGCAATAGACAGCGCCACAGAGGATAAAATCCAGCAGGCGATTTATGCCGCAGCCAAAGGGCGCACAACCTTTATCATCACTCACCGTCTATCGCAAATTCGCTGGGCTGATCTGATCATTGTGATGCGCCAAGGCGAGATCGATGCGATGGGTAGCCATGATGAATTGATGGCTTCGTCGCAGGCATATCGGCGTATTTTTCGAGACATTACTAACTAACTAACTAACTAACTAACTAACTAACTAATGGGCTTTTTCTCTGACCTAGGTACCGAATCTTATGATCGCACTTATACTGACCGCCAACTCGTTCAGAGGCTGTGGGTATATTTTAGCCCCTATCGTGTCCGTCTCGCAGGCGTTGCAATATTACTGATCACACTGGCTTTGGCATCAGCCGGTATGCCATTATTAGTTTCCTATGGTGTTGATTTGATTGCTGCGTTTCCCACTGACCGGGAAATTTACTGGCTTACCGGTGCCGTTTTGGGTGTTGGCTTATATAACTGGGGTGCCAATTGGGTCAGAAGACGTTTAACCGCTCGATTGATTGGTGATGTGATTTTCACTATTCGCACTGATGCTTTCCGTGCCGCTACATCTCATGATCTCTCTTTTCACGATCAATTTTCTTCGGGAAAAATCGTTTCTCGAATTACATCCGACACGCGCGATTTTGGACAATTGGTTACCTTAGTGACCGATATCATCGCGCAGATGATTCAAGCAATAGTGTTGGCCGGGGTCTTGCTGACAATCTCTTGGCGGCTCTCATTGGTAATGTTTGGCTTTTTGCCAATCCTGTTTTATGCATCTAAAGCTTTTCGTGGACTAGCAAGAAAAGTTACACGACGTGGTATGCGTGCCATGGCCAATGTCAACGCAACAATTAAAGAAACTGTTAGCGGTATCGCCGTAGCTAAAAATTTCCGTCAAGAAGCTGCTATCTTGGATGAATTCGATCAAGCCAACCAAAATTCTTTCAAGGTCAATGTGCAGCGCGGTTTTTTGCTTTCGTTAGTTTTCCCGTCGCTCAATGTTTTAGGTGGTATCGCTACAGCGATTTTAGTATACGTGGGCGGATTGAGTGCTGCTTCAGGAGCAATTTCCTTAGGCGCTTGGTATCTTTTCTTGATGAGTTTGGATCGTTTCTTTTTCCCTGTGCTCAATCTTTCAGCTTTTTGGGCTCAAGTGCAATCGGGTTTATCGGCTGCCGAACGGGCTTTTGGTTTAATTGATGCAGAATCTTCAGTTGTGCAAACTGAGCAGCAAGATGTAATGCGATTAAGAGGGGATATTCGCTTTGTAGATCTTTCCTTTCAATACACGGAACAAGAACAAGTGCTTGAGAAATTCAATGTTCACATTCAATCTGGCGAAAGTGTGGCGCTCGTTGGGCATACCGGTGCAGGGAAATCATCAATTGCAAAATTAATCGCCCGTTTTTATGAATTCCAGAGCGGCAAGATATATGTCGATAATCAAGATATTCGCACACTAGATTTGGTTCAATACCGCAGTCAATTAGGAATTGTCTCCCAAACACCATTTTTGTTTTCTGGATCTGTGGCTGAAAATATATGTTATTCTTGCCAGGGTGCTACTATTAAGGACGTTGAAGCCATTTCTATGAAGATAGGCGCAGGGGAGTGGCTGAGTACATTGCCCAACGGATTAGCTACCCAAGTTGGAGAGCGCGGCGCGCACTTGTCTATGGGACAGCGTCAGATGGTTTCCTTGTTACGGGTTTTGTTGCATCGACCAGCGATTTTTATCCTTGATGAGGCCACGGCCAGCATTGATCCATTTACTGAGTGGCAAATTCAGCAAGCTTTAAAAATGATATTAGTAAATAGCACCAGTATTTTAATTGCTCACCGTCTCTCGACGATCAAGGCGGCTGATCGTATTCTTGTGCTCGAGAAAGGCAATGTGATTGAAGAAGGCAATCACGATCAGTTGATGCAGCTTAATGGGCATTATGGCAACCTTTATAATACTTATTTCCGTCATCAAAGTTTGGCATACATTGAGCAAGCTCGCGGTCTGGTACAGCGGCAATAATAGGATTGGGCAACTTTCTCTTTGCTGTAGCAATATTAAATGCTGTCATCCCATCCAACTTTAATAAATAGGTTTTTACCTTACTATCAATATTACAATCACAAACATTGGCTTTCCCTTAAAATAATATGTTAATGGCGGATGGCACCTACTTTAAAATTAGGTAAAATGCATATTACTTTAGCCACTGTGATTTTTTTAACTGACCTGGTGTCAAATTATGGTTTTTGGTGTTTGCAGAGATGGTGTGACAATATCTCTTGCTACAATTATTAAGAATAAATGTTTTGTCTACTTTAAGATGGGATACCAAAAATTAAGTGCAAAACAGACAAAAAGCTGGTGTTAAATGTGACTAACACCAGCTTTATTATTAGGCGTTTTGTTTTATAAACGGGTATCCAGCTAATCGCTGAGGGCAACCGGGTGATAGGTAGGTTCATGTGCAGGGCGCTCAGCAGCTGAGCGAGAGCTGCGCTTGGGCGCTGGCTGGGAGGCACGCGCCTGAATAGGGCTTGGCTTAACTGAAGGGCGACGAGTTAGGGGAGCTGGTTTGCGTCCCGCACGAGGTGATTTTTTGAAAGTTTGTGTGCTTCGCCGAGAGCCAGTGGCCTGATTTTGGTTGAACAGACGATCGCCGGCCATGGAAATCGTACCAATGATCAAAACCCTGAGCAGCCAGATCATAACAGCCACGAAAATAGGCACAACCTTGATCAAAGTTTCACGGGCGATAATGGCATTACCCAGAGATTGATGATTAAGAATAGCGATGGAAACGCCCCACCAGGTCAGGATGGCGTTCATCAGAGCGGCCAGCATCCAGGCACCAAAGAGATACCAAACTTCGCTCAGTTCATCACGCTCATGCTCTTGTGTGAAAAGGCGGGCAATACCAGCGAAATCGATCCCGCAGAAGGCGATCGCCAGGATGGTAGCCCAGCGGATGCCGATGAACTTCAGATCGCCAATCAGGTCGGTGAGCGCGAAATCGGTGGTGCTGTAGTTGAAGAATTCAAAAGCCAACAGAGCGGTGACGATCAAAAAACCAAAGACCATCCCGCGTTGCAAACGAATACGAAAGTTGGGTAAAGTGAGTTGTGATAACATGCTAATATCTCCTTGATAAATGATCGAACAAAAAATCCCGATTTGTGGGCATAGCGGTAAAAAGGATCGTAAGCTAAATATAGAACACATGTTCTATATTGTCAAGAGTTTTAATCTTAAAATAATATAGTCTCGACATATTCACTGCCAAGATTTTATTATTATGAATTTAGCATTTACAGTTTGTGTGATTATTGAAAAAAATGGTTACCTCCATGAAGTGCACCCAATAGGAGGATGTTTTTTATTTCTCGTGGATTGTATGCTAAATGTTTAAATGCCAATCATAGCGTCGGAATTTAAGTTTGATCTTATTTGGGTCATTGAACTGCATGTCGTCTTGGTCCTTCGGGAGATATTGGTAAATAAAATCTATAACCCCTCTTTTTCCACCAAAATCATCTTTGAACCAGTTGAGAATTTGTGATGTTGCTATTATCTGATGATCGGAATCCAGGTGTGTTTCTTGCCTGATGAAGTTGTTTGCAGCCAGATTAAGTTGTGAATCAATAGCTTCCGGGGAATAAACGCCAATTGCAGGGCAAGATCGGCTGGCGCAATTGATGGCGAAATGTATGCGTGGATCTACAGGTGTGATTACCCAGCCCAAACGCGGGTCGCCTTCACCGAATTGTGGCCCCGGAATATAAGGATTGCCGCTATTACCTCTTAAAATTCCGTGCTCAATATCCTCGAGACTAACACGATGTTTGTGGATGAGGTAAGCTGATCGCCGGAAAAATTTTAGTATGCCTGCAAACCCCTCTGTGACACTATTTTCAACGTTGAATTGAATCACAGCATCGATCACTAATACGTTATAAAGATTGATCCAGAATGCCAGGCGGTCTGCTCGAGTAGCTAGATTATTAGGATCGAAATGATGAAGTTGCGGAGTGCATTGTTCCAAAAAATGCTGATACGCATCGCTTTTTGCAATAAGTTGATAATTAACACTTGTACCACTTTCATTCATCGCGGAGGCTTTAAATTGGTTGACAGCCATTTTTAATTGTGCTGCCAGAGGGATATGTGCTAGGAGGTCAACCCTTTTTTTAGAACTGTTAAGGACCAAATCTTGTGAATAGTTTAAAAGATTGGCAAGTATTGATTCGCGTCGATAAATATTATTTTGTGTCCAGGGCATAAATTTCCTCGCGAGTAAAAAGAATATTTTTCTATAGCCATTTTATTGACTTCGCAGCGGCACAAAATCTTACAAAATTTACACTTTTTTGCAATAGAGGCAATAGCGTTTATAGATTTTCGCACCGAAATGATGTGCTAACGCATAAGTATCAGGATTATTTTCACCGGTGATGATATATCGGCCCAGGTATAGCCCTGGGCTGCTGTTCAGCTAGCTCTCGCAACTGCTCCTGGATTTCACTGTCATCAGGTTTCTTGGCTCTGTTTCGAAATCCCGCCCGGTTGAGACCCAACACTCGGCAGGCTCGCCGTTGACTGGTTTGGTGGGAATCCATGGCATATTCAACCAGCTTGCGTCGCTCACTCACCTTTTTTACTTTTTTTCGACAATTTCCTTCAAGATCGTGTGATCCAGGCTTATCTCGGCATACATCTGCTTTAGTTTGCGATTTTCTTCTTCCAGCTCTTATAAACGCCTTAATGCTGTTGCATCCATACCGCCGTATTTGGCTTTCCACTTGTAAAAGCTGCTTTTACTGAAGCTGTATTGACGACATAGATCTGTAACTGGAACGCCTGCTTCTTTTAGGATCTTGACAATTTGATGTTCTGTAAATCTTGTTCTTTTCATTTTGAATTCTCCTTAGCAGATTATATCTGCACACTATTCTTGCCAGAAAATTCCACTTTGCGCTGGTATGATTTTAGGGGACCCTTTCTCCTGTACATTATTAATAGATTGGACTAACATAGCAGGTAGTATATATAATAGTAGCAGTTCCAAAAATGAAAATATCACGCGAATTTCAAAACATTTAATTTTGTTAGAAAAATGATTACTTATCAATAAAAATGAAGAATTGGAAAATAAATATTGCATATATAATATTCCCCAAGATTCAAGATATTGTATTTCTGGTTGTTTTTCTTGGGATTGTTGTTCTGGGTCCAAGAATATTAAATCAAGATGGTGATCTGGGCCGACATATTACGATTGGAAATTATATTCTCGCAAATAAAATCATACCCATACAAGATATTTTTTCACATACCATGGATGGCCAAAGTTTAACACCACATGAATGGCTGATTCAGGTTACATTTGCAATTGCAGACCAGTGGCTAGGCCTTGATGGAATTGTTCTTTTAATTGCTATTCTCTTGTCACTTACTTTTTTATATCTTTATCAATTTTCAGTTCAGCGATCAGATATGCCAATTATTGCCATGGTATTCACATTGCTTGGCGCAGGGGCTTCTAGCTTGCACTGGTTAGCAAGACCGCATGTGATCACAATAATTTTGAGTATTATTTGGTTACGAGAATTGGAGAACATGCGTCAAAACCAAAATAAATATTGGTGGCGATTGCCTACTATTATGCTCTTGTGGGCAAATTCACATGGCGCTTTTATCGTTGGGTTTGTGTTGTGGTCGATGTACTTTTTTGGAGATTTGATAGACCATTTTTTACTAGAGACATTTACCATCAAAGGATATTTGCGCAATCATAAATACTGGCTTTATAGTCTAGCTGCATCTTTGCTAGTAACTTTGATTAATCCTGTCGGAAAAGATCTTTGGATTTCTACATTCGGTTTTCTTCAAAACGATTATTTAGTTAATCACACAGTAGAATATCTTTCGCCTAACTTTCACCTCCCTTATTCCTGGCTATTTTTAATATTTATTATCTTATCGATAGTAATATTGGCAAGAAATATAAGCAAAATGCCGTTTTATCAAGTTTTTCTGATTGCAGGTTGGACAGTGATGGGATTATACAGCGCTCGTAATATTCCTATCTATGTTGTTGTAGTAACTCCATTCCTGGCAGAATCATTTTCAGCACTCATTAAAAAACACAAAAGAACAAGGTGGTTTTTGGAATTTCAGAAAAACATGTGTGCAATTGACAAAAGATTAATTGGGTGGATCTTGCCAATAATAATTATTTTACTTGCCACAATGTCAATTTCCAATGGTATTGATATAGATTTCGGTAAAAAAGGGAATATTTTTTTAGAGGAAATATATCCCGTTGAAGCAATAAACTGGATAGAAAAAAATCCACAAGAAGGGAATAGTTTTAACTATTTTCCGTGGGGAGGATACATACTTTATCGGATGTGGCCTAATCAAAAGGTTTTCATTGATGGCCAGACAGATTTTTACGGTGAAGCTCTGACGCGTGAATATGAGCAGGTTATTACTGTATCCCATGGTTGGGAAAATATTTTGATTAAATATGATGTAAGTTGGGTGTTAATACCAAACAACTCATTATTGTCAAATGAATTATCAAACACTGAGCTATGGCAGATTATCTATCTTGATGACACATCTGTAATATATCAAGAAAAATGAAATCGAATTTTATATAATAATTTTTTTCTTGAAAATGTCCAGATATTAGGAAACTATTCAAGTTCTAATGTTAGTATATAGATATATTGGTAATCTAGAGAAAACGATGGTTAAAACAAGAAATCCGCTGCAGCTTATCGATTAATCTCACCATTGTTAGCATCGCGAATTTAAGGGGATAGCTACAAGTCAGTCCAAATGATGAAAGAATTAAAAAAACGCGCAAATAAGAACGATAGTTGCGCATCTTAAGTTGAATATCTAAGATCGGTGTCTCTATACAGAACTTGAATAATTAAGAGGAACGTAACGATATCATAAACAATCCTCAGATATTGAGGCTATGTATCCACAGTGAAGTAATGAATTAACCAATAAATTTGTGCATTACGGATATTGGCATGAAAGTTTTGTGGGAATTTTTGCTCCAATATTGATGGATTTTTTTGCTGAGAATAACACACTACATGAAGGCACGATGCGCTATTAGTTCGCTATCTTATCAAGCAATTGAGGTAGGATTTCCCCCGATGGACCTTGTAGCACGTAGGCAGCTAACCGGGTAACTGGCGTTGGCTGTGGATTAATCTCAATGAGCACGGCGCCATTTTCACCCGCATTGACAGGCAGCGAAGCTGCTGGCTGTACAACGGTTGATGTGCCGATTGATAGGAATACATCGCAGTTTTGAGCTGCTTCCCACGCCAAGTTTAACTTATCTGAGTCTAGGCTTTCTCCAAACCAAACAACATCCGGTCGGGCCAATCCCCCACACCGGGGGCATCGGGGAATTGACTTTTTAGCTGGTGGCGCAGCCTTGAAAGCTGCATCGCAGTTAAAGCATTTATCGCGCAATATATTGCCGTGTAATTCGATCACATTTTGGCTGCCTGCGCGCTGATGTAACCCATCGACATTTTGAGAAATGAGGGTGATATGATGGAAAATTGCTTGCATTTCGGCAAGCGCGAAATGTCCAGGGTTGGGACTGACTTGCGCGATTAGTTCGCGGCGCCATTGGTACCAATCCCAGACCAATTGCGGGTTAGTTTGAAAAGCAAATGGCGTTGCGAGTTCTTGCGGGTTGTATTGTGCCCATAATCCTGACTGACCATCTCGGAAAGTGGGAACGCCGCTTTCTGCGGATGTGCCGGCTCCAGTGAGTATCGCGATGTGTTGTGCGCCGCGCAGCTGTTCTATCAGTTCACCGGGAAAAGAGATCATTTTGAACTCGATTTGCGTGTCTTTTTCCAATTGCGAATCATACCTTCAGCCGACATCCAGGAAGGCATCGCAAGCTCATAATTGGCAATTTCGTTCTCATTCATGCCGATGCTCTCGAAATTTGCCCGTGTCCATTTCGTGAAACGTTTACGGGGCTGCTCCCGGGAGATTGTTTCATTGAAATTGGATTCCATCCAAGCCTCGAATTCATCTATACCTCGTTCCAAGGCCTGCAAGTGCCAGGCTGGGTCATTCTGAATGCCAAAATGAGTGAGCGCAAAATGAGTGATTTTTTCAGATTGCAGTGTTTTTAGGCTTTGTCGCCATCTTTTAAAATTCAGTTCTGGTGGTGGTGTGGGTAATAATAGATTACGCGGCCCACTCAGGCGCATCCCCCCAACATCACCGCTAAAACACGTGCCCTCGAAAAGGTAGGCCATATGGTGATAAGCGTGGCCGGGTGTGTCAAGCGCTTTGAAAACCATCCCTTCAATGTGAATATTATCATTTGCCCGCAGGATATGTAGGTTTTCTTCGGGGACTGGCAGAAATTCTCCCCACAAGCGATCCATATTTTCGAGGTAAATGCGCTTAGCGCTGACCAGTAGTTTTTCGGGATTGATCATATGAGGCGCTCCGATCTCATGCACATGGATACGCGCGCCCTGCTGTGCCAGCCAACCAGCCGCCCCGGCGTGATCGAGGTGGACGTGAGTTAACAACACATCGGTGATATTATGCAATGAGAATCCATGTTTTGCCAAGCTTTGCTCTAAAGCATTGATGGTTGAGCCAGGTCCGCTATCGATTAAAATCGCGCCTTGGGAGTGGGGGATCAAATAAGCAGCGATGATGCCGGGTAACCCTTGAAAATTAAGATCCAAAGTGTGAATAAGATGTTTTTGAGGCATGATGTTTCCTTGATTTGAGGGCATTAGTTCTGTACAGTCCATTATAAGCGATGCGCAGCGATGAGAGGTAGTTTATGATTATCTCTCTTTATCATTAACTCTCTTGCCGCAAAGCGGGCTCTCTAGGAAATGTCGTTGCATTGTGCACATGTCCCGACTTCCACGGATTATTAAAGATCCGGAAGGCATTCGATTTCTGGTAAGATTAGCGCTATATATAATCGACTATACTAGGGACAAAGTAGAAGACCGAAACGAAAACCCCTTTGGTTATATTCGTGACTGTCGATGAATCACCCGAAAAAATCTCAAACGCTCATGGCAGCGGTTTATGCATCGATTACAGCTTAGCGCGTATGGTGTCATGAGGGGGATTTCATAAAAAGACATGATGAAAATCATAAATAATTCCCTTCCTTAAACTCAAAGGTATTCTTACAGGTAACGTTCACATCGCAGGTAATGAGGATTTCTATTGTTTTTGGCTCATCGAAATAAGCAATACACATTTTATAACATCGCAGCTAGGTTTTTCCAGTCAATCGACTACTAGGACTTTAATGAACAATCCCCAACAAATTTCTCTTAGCCAAAGAGCAGCTCATTTTCTTGGAGTTAGCTTGTCTCTATTTAGTATAATATTTTTTACCCGTCTCATAATTGATTCGGGTATTCGTATGGTTTACCCCTTCATCCCTCAAATATCGGAGGGTATGAAGATGACGGTCACCGCTTTTAGCTGGCTACTTTTTGTTCGTTCGGCCTCGAGCCTCTTTAGCCCTGTTTTTGGTGTCATGGCGGATCAATACGGCCGCCGTAAAATTATGGCGTTGGCATTGTTCAGTCAAAGCATAGGTATGCTAGGCGTTTTATTTGTTCCTCATTGGTGGCGCATTATCCCCATGGTCCTCTTTGGCTTTGGGTCAAACGCTTTTATCCCCGCACAACAAGCCTATATAAGTGATCAAGTGTCTTTCGAAAAACGTGGTCGTGCAATAGCTTCAGTTGATATTTCTTTTGCTGTTGCCGGCATCGTCATTATGCCGATCATAGGTAGGCTGATTGCGATCTACGGTTGGCGTGCGCCATTTTTGGTTTTGAGCGTACTAAGCTTAATAGCAGCTGTTGTTATCTGGACCAAATTCCCTAGAGCTGAAGAACGCACTTCTTCATCCTTGAATATTTTTGATATACGAAGAATCTTGTTGAAGCCCAATGTATTGGCTTCTATGAGTGTTGGCTTCTTGATCTTTTTTGCATTCGGTGGCTTTATCACAATTTGGAGCCTATGGATGAGTGCAGATTATGGGTTTGACGCTCCGGATTTGGGGGCGCTTGCTCGGTCAATTGGCTTTGCCGAATTGCTTGGTGCTGGTCTGGTTGGATTACTGATTGACCGAATGGGAAAACGTCGTGGGAGCTGGATGGCGTTATTATTGTTGGCCATGCTTCTTATAATAATGCCGCTGACTCAAGGAGTTCTGCCTTTGGTTAAAGCGATGCTTATTCTTATTGGAGGGATCTTTGAATTTGCTATTATTGCTCTATTCTCTCTATATGCAGAACAAGCTCCAAATTCACGTGCCACGCTATTTTCATTGGTAGCTTTGGGCAATTCACTGGGCATGGGGTTAGGTCCACCGATTGCAGTTAACTTGTGGGATTGGAAGGGGTTGACAGCTTACTCGGCAAGTGCCGTATTGAGTTTGATATTGGCTGCCGTATTGGTAGGGATATTTCTCATCGAAAACGAGGATAGTTCGCAGACTGAAACCCTATAATGTTTGCAAAGCACTAAGATTTCCGTTTTTCCAGCGACAATTTTTTTCATGTCGCGACAGAGAAATCAGTTTATGGCATTAGATTGTCTCTGCAGAAAGGATGTCTTATACAGATATTGCCTGTTCAATCCACGGAAACTCCTCCCCCAATATTTGAGAAAACCAGAGTTATCGCGTTCTAACAACCTCCCCAGGAATATTTCTCAATGTTTTACACAACATCGTTCGTGTAATGTTATTCTGATTGTAATGTTAAGATCCTGGGTCATTGAAGTTCCATATGCCTAAAATCCAAGCGCTAATATTTTTCTAAGATCGTTTAGATTTGGTATGATTAAAGCACCTCAAGCTTTCAGGAGAATCTGATGATAACCATCTTTATAAGCCCGGTTCCGAAAAAAATATGGTTGATTATGGTGCTTTTGTCCCTGTTAAGTTCAGCATGCAATCTATCGTTGATCTCAACGCCTATAGCGTCAACTATTATTCACACGGTTGAAGTCACGCGTCTAGCTGAAGTGACGCGTATCGTTGAAATTCCAGTTACTGTAACGCCATCGCTTACGCCGGTTATTAGCCCGACATCATCATATACTCCAACGCTAACGCATACCCCGACAATGACATTTACACCCACCATCACACTCACTCCTGCGCCGCTTAAAGGCATAGTGTTGCAGCAATCCAATTGCCGTTATGGGCCGGGGGCAGCTTATTTGTATAAGTACGGTCTTTACGAAGGCTATCGAGCTGAAATTATAGGGCGAAATAAGATTGGCGATTGGGCCTATGCACAAGCTTTGGGGTTCCCTGATCCTTGCTGGGTTAAAGCCTCATTATTGGAAATCGCCGGCGATATCTTTAGCGTTGAACCTTATTACGCTCGATTGCCTTACTCGGCACTTTATCAACCGCCAACAGGTGCTCATGCTGAGCGCAACGGCGATCAGGTTACCATATCGTGGCAAAATGTTTGGATGACCGAAGACGACTATCGCGGCTATCTGATCGAAGCCTGGCTGTGCCAAGATGGTCAAGTGATTTTCACGCCCATGCGCACTGACATGACTATGGTGAACGTCATCGATGAAGCGGGCTGCCTGGAGCCATCAAGCGCCAAGCTTTATACCGCAGAAAAACACGGCTATACATCCTGGGTGCCAATTCCTTGGCCAGCTCATGAAGGTGATTCGACACCCTAGATAACCAATTAGGATAATTATTGACTAGGCCAGCAGGCCAATACCACTTTTTCTGAGCAAAATTATTAAGAGGTATATTTCAGCACAATACAGGGTATGATTAATATAAAAATAAGATAGAATATATCCGAAATATAAGGTTCATTACCACCTTGGAGGAAATATGAGTATGCATAGCGGTGGTTGGTTTGCTTATCTCAAGTACGATGAGAAACAAGACCGACCAAAGATAACACGAGATTTATTATCACGAGCTTGGGACATCGCCAAACCTTATCGTTGGTCAGCTTTAGGATTGTTGTTCACAATATTGCTGATATCCAGTATTACCTTGGTATCTCCATTGCTGTATCGCGATCTGATTGATAATGCGATACCCAACGGAGATTTGGTGCGCCTCAATTGGTTAGCGCTGGGTATGGTGGGCGTCCCAATGCTGAATGGAATCATTGGGGTCTTTCAACGCCGGCTTAATTCACGTATTGGGGAGGGCGTAATCTATGATTTGCGTAGATCTTTATATGCTCATTTGCAGCGTATGTCGCTACGATTTTTTACAAAGACACGCACTGGCGAATTGATGTCGCGAATGAATAACGACGTTATAGGTGCACAGCAAGCGATTAGCAACACTCTTGTGACACTGATTTCCAATGTTGTTTCTTTGATTGTGACGTTGAGCATCATGCTGGCCCTAGAGTGGCGTTTGACTCTTTTGGGGCTGGCGATCTTGCCCTTGTTTGTATTGCCGGCCCGTAGGGTCGGGCGCGTGCTGCGTGATTTGTCGCGAAAATCGATGGAACTGAACGCCGAAATGAATGCCACAATGAATGAAACCATGAACATCAGCGGTGCATTGCTGGTCAAACTTTTTGGTAGAGAGCGGCTTGAGTACGAGCGTTTTAGCAAAGATGGTGCTTTAGTGCGCGATATCGGTATCCAAAGGGCCGTAGTTGGTCATTGGTTCTTTATGATTTTAGGAGTTGTCAGCGCAGTCGGATCGGCAGTTGTCTTTTGGGCAGGCGGACATTTAGTTTTACAAGGCGCTTTTACAATTGGCACTATTGTCGCCTTTGGTACGTATCTTACCCAACTCTACGGACCGTTGATGGCTTTATCGAACGCCCAGGTTGAGATCGCGCAAAGCATGGTTAGTTTTGAGCGCGTTTTTGAAGTATTAGATATTCCTGTCGAAATTGTCGAGAAACCAACCGCGCATAGATTATCACAGGTAAAGGGAGAGATTCAATTTGAACATGTTTCCTTTGCCTATGAGGGGTTAGACTCTAAGGAGAAAGTTGGACTTGACGAAATCGCTCGTTTTTCCTGGGGTGGCAATGCTGCTCATTTAAAAAAGCGTGGGAAAGGTTCCGGTCGCAATGACCATGCATTAGTTGCTGGAGAATCTCATACGCAATGGGCTTTACAGGATATTCATTTCACTATTGAGCCAGGTCAGTTAGTAGCATTGGTGGGTCCCAGTGGTGCTGGGAAAACTACCACAACGTATATGATCCCGCGCTTGTACGATCCCACCGAGGGCAGCGTGCGTATTGACGGTTACGATATCCGTGATATCAATCTTAATTCGTTGGCAAAAAGTATCGGTATGGTCACGCAGGAGACCTACTTATTCTATGATACGATTGAGGCAAACCTGCGTTATGCACGCACTGATGCCACCCAGGCTGATGTGGTTGCCGCTTGTAAGGCAGCTAATATTCACGACTTTATAATTGGTCTCAAAGATGGTTACGATACGCCTGTTGGGGAACGCGGCTATCGATTAAGCGGTGGGGAACGTCAGCGCATTGCTATTGCTCGTGTGATCTTGAAGGATCCGCGCATTCTTGTTTTGGATGAAGCCACTTCACATTTAGATTCTCTTTCCGAGGAATTGATCCAAAAAGCATTGCACCACGTCATGGAGGGTCGCAGCAGTTTGGTGATCGCCCATCGCCTCTCGACGATCCTGGCTGCCGATAAAATCCTTGTTATGGAGCATGGTCGATTGGTGGAGCAAGGTTCCCACAAAGAACTTTTGGCATTGAATGGGCTTTATGCAACGCTTTATGAAACGCAATTTGCGCTTACAATTGATTAAAATTCAATCAGGCAAGAATATTGAACTGTTGTTTAAATGAACAGACCGTCTCCTTTTTCAGGAGACGGTCTGTTCATTTTTGTTTCGAGTACCTGGTGTGGGTAAGCTCTAAGATAAAATTTCAAGCAATGCGAGTTTTGCGTTTATGGGTACCCTCACCAACCATGTTTGTCGCACTAATTCTTGAGAAAATCGGTTTATTTTTAGCTCAATTCAGCGATCTGTGCTTCAAGTTTAGTCGTCGTTTTCTTGAAGCTAGTTAATTTCTTGCGCTCGGCTGCTACAACCTGTTCCGGTGCTTTCTGAGCAAAGGAGCCACTGAGCAGTTTTTCCAGGCGCAGGGTTTGACTTATCGCTACAGTCAATTCATTCTCGAGGCGGGCGCGTTGTTCGGCTGGATTGACCATATCTGCAAGCGGCAGATATATCTCTACGGAATCAACAATTAGGGCCACATGGTCTTTAGGTTTTTCTTCCAATTTAGTGTTGATTTCAATTCGTGCCGCGTCAAGTTTTGCCAAGGCGACAATGATATCCGCTTGAGATTTAAGTAGTCCGGACTTAGTCTTCGAGATAAATATTGCCGAGATGCGAAGACCTGGTTTAATATTATTTTCAGCGCGCATATTGCGGATACTTCGAACAATCTCTTGCACAAGCTTGAATTGTGTGATTGTGGACGCTTCCCATTTTTCTGCTGGGCGTACTTCGGGATAGCGGGCGATAATCAGGGCATGTGGCCAATCCTTGGCTTCTGCAATCAACGGCGAGTTAAGCACGGCGGCGTGCAGATGCTGCCAAAGCTCCTCTGTTACGAAGGGGATGAACGGATGCAGCATACGGAGACTTAGATCGAGCACTTTTACCAGTGTAGTAGCCGTCACAAAGGCGCGGTTACCACCTTCAGCAAGTTGTAATTTAGCGATCTCAATATACCAATCGGCAAAATCACCCCAGAAGAACTCGTAAATTTGGCGGCCAGCTTCACCGTATTGATGATTGTTAAAAAGTCGCCCGACATCTCGAATTACTTTTTGCAGGCGTGCCCAAATCCACGAATCAGCGATTGTCCAAGGGTGGTTACTTGTGGTTTGCTGGCCCATAGGTAAGTTGCCTATGATTTCAAGCGCGTGCAGAACGAAGCGTGTCCCATTCCATAATTTGTTGGCAAAATTGCGATTGGCCTGCACTTTTTTGACGCTCAAGCTCATGTCATTTCCCGGTGTAGAACCTACCAAAAGTGTGAAGCGCAGTGCGTCGGTGCCCATTTCATCCATGACCGTTAACGGGTCAATCACATTGCCAAAAGATTTCGACATCTTCCTGCCGTTTTCGTCGCGGATCAAACCATGTAGATAAATCTCACGAAAAGGCACCTCACCTGTGAATTCCAACCCCATCATAATCATGCGTGCCACCCAAAAAAACAGGATGTCGTAGCCGGTTTCCATCATCGTGGTTGGGTAAAAATACTTTAAGTCGGGCGTTTCATCGGGCCATCCTAATGTTGAGAATGGCCACAATCCCGATGAGAACCAAGTATCTAACACATCGGGATCTTGTTCAATATTTTTGCTGTCGCAATGGATGCAGGAACTTGGATCTTCACGCGCAACTGTGAGTTCGTTGCAATCGTCGCAATACCATACCGGGATGCGGTGCCCCCACCAAAGCTGTCGACTGATACACCAATCTTGAATATTCTCCATCCAGTTATAGTAGACCTTAGCGAAATGCTCAGGAATGATCGTAATGCGTCCATCTTTCACCGCGCTCAATGCTTTTTCAGCCAGGGGCTTAATATCGACAAACCACTGGGTTGAGATCATTGGCTCAATGATTTCACCCCCGCGCTGCGAACGCGGTACCTGATGCAGGTGATTTTCTTCTTTAATTACCAGGTCCACGGTTTTCATCGCACGCCAAAGATTTTCACGGCATTCAAAGCGATCCTGCCCTTCAAACGGCCCCCCGTTTTGATTGATTTTTGCATTTTTATCAAGTACTGAAATTATATCCAAGTTATGCCGAACACCAATTTCATAGTCGTTAGGATCATGGCCGGGTGTTATTTTTAGCGCACCGGTGCCAAATTCGCGGTCAACGTATTCATCCGCGATTACAGGAATCTCGCGTCCCAAGATAGGGACCAGGGCTTTTTTCCCGATGAAATGTTTATAGCGCGTATCTTCGGGGTGTACGGCCACAGCTGTGTCGCCGAGGATGGTTTCCGGGCGGGTTGTGGCAACGGGGATATAATCGTCTTTGCTGCCTGCAATCCTATATTTGAAATAATATAGTTTGCCTGGCTCGTCGTGATATTCAACTTCTAAATCGGAAACGGCGGTCTTAAGGCCTGGCGACCAGTTGATTAAGCGCGGTCCGCGGTAAATCAACCCCTTTTCGTACAAGCGTACAAAAGCTTCGCGTACTGCTTTTGAGAGACCTTCATCCAACGTAAAGCGCTCGCGACTCCAATCGCAGGACGCGCCTAATCGACGAATTTGATTGGTGATACGCTCGCGGTATTCCTCTTTCCACATCCAACTGTGCTCAAGGAATTTTTCACGGCCAATTTCCTCGCGGGTCATTTCTTTTGTGCGCAGCAGGTGTTGTTCGACTTGAAGTTGTGTTGCGATGCCGGCATGATCGCTACCGGGAATCCATAAGGTTGGGATGCCTTTCATGCGGTGGTAACGGATCATCATGTCTTCGAGGCTAACAAACATAGCATGACCGGTATGCAGCTGTCCAGTAACGTTGGGCGGCGGGATCGAAATCACATACGGCTTTTTGCTCGAGTCGTGTCCAGCTTTATTTGGATCGTTATTGGGCTTAAAGTACCCGTTTTGTTCCCACATCTCGTAGATGCGCTGTTCAGTATTTTTAAAATCGTAAGTTTTTGGCAGTTCGTGGTGCGCCATGATAGTTTTCCTCTGGAGAACTTGTAATTTGAAAATAAGATAGCTAAACGGTGATTTTCCCTTGAAAGATTTTAACTGCACTTCCACCTACTTTGACAGTTTGAATATCATCTCTTGGGCCAATCACTTCTACTGCAGCATGGCCGGGGCGCTGCATCCAATGTCCTTGCTCGGCATTGAATCTAGGCTCCTTGATTAGTTTGTAGTGCCACAGGTAAGCTGCCATCCCTCCTGTGGCTGAACCGGTAAAAGAATCTTCGGGAGTGTCGGGCGGAACACCGAAATGACGGGCGAATGTATCCCCCTGATCAGTTATTCCACCCAGACAGAATAGGTGAGGGCTAAAAAAGTCCGATTGAGAGCGGTACTCACTGTATGCAGCCACATCTAATTGAATCTGGCCCAGCACTTCGATCTCTTGCACAGGGATCATCAGCTGCGGCGTTCCTGTGCTAACGGTTTGGATGGGTACGTTAGGTAGCGCATCCCCTGGTAATAATCCGAATATTGGCATAATTTCGGCAGCGTTGTGTTTCAAGAGGAAGCTGGGTTTTTTCTGTGACATCACGATCTGTTGAACTTTGTTGCCCTCAGAAAAAATCTCGACCTCGATTGGTCCCACCTGCAATTCCAGTGTAAGGGTGGTTACGTGTTCTTTGAGTGCAAGCCGACCGGTTTCGAGCAAGGCGAAGGTGGTACCGATGGTTGGGTGTCCAGCCATCGGAATTTCCTCTGCGGGAGTAAAATAACGCACCCCAAAATCAGCCACATTCGATTGACGCACAAAAGCCGTCTCGGAAAGATTCATTTCTTTAGCGATGGCTTGCATGATGGAAGTTTCCATATTGTCGGTATCAAAGATCACGGCGCAGGGGTTGCCGTTTAGCGGTACCTTGGTAAAAACGTCGACTTGAAGAAGTTCGTAAGTAGGCATGGTTTTATTTTATTTGGGGATCAAGTATTTGCCACGTAAGGCCACCATCTTCCGTCTTGACCAAGGCAATTTCTTCATTGTTCGAGGCCACAGCCCATCCGTGGAAGGAATTTATAAAGCTGAATTGTCCGTCCCAGTTGACGGTTTTCACCGAAACCCAACTTAATCCTCCGTCTGTGGTGGTGAAAAATTCGCGTCCAAACGCCCAGCCTTTTTTCTCATCAATGAAAAAGAGACTATCGATTGAGACCGGTAATTGCGCATATTGCCAGGATTGACCGCGGTTTGGCGTTGTGTAGATATAGGTCAGGGTTTTGGTATCGAAAGTCGTTATGTCAATCGTTACGATGCAATTGACTAGCACAATGCCGGCCTGCCTACTCAAGAACTCCGGTTCTGAAGTAATACAGCGGCTGAACTCGTGTTGCCAGTCGAAATCATTTGGCGCTGGTAGCGTGTGAATACTCCATGAATATCCGCCATCCGTGGTCAGCTCTAAAAAGGTCTCTTGTAAAACGCCAAGATTATCTTTGGTAACCCAGCCAAATTGTGTGTCGGCAAAGGCCATGCCTGTGTTATGCAAGCTTTGGATGCCGTCGGTATACGGGTCAGAAACGCGCTCCCAATGCATACCGCCATCAGTGGTAGTAAAAAGTTCGCTGTAATCGTGGCTCATACCGGCATCAACGTGGACGAGCAACCAACCTTGCTGTAAATTCATAAAACAAATTGCTCAGGCTCGAAGAATGACTCTGATCTGGTGAGGGGGAGCGAAGCGCTGGCACCCCAATCAATGCCGCCGTTTGAGGTATACCAGATAAATGCGTTTTTTCCGGATTGCATAGTTGGTTGCGTATAGACAACCCAGGCATAGTCGTTATCAATGAAATATGCAGTTGCTTTCAGTAGCGATCCGATAAATTTGGGTAGTGGTTCGGGTGGGGAAATATCAATCCAAGTATCCCCACCATCAAAGGTGCGTAATATGTGATCATGTTGGCTTTCCTGATGCCCTATAGCCCAGCCACTTGTTTCACTTATCATATGGATGGTCGTGATACGAATTGCTTCCCCGGAAGACAGGGGCGGATCACTGGGTGCAGAAGTGACAACGTTTATTGCTGTTGGATTGGGCGGTAGTGGCGCGGGAGATATCGTTGGTTGGAATGTCGGGATGGTTGTAAACGATACCCTAGGTGTGGGTGAACTCTCGGTGATCCTAGGAACATTTGTCGATTGCGCGGCATACTTACTTTGAGGTAGGGTACAACTTCCGAAAAGAATTATAAAAACAATGTGAAATAGTATCCATGGGCGCATAATATTGGTACTCCATATAAAAAAACGCCATCCGTCCGATAGAGGACGAAAGGGCGTTCCTTCCGTGGTACCACCTCAGTTCGCCAAGCAAGTTAATACCGGCGCACTCATGCACTGACCAACATCAATGCTGCGCTGTAACGGGCTTTCCCGTGCCGTTCTACTTTTCGGTAATCGAATTTCTTCGGCATTCTTACCGGGCGACCTTCAGCAACTGGTGATTGAGGATGACTTTCAGCGTTTATTGCATCCTTCTCTGGCAATTCCGTGGCTGCTTACTCCTCCCGGAGTAATATCTAAATTGTTGGCAAACATTATACTAATATTAAAATAGTGCGTCAAGCAGCTAATATGTGCAAAAAATCACAATCCTTGCTTTCAAGCCCGGTTTGTGCTATCCTTCGGGCATCTTTTTAGTTGAGGGAATACATGATTCAACGCGAGCGAGTAGCCGATAATATTTATTTCTTTCAAAGTGATGTATACGCTGATGTTACCGCAGGGGTTGTTGTTGGCTCCGACTGGGCGGTGGCTATTGATACTCTTTCTTCTCCCAAGGAAACACTAGAGATTCGGGATTTTATTGAGCAAGAGCTGCAAGTACCGGTTCGTTATGTGATTAATACACATTATCACGCCGATCACAGCTGGGGGAATTGTTTTTTCCCTGGCGCGTTGGTAATTTCTCATTCTTTGTGTCGAGAATTATTGCAGACTCAAGGTATGCCTTCATTGGAAGAAGCGCGAAAACTTGATACCGCGTTCCAACTGTCAAAAATTATTTTACCTCACGTTACCTTTAGCGAGGGAGAATTAACACTCAAGGTAGATAAAAAGAATTTGAGATTAATCTCTTTACCGGGACATAGTCCTGACGGAATTGGAGTTTTTATTGAGCAAGATCGCATCCTTTTTTCCGGTGATGTTTTTATGCCCTTACCTTTTCTTGTTGACGGCCATATTGATGAAATGATTCCCTCATTGAAACGAATTCAAAATATGCGTTTGGAAAATATTGTTCAAGGGCATGGTGAAGTGATTTTGCGTGGTGAGGTTACTGGTACAATTGACACTCACTTGGCTTACTTATCTACAATTCGTAAAATTGTGAGACGCTCGGCTCGTCGAAAATATCCAGGTGATATGCTTGAAACGGTTGATGTGGAATCATGTGGGATGAGCCGCGTTCTGCTTGGTGGTTTGGCAGAAAGTTTGCATCAAGAAAATCTCAAGGCGTTGTTTCATCAGTTATATGAAACTGTTGCAGCTGTTTCTGAACCAGAAGAAAATAATTGGTAAATTAGAGCACAAGTAATGATATCGAATAGTAAAAAGGGACTGTCCCAAACACACCTAGGCAGTCCCTTTTTCAATCTGAATCGTAGTCTATTTACACGATCTCAGTTTCAGAATTGGCTTCGTCTTGTGCTTTAGCTCGTTTTGCACGCCAGCCGACTAACCGTTCAGTGCCGTTGCGCAATCGTTTAAGATTAGGGCGCAAAGCCCAGAGTAATAGAATCTCAGCGAAGAGTCCATAAAGTACATAATGCCAAGGTGAATATCCTAACCAAGCGCGGTAAGCGAAAATAATTGATGCAAAAAGCGGTAAGCTCATAGTTGCTACTGAGGCATAGCCAACGCCAAAGAGCATTAACGCACCCAAAGGTACAAGGATGAAGAAGCTTGGCCACCAGAACCCAACAGCTCCACCAAGGCTGGGCGCGCCCCCCGCACCGCCGTGTAATTGCATTCGCCCATTTTCATTTTTTGTTACTAGATAAATCGAATAATTATGTCCCAAAATGGCTATCGTAGGAGCTAGGATTTCAACCCATACATTGCCAGTAAATGTGCGTGCCAACCACACACATACAGCGCCTTTAGCGATATCTGCAATGGCTGTGAAAAGGCCTACACCAAACCCAGCAGCGCGCATGGCGTTAGTCCCACCAGTGCGCCCACTTTGGATATCGCGAATATCTTTCCCAGTCATCACTTTGACTGAGATCAGACCCATAGGAATCGAGCCAATCAGATATGATGCTATTAAAACCCCAAATACGGGCAATATAGCCATGTTGATATTCTCCTAAGTATATTTGGTTCGAAAATCATGCAATTATTTCTATCGTTTAGGACATTGGCAATGTCGGATCAGGGTTAGTTAAAATATCCGACATCATGTAATAACACGTTTTGGACGAGGACGTCGCGAAACGGTATCTTTTTTATTAGGTTTTGATTATCTGAACAAAAAAGCGATACTCCAGATAATGGTCAAGATAGCTACAGATTCTGCGAGTAATTGCAGCCGCGATCTTTTTTCGATAATATTACTGGCTAAGCTGACGGCGGCATAGGCTAAACCCAGCAAAAGCAAACTGAATGCAATTGGCGATAGCGGTAAATAATGAAGAGCCGCGGCAATTTCTCCTATCAATAACATGATGACGAGCGTTGGTTTCCATGCCCATTCACCGTAAAACCGTAAATGAAGTACCCGTAAGCTTACCAGACCTATTGCGATACTCAAGGTTGGGATGAGAGCCACTAATCGCGTAGCTTGCGCTCGCATGGCAATTAATAAAACTAGGTATAGGACAAAAGCCACAGCTCTTAAGGTGATAGCTGCTGGTGCATATCGTACGTCTTGAGGGTCAACGGTTATATATTCTGCTATCATAATAATAATAAGAAAACTACTTCCGAGACCAAATCCAACCCACCAAATCGGGCCGATAGGTTGTTGAGCTAAGGATGTGCCGATAGCCCAAGCTGTTAAGGTCGGTAGCAACCAGTGTTGGATAGTAATTTTTCCGGCAATAGCTGGATGTTCCCTTAGCAACCAGTCAACACCAGATCCTGTTAAGCCCATAATAAAAATTGCAATCACGGTTGTAACGTCAAAAGAAATGGGTAAATAAACCCCTGGAAAGGGAATATAAAATTCTAAACTTGGTAGCCTGATACTGCTTGTCAAAATATAGGCCAACAGAATGGTTGCTGCTAACAAGCTGATGCGGTCTAAGGGGGGGAAATGACGGGTTTCAGACACGTTGAGAATTTTACCTTGTTTGATGAATCAGGGCAAATTATGCGGTACTTATTGAGTACCAAGAAATTCGATTCTGTACTGAGAATTCTAGAGATTAAATAATGATCCAAACTTATGTGCTAGACTATGATTACAAGAAGTAGTTAGCAGATCAAATAAAGAGATAACCCGAAAAATTCATATTCCCGATGCAAGGTTCGATATTAGTAACTGACAATATCTAAATAGAGAGCCACTACCATGGTAAAACCATCTCGAAGATAAAAGCTATAGTGGGAGATTTCCCAACTTCTACACAAATATACACAATATTTTAAAGGACTTATGGATGAAAAGATCCAATCAGATCTTGGGGCGCTGGGGTGAGCAAAAAGCCGCGCTGTACCTTCAAGAAAAAGGATATCGGATTATCGAACGCAATATGCGCACACCCTACGGTGAAATTGATCTTATTGCTCGTCACAACAGTTTTTTTGTTTTTGTGGAAGTGAAAACGCGTTCGGGTTCGACCTTTGGCTTGCCTGAAGATGCTATTACCCAACGCAAACGCGAGCACTTATTAGCCTCTGCGCAAGCATATTTGCTTCAAAACACGGACCTGGACGGCGATTGGCGTATTGATGTGATTGCTGTGCAGAAAGTATCTAGCAAGTATAAAATCACGCACTTTGAAAATGCTATTACTGGATAAACGAAAGCCCCTTATTATCATTCTAGGTCCTACTGCGGTAGGAAAAACTGAAATTTCTTTACAGCTAGCATCCTTGTTAGATGGCGAGATTATTTCATGTGACTCACGACTTTTTTACCGCGGCATGGATATTGGTACAGCCAAACCTTCCTCTGCCGAGCAAGCTCGAATACCACACCATCTTGTGGATATTGCCGACCCTGATCAGGTTTGGAGCTTGGCCATGTTTTTGCAGGCTGCTCACCACATCATTGCAGAAATTCATACCCGAGGAAAACTACCCTTTTTAGTGGGGGGTACAGGACAATATATTCGGGCTATTGTGGATCACTGGCAGATTCCAGAAGTGCAGCCCGACCCAAAATTACGGGAAGCGCTCCACAGTTGGGCAGGTGAAATTCGCCCTGAAGGTTTATACGCGCGATTACAAAGTATTGATCCAGTCGCAGCCAGTCGTATAGACTCGTTAAATTTGCGGCGCGTTGTGCGTGCTCTAGAGGTAATCTTTATCACCGGGCAGTTATTCTCCGCTCAAAAAGGCAGCGGCGATTCTCCTTATCGAGTGATCCAGCTTGGATTAACGCGTCCTCGCCAGGAGTTATATGCCCGGGTCGATTCCCGTATTTTCGATATGTTTGAGCATGGCTTGCTCGAAGAAACACAAACCCTGCTTGATCAAGGATATTCCCCAGATTTACCCACGCTATCGGCTATTGGTTACCGACAAGTGATTGCCCATTTGCAAGGCGAAATGTCCATGGATGAAGTTATCACCAAGATGAAACGCATCACACGACGTTTTGTGCGTCATCAGGCCAATTGGTTCAAAGCCGATGATCCAGCAATTCATTGGTTTCAGGCTGGACCTGCTGCCGTTGAGGCGATGAAAAGAGTAATTTTGCAGCTAGTCCGTAGTTAAAAAAAAGAAACATCTGATATACTAGATTTACAGGATTCTAACGAAAAACAAAGGAGAAAATAATGAGTGACCGACCTTGGCTCGATCAGTATGATGATGGTGTGCCAGAAAAGATTGATTATCCAGAAGTTCCCTTATTTTATTTTCTTGAAAAATCAGCCAAAGAATATGGCAACGCCACCTGTACGGTTTTTAAAGGTGCCAAAATAAGCTACAGTGAAATCAACGCACTTGTAGATCGTTTGGCAGCAGGGTTAGCCAGCTTGGGTGTGAAAAAAGGGGACCGGGTTGGTTTATTTATACCCAATACGCCCCAATTTCTGGTGGCTTATTTCGCAGTACTGAAAATTGGTGCAGTAGTAGTGGCCACCAACCCCATGTATAGTGCCCGAGAAATTGTGCATCAAGCCAACGATTCGGGTATGAAGTTGATGATAGTTATGAGCAACTTCTACCAACGAGTTAAGGATGTGCAAGACCAGACTAAAATAAAGAAGATTATCGTCACTAATATCAAGGAAGCACTGCCGCCGTTAACGTCATTTTTATTCACACTGCTAAAGGAGAAGAAGAGCGGTTTCCGTGTGGAGCTTGGTGAAGGCGATATTTGGATGCAAGATTTGATGGCTCCGTACAAGCCGGAAGATCGCCCCAAAATTGAAGTTGGCCCGGAAGATGTGGCAGTTTTCCAATATTCTGGAGGCACAACTGGTACACCCAAAGCTGCTATCGCCACCCATCGCAACCTGGTTTGTAACACCCTTCAAATTCGTCATTGGATGCCGGAGGCCATTGATGGTGAAGAAGTTGTATTGATGGCTATTCCCCTTTATCATGTTTACGGCATGGTAGCCGGAATGGGTTTTGGTTTGGCTATTGGGGCTACCCTAGTTATGATTCCAGATGCGCGCGATATCAAAGATGATTTTGAGCATATTCAGAAATATAAAGCATCATATTTCCCAGCTACAACATCCGGCCAATTATTGATCGCATT
>PVMK01130745.1_pt1 | contig 35153 bp, 33 predicted proteins | sample 1853481 | NCBI WGS metagenome assembly PVMK01 (sample SAMN08533507, study PRJNA380276) | Marine sediment metagenome, whole genome shotgun sequencing project. | reverse complement strand
TATAGAAATAGATCGCCACAAAATGACAAAAACTACCCAGCAAAACAAACAGATGGAAGATGGCGTGGTTGAGTTTTATTTTTTTGATGCTGTATAAAATTGCGCCGGTTGTGTAAGCCATCCCGCCTGCAACAAGCCAGAACAGGCCATCTGAAGACAGATTGTTTATCAAGGGTTTAATCGCGAAGACGATGATCCACCCCATGAACACATACATCAGGGTCGAAATTAAATTATATTTTCCGGTATGAAACAGTTTTAAAATAATGCCGGTTATAGCCATACCCCAGGAAACACCAAAAAGCGTCCAACCAGTTAGGCCATTCAACGTAACCAGCGCAAAAGGAGTGTAGGTTCCGGCAATGAGAATATAAATGGTCGCGTGGTCGACAATTCGTAATCTGCGCCTTAAATCCGGTTTTTTGGCGCTGTGGTAAATAGTAGAAGCCGCATATAGAGAAATCAGGCTTAATCCGAAAATGGCGAAACTGACGACATGCCAGGCGTTCCCATGTAAATTTGCATGCCTGACTAAAAGTACCAAAGCAACAATGCTCAATATCAAACCAATAGCATGAGAGATGATGTTAATGCTTTCTTCTATCGGAGAATAATATTTATTTCCATTAATATCATTCATTTAAATTATATTCCAAGAATTTACCTAAGATATTTTGCGCGCACGAATGCTGCGCCCTTTTACTTTACCGTTGGCCAGATAATTGAGCGCCTTGCGCACAGATCCCTGTTCAATCGCTACATAACTGGAAAGGTCGAAAATATCGATTTTGCCGATCTGGGATCCGGACAGACCGGCCTCTCCGGTTAACGCACCCAACAGGTCACCGGGGCGGATTTTGTTTTTTCGACCCGCATCAAGCTGAATTGTGACCATCGGCGACTGCAAGGAAAAGCCCGGGTGACGATCCAGGGATTCGTATACATCACAGATGCACGGCTTCTTTTGAAACTGTTCAATCGCATTAACCCGCACCTGTTCAGACTCGGTGAAAATGCTCATCGCAATCCCTTTTTTCCCCGCCCTGCCGGTGCGCCCAATGCGATGAATATAAATTTCGGGATCACGCGGTAATTCATAATTTATCACTGCCTGCAATGACTTGATATCCAGGCCGCGGGCGGCCACATCGGTGGCAACCAGTACCGCACAACTGTTATTGGCGAATCGAACCAGGACCTGGTCGCGCTTGCGCTGGTCCAGATCACCATGAATAGCCAGTGCCTCGATCCGATGTTCACGCAGAAAGCCGGCAACCTCGTCACATTGCTTTTTGGTGTGACAAAACACCAGGGCATTAGCGGGCTGATAATGTTCAAACAAAGCCAGCAGAGTGTTCTTGCGCTCATGCTTTTTCACCTCGTAGAACAACTGCTCAATGACGCCAGGCTTGTGTTCGGAGTCAACCGTGACCATCACCGGATTGCGTTGAATGGAACGGCACATGCGTTTTATTGATTCCGGAAAAGTGGCGGAAAACAGCAAAGTTTGGCGCGTTTTTGGTGTTTGGGCGATGATCTCGGTCATTACGTCATAAAAGCCCATGTCCAGCATCCGGTCAGCCTCGTCCAACACCAGTGTTTTTAACCCATCAAGCTTTAAAGTGGCTTTACGCAAGTGATCCTGGATACGTCCCGGCGTACCAACGACAATATGCGCTCCATGTCCCAGGGATGCCTTTTGCGGGCCAAATGGCTTACCACCACACAACAGCAGCAGCTTGATATTGGGCGTGCTGCGGGCCAGCCTGCGGAGTTCTTTACCTACCTGGTCGGCCAACTCCCGTGTCGGGCACAACACCAATGCCTGGACAGCAAAAACCTTCGGATTAATCCGGTCCAGCAAGCCGATGCCGAAAGCAGCTGTTTTACCACTACCCGTTTTTGCCTGGGCGATCAAGTCTTTACCATTCAACACGTGAGGCAAACTCTGAGCCTGAACGGGTGTCATTTTTGTATAACCAAGCGAATCCAGGTTGGCTATTTGCTCCCTGGAAATGGGAAGAGAAGTAAATCGGTCACTGGCCATGGTTGCAGGCCTGATCTATGCTCATAATATTTTCACCAAAAGCCCCTGTGAATTTCCGCCCCTTCCTCAGGTAACACGGGTCCGATCACTTCAATCTGACGTCTGCCTTTGGCAAAAAGCTCTCGACTGGGCACGACAAAGCTACCACCCGCAATCTCACCCAGCATCTCAGTCGGACATCCATAAACCAGCCTTGAAACACCACTCCAGTAAATTGCTCCGCAGCACATCGCGCACGGCTCTGTGCTGGCGTACATTGTGGCTCTCTTCAGGTCATCCTTTCCAAGTTTCATCGCAGCCAGGCGAAGTATATCCAGCTCCGGGTGCCTGGTTGCATCAGCCGAGGTGTTCACCGTATTCAAACATTCAAGAACCACTACTCCATCAACCACAAGCAAAGCACCGAATGGATGATCGCCATTTGCTCTTGCTTCCCCGGCCAGGCCATAAACCCTGCGAATAAATTCTTCGTGACTTGTCATGAGCGAATAATTTTTCGATAAGCAAACATCGCGCTTGATATCCAATTATGTTTGGCGTTCACACGACTAACTCCGTCTTGAGGTATCGGATGATCTCGGTAGATTCGTAGATCCATCGAACATCACCGTCTTTTTTTCTACGCGTAAACACGGTACCTGGCTTTTGCCTCCGCCAGCAATCAGTTCCGCACTGTTCCCGGCTTGGGAGAGAATGTCTTTGAGAGGGATTTTAAGCCCTAACCGCCAAATCGCGAGGCGAACAACCAGGCAATAAAGACAAGCGCTGTAATAGTACAACTGGTGTCCCTCGACCTGTTTTCGTTTTTTTGTCATCTGTAACCCAATATTTTATTTAAACTTTCCAGGATAGTGCCCCAACCACCTTCCAACAAAGCTAATTTAACGGTGTAAATTCTGAGAATATTGATGAAATCTCTGGCACTTCCGACAAGGGTACATAATCACAAACAGAAGAATAAGCTTGCCACATTTCCTGGACTTTTAAATTCGTGTGTGCCGACTCTATTGCCTCTTTGGATTTCCATTCAAAGACTTCGATAATGGTGCCGTCTTCTGACTGCATGACGATTGACTCCCTGTCAGTCACCAAACCCTCTTCCCTTAAAATAGGAAGGTGAGTTTTCATTAAAGCCTCAAGTTCACTTTCCTTACCCGGCTTGGGTTTGTATCCAACTAGAACAATCCTTCCCATTTTGGCTCCTTGTCTATCGTCTTGTGAGAAATAACACTTGAGTTAAGGCCCTCAGCCCGCCGTTACCTGTTCTCTCAACGCCCTCGCCTGGAGGCGTTCATCTGCCAGGCGTTTTATCTCGGCTGCGCCATCGGGGATGCTGTGTCCCAGGCGGAACACTTTTTGCTCACGCAATGCACGTACTTCATCACGGAACCGCCCGGGAGCGGCGAGCAGGCGCTCAATGGCCGCCGGCGCTTCGTCGAGCGACTGTGGAGGCAGAATTTCGCCCACCTGGAGCCTGATCGATGCTTCCACCGGTTCCATCCCCAACTCTTTCCAGTTGGGATTGCGGATACGGCGGGGGACATCGATGAACAATACCGGTTTTTCCAGACCCATCGCGTATTCCATGGCCATGGCCGACCAGTCGCTGACCAGGATGTCGGAACGGAGAATCGAATCGGTCTCGTCCATGCGGTCGATATATTCAAACCGCTCATGCGCCGCGTAAGTGTCCCGTAGCGCGGTAATCACTTCGGGTGTCTTCCGTATGCTCTGATAATGAGGGCGCATGATGACATGGTATCCCGCATCCAGGAGTACTTTGATCAACTCTTTGCCGCAGGTATTGAAAATGGACGTTTCACCCCAGGTCGGCGCGATTAACACGGTTATGGGATCGCCATCATGCTTTTCCACTCCGTATGCCCTGCCCAGCCCGATGACTTCCTCCAGGCGGGGGTGGCCGAAATCAAATAAATGCTTTGCAGGCAGGTTTTTGATTTCTTCCCGCCTACGAATCTCCGCCACCTGGTGCGGGCCGGCACAGAACAGGCTTTCGTAATGATCGAAAGAATCTTCATTGTCGACCATGTGGGTACTGCCCATGCTGTGAAAAAGGTACACGTAATGCACCGGGTGAAGAGAACGTTTCAGCTGCAAATTCCCCAGGTCCATCATCGTGAGAACAAAAACATCGGCTTGGTTGACCTGGAAAAAAATGGTCCGGAAAGTGCCTTCGGGGAGGTAAATGACATGAAAGTTTTCATGCACGTGACTCAGACCCGGATCGCTCTTGTCCGAAGTGACGTAACAGGTTTTACAACCCAGATCCTGATTCAGATATGCGATCAGACCGGAAAACTGGTGCCAGTCCTGTCCGGACTCGGAGTAGATCACAATATTGCGCCATTCCCATGGCAATTTTTTGAACTGGCGCCAGCCTCTCCAGCCAGAATATAAAGACATGAACGTCGTCTCGCCGGTCTATTCCGCGGGTGGTTGCGATGATGAGTCTTTCTTGGCGTCCCGCCTGAGAAATGCCTTGATCCGGTACCAGTAGGTTTTGAGCGCCAGCGCAATTGAAGCGATGATGCCCACAATGGCCGATACCACCATACTGCCCGTACTGGGATCGAGATAGGCGAAAGCACCGGGCGATACGAGCAAAAGCACAAGCGCGAGGCTGAATAAAATGATCACGTTGGGGAAGTTGCTTTTTTTCATCAGGTCTAATTCCGCTTCTTTAGCCGCGCCGATTTTACCACCTTGAAGGCGTTCTAACTGAATACCGCCGCCAGTGCTGCCAACAGGCGTTCCATGTCGTAGTCCGTGATGTCCCCCATGGTGGAAATACGAAACATTTCAGCCGCCAGGCTGCCTTGCCCGGCATATATGACAAAACCGCGTTGTTTCAGCCCGTCATGAATATCCTGGTAACTCCTGTCCCGGGGCAGCCGGTAAGATCGCAAGACACATGAAGACTCGCCGGGTTCCAGCATGGCCTCCACTCCGTAGCCGTTCAGGGCCCTTTCCACGGTGTCAGCCAGCTTGTGGTAACGGGCGTGCCGTGCCTTCCATCCACCCTGCTCTCTCAGTTCGGTCAATGCCTGGTTCAGGGCCAGCAATCCGTTGACCGGCGGCGTGAAGGGCGTTGATCCCAGGTCCTGCTGCTTTGCCCAGAGTGGTAAATGCAGGTACAGGCTGCGCGGGGGCTCCACTGCCGTCTCGATGGCTTCGCGGCGGGTAACCACGAAACACAGTCCGGGAATGCCATGCAGGCATTTATTGGCGGTTGCTGCACAGGCAAGCAGCGAGGGTGAATCAAACGGAATGGCCTCGGCGCCGAAGCTGGATACCGCATCCAGCAAAAGGCTGACGCCGTGCTCCTCACACAACAGGGCGAGCCTGGAAATATCGTTCAGCCGGCCGGTGGTTGTTTCATGCTGCACCGCGGCCAAGTGGCTGAACTCGCCGCTTGCCAGCAACTGTGACACACGGTCAAAATCGATCGCCTCCATCCACTGGTGAGCCAATGGCTGGTATTCGATGCCATGAATTTCCGCGATCCGGCTTATCCGTTCGCCGTAAACACCGTTTTCCAGCACCAGCAGGCGGGCGTCGCGCGGTACCAACGAGGAGAGCATTGCTTCCAGCGCCATCGTTCCGGATCCGCCAAGCAAAACTGTAGTCCATTGTGAAGGGTCGCAGCGATAAACATCGGTTAAATTACTCCGTAACCGGTCCTGCAAGGCAAAAAATTCAGGTTCCCGGTGGCACAGATCAGTACTTACTGCGGCTTTCCGGACCTTTTCACTGAGGCTCACGGGGCCGGGATTCAACAGGATTGATCTCATTGGTAAATCACTTCAGCCGTGCCCACAAACTGTAAATATTGGCGGAATTTCAGGCGATTGGATGTGCGGCCCAGGGGAGGTACCGGCTGCCTGTATTCAGGGTTATTCATACCAGGACCCGGTACCAAAGCCATATGGCGCAACCTGCCATGTACATGGAATAAATCAATTCGCCGTTGCGTATCAATGACTGGCGTGGATTCCATTCCGCTTCGGTATTAGCCTGCCACTTCAGACTGGCCGGAAACATCGCCGGGATATTGCCGCTCCAGGCCCGCCAGTCATCGCCAAAGATGCCCTCAAGCTTCATATCTTCATAACGAATAGCGGCAGGGTAATAAAAAAGGAAAAAGAATAATACGACCAGGGCGACGATCCAGTTACCACTGGCCAGTGTAAATCCGGTGAGAATCAGGAAATTGCCAAGATAGAGTGGATGCCGCACCAGTGAATACGCACCTGTCGTCGCCAGTTGTTTGTTCTTGTAGATCACGCCAGCGGCATAAATCCGCCAGCCCTGACCTATCACGGCAAGTACGAAACCGGCGATGATCCGGCTTTCACCCGGTACTGCAAAAAGTGTACAAGCCAGCACCAGCAAGAAACCGAAGCCCTGGCGTGAAGCCTCATGGTAGCGCAAGCGATCCATCAGGCCCGCAAAGCCCTTCCGATTCTCCATTCTCTGGGAACGGTGGTATCCCATGCAAATTCTCCTCGCATCAGGCCATGGTGCATGGCAAATTTTTTGAAATGCAGCAGCCTATTGTAAGTGCGTCCGGCGCAGTAAACCAGACAGAAGCAGACGCTTTGTTCATTATTTGGGGTCAGAGTAAATATTATAGATTTGCCCAGGGTACATCAATATCCAGGTGGCGCATCAGGCGCTGCTTCACTTCCACCGGACTGACATCAGGCCGGGGCAAACCTTCCGGCACGCCTGGCTTGATTTTCAATTGCTGCAGCGCCGGGCCATTCCTGCCCTGCAGGAACTGCTCCAGCGCTTCCATCGTCATTGCCTCGCTCGCTTCCCGGTAACCACAAGCCGCGGCCACACCGGCCAGGCTGATCGCACTGCTTACCGTGGACTGCCCTCCGGTAGACTCGTGTAAACCGTTATCCAGCACCAAATGTTGAAAATTCCTTCCACCGTAAGCACCCACGGTTGCCAGATTGCCCATGCGCATCAATACCGCACCGTCTCCATCTGCTACCAGGACGCGTTTATCGGGAAGGGCCAGCGATAATCCCAGCCCCAGGGATGAAGCACAGCCCATCGAGCCTACCATGTACAGATGGTTGGGCCGGTCAGCAATGGCGCATAATTCCCGTCCGGTAAAACCCGTGGTTGCTACGACAAGGCTGTCAGACTCTGGCGTCTGCTCAATGACCGCGGCCAGGGCCTCCTGGCGGGTCACCGTGGCCTGGCCAGTCACGCGGTCCACCGGCAATCCAGGGCCGGAAGCAGCCTTCCATTGGCTGTGCAGGCTGGCGGGGGCCACCGAGCCCTTGCGCATGATAAATGCGTAGGGCAGCCCGGTTTTATCCATCTGCCAGTTGGCAACGGTGAGTGCGCCCTCTACCGAACCCGCGTCGCGCGGAAACCAGTCCCATGGAATCTGCAAATCATCCAGTATCCGGCCCGTGATCTGCCCCATCAATTCATGCTGGGGTTCGTCTTTCAAGCCGGGTTCGCCACGCAGGGTAATGAGGAGCAAAATCGGTACTCTGAATACCCAGTTCAGTGAACTCAACGGACTGATGGCGTTTCCCAGGCCGGAGTTCTGCATCATGGCGACCGCTCTTTGTCCGGCCAGCGCTGCTCCGGTCGCGGTCGCCACGGCGTCACCCTCATTTGCGGAAGAGATATACAGCATGTCCGGGTCATCGATGATGCTGTTGATGAAGGGGGTCAGGAAAGAACAGGGCACGCCGGCCCAAGTATTGAAACCGAACGCCTGCGCAGGCTTGATAAAATCGCTGGCTTGAATCAAGGGGTGATCCTCAGGAATTCTGGCCGTGGGCAAAATCACCTGCCCGCTGCAGGTCATCCAGGTTATTGATGTCCATCCAGTGACCGGAAATGTACTGCACCTGGGGTGCGTGGCCATTCTCCACCAGGCGGTTGATCAGTTCCGGCATACTGCTTTTTTCAAACCACCCCTCGCCTCGTAACTGCTCCAGTGCTTCGACGAGATGGGCCCTGCCCTCACCGCTGGCTCGCAGCATGCCAATCCAACGCCCATCCGCTTCTCGGTCCTGCCAGTTGCCAGTATCACTGATCTGATCCAGGCTTACTTTTTGCTGGTACATCGCCCGGTCGTCCGGACTCGAACAATAAGCGAGGTCGTTGCTGTTGCCTTGCGCCTGGTCCGGGGGGGATGAATCCACCACCACCAGCAAGTCTGCATCCCAGTCCATTAGATTATTCAGGATATAGGTGCGAAACAGCAAATCACCATAAATCAGCACGGTCTCGTCTGAAAACGCATCCAGCGCGCAGGCCAGGGAGGTCAGCTCACTGCCCTTTTCCCAGTCTTCGTTCACCACCACATGCACGCCCTGCACGTCGATAGCCTCGCTGCGATATCCTGCCACGACCGTGATGTTGTTGATGCCCTGGGCCTTGAACTTGTCAACCTGGCGGCGCAACACTGTTTTTCCAGCCACCGGGATCATCACCTTGGGCCGGTCCCGGGTCAGTTCGTCCATACCCTCCCCCCGGCTGGCCGCCAGGATCACGGCCGAAGCATCCGGACGAGTGCTGCCCGCGTAAATTTTCTCGGCTTCAAGCAACTCGTCCGCGCCCTGCAGGCGGAATATCTCAGACACCGTGGCTGCCTGGCCTTCGATGTCCACCAGAGACTCCTTTGCATGAATGATGCGGGCAGTTTGCTGCATGGCCGCAATGCTGGTCCGGATCATGTGGTTGGCCCAGATCACCAGGCTGATGTTGTTATCGCGGAATACCTCGGTAGGCGTGGAATAGTACTTGGTGGGGACAATGACCAATGGACAGCGATTGTCCCACTCGCGTGCAAACTGAAGCACTTCGTCCGGCCGGCTCAGCTTGCTGTGGATCAGGATTGCATCCGCACCGGCCTGCCGATAGGCTTCACCACGGCGGAGGGCTTCTTCCAGGCCCCATCCGGCAATAAAGGCCTCGACCCGCGCCACAATACAAAAATCGTCATCTTTTTGGGCATCCTTGCCGGCCTGGATCTTGCCGCAAAAGGTTTCAATATCCTCTAATTCCTGCTGCTCGCCCTGTATGAAGCTGTTGCTCTTGGGAAAAAGTTTATCCTCAATGCATACACCCGCAATATCGCGCTGCTCGAGTTTCTGCACCAGGCGGCGCATGTTGTTGAAGTCGCCGTAGCCGGTATCCCCGTCCAGCAGGATGGGTATCGAGGTGGCATCGGACATGAACTCCAGGGTATCGATAATCTGCGTCCAGCTGAGCTCGTTGTTATCCCGCACCGCATGCTGGGCGGACAGGGCGAGGCCTGATCCCCAGATGCCCTTGAATCCCGCCTCTTCCACAATTTTCGCGGACAGGCCATTGTGGGCTTCCAGGATGAACTCCGTACGACCGGAGGTGAGCAGGTTTTTCAGTTGTGTCGTCTTTTTCATGCCAGCCCGCATATTGCACGAAGGCGGTTCAGTAAATGGGTAGATTCAATCATATTCAGAAATCCGGGAAATCTTTGCGGATGGCCGGGAGAATTTCGTCGGAGGCCCGCACCACGTCTTCCGGAAAGTCAATTTCTATCCACGGCAAACCGGTCACATCCTCAAAGCCAAATGAGCCGGGGTCTGCCAGCAGGACATTCCTCAGCGCCTCTTCGTGCGGCGCGTCGTCCAGCCCCTCGGTATCGAAGAGAGCGCATTCTTCTGCAATGGTCGCGGCACAGGCCGGGCCGAAGCGGAAAAAGCCCACCGATTCACCGAGCAGATCGTAGGTGAGTCCGCTTGCCAGTTGCTTGCGGAATTCCACCATTAATCCGTCACGAACGGCGATCTTGACCGGCTCGTCCCCGGGCAGGAAATCCCGGTCCAGCAGGTAACAATTCTCATTTTTTGTCTCGACCAGCCGCTGCAGAATACCGGGGTGGTACAACACGTCTGCATCCATGACGATCACCGGCTGGCCGGAGGTCAGTGTTTCCTGCGCAGCCCACAGGCTGAGCACACTGCCCTCCTCGAATCTCGGGTTGAAGTGAAAGGCAATGTCCGGGCGTGAAGCCAGGGTGGCAATGTGCTCGATAACACGGCTAGCCTCGTAGCCCAGTACGATATCTGCCTGGCGAATTCCCAGGCGATACAGGGTGTCCAGGTGGCGGGCCAGCAAGCTTCGGCCACCGAATTCCAGCAGGCACTTAGGGTGGTTATCCGGGTTATGCTGCTCCAGCCGGCTACCCCTGCCCGCGGCCAAAATAATTGCGTGCATTTAATGGATCCCAATGATTCAAGACCATTGTATCGCCTTGGACACCGTTACGGGCGCTTATCCGGAATTCGTATTCGCGATGTATTGCCGCACCAGTTCCTCCAGGATATCGAGCGGCACGGATCCGTTGGTCAGCACGACGTTGTGGAAGTCACGGATATCAAACTTGTCTCCCAACTCCGTTTGCGCCAGCTCCCTCAGCTCCAGGATTTTACTCATGCCTACCTTGTACGCCGTGGCCTGCCCTGGAATGATGAAATATCGCTCAATTTCTGCCACTACATCACTCTCAGGCATGCCGGTGTTCTCCAGCATGTAATCGATGGCATCTTCCCGTGACCAGCGCATGGCGTGAATACCGGTGTCCACGACCAACCGTACCGCGCGGAACAGTTCGGCCTGCAAGCGGCCGATATTGTCGTAGGGGTCTTGCTGGAAACCGAGTTCCCAGGCCAGCTGCTCTGCGTAAAGCGCCCAGCCTTCTGCGTAAGCCGTGAACGGCACCAGCCGGCGGAAGAAAGGCAAGTCGTCCTGTTGCTGCTGGATGGCCAGCTGGAAATGGTGTCCTGGAATGGCTTCGTGGTACGCCAGCGTCCTCATGCCGTATTTCGGTGTGGCCTTGATGTCGTACAAATTGGCATAAAATACACCCGGCCTCGAACCGTCCATCGCCGGCGGATTATAGTAAGCACCGGGTGAGGTTTTTTCTTTGAACTCCGGCACCCGCTGCACGTCGACGCCGGCTTCGGGCATCACGTCGAAATAAGGTTCCAGCCCTTCAGTAATTTCATCGATCATGGCCTGATAGTCAGCCAGTATCTGCTCACGGCCCTCCCCGCTGTCCGAATAATAGAACATCGGGTTTTCAGACATTTCTTCGATGGCGGCCGTAAACCCGGATGAAACATCCCAGCCTTCAGACTCCAGGATAGACAGGATTTCAGCCTGAATCCGGTCAATTTCAGACAGGCCCATTTGGTGAATAAATTCAGGTGTGTAATCGGTCGTAGTAAACAACCTTAGCGCCAGGCGGTAATATTCGGCGCCATCAGGCAGGCTCCATGCACCGTAATTACCTTCCACTTCTCCATCCAGTGCTTCGAAATGGTCAATCAGGCGCCCATAAGCGGGATAGGCCGTAATTTCAATCGCCTCCCTGGCTTCCAGGGCAAGTCGTTTTTGCTCATCCTCCGGCAGGCCGGCCTCTTTCATTTTGTCCATCAGAGCCACCATCAGGATGTTTTCTTCGGCCGGGGTGTCTACGAAATTCCGCATTTCCTCCAGAACCTTGGTGATGACGAACTGAGGAGGGTGAATGCCGAGTTCCTGCCGATGACGCAGACCTTCAAGCACCTGGTCAAACTTTGTCCCGACTGCATTCAGCCGGCTGACATAGTCTTGTGCATCGCGCACACTGTGCACCTGGTGGGTGGATTCCATAAATGAAGGAAATCCACTCTGAACACCCATCATCTGGTTGACCGGGAAGGTGTGGAAACGGAATTTTTCGCCCTCAACAATTATACCCAGCATACTCTGGGCAATGCGCTTGGACATCAGGTCCGCTTCGTTCAGATCGTCGTCCTGGTAGCTCAAAAGTACGCGTTGTGCATCTTTCAACTGCCCGAAAAAATGGTCTCCGGCGGCCAGGCTTTCATCATCCAGTTTTGCATTGTGGCCCTTGATGCCCAAAGGCTCGAGTACATGCAGCATGCTGAGCAACTCCGGACTTTCCAGCATGATCTGTAACATGGTGCGGCCGAAAAACAGGTTGACACTGACCGGTTTGAAGTACCAGGTATGGGCCAGGAAAAGGCCGGACACGACCACAATCGTCGCTAAAAGTATGCCGCCTATCTTCAGAATTTTTTTAAATACGCGCATCAATTTTCTCCACAGTCTGTCATTAAATCTGATTTACAGTGATTGGACAGCATTTTATCGAAGAAAAAGCTCCCGGGACATATTCCTAAAGTCATGCAATGCATCTGCAGTAATCCAGGTCACATTCTGTCCTTGAAAAGATGCAATAATCATCACCGTTTGTTGCCCTGTATAATCCTGTTTTAACGAGGTAAATGTATATGACTGACAGTCGTCTCGATACTACCCGCGTCATCCGTGCTCCCCCACGGCACCGAGCTCTCCGCCAAGAGCTGGCTGACCGAGGCGCCGCTACGAATGTTGATGAACAATCTGGACCCCGATGTGGCCGAAAACCCTCAATTGCTGGTGATCTACGGCGGTATCGGCCGCGCCGCCCGTAACTGGGAATGTTACGACATGATTGTCAAGACCCTCAGGGAACTGGAAGACGACGAGACGCTGTTGATCCAGTCGGGCAAGCCGGTGGGGGTCTTCAAGACGCATGCCGATGCCCCCCGGGTGCTGATCGCCAACTCCAACCTGGTGCCACACTGGGCCAACTGGGAGCACTTTAACGAGTTGGACAGGAAGGGCCTGATGATGTTCGGCCAGATGACGGCCGGTTCCTGGATTTACATCGGCAGCCAGGGCATCGTGCAGGGTACCTACGAGACCTTCGTTGAAATGGGGCGCCAGCACTACGGGGGCGACCTGTTCGGCAAATGGATACTCACCGCGGGCCTGGGGGGAATGGGCGGCGCCCAGCCCCTGGCCGCTACCATGGCGGGAGCTTCCATGATCGCCGTGGAGTGCCAGCAAAGCCGTATCGACTTCCGCCTGCGCACGGGCTATATCGATCGCAAAGCCACCAGCCTGGATGAGGCCATGGCCATGCTGAACGAGTCCCTGGAGTCGGGTAAACCCATCTCCATCGGTCTGCTGGGCAACGCCGGCGAAATTCTGCCTGAGATGGTCAGGCGTGGTATCAAGCCTGATGCAGTGACCGACCAGACTTCCGCCCATGACCCGCTGAATGGCTACCTTCCCATCGGCTGGACCGTGGCGGAGTGGGAGGACAAACGCGAGAGTGACCAGGCCGCTGTTATCAAAGCAGCCAGGGCATCAATGGCGGTCCACGTCCGTGCGATGCTGGACTTTCAACAAATGGGCGTTTACACCTTTGACTACGGCAACAATATCCGCCAGGTAGCCCTGGAAGAAGGTGTTGAAAATGCCTTTGATTTCCCAGGCTTTGTGCCTGCCTATGTACGCCCGCTGTTCTGCCGTGGTATCGGCCCTTTCCGCTGGGTGGCGCTGTCCGGCGACCCGGAAGATATCTATAAAACCGATGCGAAGGTCAAGGAACTGATCCCTGACGACGCCCACCTGCATAACTGGCTGGACCTGGCCCGTGAGCGCATCCAGTTCCAGGGGCTGCCCTCGCGAATTTGCTGGGTCGGCCTGGGACAGCGCCACAGGCTGGGACTTGCCTTTAACGAAATGGTGGCGAGCGGTGAATTAAAAGCACCGGTCGTGATCGGAAGAGACCACTTGGATTCCGGGTCAGTCGCCAGCCCCAACCGCGAAACTGAGGCGATGAAGGATGGCTCCGATGCGGTCTCCGACTGGACGCTGCTCAACGCACTTTTGAACACGGCCAGCGGCGCCACCTGGGTCAGCTTTCACCACGGAGGCGGTGTAGGCATGGGTTTCGCCCAACACGCCGGTCTGGTCATCGTCTGCGATGGCACCGACGCAGCTGCAAAACGGATTGAACGCGTACTGTGGAACGACCCGGCCACCGGTGTGATGCGCCATGCGGATGCGGGCTATGAGACTGCGATTGATTGTGCGCGGGAACAGGGGCTGAATTTACCGATGATAAATATGGCCGATTAAGCCGCAAACTGATCTCTGAAACCAATATAAGAGATTTTCGCGAGCGAGCGAGCTCTTTCACGGAAAACGGCGCTCAGTGAGCGCCGTTTTCATTTTTTGATTGAAAGTCTGATCAGTCGTTTTCGCCAACCGCTTTCATGCTGAGGCGGATACGTCCCTGCCTGTCGACTTCCAGCACTTTGACCTTGACCATCTGGCCTTCGGAGACCACGTCGGTGACATTTTCCACACGCTCTTCGGAGAGCTGCGAAATGTGCACCAGACCATCGCGGCCCGGGGTCAGCGTAACGAAGGCGCCGAAGTTCATGATCTTGATCACCTTGCCTTCGAATACCTGGCCCGGCTCGATATCGGCCGTAATCTGCTCGATGCGTTTACGGGCATCGTCAGCCGCTTCCTTGTTAACGGAGGCGATGGTAATGGTGCCGTCGTCAGCGATGTCGATGGTACAACCCGTCTCCTCGGTGATGGAGCGAATGGTGACGCCACCCTTGCCGATCACGTCACGGATCTTGTCCGGGTGAACCTTGATCGTCATCAGGCGCGGAGCATACTCGGACATTTCAGAGCGTGGCTTGTCGAGCACCTTGTTCATTTCACCCAGGATGAAATTACGACCATCCCTGGCCTGCGCCAGGGCGATCTGCATGATTTCCGCGTTGATGCCTTCAATCTTGATGTCCATCTGCAGGGCGGTAATGCCCTCTTCAGTGCCAGCCACCTTGAAATCCATGTCGCCGAGGTGATCCTCATCACCCAGGATGTCGGACAGCACGGCGAAACGGTCGCCTTCCTTGATCAGGCCCATGGCGATACCGGCCACCGGCGCCTTGACCGGAACACCCGCATCCATCAGCGACAGCGAAGTGCCCGCAAACCGAAGCCATGGAACTCGAGCCATTGGACTCGGTAATTTCAGATACCACGCGCAGAACGTAAGGGAAATCTTCCTGGCTTGGCAGTACAGCAGCAACACCGCGGCGTGCGAGGCGGCCGTGGCCAATCTCGCGGCGTTTGGGGCCGCTCATAAATCCGGTTTCGCCTACACAAAACGGAGGGAAGTTGTAATGCAGCATGAACGGGTCTTTGTACTCGCCGGTGACCGCATCGATGATCTGTGCGTCACGCCCGGTACCCAGCGTGGTGGCCACAATGGCTTGCGTCTCACCGCGGGTAAACAACGCTGAGCCATGAGCGCGAGGGCAATATGCCGCATTCCACCGAGATGGGACGCACCGTTGCCAGGTCGCGGCCATCAATGCGAGGATTACCGGAGAGAATGTGTTCGCGAACCAGGGTTTTCTCCAGTTTGGAAAACGCGCTGGAAACATCGCCTGCGGCCGGAGCGTTTTCGTGTTCTTCGTCACAAAGCGAGTCGATTACTGCCTGCTTTGCGGCGCTGATGGCGTCGCGACGCTGCATTTTATCAGCGATAGCATATGCATCGGTCAGGCCCTGCGTGGCTGCAGCGGCTACTTTCTCCCCCAGGGCTTCGTCGACAGCGGGGGCTTCCCAGTTCCCAGTGTTCAACGCCGGCCTCTTCGGCCAGTTCGCGTACTGCCTGGACCACTGCGCGTGAAGCTTCGTGGCCAAAATTGACCGCGCCGAGCATGATGTCTTCCGACAGCAGGTCAGCTTCGGATTCGACCATCAGCACCGCATTTTCAGTACCCGCAACCACCAGGTCCAATTTGGATTCTTTCAATTGCGTAGCGGTCGGGTTCAGCACGTATTCACCGTCGATGTAACCAACACGCGCTGCACCAATCGGGCCGTTGAAGGGCATGCCGGAGAGTGCGATAGCCGCCGAAGTTCCGATCAGGGCCGGAATGTCACCGTCAATTTCGGGGTTCGATGACATCAGCGTGGCGATAATCTGGACTTCATTCATGAAACCTTTGGGGAACAGCGGACGGATCGGGCGGTCGATCAGGCGGCAGGTCAGCGTGTCTTTTTCCGTCGGGCGTCCCTCGCGCTTGAAAAATCCACCGGGGACACGGCCCGCGGCGTAAAATTTCTCCTGATAATTGACCGTTAAGGGAAAGAACGGACGACCGGGATCGGCTTCCTTGCGGCCTACCGCAGTCACCAGGACGACGGTATCGCCCATGGATACTTTCACTGCTCCACCTGCCTGGCGGGCTATCTGCCCGGTTTCCAGAGTGACTTCATGTTCACCGTATTGAAAAGTCTTGGTAATTTTTTGCACGGGGCTATTTCCTGTATTTTGAATCGTTAAAAAACGGATACGCGAAAGCTCCGGCAGACGTTACATCTACCAGAGCGAAGGCTGTGTCGTGATGCAAATAGCCGTCGTGATACAAATAATTAACGACGCAAGCCGAGACGCTTGATCAGGTCGCGATAACGCTCGACGTCCTTCTTTTTCAGGTAGTCGAGCAGGCTGCGACGCTGATGCACCATGTGCAGCAGTCCGCGGCGCGAGTGGTGATCGCCTTTATGAGCCTTGAAATGGTCGGTAAGGTATTGAATACGACCGGTCAGTAACGCCACCTGGACTTCCGGAGAGCCGGTATCATTTTCTGAACGAGCGTAGTCGCTTACTATCTTTGCTTTTGCTTCTGCATCAAAAGACATGGTTCCTTCTCCATATCTAGAGCCGCGAAGTCTTTGGAAAAACCCGCCAGGTCATAAGACCGGGCAAATTTGGGTCTTTGCAAAAACTTCGAAGCCCCGGTTAAATCAGCCGCACATTCTAATGCGGTAACACTCTTCAAACAAGGTTTATTTTACCAGATTTGTATCTGTAAAAGGTCGCTTGCGGCCGAAAACTCCTGATCTGGTGCAAGTTCTATGTTTATAAGTCGCGCGCAAGCACGCCCTTGGTTTTTGTAAGGGCATCCTTTGGCGCGAACTGTGTTTGTTAATTGAGCGCAAGCCGTTATCGAAGCCTTCGGCCGCAAGCGACCTCTTACAGGATAAACAGGCGTTTTGGGTGGACCTGGTGGTCGTCACGTACTTCACCCAGGCCGAGTATTGCACCACTCCGTGCGTAAACCCTGACATTGCCTGCTTGTGTTTCCTGGGCGGGTGCAGGGTTTCCATGGGTGAACCTCACTTGGTCTTCGCCACTGAGTTCAACCACAGGCCAGGCTTCCAGCCCTGTGTCCAGGGGCAGTAACAGCGAGTCCTGTTGCCCCGCTTCGGTTGCCCTCTCCAGTTCTTCGAGGCTAATCATGTCTTCTTCATGAAACGGTTCCACATCCAGCCTGCGCAAGGCCTGAAGGTGCGCACAGGTTCCCAGTTTTTCAGCGATATCCCCGGCCAGCGTGCGCACGTAAGTTCCCTTGGAGCAATGTACGCTAAAAACCAGCATGGGCGTTTCCCAGTCGATCAACTTCAACTCATGAATGTTTAGGCTGCGGGACTTTCGCTCCACTTCTTTGCCGGCGCGAGCGAGTTTATACAGCGGTTGGCCCTGGAGCTTCAGGGCTGAATACATGGGAGGAACCTGCTCAATTGCGCCACGGAAGGACTCGAAAGCTTCATCAATAGCCCTTGGCGTAAGAGCTGGTACAGGCATTTCGGTTACGACATCACCCTCGATATCCCCGGTCGCCGTAGCCTGACCAAGCCGTGCCGTTGCGACGTAGCGTTTTGAAGCCTCCAGCATGAATCCAGCTGTCTTGCTGGCCTCGCCAAGACAGATGGGCAGCATGCCGGTTGCAAAAGGATCGAGGCTGCCGGTATGGCCTGCCTTACGGGCAGTAAACAGCCACTTTACTTTTTGTACGGCCTGGCTGGATGAATATCCGGGCGGTTTGTCCAGCAGAATAATGCCGTGGATGTCCCTGCCTTTTCTGCGCCGGGCCACTAGCTCACATATTGCACGAAGGATCCGGATTTTGCAGTGTAGCTGGCAATACAGTTTGGCCGATCGTTCAAACAAGCATAGCCATAGCTATGGTTTTTGAAGGATCGGCCGAAATGTGAAGCCAGATGCGCTGCAAAACCGGATAGGACAAACTGTATTTTTCGCATGACAATCATATTGTCCGAAATCTATTAAATTTGTTCATGATTTGTAATATGATCGTCCGCCTTCGTGCAATATGCGGGCTAGGTCTCATCGTTTTGATCGTGTTCGCGATCGGAGGTCACGGCCGCCTCAATCAGACTATCCATACGCTGCCCGGTCTCGACTGAAGCATCGTGATGAAAATGCAGTTCGGGTACTGAACGAATCCGCATTTCCTGGCTGAGGCGGCTACGCAGGAACCCCGCGGCTCTTTTGAGCGCCTTCAGACTGGAAGCTGCCTTATCAGTCTCAAACACGGTGACAAAAACTTTCGCGTGGGCCAGATCACGGGTCACCTCGACATCAGAGAGACTGATGAATCCCACCTCGGGATCCTTCAACTCCATCTGGATCAGCTTGGCCAACTCCCGGCGAAGAGAACCGGCTACACGCTCAGACCTGTTGAATTCACGGGGCATTAGAGCGACCTGGCCACTTCGATGCGCTCAAAGCACTCGATATGGTCATTGGGCTTGATGTCGTTATACATCTTCACCCCGATACCGCATTCCGTACCGGACTGGACTTCTTTGACATCGTCCTTGAAACGCCGCAGTGATTCCAATTCGCCTTCAAAGATAACGACATTGTCGCGCAATACGCGAATCGGGTTATGGCGCTTGACCGTCCCTTCCACTACCAGGCAGCCTGCAATGGCTCCCAGCTTGGATGAACGGAAAACGTCTTTGACCTCGGCCAGGCCAATGATCTGTTCCCTGATCTCAGTTCCAAGCATGCCGGAAATGGCTTTCTTGACTTCGTCAATCGCATCGTAGATTACGCTGTAGTAGTGAAGGTCCAGCTCATGTTCCTGGATGACCTTGCGGGCCGATGCATCTGCACGCACATTGAAACCGATGATGATGGCGCCGGATGCATGGGCGAGTGTGGCATCGTTCTCTGTGATGGCGCCGACACCCGAAGCAACGATGTTGACTTTCACATCATCGTTACTGAGTCTGGTCAGCGCGTCACGTAAGGCTTCCACACTGCCCTGTACATCCGCACGAATCAACAGGTTAACCGTGGTTTGCTCTTCCTTGCCCATGTTTTCGAACAGATTCTGCAGCTTGGCGGCCTGCTGACGGGCCAGCCTGCTTTCACGCTGCCGGTCCTTCCTCTGGGACGCCGCTTCCCTGGCTTTGCGCTCGTTGGCAACGGCCAGAAATTCATCGCCGGCCATGGGAACACCGGAAAGTCCCTGCACCATGACAGGCATCGAGGGACCGGCAGACTGGATAGTGTCTCCCTGCTGATCGAACATGGCGCGTACACGCCCGTATTCCTGGCCAGCCAGGATCATGTCACCACGTTTCAGAGTACCCTGCTGGATCAGCAACGTGGCGATCGGTCCACGGCCCTTGTCCAGGCTGGCCTCGACCACGACACCCCGCGCCTGCGCATCCTCAACTGCCTTGAGTTCCATGACCTCGGCTTGCAGCAGGATGCTTTCCAGCAATTCATCAATCCCCTCGCCCGTCTTGGCGGAAACATTCACAAAGATGTCTTCACCACCCCAGTCTTCGGGAATGACTTCTTCCTTGGACAATTCGGTGCGCACACGGTCGGGATCCGCATCAGGCTTATCGATCTTGTTGACCGCCACGATTATCGGCGTTTCGGCCGCCCTGGCGTGATGGATGGCTTCCTTGGTCTGGGGCATAACGCCATCTTCCGCCGCCACCACCAGGATCACGATATCCGTGGCCTGCGCGCCGCGGGCGCGCATGGAGGTGAAGGCCGCGTGACCCGGTGTATCGAGAAATGTGACCATGCCGCGATCGGTTTTTACACTATAGGCGCCGATATGCTGCGTAATTCCACCCGCCTCTGAGTCTGCAACCTGTGATTTGCGAATATAATCCAGTAATGAAGTCTTGCCGTGGTCCACGTGCCCCATCACGGTTACTACCGGCGGACGGGTAACTGCATCACCGGTGACATCCTCATCCCCAACCATCAACTGGCTTTCCACGTCTTTATCTTCGGCCAGCCTGGCCGTGTGACCCATTTCTTCTACCACGAGAATTGCAGTGTCCTGGTCCAGCGGCTGATTGATGGTCACCATCATCCCCATCTGCATCAAAACCTTGATAACCTCACCCGCCTTCACTGCCATCAATTTGGCCAGGTCAGCCACGATAATGGCTTCGGGAACCGCTATCTCCCGGGTAACCGGTGCGGTGGGACGTGAAAACCCATGCTCTGTTGAGGTTTGCGAAGATGTGCGCCGCACCCGGGCGCCGGGTTTACGGCGCCGTGCAGCCGCGCCACCAGCGACATGCAGCTCTTTGCGGCCATAGCGGGTGGACGGCCTGGCTTTTGCCCTGGATTTTTCCTGATCACGCCGGCGCTGCTCCTCGGCCACTTTGCGCAAGCGATCTTCTTCCCGCTTGCGCTCTTCATCTGCCGCCTCCCGCTTGGCCGCTTCCTGCTGGACTCTTTCCTCGGCCTCCTTGCGGGACAGCTCCTCAGCCTCCTTACGGGCCGCCTCTTCAACCACCTTGAGTGCTGCTTCCTCTTTTGCCTGGCTCGCTTTATCGGCGGTTTCCTGGCGCGCTTTTTCCTCAGCCTCACGCTGGATGCGTGACTCCTCCAGGATTCTCCGGGCCTCCTCGCGATCAGCGTCATCAGTGCCTAGTTGTGCCTGCACAACTTCACGTTTGACATAGGTCCGGCGTTTGCGCACTTCGACACTGACCGTCCGCGTGGATGCCCTGGGACCACTGCCGGCTACACGCAATTCGCTGACTGTCTTGCGCTTCAGCGTGACCTTGCGCGGCGCCGTGGCATCGGTTTCCATCTTGCCGTGACTTGCCCGCAAATACGCCAGCAATTTCTTCTTGTCATCGTTGGAAACCGCGTCATCTCCGCTGCTGCCTTCAATGCCGGCTTTACTGAGTTGCCCCAGCAATTTGCTGACGTCAACGCCAAGCACATCGGCCAATTGGGAAACGGTTACTTTCGACATAGTATGCTCCTTCGCGAACTGCTGGTACTGTCTGCCATCGAATGAATGATCGAGCCGATCACTCTTCTTCGGCGAACCACGGCGCCCTTGCGGCCATGATCAGTTCAGCTGCTGCTTCCTCACTTATTTCATCAATTTCCTGAAGTTCATCAACCGACAACTCCGCCAGGTCTTCCTGTGTGCGCAAGCCTTTATCAGCCAGCTTATACGCCAGGCGTTCAGTCATGCCTTCCAGGTTTAACAGGTCTGCCTGGGGCCGGTTTTCATCGAGCACCTCTTCCTTCGCGATCAACTGGGTCAGAAGCGCATCGCGCGCACGGCGCCGGATCTCGTTGACAATATCTTCATCGAATTCCTCGATTTCGAGTAATTCCGATTCCGGCACATAAGCGACTTCCTCGATGTTGCTGAATCCCTCCTGAACCAGAATATTGGCGACGTCTTCACCTACATCCAGGCGCTGCATGAAGCGATCGAGGATTTTCTTTGACTCTTCTTCGCCCTTTTGTTCCGCCTGCTCGAGGGTAAGGACGTTCAATTCCCACCCGCTCAATTCGCTGGCCAGCCGGACGTTCTGGCCGCCACGTCCAATGGCCTGGGAGAGATTCGACTCTTCTACCGCAACGTCCATGGTATGACTTTCTTCATCCACCACGATGGAAGCAACTTCAGCCGGGGCCATCGCATTGATCACGAACTGCGCAGCGTTTTCATCCCACAGGATAATGTCGATACGCTCACCCGCCAGTTCATTGGACACGGCCTGGACCCGTGAGCCCCGCATACCGACACAAGCGCCAATCGGGTCGGTTCGCCGGTCATTGGAGCGCACGGCAATCTTGGCCCTGCGGCCGGAGTCACGCGCACCACCCATAATCGAGATCAAATCCTGACCGATTTCTGGGACTTCCAGTTCGAACAGGGCAACCAGGAATTCCACTGCGGTCCGGCTGGCGAACAACTGTGGTCCACGTGGTTCAGCCTTGACTTCGTAGAGGTATGCACGCAGTCGTTCGCCGGGTCTGACGGTCTCGCCCTGGATCATCTGGCGCTGGGAAATGAAGGCTTCGGCGTTACCACCCAGATCCAGGTAGACATTTCCACGCTCGATCCGTTTCACGATGCCGTTCACCATTTCACCGGCCCGGTCCGCGTAAGCCTCGACCACCAATGCCCTCTCGGCTTCACGCACACGCTGGACGATGACCTGCTTGGCTGTCTGGGCTGCGATTCTGCCAAATTCAGCATTGACCATCGGTTCTTCTATATAGGCGCCGACTTCAATTTCAGGAACGGTTTCCCGGGCGTCCTTAAGAAACAACTGGGCTTCTTCGAACTCCATTTCCGCATCGTCATCAAGCACTTCCCAGCGGCGAAAGGTCTCGTATTCGCCGGTTTGGCGATCGATTGCTACGCGCACGTCGCGCTCCTCATCACTGAGTTTTCTAGCGGCTGATGCCAGGGCAGCTTCCAGTGCTCCGAAGATCACATCCTTGCTGACGCCTTTCTCATTGGATACCGCATCCACAACCAACAGAATTTCTTTGCTCATCGTGCTATTTCTCTCTGTCTTGAACTATTTCCTGACCACAAACCGGTGATCAGGTCCTGCCGGCAAACAAGCCGGTATAATCGGGCACCAAACGCGCCTTGGCGATATTGCTCAGGTCCAGCGTGACTTCCACACCGTCCTGCTCCATTCTTACCTGGCCATCGATCGTACCCAGGATTTTTCCCTTGAACTTCCGGCGCCCATCCCGTGGCGCATACAGGGATATCTGTGCGACTTCACCGGAAAACTGCTGGAACTGCGCCAGCGTAAACAGCGGCCGGTCCAGGCCCGGCGAAGACACTTCCAACTGATACTTTCCCGGAATAGGATCTTCCACATCCAGAATCGCTGCGATTTCCCTGCTGACCTTCGCGCAATCCTCCACGGCGATACCATCCGGTGCGTCGATGTAAATCACCAACACCGGATTCTTGGGGTTGCTGCTGTGGTCAATACCCACGAATTCATAGCCCAGATCTTCAACCAGTGGGTGCAGCAACGATGTCAACTTGCCTGAACTCAATCCCAATCTCCTGTATGTGACCGTCATTCCCCGGGACACAAAAAAAGGGCGCAATGGCCCCACGACACTATCCCGCAGCAACAACAGCCAGGGATATTCCTGCAATCAAAAGCGGCATGCCGCCCGCTTGCAGGTAAAAATGCGATTTCATCAAATCATTGCATCTTCCATCATGTCGCAAGTCGGACCAGCCCAACCAATCCGGTCAGTCCGGTCCATGAAAAAGGCCCCTGCCAGGAGCCTTAACCCAGGAACCCAGCGATTCCTTATTAGCTGGTAGCGGGGGCAGGATTCGAACCTGCGACCTTCGGGTTATGAGCCCGACGAGCTGCCAGACTGCTCCACCCCGCATCAACAGGTGGGCAATAATATAGGCTCCCCTCGCCTATTTCAAGAGCAAATCAATCAAATTCTGACTTAATACTGGTGTCACCCGGACAAATTTTCAATCCAGCGTCCTCTGCGGATAATTAATTCAAGCTGTGCAAGTTTGTCTATGCTCCGAATGAGGACATGCACACCGCGATCAGGGAACTGGAGAAGATACCCAGGCCCAGCATCATGATACCGTTCAGGGAAATCACTGCGCGGAAATCCACCGGCGCATCAATCGGCGACCCGGTCACCGGCTCATCGAAATACATCAGCTTGACCACGCGCAGGTAGTAAAACGCGCCGACTACCGAGAACACGACCGCACTGATGGCAAGCCACATCAGGCCGGCATCCAAAGCGGCCTTGATCACCAGCCACTTGGCGAAAAAGCCGACGAACACCGGTACGCCCGCCATGGAGAACATGACCATGGCCATGATCGCGGCATACCAGCTATTGCGCTGGTTCAAGCCCTTGAAGTCATCGAGCCGTTCCGCTTCGACTCCCCTCGCTGAGAGCAGGATGACCATGCCGAATGCCCCGGCGGACATCAGTGAATAAACGATCACGTAGTACATGCTCGCACCGAAGCCTTCCGCGTTCCCGGCAGCAGGCCCATCAGGATAAACCCCATGTGGGAGATCGTTGAATAGGCCAGCATTCGCTTGATATTGGTCTGGGCGATGGCGGCGAGGTTGCCCAGAACGATGGACAATACCGCCAGGATGGACAACATTTGTTGCCAGTCGCCGTGCAAGTCTCCCAGTCCCGTATACAGCAGGCGGTAAGCCATGGCGAAGCCGGCCATTTTGGGAATAGATGAAATGAACAGGGTGACGGCAACAGGGGCGCCCTGGTAGACGTCCGGTATCCACATGTGGAAGGGAACCACGCCCAGCTTGAAAGCAAGGCCCACCACCAGGAACACCAGGCCGAAGACCAGCATCACGTTATCACCGTCCTGATTACTGATGGCGGCAGAAATTTGCTGCAGGTCCATGCTGCCGGTGGCTCCGTAGATCATCGACATGCCGTACAACAACATGCCCGAAGCCATTGAGCCCAGCACGAAGTATTTCATTGCCGCCTCTGAGCCACGTTTCGATTCACGGTCGAATGCAACCAGCGCATAGGTGGATAAGGCGGTCATTTCCAGTCCGAGATAGATCGTGACCAGGTTGTTGGCCGAGATCAGCAGCATGACGCCCAGCAGGGCAAACAGTGAAAGGGTGTAGAAATCCGCCCTGAACATCCGGAACTGCCGCAGGCAGAATTTCGCATAGATATACACCATGCCCAGCACAAAATAACTGAACAGCTTCAGCACATCACCCATCGGGTCCCGGATGAAACTGCCGCTAAATGCGGTTGCCGAGCGCAGGCCTGCGGACAGGTAATCGCCACGCACGGTAATAATGGCGGCAAAAATCAGGGTAATCATCGCCATCATGTGAATGATTCCGCGCCGCTCTTCACGGATAAACAGATCCGTGATCAGGATGACGCAAGCCATGGTCAACACCCAGAACTCGGGAGCAGCCAGCAACATGTTGGTTGTATTCATAGGCCCCTCAATTTCCTGCCAGGGTGAACTTGGGCTGCTGGATGTGCTCCAGCAACTGGTCTACTGAAGCGTGCATCAGGTTCACCAGCGGCTCAGGCCACAGACCAACCATCAAGACGGCCACTGCGAGGGTGCCCAGAACCAGTGCTTCACGCGCATTGATATCTTCCAGATTGGCGACTGCCGTGCTGGTGACCTCACCGAATATGACCCGTTTCACCAGCCACAGGCTGTAAGCCGCCCCCAGGATCAGGGTCAGAGCAGCCAGGAAGGCGTACCAGAAATTGGCCTGAAACGCGGCCAGAATCACCATGAACTCACCCACGAATCCACTGGTTCCCGGTAAGCCGGAGTTCGCCATGAAAAACAACACCGCAAAGCTTGCGAACCAGGGCATGGAGTTGGCCACACCACCATAGTCGGCAATCATCCTGCTGTGCAGGCGGTCATACAGAACACCCACGCACAGGAATAGCGCACCAGAGATAAAGCCGTGTGAAATCATTTGCACCATGGCGCCTTCCATGCCCAGTGCAGCGCCTCTTCCCCCTTCGGAGTTCTGGAAAATCGCAAAGGAGATAAACAGGCCAAGGGTCACGAAACCCATGTGGGAAATGGAGGAATAGGCAATCAGCTTCTTCATGTCCTCCTGCACCAGCGCAACGAAGCCAATGTACACCACGGCAATCAGCGAGAGCGAAATGATCAGCCAGTCAAGCGCGGCGGCAGCGTCGGGGGTGATAGGCAGACTGAAGCGGATAAAACCGTAGCCGCCAATCTTCAACATGATGGCCGCAAGGATGACCGAACCGCCCGTGGGAGCCTCGACGTGAGCATCCGGCAGCCAGGTATGTACCGGCCACATGGGTATTTTCACAGAGAAAGCGGCGAGGAAACCCAGGAACAACCATTTTTGCACTTCGAGCGTGAGCGGGAAATCATGCCATGCCAGTATCGACCAGGTCCCCGACTGGATATAAAGGTAGATCAGGCCGATCAACATGAATACCGAACCGAGGAAGGTATACAGGAAAAATTTGATCGTTGCGTACACCCTCCGCGGGCCGCCCCACATACCGATCAACAGGAACATCGGGATCAGCATGGCCTCGAAGAAGGCATAGAACAACAATCCGTCAAGGGCGCTGAATACACCCACCATCAAGCCTTCCATTATCAGGAAGGCTGCCATGTACTGGTGCACTCTCTCCTGGATAACTTCCCAGCCGGCAATCACGACCAGCACACCGAAAAAGGTAGTCAGCATGATCAGGGGTACTGAAAAACCGTCGACACCAAGATGATAATTTACGTCAAAAGTAGCAATCCAGGGACTGAGCTCGGAAAACTGCATCGCGGCCGATGATGATTCAAACGCCGTGAGCATGAAAATGCTGAACACAAATACCAGTGCGGAAATAACCAGCGCCAGCAGCCTCGCAAGCGGTGCGCGCTGATCACCAACAGCCAGTATTGCTATTCCACCCAGGATAGGAAGCCAGATCAGGATACTCAGTATGGACCAATTTGATGCCATGATTCCGTTTACCCCTGTGCTACAAGATGACCCAGATTGCGAGAATACCGATCAGGCCGGCGATCATCACAAAGGCGTATTGGAACAGGTATCCGCTCTGCCAGACCCTGACTTTTGCGGCGAGAATATTCACCAGGCGGCCTGACCCGTTTACCATCCAGCCATCGATCACCCCGGCGTCAACTTTTTTCCACAGGCCGTTTCCGATGCGGATAAACCGACTGACAAAGATTTTCTGGTACAACTCGTCGAAATAATACTTGTGGTAAAGCAAGCGGTAGATACCCGGCAACTTCTGCTGGAAGAAGTCCGCCAATGCCGGCCGGAACTGGTAAATGAATGTTGCCAATACAAAGCCGGCTATCATCAACCAGAATGGCGCGGACTGGATCGAATGTTTCGCCATGGCCAAAGGACCATGGAAATGTTCGCCGACATGCGCCAGCACATCGTTAGCCGGAAGCACCGTGATGGATTCGGACAACCAGCCAGTGAACAGCACCGGACCAATCGTCAGGTAGCCGATCACGATTGATGGAATGGCCAGCAAGACCAGAGGCACCGTCACAACCCATGGAGACTCGTGCGGTACATGCTGCACAACACCATCTGGTGGGTGATCGCCCGCACCCACGTCAACCGTGTAGCGCGGCTGACCGTGGAAGGTCAAGTAAAGCAGACGGAAGCTGTAGAAGGAAGTCACCAATACACCGAGCAAAACGCTCCAGTAAGCAAACTCCGACCCGAATCGGCTGGACGCCGCTACGGCTTCGATAATCGAGTCCTTGGAATAGAATCCGGCCATAAACGGGAAACCGATCAGCGCCAGGGTGCCCACCCAGGCTGTAATCCAGGTAATGGGCATCTGTTTACGCAGCCCACCCATGTATCGCATGTCCTGCTGGTGATGCAGGGCAATGATTACGGACCCGGCGGCCAGGAACAGCAGCGCCTTGAAAAAGGCGTGCGTCATCAGGTGGAAAATGGCGGCTGAATAGGCGGATACACCAAGTGCTACGGTCATGTAACCCAACTGCGAAAGAGTTGAATAGGCAATAACCCGCTTGATGTCATTCTGGACAATACCGATCAGACCCATGGTGATTGCTGTCACTGCGCCGATCAACATGACAAAACTCAGGGCTGCATCGCTCAGCTCGAACAACGGGGACATGCGGGCGACCATGAAAATCCCGGCCGTGACCATGGTGGCCGCGTGAATCAAGGCGGAAATCGGTGTCGGGCCTTCCATGGAATCCGGCAGCCAGACATGCAGCGGCGCCTGGGCTGATTTACCCATGGCCCCGATAAACAGGCAGATACAAATAACCGTTATCCACTGCCATTCCAGGCCTGGAATAATAGTGACCGTTTTACCTGCGATAGCCGGCGCCTGTTCGAACACGGTGACATAATCGAGAGTGCCGAACGAATAGAGCACGGCCGCGATTCCCAGCAGAAAACCGAAGTCGCCAACGCGGTTGACCAGGAAGGCCTTCAAGCCGGCATAAATTGCTGATTCCCGATCAAACCAGAAACCGATCAACAGGTATGACATCAGCCCCACCGCTTCCCAGCCGAAAAACAACTGCAGGAAATTATTGGCCATCACCAGCATCAACATGGAAAAAGTAAACAGCGCAATATAGCTGAAGAAGCGCTGATAGCCCGGGTCTTTGGCCATGTATCCGATGGTATAGATATGGACCATGAATGAAATGAAGCTCACCACGGTCATCATCAGCGCGGTCAGGTGGTCGATCAGGAAACCAACCTCGAAACGGATTCCATCGGAAACCATCCAGGTGTAAATGCTGATATTTTGCGTTTGCATTCCCTGGTAAATCTGTTGGTATAAAATCCAGGCGGACAAGCCGAAGGAAGCCCCGACGCCCAGGATAGCAACCCAGTGCGAACCGGCACGGCCTACCTGCTTTCTCAGAAGTCCGGCAATGACTGCCGCTGCCAGCGGCAGCAATGGAATCAACAGCAATGTGGTTTTCAGAGACATATCAACCCTTCAGTTCATCCAGTTCGGCCACGTTAATCGTCCCGCGGTTGCGGAATAGCACGACCAGGATCGCCAGGCCAATGGCTGCTTCGGCCGCAGCCACGGTCAGTATGAAAAATACGAATACCTGCCCGTCCATATTTCCCAGGAAACGGGAAAAGGCGACAAAGTTCATATTCACCGCCAACAGCATCAACTCGATACACATCAACAGGATGATGACGTTCTTGCGATTGAGAAATATCCCGGCGACGCTCAGGCAAAACAGGATCGCGCCCAGGCTCAGGAAATGTGCGAGTGTCAGCATAATATAATCCTCAACTCCCCTGCCTCGGTTCCGGGTCCATTTTTACCAGGCGAACCCGCTCATCCTTCTGTACTCGGACCTGCATGGAAGCATTCTGCCGTTTCACTCCGGTACGCTTGCGAAGCGTCAATGCAATGGCGGCAATTATCGCTACCAGCAGGATCACCCCAGCCGCCTCGAAGGCCAGCAGGTAGTCGGTGAATAACACCTCTCCCACGGCTTTGGTATTGCTGTAACCATCGGGATGTGGCGGCGGCAGCGGGAAAGCATTTTGATCGAACCTTCCCTTGCTCCAGATCACGACCAGCAATTCGGCAGCCATGATCACCCCCACGACAATACCGACAGGCAGATAACGAACGAACCCTTCCTTCAGCGGAGCCAGGTTGATATCCAGCATCATGACGACAAACAGGAACAGCACCATGACCGCCCCGACGTAGACGAGAATCAGGATGATGGCCAGGAATTCCACTTCCAGCAGCATCCAGATAGCTGCTGAACTGAAAAACGCCAGCACCAGGAACAGGGCTGAATAGATAGGGTTGCGCACGGTGATGACGGCCGCCGCTGCTGCCACCAGCACCAGTGAAAACCCGTCAAAAACTATTTCGGTAATCGGCATCTGTTCTGCTCCGCTCAGCGATACGCTGCGTCCTGTCTGCGATTGGCCTCAATGCTCTCCTCGTAACGATCTCCGATGGCGAGCAGTTTTTCCTTGGTCATAATATTTTCACCACGATTCTCAAAATGGTATTCGAGAATGTCTGTCTCCACGATTGAATCAACCGGGCAGGACTCTTCACAGAAACCACAGTAAATGCATTTGAACAAGTCAATTTCATAACGCGTGGTACGGCGCGTGCCATCTTCCCGCTGGGTGGAATCAATGGTTATTGCCAGGGCCGGACAGACCGCTTCGCAAAGTTTGCAGGCAATACAGCGTTCCTCGCCGTTGGGGTAACGGCGCAGCGCGTGTAAACCACGGAAGCGGTTGGATTTGGGTGTTTTTTCTTCCGGATACTTGATCGTGAACTTGGGTTCGAAGAAATAGCGCAGAGTCACGGCAGCGCCCTGGCCCAACTCCAGTAACAACAGGCTTTTCAGGTAGCGGGTAATTGCATTCATGATCAGCTACCCCTCGTAACCAGGCCAAAAACGGAAAACACCGCGGCGACCATCACCCAGACCATGGTGATCGGCACAAACACTTTCCAGCCCAGGCGCATGATCTGGTCATAGCGATAACGCGGATAGGTCGCACGCCACCACAGAAACAGATTCATAAAGAACACAGTTTTCGCCAGGAACCAGAAGATGCTTCCCTGGCCCAGGAAGGTATCACCAATAAACCACATGCCCTCGAATGGCGACAACCACCCTCCCGCAAACAAAATAGCGGTCAGGGCTGAAATCAGGATCATATTGGCGTATTCAGCAAGGAAGAACACTGCAAACGCAGCACCCGCATATTCAACATGAAAGCCAGCGACAATTTCGGACTCACCCTCGGCGACATCGAACGGCGCCCGGTTGGTCTCAGCCAGGCCGGAAATCACGTAAATAGCGAACAAGGGAAGCAAGGGCAGCCAGAACCAGTCCAAAAGGCCACCTTGCTGAGCCAGCACGATTTCCCTCAGGTTCAGGGAACCCGACAGGATAAGAACCCCAAGCAGTGCGAAACCCATTGCAATCTCGTAGGAAACCATCTGCGCACTCGACCTGAGAGCGCCGAGAAAAGCATACTTGGAGTTCGATGCCCAGCCCGCGATTATCAAGCCGTAAACACCGATGGATGACATGGCCAGGATATACAGCAGCCCGGCGTCAACGTCCGCGATCACCATCCAGTCGTTAAACGGTATGACAACCCAGGCTGCAAATGCCGGCGCCAATGAAAGTACCGGCGCCATTAGGAACAGGAACTTGTTGGCGTTCTCGGGCAGGACGATTTCTTTCATCAACAGCTTGAATACGTCTGCAAACGGTTGGAGCAGGCCCAGCGGTCCAATGCGGTTCGGGCCCCTGCGCACCTGCATATAGCCAATGACCTTGCGTTCCATGTAGGTGTAGTACGCCACCGCTATGATTAGCGGAAGCACCACCGCGACAATCTTCAATAGCAGGATGATCATATAGATCATCTGATCCCACCAGGTCTCAGGCATCAGGCCACCTCCACGATGACGGGTGCAACCGCCTGTCCAAGCTCGCCGGTTCCACTGCGCAGCCAAGCGCCGCCTTCCGGTACACGGTCAGTGAACCGGACTTCCAGCACGGCATTGTTTCGCCCTGGCGAACCAGGGCTTTGCCGCCATCCGTCAGGCCAAGCCGGATGGCGTCCAGCGGGTTCAGGCCCAACAAACCGGCTGTCTGCCTGGGCGGTCTGCTGCAAGGCTTCTGACCGCCTGCAGAGCGCGTCGATCGAGTACATTGCCAATTCGCCGATGCGGTAAAGGCCATTTTCACGGGATGGATATTCCATGCCGCCATCTCCAGCAAGTGTATCCCCGGGCAGAATAGCTGCACCCATTTGTGCCTGCAGTTCGCCAAGGTCGACCTGGTTAAAACCTTCCAGGCCCAGTTCGTGGCCGAGTCTTCTGAGAATCTTCCAGCCCGGGCGCGCCTCGCCGGAAACTCTGCCGGCCGGCGCGTATTTCATCGTGCCGCCATCGAGGTTCACCAGGCTGCCCTCCGATTCCGCCAGCGGCGCCAGGGGCAAGATGATGTCGGCAACTTCCCGGGTGCTGTCCGTGGCGAATGAACAAAAGGCAATGACTTTCTCAGCAGCGCCGAGAGCCTGCATGGCTTGCGCCGGGTTGTCCGTATCGTATTCCGCCTCGAAATCCCACAGCAGGTAGCATTTCCGGGGATCATTGAACATCTGCGCAGCATTCATACCACCCTGCGCATGCCTGCCGCCGGGTGTGCGGTGCGGCACTGCACCGGCCAACCAAGCGCCCCCTGGGTTTCCGCCATGAGGCAGGACATTCATATCCGATCCTGTTGCATCCGCTATGTACGCAGCCAGCACCCGCAGCCATGCAGCGTCAGGGTGGCTCATTGCAAACTGGCCGAGAAATACTAGCCCATTTCCAGAATTCCTTAATCGCTCAGCTAATTCTGAGCTATGTGATGCAAGATTTTGATTTTCCTGTATTTTGTTCAGTGCATTACGCAGACTGTTCGGAGCGGTTTTACCCGTTGATTTTTCTACGGCAACAGCCAGCGCCACTAACTCATCAACCATGTTTTGGGGCGCCACCACGACATCAAGGCTGGTATCAAAGGTAAAAGACCAGTCCAGCGGATTGATGACGGAAATAATCGCACCGTTTCTCCACGCCTTGCGTAATCGATGACCCAGGATGGGTGCTTCCTGCGTGGGATTACAACCCACCAGCAACACGGCGTCCGACGCCTCGATGCCGGCGATACTCCGCTCAAACGCCGGCGAGGCCGGGCGTGTAGCATCATCGGAAAAATCCTGCTCACGCAGACGGTGGTCTATGTTGTTGCTTCCCAGTTTTCGAACCAGGCCCTGGGCCAGGTAATACTCCTCGGTTGCGGCTGAAGGAGACATCAACATGCCCAGTTGCCCGGGTCCGTGCTGTTCCATGCTTTCCTGCAATGCGCTAACCGACGCGGTAATTGCCTCATCCCAGGAAACCGTTTTCCATTCCCCGTCTACCTTCACCTGGGGCGAAAGCACACGGTCGTCGGAATAGAGGCCCCAGGTGACTGAAACGGTCGCGATCAGACAGCCAGGTTTCGTTGGTCGCCTCGTTGTCCCGGGGCACCGTGCGCAGAATCTCTCCACGGCGTACATGGTGATAGAGGCAGGAGCCGACCGCGTCATGCGCCGCTACGATGGCTTCGCCACCAATTCCCAGGCCCGGGCCGCAAAGCGGAAAGGCTTGTTGGTCAGGGCGCCAACCGGGCACATGTCTATGATATTGCCCGGATAATTCGGAATCAATGCTGTTTTCAACGCAGGTACCGATTTCCAGGCGGTCGCCACGCCCTGACCCACCCATCTCAGTGGTTCCCGCAATTTCTTCCAGGAAAACGCACGCAGCGCGTGCAATGAATGCAGCGCGTCATTTCGGTCTGCACCAACGTGGACCGACGTTCTTGTCCTTGACCACGCGCTTGCGTTCGGTGAAACGGGATACGGAACGGCCCGTAACCCATGGCCAGGTCCTGCAGTTCGCATTCACCGCCCTGGTCACAGATGGGACAGTCCAGGGGGTGGTTGATCAACAGGAATTCCATCACGCCGTGCTGGGCGTCCACCGCGCGGCGGGAGCGGTATACACCCTCATCCCTTCCATCACCGGTGTGGCACAGGCAGGCAGTGGTTTGGGTGCTTTTTCCACGTCGACCAGGCACATGCGGCAATTGGCCGCAATGCTCAGTTTGGGGTGGTAGCAAAATCGTGGAATCTCGATGCCGGCTTTGTCCGTAGCCTCGATGATCATCGAGCCTTTCGGGGCTTGCATGGGAATACCATCAACTTCAATGTTGACCATATCCACGGTCTCTTTTACCACAGTTTCTGCAGCCACAATTTCTTTTGCCACAGTTTCCTTTGATTCAGCGCTCATGCCGCCAATCCCTGTTGTTCTTCAACCATTGAGCGGCCATGTTCTATGTAGTATTCGAACTCATCCCAGTATTGACGTAAAAAGCCCTGCACCGGCCAGGCGGCCGCTTCACCGAACGCACAGATCGTATGACCCTCGATCTGGCCGGCGGCAGAGCGCAGCAACTCCAGATCACCCTGCTCGCCTTCACCGTTCACAATTCTCTGTAACATGCGGTGCATCCAGCCGGTGCCCTCACGGCAGGGTGTGCATTGTCCACAGGATTCCATATGGTAGAACTGCGAGATACGCAAACAAGCCTTGACCATGCAGGTGGAATCATCCATCACGATGACAGCACCTGAACCCAGGCCCGAGCCGACCTTGCTCAATGAATCAAAGTCCATGTCGCAAGTCATAATGATATCGGCAGGCAGCACCGGCATGGACGAGCCCCCGGGTATCACGCCTTTGAGCTTGTGTCCTTCGCGAACACCGCCGGCAAGTTCCAGCAACTCCGAAAAGGGTGTGCCCAGCGGGACTTCATAGTTACCGGGCCGGTTAACGTGCCCCGACACGGAGAAGCATTTGGGTCCGCCATTATTCGGCTTGCCGATTTGCAGAAACCAGTCCGCACCATTGCGCATGATGGCGGGCACGGAGGCCAGTGTCTCGGTGTTGTTGATGGTGCTGGGTTTGCCATACAGGCCGAAGTTGGCCGGGAATGGCGGCTTGAAACGCGGCTGGCCTTTTTTGCCTTCCAGCGATTCCATCAGAGCGGTTTCTTCGCCGCAGATATAAGCGCCTGCACCGAGGACGGTATGGATGTCCAGGTCGACACCCGAACCGAGAATATTTTTACCCAGCAGACCCGCAGCATAGGCCTCTTTCACGGCTCCCTCGAAGCGTTCGAAAGGCTCGTGGTGAAACTCGCCGCGCAGGTAGTTATAACCTACCGTTGCACCCATGGAATAGGCAGCGATGGCCATTCCTTCGATCACGGCATGGGGATTGAACCGCAGAATATCGCGATCATGGCAGGTGCCGGGCTCGGATTCATCCGAGTTGCACAAAATATATTTTTGCACCGGCGCAGATCGCGGCATGAAACTCCACTTGAGGCCGGTGGGAAAGCCAGCGCCTCCCCTGCCGCGCAGAGCCGAGGCCTTGACGATATCAATAATTTCTTCGGGGGATGTTTTTTCCTGCAGGATTTTCCGCCATGCCTGGTAACCGTCCACCGACAAATAGGTTTCCATCGACCAGGGCTGGTCGGCATCCAGGGTAGTGAAAACAACGTTATGATCAGCCATAGTTACTCCAGCCCGTCCAGGATGGCGTCCATCTTTTCGATGTCCAGGTTTTCATGGTAGTGGCCATCAACCACCATCATTGGCGCACCACAACAACCCGCCAGGCATTCTTCTTCCCTGATCAGTGAAATGCGCTGGTCCTGCGTGGTCTCTCCCAGGCTCACGCCCAGTTTTTTTTCTGCGTGCTCCAGCAGTTCTTCCGCACCCCTCAGCCAGCATGAAATATTGGTGCAGATATTGACCTTGTGGCGTCCGACGGGTTGGTCATCGAACATGGAATAAAACGAGACGATTTCGTGTGCCC